>Ga0335072_10003685_pt1 | contig 22988 bp, 16 predicted proteins | sample Lox_Sample_21_FD_206725 | JGI IMG/M metagenome (GOLD analysis project Ga0335072, IMG submission 206725) | Soil microbial communities from Loxahatchee National Wildlife Refuge, Florida, United States - Lox_Sample_2.1 | ecosystem: Environmental > Terrestrial > Soil > Wetlands | place: USA...
CGATGCGCGGCCATATTCGGGTCTGGCGGGTTACAGCAACTGGGAGCTTTCCACGGACCGCGCCAACGCCGCGCGCCGCCTGATGCAGGACAAAGGGCTGCGACCCAATCAGGTCTCACAGGTGCGCGGCTACGCTGACCAGATGCTGCGGGTGCCCGGTAATCCCTTCGATCCCTCGAACCGCAGAATTTCGCTCATTGTGCAGTACCTCGATCAGTCCCCGGCGCCTGCGACTGAATCCGCCGCGGCTGCGCCAACTTCATTGGCGGCTGCGAAATCCTCCGCGGCAACTCCCGCAAAGAAGCCTTCATCCGCTGCTTCAGACAGTCTGGCTTCGAAGCTCCTGGGCAGAATACGCGGACGCTGAGCCGCCGCAGCCGCAGGAGTGGCGCGGAACCCACTCGACCGGCAGCACGACTCGAGTTCCCTCTCCGGGAAGCTCCCCGCTGGCAAGCCGGTCGAACAGCAGATTGGCGGCCACGCGTCCCAGTTCCTGCGCCGGCTGGCGCACGACGGAAAGCCGAGGCTCAAGAACCTCCGCCATATCGAAGTCGTCAAAGGCAACGAGCGCAAGGTCCTCCGGGATCCGGATGCCCGCATCCAGCAATGCCTTGAAAGCGTAATGCGTGGTAAGGCCGTTTGCGGTGAAGAGGGCGGTCGGCGCCTGCGGTCCGTGCAGCGTGTCGAGCAGGTTGACGGAGGCGATCTCCTGCGTAGGGCAGTAGATCCAGGGGAGCGGCTTGAGCCCTGCCTGCTGCATGGCGTGGGCGTAGCCGTCGAGGCGCGTGCGGAAGGTATAGAGATGGTCGTTCAGCGCGGCGACGGCAATACGTTTGTGGCCGTGCGCGGATATCAGATGCTCGACGGCGCGCTCGGCTCCGATGCGGTTTTCAACCACGACAGAGCAGAAGCGATGATCCTGCAAAGGCCGGTCGAGGGCGACGATGTGCGTCCCGTGAAACTCGGGAAGGCTCAGCAAGGAGCGTCCCCGGGTTGTGGGAATCACGATCAGTCCGTCGACGTGACGGCGCAGCATCGACTGCGCTTCGGCATATTCGATCTCCCCGTCTTCGTTGGATGTGGTGAGAAGGACTGAGTAGCCGTTTTCGCGCGCGACGGTATTGATGGCGTGAGCGCACATGGCGAAAAACGAGTCATAGAGATAGGGAACAATAATGCCGATCGTGCTGGATTTCTGGCCACGCAGTGCGCGCGCCATCTCATTAGGGCGGTATCCGAGTTCCTCGATTGCGCTGTAGATGCGCGCCGCGGCTTCCTCAGAGACATGCGCGGACTGGTTCAAAAGCCGGGAGACGGTCATGGGGCCCACACCTGCCAGGGTCGCTACATCTTTAATGGTGGGCTTGCGAGTCATGGAGCGCCTTCGTACAGCAGCTTCAGGGGGATTCGTGAGACCATGTGAACGTTATCACATTCACATAACGGTAAGGAACGAGAACCTGATTCCGGGAGGACGAATGAACGCGCGCCGGTTATTGCTCTCCGCGGCATTACTTCTTATGACGGTTTCACCAGCGCTTTTGGCTCAAACTGTGGCCTTCGAACGCGCGGCGACCTTGCAGCATGGAATCAATCTCTCCGGCTGGTTTGCAAGCTCCCGCGATCTCTCCACGCAGCACTTTACGAGTTTCACCAATGCGACCGATCTTAAGACGATCCGCGAAATGGGATTCGATTTTGTGCGCCTGGGCATCGCTCCGGAACTGATTGAACGTCACGGGGAGGTCGCTCCAGCCGATCCCGAGGCCCTCGCGCAGCTGGATCACGCAGTCCGGGAGGCGCTCGACAATCATCTGGAGGTGATGCTCTGCGTCTTTCCGGACGACGAGTACAAGCACAATCTGGCGACAGACCGCGGCGTGGATGATTTTGTCCAGCTCTGGCGGATTCTGGCCGCGCACTTTGCGCCGCAGGACCACGACCGGATTTTCTATGAGCTGATGAATGAGCCGGAGGTTCCCGACCCTTACCGCTGGATGGGCATTCAGGCGCGCGTGGTCGATGCCATTCGTCAGATCGACACAAACCACACGATCATTGCTACGGCTGCAAACTATTCCAGCCTGCCTGACCTGCTGCAGCTGGAGCCGGTGCGCGACGCGAACGTGATCTACAACTTCCACTTCTACGAGCCGTATCAGTTCACGCACCAGGGCGCGTCGTGGGGCGCGGATAACTGGATTTTCTACAAGAACATTCCTTACCCCGCGACGCCTGCGATGCTGGCCGATCAAATGAAGAGTGTCCCGGGCGACCTGGCGCGCTACGAGCTCTATTTGTACGCAGTGAACGGCTTCAACAGCGAGGGCATCGCCGGCCGAATCTCTTTTGCAGCGGAGTGGGCGCGCGAGCGCCATGTTCCGCTGATCTGCGATGAATTCGGCGCATACCGCGAGACGGCTCCGTCTGCATCGCGCGACCTCTGGATTCATGATGTGCGCACGGCGCTCGAGGCCAACCATATTGGCTGGGCCATGTGGGACTACCGTGGCAACTTCGGGATTGTGACGCGCACTGACACAGAGATTACCCCGGATGACGACACCTTAAAGGCGCTGGGTCTGAACGCCGATGCAAAGCCCGTCACTATGAATACCCCCTCGACCGGCCAATAAAAATCAGGCGTGGCAGGGGGCAAAGTTTCCCTGCGCGCGCGTCCAGATTTCCGTTCGTCCAAAGAGCTCAAAGCCGACATAGCCGCGCAGCTTCAGCCTGTTTCCATCGCTGGTCATGGAACCGCTGTAGGTGTTTCCTGATTTCGGATCGTAAAGCCGTCCTCCCTCCGCGTGATTCGGGCCCGTGAGATGAAAATCTGTACCGATTCTCAGGCCGCACAGAGAACGCTTGCGCAGAGACCGATCCGGATTATTGATGTCCACTTGCGAGGGGGCCTGGCTGCTGATCGCGACCAGCTTGGCGCAGACATCCGCGCCGCAACGATAGATCTGAATGGTCGAGCCTGTCGGGTTCGTCCATAGACCTAGCACGCCGTCATCTGCGCGCGCAGCTGCGAGCGAAACCGATAGGAACAAAAGAATCAGGACAAGCTTCACGAGGTCTCCCCATAAGCGCTGTGCCCGGGCGAAATCATCCCGTGAAAAGTCGATTGTCTAAGGGGAACGGCTGAAGGCATGATATGGTCTTGGTCCAGCTTACCGCTCCGCATTGATCAAATCGAGGATTCCCCGTTTGCTGAGAGCAGAGAAGACCGCTTCGACGGACCAGTCGAGCGACTCGGTTCCTCTGACGACCAGATCAGCGTGAGCCGCGGACGGGCGCACATACTGCTCGGCCATGGGGCGTACCGTTTCCGCATAGTGCCGCGCAACGCCCTCGGCGGTGCGGCCGCGGTCGCGAATGTCGCGGGCGAGCCTGCGCTGATAACAGACGTCGTCCGGCGTATCGACGTATATGCTGAGGTCGTAGAGCTCGCGCAGTCCTTCATAGTGGAGGGCGAATATCCCGTCCACAATCAGCAGGCGAGGGGCCACAAAATGCTTTTGTACGCCGGTTGCGCGCGTGTGGTTTACGAAATCATACTGCGGCTGGAGGATCGCGAGACCACTGGCCAGTCTCCTCATATGTGCGATTAACAGCCCGGACTCAATGATGTCGGGATGATCGAAGTTCTTGCGACAGCGCTCTTCGTAGGTCAGGTGGCTGAGGTCGCGGTAGTAGTTGTCCAGATGAAAGTGCGTGCCTTCCATCTCGCGGGCCAGCTCTTCAGCCAGAGTGGTTTTGCCGGAGCCGGAACATCCGGCGACGCCGAGGATCACCGGGCCGCTCACTCGCCGCGCGCCCCGCTCTCTGCAATGGCGGCAACAATACGCATGAGCAGGCGCGCAAACTCCTGCTCGACCCTTTTGCCGGTTTCGAGCACCTCTTCCGCCGTGAGCGCCTGATCTTTTATCCCCGCAGCCATGTTGGTGACGCAGGAGATGCCCAGCACCTCCACGCCCATGTGCCGCGCTGCGATGGCCTCAAGCACCGTGGACATCCCCACCATGTCCGCGCCCAGCGTGCGGAAGGCGCGAATTTCGGCAGGCGTCTCATAGCTTGGCCCTGTCAGGCTGAGATATACGCCTTCTTCAAGCGTGAGGCTCTCCGACTTCGCCGCTGTGTGTGCCAGCGCGCGCAGCCGCCGCGAGTATGCGTCTCCCATGTCAAAGAAGCGGACGCCGAGCCGCTCGTCGTTGGGGCCGACGGCAGGGTTTTGTCCGGTCAGGTTGATGTGGTCCGAGATGAGGACGAGCTGTCCTTCGTGAAATGTGGTGCGGATGCCGCCGCAGGCGTTGGTAAGAATCAGCGTGCGAATGCCGAAGCGGGCGAGCACGCGCGTGGGGAAGGCGATCTGGCCTGCGCCGTATCCTTCATATCCGTGAACGCGACCCTGCATCACGGCGATGGGCGTTCCATGAAGCGTGCCGATCAGAAGACGCCCGCTGTGTCCGGGCGCTGTGGATTGCGGAAAGTGCGGGATATCGCTGTAGGCGAGGGCGACAGGGTTTTCAATCCGGGTTGCGAATCCTCCCAGGCCGGAGCCGAGAACCACGGCGATCGTAGGGCGAAGCGGCGTGCGCGCCTCGATGAACTGCGCGGCCTCCGTGATCTGGTCGTAAAGCGATGGGTTCTGCATTGTGATTAGCGGATAAGGATCCCTACGATGGATGCGGACATCAGGTTGGCCATCGTTCCGGCAAGCATCGCGCGCAGTCCGAGCCGCGCAAGGTCGTTGCGGCGATTGGGGGCCAGTGCGCCGATGCCTCCAATTTGAATTCCAATGGAGCTGAGGTTGGCGAATCCGCAGAGCGCAAATGTGGCGATGGTGAAGGAGCGGGCGCTGAGCGTCGCCTTCTGCGCGCCGAGCAAGGAGTAGGCCACAATCTCATTCAGGACCATGCGCGTGCCGAGCAGGTTACCCACGCGCCGCGCTTCGTGCCAGGGAATGCCGATGAGCCAGGCAATGGGCGCGAAGATCCCGCCCAGCACCGCGTCCAGACTGCTTGGGAAGTAGCGGAAGTGGTGCGCCGCGAGCCAGGTATGCGTTCCACCCATCACGCCATCAAGGAGCGCGATGAGTGCGAGAAAAGCAATCAGCATAATGGCCACGTTAAAGGCAAGGTTTCCGCCGTCAATGGTGCCGCGCGCAATCGCCCCGAGCAAATTTTCTTCCTTGTGCTCGATATTTTCCGGCATCTTCACTACGCCCTGCGTCGCGGGCGTTTCTGTCTCCGGCACCAGCATCTTCGCAATCAAAATGGTTCCCGGAGCCGTCATGATCACGGCCGCGAGCAGATGTTGCGCGGAAATTCCATACAGAATGTACGCAGCCATAATGCCGCCCGAGACGTGCGCCATGCCGCTGGTCATGATCGTCATCAGCTCCGAGTTGGTCGCATCGGGCAAAAACGGACGGATCGTCAGTGGCGCCTCGGTCTGGCCCATAAAGATGCTGGCCGCGACGTTCAGGCTCTCTGCCCCGGAGACGCGCAGGGTCCACTGCATGAGCCGCGCAAAGAAGCGGATGACGATCTGCATAACGCCGATGTGGTACAGCACGGCGAAGAGCGCGGAGATGAAGATAATGGCCGGCAGCACCTGGAAGGCAAAGATCAATCCGAACGAGGAATGATGTTTGCCGAGCTCTCCAAAGACCATCTCCGAGCCGGCGAAGGAGTAATCGAGCATGCGCGTAATGGCCCCGCTCACCGTTGCCAGAATGCTCTCACCGAGTGTCCACTTGATGACCAGGAACGCGAAGACAATCTGCATGCCGAGGCCCCAGATTACGGTGCGCCAGCGGATGGCGCGGCGGTTGGTCGAGAAGGTCCATGCCAGAAGCAGCATGGTGAGCAGGCCCAGAATTCCCGTAAATCGCGCCAAATCGTCTCCTTTGGTGGGCTCAGGTATAAAAACTCTATCCTACTGTGCGGGAGAGTGGCGGGGGCAAGGGATTTTTCGCGTTTTTGCCCTCGCGGGTGAAAATTTCCCCAATCAGCGGCGGAACCTCCGCCGGGCCGTCCTCGATGGAGATGGCGCTGGTCAACAGGTGTTCCGCTTCGGCAAAACGCATCTCCTCGTCGGCGAACATCATGAGCAGGGGCTGGCCGGTTTTCACATTGCTCCCAAGCTTGGCATACAGCTCAATGCCGGCGTGAGCGGCAACCGGCTCGCCCGCATTCTCGCGCCCCGCGCCCAGCCGCTGCACGGCCCACCCAACCAGCTCGCAATCCATGTGCGTCAGCGTGCCGCTGCGTTGCGCCGGCAGCTCGCGGCGAAATTTCGGAGTGTGGAAGGCAGCCGGGTCGTCAAAAACCCGCGTGTCTCCACCCTGCGCCGCCACGATGCGAAGAAACACATCGTACGCTGAGCCGTCCCGCAGTCTGGCTTCGGCGATCGTGCGGCCCTCCTCTGCATCTGCTGCCCTTCCGCCGAGATAGATCATCCATCCGGCCAGCACCAGCGACAGCTCGCGAAGGTCTTCGTTGAGCGCAAGGCGCTTTCCGCGCAGCAGTTCGACCGCCTCCCATATCTCAACCCAGTTTCCGGCAAAGCGTCCCAGCGGCTGGTCCATCGAGGTCAGCAGCGCAGCGGTCCGCGTCCCGGCATATTCACCGATATGAACCATGAGCTGGGCCAGAAACTGGGCCTGCGCCGGGTCTTTCAGGAACGCTCCCGAGCCGGTCTTCACATCCAGCACAAGTCCGTCGAGCCCCTCGGCAAGTTTCTTGCTCATGATGGACGCGCAGATGAGCCAGGGGCTTTCGACGGTTCCGGTGCGGTCGCGCAGGTCGTAGAGCACGCGGTCGGCAGGCACAATATCGGCCGTCTGCCCGACCAGCACCACCCCGCATTCCTCGAGCACTCGATACATCTCGCTTCCGGAGAGCTGGGTTCGAAAGCCGGGAATGGTCTCCAGCTTGTCGAGCGTGCCTCCGGTGTGGCCCAGCGCCCGCCCGCTGATCATCGGCACAGCCAGCCCCGCCGCCGCCGCAATGGGAGCCACCAGGAATGAAGTTTTATCTCCCACCCCGCCCGTGGAGTGCTTGTCGACTCTCTGCCTTCCTTGCTCCGGCCTCACGAAGACCTCACCGGAAAAGCGCATCGCTGCCGTTAACGCTTCCAGTTCGCTCCCGCTCAACCCCCGGAGGTATGCGGCCATCAGCCACGCTGCCAGCTGGGCTTCGGAGATTGTCTGGCGGGCCGCGCCGGTCACCAGAAATTCGATCTCATTAACGGTCAGCTCTTTGCCGTCGCGCTTCTTCCGGATTAGATCGATGACATGCATGGCTCTAGTGCGAGTGGAGATGGAACTGGAAAGGCAGCAGGTCGTTGAAGGGGAGCGTTTCAAGGCCGTTTTCGCCAGGGAAGGAGATTACGGCATCCGGCGCAGTAAACTCGCTCAATACTTGGCGGCACGCGCCGCAGGGTGAACTGGGCTCGCCATTGAGATTTGTAACTGCAATGGCCACAATTTTGCGATCGGCGCCACTCTCGCTGATGGCGCGGAAAAGCGCGTTGCGCTCGGCGCAGCTGGTGAGACCATACGACACGTTCTCGACGTTGCAGCCGGTGACCACCGTGCCGTCGTCGAAAAGCAAGGCCGCTCCCACGCGGAACTGGGAATAGGGTGCGTAGGCGTGAGCGGCGGCCTTGCGGGCAGTATCCATAAGCCGCGCGGCTGATTTGAGTGGATCAGGCATAGTTCTGAGGCTAAAGGCTGAATGGGGATTGAGCAAATGGCGCCCTCAAGTCTTCTGGCGTTCCTCCCGATAACCGTAATGATGGACGAGTTGACGCGCGAATTTCTGATTGAAAGCCAGGAGGGTTTGGATCGCATGGAGCGACGCCTGACCGAACTGGAAGAGCGGCCGCGGGACGGCGAGCTGCTGGCGGAAATCTTCCGGTCGGTGCATACCATCAAGGGCACAACCGGCTTCCTCGGCTTCTCGCGGCTGGAGTCGCTGTCGCATGCGGGGGAAAATCTGCTGGGAATGTTGCGCGACGGCAAGCTGGTGGCAAATGCCGCGATCATCAGCGCGCTGCTGGCGCTTCTTGATGGCCTGCGCGCGATTCTGACCTCGATTGAAACCGACGGCAGCGAGGGCAAAAGCGATGGTCTGAACGACGATCGCGCCATCATCGAGCGTCTCCTTGATCTGCAGAACGGAAATCTCGATAGTCAGCATGCGCTTGCTGCGGCGCAGGCTGGCTGCTCGGACGCAGACCGCCAGCCCGAAAACCCCGCGAAGACTCCGGCGACCGCGGTCGATTCCACGCTGCGTGTGGATGTGCACCTGCTCAACCGGATGATGAACCTGGTTGGGGAGCTGGTTCTTACCCGCAATCAAATTCTGCAGGCCACCAGCGCCGATGCCGGATTCACCCTCCTCTCCCGACGCCTCGATATGGTGACAGCGGATATGCGCGAGGCGGTCATGAAGGCGCGGATGCAGCCGGTGAGCCACGTCTTCTCAAAGTTTCCGCGTCTGGTGCGCGATCTGGCGCAGCAGCTCGGCAAGCGCGTGCGGCTGGAGATGGAGGGGCAGGAGACGGAGCTCGACAAGAGCCTGCTTGAGGCCATCAAAGATCCGCTCACGCACGCCGTGCGCAACTCCATCGATCACGGCATTGAGGAACCGGGCGCCCGCCAGGAGGCCGGCAAGCCTACAGAGGGTCTGCTCAAGCTGCGCGCCTATCAGGACGGCAGCCACGTTGTGGTTGAAGTAGTGGACGACGGCGACGGCATCCGCGTCGAGAAGGTGCGCGACAAGGCGATGGAGCGCCGACTGATCACGCCGGAGAAGGCGGCGCATCTGAGCGAGCGCGAGCTGCTGCAGTTGATCTTCCTGCCGGGCTTCTCGACGGCCGCGGCGGTGACGAATGTCTCCGGGCGCGGCGTTGGCATGGATGTGGTGCGCAACAACGTGGAGAAAATAGGCGGCAAGGTGGAGATTGAGAGCCGCGCAAGCAAGGGAACCACACTGCGGCTGCGGATTCCGCTGACGCTGGCCATCATTCCGGCGCTCATTGTACGCAGCCGCTGCCAGAGCTTCGCGCTGCCGCAGGGTGTGCTGCATGAGCTGGTGCATCTGAGCGCGGAGCAGACCAGGTCTCAGATCGAATGGCTGGAACATGCGCCGCTCTATCGGCTGCGCGGGCGCCTGCTCCCGCTGGTCTTTCTGGAGCGCATGCTCGAACAGCAGGAAGTCGCCGAAGAGGACGCGGGCTGTTACATCGCCGTGCTCAATGCCGACGGCCGCCGCTTCGGGCTGGTCGTCAACGGGCTGGCCGATCCGGAAGAGATTGTGGTCAAGCCGCTCTCGCCCGTGCTGAAGAAGATCGGCTTGTTCTCTGGCGCAACGGTAATGGGCAATGGCGAGATGGCCCTCATCCTCGACCCCGGCGCGCTGGCCGTCCGTGCTTCGATTGGTATCAGCAACGAGGAAGAAAAGCCGCAAGTAGCGGAAGAGGCACTCAGGCCGGACAAATCCGAAACCGAGTTTCTGCTTGTCGAAACAGGAGCAGAGCAGGCCGCGCTGCGGCTGGGCGATGTATTGCGCATCGAGCGCATTCCGCGCGCGCGCATGGAGCGTATCGGCCGGACGTTGGTGCTGCGGTTTGAAGGAACGGTGCTGCCGCTGGAAGACCCCTCGGGCATCCTTGAGCGGCAGCCCGAAGAGGGAGTGGAGATAACTGTGGTCGTCTGCCGCGGCGGAGGGCGCCACGTCGGGATAGCCGTGTCGAATGTGCTCGATGTAGCCGCGGGCGCTCCGCTGGTGGAAGCCGGAACAGAAGTCATCGCTACTGGCATTACGCTGCTCAAAGAGAGGGTGACGAGCGTGGTCGACCTGAGCCGCATTCCGCCCCTGCCGGCAATGGAGCCTGAGAATGCAATAGAAGCTGCGTTTGAGGTTGCGGTATGAGCACAGTTCCTGAAGCCGGCATGGAAAGAAGCGCTTGCAGCGTCGCGAACGAGGGCGTCATTGAGTTGTGTTCCGTGCGCGCTGGAGAGACGACCTTTGGCGTGCCCATCATGCGCATCCTCGAAATTCTGGGCGCGCCTGCAATCCAGCCAGTTCCGCTTGCGCCGTCGTACATTGGCGGACTTGTTCACTATCGCGGCGAGGTGCTCACCGCCGTCTCGCTGCGCAATCTGCTCGCAATGCCGCGCTATACCGGCGCGTCTGACATTCTCGTCTTCGAAGGGCCGGGCGGCTACTTTGGCTTGCTGGTGGACGCGGTGGGCGAGGTGATGACGGTTATGACCGGAGCCGTGGAGGCGAATCCTTCCACGCTCGATGATCGCCGCAAGGCACTATTTGCCGGGGCCTGCAAATTGAAAGACGGCCTTCTGGTGATGCTTGATCCTGACCGTTTCGATCCTGTGCGGCTATCGCACCAGAGCAACTGGGAGGGCTGAACGAATGCGCGCTTTGATTGTGGATGACTCGCGCGTGATCCGCGACTATCTCAAGTTGCTGCTCAAAGGACGGGGGCTGGAGTGCATCGCCGCTGAGAACGGGCAAGCGGGGCTCGCTTGCCTGGGATGCTCCGGCCCCTATGATGTAGCGCTGGTGGACTGGAACATGCCGGTAATGGGCGGACTGGAGATGGTGAAGGCCGTTCGCCGCGATCCTGCTCTCAGCAATGTGAAGATTCTGATGGTGACCGCGGAAGTCGACAACCGGTTCATCGAGACAGCCCTGAATGCCGGGGCAGACGAATATCTGATGAAGCCCTTCGATGAAAACGGGCTGATGGAAAAACTCGAAATGATCGGCGTGCTTTCTGATTGACGACAAGGCCGATGACAGAAACCAGAAAACCCATTCGTGTGCTGGTCGTGGATGACTCCGTCGTCATGCGCGGCCTGTTGCGGATGACCCTGGCAACCTGCGCGAAGATCGAGCTTGCGGGCATGGCAATCGACGGCGTTGCCGGCCTCGAAGCCGTCGAGCGGCTCAACCCCGATCTGGTGCTGCTCGATATTGAAATGCCGCGCATGAACGGCCTTGAAGTGCTCGCAGAGATTCGCGCGCGCGGCCTGCCGGTCAAGGTGATGATGTGCAGCACGCTCACGCGGCGCGGCGCTGGCATCACGCTTGAGGCGTTGGCGCGTGGCGCCACTGACTACATCGCCAAGCCGACCGCGCAACATAGCGTCCGCGAAGGCATGGAAGCGCTGGGCCGCGAGCTGCTGCCGAAGATCCGCGCGCTGTTTTCTCGCGCCGAACCCGGGGCGCGGCCGGCAATCGCTCGCCTACCGCTCCGCGCGATGCTGCGGTCTTCGCCACACGCAGTTGTTCCAGCGAGCGTGCTGGTCGTCGGAGTTTCTACGGGAGGGCCGGCCGCGCTCGAAAAATTTCTGCCCGCTCTGCCCGCGGGTTTCCCCCTGCCGGTGCTGATAGCGCAGCACATGCCCCGGCTGTTTACCGCGCTGCTGGCGGAGCGGCTCAACGGCGTGTGCCGCCTTCCTGTGCGCGAAGCGATCGCCGGAGACGCGCTGCAGCCCGGCTTTGTTTTTCTTGCACGCGGCGATTGGCACATGCAGGTGGTTGGTACCGCCGGTCGCTGCGCTCTGCGTCTTATGCAGGCCACGCATGAGGAGTACTGCCGCCCTTCGGTGGATGTTCTGTTCCGCTCCGCTGCGGCTGTCCATGGAGCGGGCGTGCTGGCTGTCGTGCTCACCGGAATGGGGTCGGACGGGCTGGAGGGATGCCGCGCAATCCACGCCGCCGGCGGTCGAATTCTTGTCCAGGACCGCGAGACGAGCGCCGTTTGGGGTATGCCGGGAGTCATCGCTGAAGACGGTCTGGCGGATCAGGTTTTGCCCCTGGAAGGGTTGGCAGCGGAGGTCGTTCGCTCCACAACGCAGTTGGCCGGAAGCGCGTCGGCCCGATAACCGGAGCCCCGGAGACATCGTTATGGCCTGCACGGATGCCGATTTTGCCTATCTTCGCTCGGTTGTCTTTGAGCATTCTTTCAACACCCTCGATGCTTCACGCGACTATCTGTTTGAGTCTCGACTGCATCCTTTGCTCAGGGCCACAGGCCTCGGAACGCTCGAATGTCTGGTTGCAGCGCTGCGCCGGCAGCCGGATCCTGCCATCCAGCGGTCCATTGCCGAGGCCATGACCATCAATGAGACCAGCTTTTTTCGCGACCGCGTCCCTTTTGAGATGATGCGGCTCGATTTGCTGCCTTCGCTGATCGAACGGCGCGCGTCTTCCCGCCGTCTGCGACTGTGGAGCGCGGCCTGTTCTACCGGGCAGGAGGCCTACTCGCTCGCCATGTTGCTTCGTGAGTACTTTCCGCAACTTTACGAGTGGAGGGTCGAAATCGTCGGGACCGACATCTCCGCCGAAGTCATCGCGCGCGCGAGAGCAGGCCGCTACTGGCGGCTGGAGGTAAATCGCGGACTTCCCGCGCGCTACCTGCTCAAATATATGCGGCGCGTTGGTGACGAGTGGGAGATCGTTCCTGAGCTCAGGCGTGTCTGCCGCTTCCAGCAGCGCAACATTTGCAATGGGCCGATGCTCATGGAAAAGTACGACGGCATTCTGCTGCGGAACGTGATGCTTTACTTCTCAATGGAGACGCGCCGCCAGCTGCTGATGAACCTGCACCGCGTTCTCGCCCCCGACGGTTTTCTGGTTCTTGGATCAAGCGAACAGCCGGACCTGCCCGGACATTTTCAGCCGGTCTTGGCGCGCAACAGCTGCTATTACCAGGCCGTTGCTCAGATGCCCGGCTGATAACGAGTGCGTATTTCCAGTCGCGGCTGAACGCATCCAAAGCACCTGGCACGATATTCTGCTGGTTCGAGCAGACAAGGCACGCCGCGCGAGATGAACCCCAAAACGAAAGCACGAATCACGGGTGAAGCCGATACCGCACCGCGGGACGCGGCAGCGCTCGCGCTTTTTCACCCCGTTACCGCCGCGTGGTTTCGAGCTGTCTTTGACCGGCCCACTGCGCCGCAGCGGCAGGGATGGCCGGCCATTGCACGCGGAGAAAGCACGCTCATTCTTGCGCCCACGGGAACCGGTAAAACCCTCACGGCATTCCTGTGGTGTCTCGACCGCCTGATGCTTCGCCGTGCGCCCGACGAGCCTGAAGGTTGCCGCGTCATCTATATCAGCCCGCTGAAGGCGCTCGCCGTCGATGTCGAGCGCAACCTGCGCGCACCGCTTGCCGGAATCGCCAACATGGCCCGCCAGCAGGGCATCGCCTTCCACACGCCGGAGATCAGCATTCGCACCGGAGATACCGCGCAGCGCGAGCGGGCGCGCTTTCGCCGCCATCCGGCGGAGATCCTTATCACCACGCCGGAATCGCTCTATCTGCTGCTTACCTCTGAATCCGCAACCGCGCTGCGTAGCGTCGAAACCGTGATTCTCGACGAGATTCACGCGCTTGTGCCCACCAAGCGCGGAGCGCATCTCGCCCTCAGCCTCGAACGCCTGCAGGCCATCGCGCAAAAGCCCCTTCAGCGCATCGGCCTGTCGGCCACACAGCGCCCGCTCGAAGAGGTCGCGCACTTCCTTGCCGGCGTGGAAGCGAACAAACCTGCGAAGCGCGAAAAAAAATCAGAAGAGCTCGCCGAATTTGAGCGCGAATGGACAAGCGACGAGGAAGCCGAACAGAGATTCCGGCCCGTCACTATCGTCAACGCCAGCGAACCCAAGCGCCTCGATCTCAAAGTGGAAGTCCCGGTCGAAGACATGGCGCGCATCAGCCAGGTTGAGGAGTCAGCAGGCGGAGAAAAGCCGCAAGGCCCGAAGCGAACGTCCCTCTGGAGCGCCATCCATCCACGCCTGCTTGAGATTGTGCTCACGCGGCGGTCCACCCTCATCTTTGTCAACAACCGCCGCACAGCCGAGAGAATCGCCGGGGCGCTTAATGAGTTGGCCGAGCAGCAGCAGATTCCCGGAACGCTGGCGCGCGCGCATCACGGTTCACTTGCCGCCGCGCAACGGGCTGAGATTGAAGAACAGCTCAAGGCTGGAAGCATCCGGGCGCTTGTAGCCACATCGTCGCTCGAGCTCGGCATTGATATGGGCGCGATTGATCTTGTGATTCAGATTGAATCACCGCCCTCCGTCGCCGGCGGATTGCAGCGCATCGGCCGCGCCGGTCATCAGGTGGGAGCAGCCAGCGAGGGCATCATCTTCCCCAAGTACCGTGCCGATCTCATCGCCTGTGCCGCTGTAACGCGAGCCATGCAGGAGGGGCTGGTCGAGTCCACGCGCTACCTTCGCAACCCGCTCGATGTGCTCGCGCAGCAGATCGTGGCCATCGTGGCGCAGCCGCCCGCCGTTGCTATCCCGCGCAGGAAAGGCCAGCCGCCGCCGCAACTGGAAATCACCGTCGAAGAGCTTTTTGCGCTTGTTCGTCGCGCCGCGCCGTTCGCGTCGCTCAGCCGCACTGCGTTTGAAGGCGTGCTTGATCTGCTCGCCGGGCGCTACCCCTCCGACGAATTCGCCGAGCTGCGCCCGCGCATCACCTGGGATCGCGCTCACCATCTCCTGACGCCGCGCGAAGGCGCGAAAACCCTCGCCATTCTTAACGCCGGAACCATCCCCGACCGCGGACTCTATGGAGTGTTTCTCTCCGGAGCGGAAAAACCCGTTCGCGTGGGCGAGCTGGATGAAGAGATGGTTTTTGAAAGCCGCACCGGGGAAACCTTCGTCCTCGGAGCCTCCACCTGGCGTATTGACGAAATCACGCATGACCGCGTGCTTGTCTCGCCCGCCCCCGGCGAGCCGGGCAAGATGCCCTTCTGGCATGGCGATCTTGCCGGACGCCCGCTCGAATTCGGACGCCGCATCGGCGCGCTCGTTCGCGAGCTCCGCGAGCTTCCGCGTAACGCCGCCATCAGCCGGCTGGTGCGCGAACACGGGCTCGACGCACAGGCTGCGGAAAATCTCATCCGCTTCCTCGCCGATCAGGAAGCGGCGACGACCGCCGTTCCCGACGACCGCACCATCGTTATCGAGCGTGTGCGTGACGACTTGGGTGACTGGCGCGTCTGCGTGCTCACGCCCTTCGGCAGCCGTGTGCATGCTCCCTGGGCCATGGCCGTCACCGGAAAGATTCGCGCCGTGGGAGGCCCCGAGGTCGAGACCATGTGGGCCGATGACGGATTCGTGCTGCGCTTCCCGGATACGGACACGATGCCCGATCCCGATATGCTGCTGCTCGATCCTCAGGAGGCAACCGGGCTGGTGCTTCGCCAGTTGGGCGCAACGTCGCTCTTCGCCGCAAAGTTTCGCGAGTCGGCGGCGCGCGCCCTCCTGCTTCCGCGCAGGCGCGCACAGGGCCGCGCCCCGCTGTGGCAGCAGCGCAAACGTGCCTACGATCTGCTGTCGGTTGCCTCACGCTATCCGTCATTTCCCATGCTTCTTGAGACATACCGCGAGTGCGTGCGCGATGTCTTCGATATTCCCGCATTCCTCGAAGTGCTGCGCGCCGTCCAAAAGCGCGAGGTGGACGTGCACGTAGTGGACTCGCGCAGACCGTCGCCCTTCGCTTCTTCGCTGCTTTTCAGCTATGTCGCGAATTACATTTATGACGGAGATGCGCCGCTGGCCGAGCGCCGCGCACAAGCGCTTTCGATTGACCAGGACCAGCTTCAGGATCTGCTTGGTGAAGCCGATCTGCGCGAGCTGCTCGATGCCGACGCGATTGCAGAAGTTGAGCAGCAGTTGCAGGCGCTCGGCGAGACACAGCGTATTCGCAATGCTGACGGCATCCACGATCTCCTGCTGCGGCTTGGCGATCTCTCCCGCGCCGAGATCGAGCGCCGCGTGGCATCGCCCGCTCTCATGCCATCGCTCGATGACCTGCTGCGCTCGAGACGCCTGCTCGAAATCAAAATAGCCGGCGAAAAGCGCTGCATCGCCGTCGAAGACGCTGCGCGCTATCGCGATGCGCTCGGTCTTCGGCTCCCGTCCGGTATTCCTGCACCATTGCTCGAACCTGTTGCTGCGCCGGTGCTGGAGCTTTTGCGGCGCTATGCCCGCACGCACGGCCCGTTTACTTTGCTGGAGCCCGCCGCGCGCTTCGGCCTTGCTCCCCAGCAGGTGGAGTCATCGCTCAAAACTCTGGTGCTCGACGGGCGCATCCTCGAGGGAGGCTTTCGTCCCGCTGGCCTGCATCGCGAGTGGTGCGATGTGGAGGTTCTGCGCCAGATCCGCCGCAAATCACTCGCTCGGCTCCGCAAGGAGATTGAGCCGGTCGAGCAGCCCATGCTCGCGCGCTTCACCACGCACTGGCAGGGCGTGCTGCAAAAGCGGCGTGGACTCGACGCCCTGCTCGATACCATCGAAAACCTTCAGGGTGCGCCGTTGCCCGCGTCGTTGCTTGAGTCTTCCATCCTGCCCGCGCGGCTGGCAAAATACGCTCCCGGCGATCTCGATACCCTTATTGCCGCGGGCGAGGTCGTCTGGTGCGGCTCCGATTCCCTGGGTGAGCGTGATGGACGCATCGGCCTTTACCTCGCCGACAAAGTCTCCGCGCTCTTGCCGCCGCGCAGCGTGCGCGAGGAACCGGCACTCAGCGAAAAAGAACAGCAGATCGTTTCGCAGCTTGCACGCGGCGGAGCCATGTTTTTCGCGCAGTTACAGGATGCGCTCGGAGGCGGCTACCCCGGCGAGATCATCGACGCGCTCTGGAGCCTGGTGTGGCGCGGGCTGATCACGAATGACACTTTCCATTCGCTTCGTGCATACGTCGCGAAGCCGTCTTCTGCGCGCTCGGCGAAGCGGTGGCATAATCTGCCTGCCTTCCACTCACGCCGCACCACGCCGCCCAACGCGCAGGGTCGCTGGGCGCTACTCGCGCAACCGGATCGCTCTACTCCCGCACAGCAGACGGAGTGGAGCCACGCGCTGGCTCAGCAATTGCTCAATCGCTATGGCATTCTTACCCGCGAAACTGTCGCGCAGGAGAATATCCCCGGAGGCTTCAGCGCCGTCTATGACGTTCTCAAAGCGCTGGAAGAGAGCGGGCGCATCCGCCGCGGCTACTTTGTCGCGGGCTTGGGCGCGGCGCAGTTTGCTCTGCGTGCGGCCGTGGACATGCTGCGCTCGCTGCGCGCACATGCGCAGCCGGAAAAGCCGGAGATGCTCTCTCTTGCTGCCACGGACCCGGCCAATTTGTACGGATCTGTGCTGCGCTGGCCGCAAAACGCCGACGACCTCGTCGAAACCGGGCCGCGTTCGCTGAGTCGGAGCGTTGGCGCATCGGTGATTCTGCGCAATGGAGAGCTGCTCGCCTACCTGCGCCGCAATCACCCGAACGTGCAGGTGTTTCTCCCCGCGGACGAGCCGGACCGCGGCAATGCCGCCCGCGATCTCGCGGCTTTCCTTGTTAGCGCGGCGCGGGAAACCATGCGCGACGATGAGCATTCATCGCGCGGCGGTCTGCTCATCGCCACCATTAACGGCCAATCGGTGCATGAGCATTGGCTGGCGCGCTTTCTTCTCGATGCCGGCTTTTCGCCCGCGCCAATGGGCTTCAATGTCCGCAAAACTCCGTCCGTCGCACAGGAAGGCGCGGAGGCGAAGTAAAACTTCTCCCGGTTACTGGTCAGGAGGCGGGGGGTTCTGCTGCTGATCCGTGCTGTCTTTCGGCTTTTTGCCGAAGAGCCGACCCCAGAATCCGCGTTTCTTTTTCTCCTGAGCCTCAGGTTGCGCAGTGGTGTTCGGCGTTGGCGCAGCGGTTGCGCCTTTGTTCGTTGGCTGCGGCTGGTTTGGAGGAATGGCTGCGGGCGAAGGCGTGGTGGGAGTCGTTGTCGAGGGCTTCTCCCCGAGGCCGAAGATCTTCTGGAACAGGTTGCGCTGGTCTCCGTTGGAGTGGTCGCAGGTATCGGTCGGCTGCGTGCCGTCAAGAAATGCCGCTGTGTAATCTTCAGGACAGGCCGCATCAGCCAGCAGGTTGGTCGTTTTGTCGAGTTGCACCTCAACGACGCCCGGAGGCGCGACGAACGGCTTGGTATCGGAGTACTGCGGCAGCTCCACAGCCTTTTTCATAAAGTCGGCCCAGATCGGCGCCGCAGCATGCGCACCCTCGATCTTGATGTCGCTGTAGTCGTCGTTACCCACCCACACCACGCATAGCAGGTTGCTCGTGTAGCCCACGAACCACGCGTCATGCTCAGTACCTGTCTTGCCTGCGGCCGGAGCCGTAAAGCCCATGGCGCGCACGCCTTCGCCTGTTCCGTGGTCGATCACATTCTCCATCAGCACTGTGGTCAGGTAAGCCACGCGCGGATCGAGGATGGGCTTGGACACCGGCGTGTAATCGTCCATCACGTCGCCATTCGCGCTGTGCACGGAAGCCAGCAGCCAGGGATCGATCTTGACGCCATCGTTGGCGAAGACGGTGTACGCTCCGGCCATTTCGAGCGGTGTGGCATCGTATGCGCCAATCGCCATCGCCGGGGTTGCGCGCGCTGAGGTGATCCCGGCATCGCGGGCCAGCGCGGCCACATTGTCGTAACCCACCATCTGCGCCAGCGAGATCGTGGCATTGTTGAGCGAAAACTGAAGAGCAAAGCGAGCGGTGACGTTCCCGTAATATTTGTCTTCAAAATCGTGCGGGCTGTAGGTCTGGTCTCCAGCAAAGGTGAACGTTGTGGGCTCATCGTTGAGAATTGTGCTTTGCGTAAAGATGCCGCTCACCCCATCCGCGCCTGTGAGCTGCGCGCCGGCCAGGCTGGTGTTATAGGCCGCCGCATACACGAACGGTTTGAAGGTCGAGCCCGTAGGCCGGTGTGAAACCGCGTGGTCAAACTGGCTCTCTCCATAGTTGCGCCCGCCCACCAGCGCGAGCACTTGTCCGGTATGCGGATTCAGCGCTATCAGCGCCACTTGCGGATAGACGATGGGAGAATTGTCTCCATGCCGCACCAGCCGCGCATGGCGCTCTTCGACGAGCTTGTCAACATGAACCATGCCCTCTGCGACGGCTTCGCTCGCCGCGCGCTGCAGGTCCGGGTCGAGTGACGTGTAGATGCGCAGCCCTTCGGAGTTGTAGTCGTTTTCGCCGAGGCGCGAAGCCAGCTGATCGCGCACCAGGTCGACAAAATAGGGGGCCTCGCCCGCATCCACCGCCCCCGGAACCAGGTTCAGCGGAGCGGCCTTGGCCTCGTCCGCCTGCTCTTTGGTGATGTCCCCTGTTTCAACCATCGCATCCAGCACAACGTTGCGCCGGGTGATCGCGCGCTGCGGATGCCGGTACGGGTTGAGACGGCTGGGGCTTTGGATAAGGCCCGCGAGCAGCGCGGCCTGCGGCAGCGTCAGCTGGCGCACGTCTTCGCCGAAATACGCCTGCGCCGCTTCGCCGAATCCGTTGATCGAGAAGCTGCCCCGCTGCCCCAGAGGCACTTCATTCGCGTACAGCTCAAAGATCTTCTGCTTTGAAAAGCGATGTTCCAGCTGGAACGTGATGACCACCTGCAGAAACTTGCGGTGGAAGGTCCTTTCCGGCGACAGAAAAAACTCTTTCGCCAGCTGCATGGTGAGCGTTGAGGCGCCGCCGGTATACCGCCGGTCGCCGCGCACGTCGTGCCATGCCCAGGCAACAATTGCATAGTAGTCGATGCCGCCGTGCTGAAAATATCTGCGGTCCTCGATCGACGTAACCGCCTGCACCACAACCTTGGGAATCTGATCATAGGTCAGCAGCCTGCGCTTCGCGCGGTTCTGGTCGGAGAGATCGGTGATAAGCAGGGGCTCCAGCTGGTAAGCCGCAAGCTGCTGTCCATTGTCGCCGGTGAGCTGGCTGATTACTCCCTTGTCGATGGTGACGGTCGCGCCGTCGGGCGCGTGGTACGACTCCGGTCCGGGGTGAATGGTGATGGTGTTCGGACCCTCGGCAAACGTGCCCATGGCCGACGCCTTGCCAACGCCTTCGACGGAATATCCCGCGTCGCGCAATTGCTGAGCGATAGAGTCTGCTGTGAATTTCTGCCCGGGGCGAAGCTCCTGCGGCGCCGCATAAATCTTTGCAGTGTTCTCGAACAGGGGTTTCTCGAGCCGCTCATCCACAATGTGCTGGTATTTGATGTAATAGAAACCAAAGACACAGGCAAAGAGTAGAAAACCTGCGGCGATGACTGCTCCTGCAACAAGGAGAAGCTGATATTTCAGACTCAGGCTGCCCTGCGTGCGCGGGGCAAATTTAATTTTCACTGCCAAATGGAAACGTCTCCTCCTGAAATCTTATTGTGTTCGGGCAGAAAACGCCTCTCGCAGGCAAGAACGCATACTATCTTCGACGGTTGGATGCGGGTTTTGAATACAGAAAACGAAAAGGCGAAGATTAATTCGCTTTTTTCAGAACCGCATCCCGATTCTCGTCGGTATAGATTTTGCTCTCTAAATCGCGCAGTTCCGGGTACTCATTCGCGCCCAATTCGAGCTTTTTCACGATGTATTCGCGCGAGTAGTGCAGTACGTTGCCGTCGGCCTTTACATCGCTATGGTAGCTGGCGAAGCCCGTATCCACAGTCATGGGATCAGGCAGGTCATCCACGGTGTACCCGGCAGGAATCTTTACGTCGAAGCTGTCCCGCCAGTCTCCGGTCCCGTCAAATTCAATCGGATATTTGCGCGATGTGTCCGCAAGAGGAATCGCGTCTGAGCTGACGACGCGCGGCCGTACCAGCAGCAGGCTGCCCGCATGCTTGGCATAGGAGGAAGCCGTAACGTCGTAGTGCAGAATAAGCTGCTGGTCCAGGTCCTGCACATTTTCAACATTCTCCGTTCCTACTGTGAACGCAGAAAAGTCGCTGCGCAGTGAATCTTCCACGCCTTTCAGCCGGTCATCGGGGCTGCTCATGGCATAGAAATGGCGCAGATCGTCCGACGAGGCCCCGAGCCGCTTCACGGTTACGCTGCCGGTCAGCGAGCCGTCTGCGGACAGCGTAAAGGCAGCCGTTCGGTTTACCGTGTCGCTGCCGGGCTTCAGCACCGGCAGCGCAATCGCCTCGCTGTCTGCGCCGGCCATCAGCAGCCCATAGCTGCCCTGCAGATACGTAGGCAGCAGGCCGATGGGTACGTAAGGGTTGGTGGGGTCGAAGATCAGGTAGCGCTTGCCGGTCTTCGCCGTCACAACCGCCTTGAGCGCAGGGTTCTCATATCCTTTTGGAATCTCAATCGCCGCAATCATGTGGTCGCCCATCAGCGACGGGACCTTCGGGTCGACCACGCCTCGATTCGTGTCGACCATCACCCATGTTGCGCGAACGCCCACCGCATCCAGCATCGCGATCATCAGAGTGACTTTGTCCTTGCAGTCGCCGTAGCGGTTGCGATAGACCTCTTCTGCCGGGTGCGGAACGAATCCGCCGATGCCGATCTCGATCCCGACATAACGAATCTGCTGCTGCATAAACGTCGCGACCTTCTGAATGCGATTCATGAAGTCGGCGTTCGCGCTGGTCAGTGCACGGCTGGCCGTGGCGACATCGGCCTGGCCTTCGCTCTGCGGCGCGGCCAGCCCCGTGTACCACTCCCCAATGCGCGTCCAGAGCTGCGGACCATCAGGCAACGGGTTCGCGGAGAAATATACCTCCATGCGACCGGCCAGGGCCTCCTCTGCGGGAGCCATCGGAACCGAATCCAGGTCGATGCCCGGAATGTTGTCCAACTCCCACCGGAAGTGGTTCGGCGAGACCTCGACAGGTTCCACGCTCGTGTACCCGTGCCACAGCGCGCGATGTTGCCATCCCTGCGGCAGGTCGATTTCAAACACGGATCGCACGGTAGGAATCGGATTTTGAAACTCCCAGGTCTCATCCCCCGAATACATTGGAATCTGCTTCGTATATTCGTAGGCCACAATGCCGCCCGGATCGGACCCCGGAACCTCTGCTGACTTGAAACGAACGTCGTCGTAAAGAATTCCCCAATTCTCCGTGCCGCTCTCAAAAATCTGATTATCCTTCAGCGTGTACTGGTGCCCGTCCGGGCCAATGCTCCATACATGGAACGAGAGCAGCTTGTGGTCTTTGTTGAACCACGCCGCCGGGTGCGCATAATTCCGCCCCTGCGGCCGCAGGATCTTGATCACCTGCCGGTAGCGTTCCGTAATCACGCCATCCGCGCCGACCGTGAGCAGCTTGTCTTCGAGCAGCACGGCTGCCTTGGGATGCGCGTCCGGCGACACCTGCACCTTCGCCGCCGCGGCCTGGGTCACCCAGTCCGGAAACTCGGACGCGGACGCGCGCGCTCCCGTGAGCGCCAGCCCGAGAAAAACAGGAACGACAGTCTGCCGGAAGAATCGCATGGGTCACTTTCCGGCAGCCGGTGCCGCCGCCGCTGCCGCCACCGGGACCACCTTCAGGGCCACCTGATCCTGATCGTCAGAACTGAACTTCTGGAAAAAGCTGCGTAGCGAAGGATAGTCGGTCGCGTTATAGATGACATTCGCTACGCGAAGCAGTCGTCCGTAACCGTAAATGTTGTTCTCGGAGACGAACTTCACCACATAATCGGCATTGGGAATGTATGGAATATCGCCGCCCTGTGGCAGGCTATCCAGCGTCATGTTCGGCGGCAGTGTCACCTGGAACTGGTCATGCACCATGTAGGGATAGCGCATGTCCACCGGGTCCACGCGCTTCGTCTCCGCGAACAGAGGCGCATTACCGGCCTCAAAGAAAACCGCCGGCAGAAAGACGTGCTTGCCGGTTACCGTGCCCATCGTTCCGCTTACATTCAGGACCGCCACCAGCGGGGTCGAGAAATCCGTCAGCCCCGCAAAATGATTCATCTTTACCTGAACGCCCGGAGGCATGGACTTCTGCAGTGCTTCTTCATAACGCTTCGTTACGCCAGCCTCATCCCCAGTCAAGGCGGCCTGGCGCCAGGCCAGTGCCTGGGCGCCCGTCATCGACTCCTGGATAAGTCCATGTACCTGCCCGTCGGGATTCAGCGTAAGCTGCGCGCGGCGGT
>Ga0335072_10003686_pt1 | contig 22978 bp, 19 predicted proteins | sample Lox_Sample_21_FD_206725 | JGI IMG/M metagenome (GOLD analysis project Ga0335072, IMG submission 206725) | Soil microbial communities from Loxahatchee National Wildlife Refuge, Florida, United States - Lox_Sample_2.1 | ecosystem: Environmental > Terrestrial > Soil > Wetlands | place: USA...
TGTCATCGGGCCGTAGTCGGCTTCGCGGTCGTCTCCGGGCCGCAGTCGGCTGACCCGGTCGGTCAGCTTCTCAAGGAACTGGTGGTACACGTCCTGAACCACATAGACGCGCTCGACACCGACGCAGCTCTGCCCCGCATTCGAGAGCGCACCCCAGGCGCATGCGTCGGCGGCTGCATCCAGGTCCGCATCAGCGCCGACGATGAAGGCATCCTTGCCGCCGCACTCGGCCACGAGTGGCGTGAGGTTCTCCGCGCAGGCAACCATGACTTTCCTGGCCGTCGCGGCCGATCCGGTGAAGGCAATCTTGCCGACGCCACTGCGGGCCAGGTGATCACCGGTCTGGCCCATGCCAGTGACGAGCTGGAGCACTGGCTGCTCGGGCACTACCTCGGCAAAGGAACTGACCAGCCAGGCGCCTACCGCCGGCGTCAGTTCACTGGGCTTGAATACCACCCCGTTCCCCGCAGCAAGGGCGTAGGCAATCGAGCCCATCGGAGTGAAAACCGGGTAGTTCCACGGGCCGATCACGCCCACTACGCCGAGTGGCTGGTACTCCAGGGTCGCCGCATGGTTGATGGCAACTAGTCCGCTCCGCACGCGGCGCGGGCCGAGAACCCGGTGCGCGTTCTTGGCGGCCCAGTCGATGTGGACGATGGCGAGCAGGATCTCCAGCTGAGCGTCGGCGAGCGGCTTTCCCGTCTCCGTGTGCACGAGCTCGGCCAGCCGCCCGATGTACCGGGTCAAGTGCGACTTCCAGGCGAGCAGCTTCTGCCGGCGGGCCCTCCAGCCGAGGTCGGCCCACCACTGCGCGGCCGCATGAGCCCGCTCAACTGTGGCCGCGACGTCCTGGGCGTTGAAGATCGGGTAGGTCCCGATGACCTCGTTCGTTGCCGGATTCAGCGTGTCGAAGGTCTCCGTGGACCGGACCTGGCCATAGCTCCCGAGCGTGGCTGTCATGTCGTGCACCGCCGTTCTGCGCTATTTGGCTCAGATTGTATGTGCGACCGCCTAGGTGCCCGGCCGTTCAGGAGTAGTAAACCACTGACTGGCCGGGGGAAGATCACGTCAGGTACCGTGGTCAGTCGTGACCCAGCCAGGTAGCTCCGGCCCAGCCGGTCCCGACGCCGACCGGCACTGGCTGCTGGAAGCAATCAGCCTGTCCCGATTCTGCCCGCCGTCAGCGACCGCTTTCTCGGTTGGCGCTGTGCTGGTCGGAGCCGACGGCACCGTCATGTCGACCGGGTACTCCCGCGAATGCGCCCCGGCCGATCATGCCGAGGAAGTGGCTCTCGCCCGGATAGGCCTGCCGCCCGCCGCTTCGCTCGGCTCGGCCGCCGCCCAGAACGGGGTGGATCTGGCTGGCGCGACCCTGTACAGCTCCCTCGAGCCATGTGCCGCCAGGGCATCCAGGCCGACGCCATGCGCTGACCTGATCATCGCCAGCGGCATAGGCCGGGTAGTCATCGCCTGGCGAGAGCCGCCGATCTTCGTGCCAGGCGGCGGTGCGGTGCGGCTACGCCAGGCCGGCCTGGCGGTGACCGTCGTACCGGAGCTGGCCAGCTCAGCCCGAGCTGTTAACGCCCATCTGCTCGGCGGTTAGCCCCCTGCCTCCGGGCGGCTGAGGTGATACAGCACGTGCGGGCGGATTGGATGTCCGGCCGGGATTCGCGGATGCTCGAACCTGCTGACCTCGGTCATCCCGATCCGGCGCATGACGGCCATAGATGGCTCATTGAGCAGTGAGGTAAACGACCAGACTTCGGGCAGGCCGACGCCATCGAACGCCACCGTTAGCGCCGCCCTGGCCGCCTCAGTCGCGTAGCCCTGGTGCCAGGCGTGCCGGGCCAGCCGCCAGCCGATCTCCAGTCCGCTGGCTCCGGGCACATCGTCCGGCACGGGGCCCAGACCGGTGAAGCCGACGAACTGGCCGGTCGCGGCGATCTCCAGCGCCCACAGGCCGTAACCGTGCTGGTCGAATCGCGCCTCGATGCGGTCGACGAGCGCATCGCTAGCGGCCTGGTCCATCGTCTCAGGGAAGAACCGCATGGTCTCGGGGTCGCCATTGAGCGCCGCGAACGGCGCCCGGTCGGAGTCGCGCCACCGTCGCATGAGCAGTCGGTCGGTACGGATGGTGTCGAACCTGCCTGTCGGCGCTGCGTCAGTCGTCTTACTCACGTCAGCAGTCTGCACAGCCTCAGCCCCTTCGGCCTGGAAACGTTCGTCCAGGATCACGCCATGCCAGAAATCCGTCAAACCGCTTATTTGGTGCGCCGAGGCCGCCTACTATGGGAGTCAGGCGCTAGAACAGCCCGCCGACCGCGCTCGCGGAATAAATCGCCTTCTCACGTCCATGCGATTTGGTGCGGCTAGCTGACCAATTTGCCCGCTTTGGGGGCAGGAAATCGCATGGATGTACGTGGCCGCGTACTCGGGGATAGCGTCGGCGACGGCAGGCCACCCGGGGGCTAGGCCTGGTCAGCACCTCACGCTATGTGCCGGAAGAACGTGATGACGCCGGTGATCCAGGTGTGCACGGTATCGCCGGCCGATGCGGGGTTAGAGACAATCCACACGATGATCAGCACCGCGACGATGATCCCGAGGATCCGTCCCAGCAAAGTTCGCTCGCCTCCCTAGCCGGCCAGGCTGTGCCGGTGCCATTCCACCCAGCCATTGTTACTCCGCCATACCCAGAATGCCACGAACAACGTCAAGTGTCGCAATTGCAATGCGCTCACCGCGCTCCTGGTTTGGGCGCGGGTGTCAGAACAGCCGGAGCGCCCCGTCGTCGATCCCGCGCATCGACTCGTAGTCGAGCGTGACGCAGCGAATACCACGGTCCTCCGCCAGCACCCGGGCCTGCGGCTTGATCTCTTGGGCAGCGAAGACGCCTTGTACCGGAGCCAGCAGTGGATCCCGGTTGAGCAGCTTGAGGTAGCGGGTGAGCTGTTCGACTCCATCGATCTCGCCGCGTCGCTTGACCTCGATGGCAACGCTCATCCCATCGGAATCGCGGCACATCAAGTCGACCGGACCGATGGCCGTCGGGAACTCGCGCCGGACGAGTCGCCAGCCTATTCCGAGTAGCTCGAGCTGAGCGGCCAGCAGTTCCTGCAGATGCGACTCAACACCGTCCTTGATCAGGCCAGGGTCCACGCCCAGATCGAACGAAGAGTCGCTGATCAGATCCTCGATAGCGATCGTCAGCGTCTCACCCGATTTCCCGGTGACGACCCACTGCGTTGCCGCCTCGGTCACGCGGCAGGGCGGCGACATCCAGTTCAGGGGTTTGTAGGAGCCCGAGTCGCTGTGAATGGCGACGCTGCCATCGGCCTTGATCATGATCAGGCGGGTTGCCAGCGGCAGATGAGCTGCGAGTCGTCCCGCGTATTCGACCGAGCACTTAGCGATCACGAGCCGCACAAGTAGCACTATAGGGAGTCCTGGTCTTCGCTGCGCGCAGGTTGCCGGCGGGCTCGTGGCCGAAAAGCAGGCTACGCGGGTGCAGTCCAGATCGAACGCGTCCGCCAGCCGCCTAGCTGTCCAGGTCCGATCTGGATTCAGGGCCCGCTGAGGTTGTCTGCCTTGGCGGTGCGCGTGTAGATCACATGACGTCCTTCCCTGCGTGCGGTGACAGCGCGGCCCTGCGCAGGACGTGCAGGTGATCGCTCACCCCTCCGGCGCTCACCTGCATCGGCTGGGCGAGCGCGAGGGTCGATGCGGGCCGGTCCAGCTCTCGTAGAATCTGAGCCCGGCGCTGACCGATCAGCGCAGCCAGTGCGTCGCGGCTGCCAGTCAAGATCGGCGGCAGCGAGCCAGCCTGACCAGATTTCGATTCTCAACAAGCAACGGAGAGTTCATGAAGGCGAATCAGCCAGGCACTACCCCTGCCCTGGCCCGGCTGGGAGCATTGACGGGCGAGTGGACTCAGCAGGTCGACATGACCGGGTCCCGGCGGGTTGGCCTTCGGCGACGGGAAACTGACACTCCTCCGCGATACCGAGGACTTCGCGCCGCTTGAATTCGCGCAGAGGTTCACCGGAATCTTCGAGGATGACCGCACGATCAACGGAGCCTGGGAACATTCATCGGACGGGGTCACGTGGAAGCGCAGCTTCGGCGTCTCATTCAGGAAGATCGGTTAGCGCTCGGCGGCGCCGGCATCGGCAGTCATCCGGTCTCGCTGCCTGGGCTCATGCTGTCGGGTAGCTGGCCGAACCAGCGCAGCACCGCGGTCTCGTAGCCGATTCCGAACGCCAGCGTCACTCGCTGTTCCGCGGGCACGCCCGCTGTGGCGAGCTGCCGGTCCATGGACCGGTAGGCCTCGAGCCTGCGCTGGTGAACGGCGTGGTGTTCAGACAGCATGGACCGCAGTCGGTCAGTCTCGATTGCGTCGGCGAAGGCGAGCCGCAGCAGCAGGGGGATCCGCAGGTTCTCAGGTTCGGGGCTGGTATTGACCCACGTGCGGAATGCGGCCCGCCCGGCGGCGGTGAGCCGGTAGGGCTGCCGGTCGCGCGGGCCGGTTGCGCCTCGGTCGAGCAGTCCGCGGTCGGCCAGGGCGGACAATTCGCGGTACACCTGGCTGCGGGTGATGGTCCAGAAGCCCCCAATCATCTCCTCGGCCGCCGCTACCAGGTCGTAGCCGGAGCGCGGACCGTCGCGGAGCAGCCCGAGCAGCGCGCCTGCGGTCGCGTTGAGCCGGTCGGCCATCTCAGCCCCCTCCTTGACAGACCACTGTAGACCGTCCACTATGGACTATAGCGTGAGGAGACGAGGTGGCGATGCCCGCGACACTGCTGCTACTGCCTTGGCGGCGGACCGGTGAGCCTGCTGCGAACAGGGCCCTGGCCTTCGCGAGCAGGTTTGACGGCACCGGGCCTCGCCGCGCCTGGCTGCTGCTCACCGGCGGCGTGCGCTTGTATTTTGCGGTTCTGCGCGCGCCCGGCGCGCTGGGCGTGAGCCTGTACGCTCAGCCGCTGCTTGGGCACTATTACACGCTGTCCCTGTGGCGGGACGAGGAGAGCCTGCTAGCGTTCGCCCGCGGTCGCGCGCATCAGCGTGCCGTCGGCCGCCTAGCAGAACTCGGTCCGGTGCGCGGAGTGCTGATATCGCGGGACGCCGACCCGCGGCAGCGCCCCAATTGGCGGGACACCACACGCTGGCTCGCTGTGATCGACCCTGGCCCGTACCGGCACCAGCCAAGCCCAGCAGGATCAGATTCCGTCCCGCCGGCATCTTGACGCCGCGTTACACAGCTAGCTGGTGCGGAGCCGGACGAAGGCGTCTGGGGCCAGGTCATCGAGTAGTGCAAGGCCGTCAGCGCGGGTCAGGTTCTCGTCGTGGACGACTGCAGGTACCGGCTTGCCGCGGCTTTGTGCCAGCGCTACGCAACAGTGGAAGGCTGCCTTGCCCAAGCCGCGGAGCGCAGCTCCGGGGGCCGGAACGAGGCCCGCATAGGACGGCACCGGCTGCGGTGTCACTTCGGGCCAGTCGTCCGGATCACGCGGCGCTTCAAGCGACAGGACCGGGGACAGCTCAGCCGCCACTGCGTCGCGGCCAGTGAGCGCCCCGCCGAGCTGCCAGCGCCTGCGTAGGGTAGCGATGACCGAGGTGTTGAGATGCACGGACGTCACGACGGTCTGCGCCGGGATCCATGCCGAGATCGCGAAGGCGGGCACCCGGACGCCGGCCCGGTCAAAGCGGAACCCCAGCTCCCCGGGCGGCGCGCCCGGATCCGGCGCCGGCGCCAACAGCGGCGGAACGTGGTCGTAGGTCCCGCCGTGCTCGTCAAAGGTGACGACGAGCAGCGTGTTCCAGGCGTTTGAGCCGATGTCCGACCTCGATGTCCGGATTGCGTTGTAGATCTTTGCCAGCAGCGCCTCGCCGCCGAGCAGCGAGGACGGGGGATCGATGGCCGTGCCGGGGAAGAGTGCGCCGAACGCCGGATGCATGTCGTTGTGCCCGTACAACAGGTTTGGCTCGATGAAGGAGTAGGCCGGCAGGCTGCCGTCCGCGCAGTCCTGCAGGAACTGGTCGGTCGTGACGAACCTGGTGGCGAAATGCTTCCACAGCCGCGGCGCGTGGATGATTCCGGTGAGCGATAGGCGACTGGGCGGGTCACAATACACGCGCCAGCTCAGGCCGTTCCGCTCCAGCCGCTCGAAGATCGTCTCCGCGGTGTTGTGTAGCGGGAACGAGCCAGCGGGAGAAAGGTTGTTGACGAATCCCGACGAACTTGCCGCGTGGAAGAACGAGCGGTTGGCGAACGTCTGCGACGGAACGTCGCAGAACCAGTGATCGAAGGTGGCGAAGGCACGAGCAAGCGCCGAAATGACCGGGACCTGCGCAGGCAAGTAGCCGGTCATGATCTGCGCGTATTCCTCGTATCGGGGCTCGCGGCCTATCTCGGCCTCGAACGCGCTGATGTAGTCAGCGATGAATCCGTTCATCGGCGGGGGCTGTCGTTCATCGGCAGGCGCGTTATACGGGGCGGTCATAGTGTTGGCCAGCACGCCACGGTTGGCGACCGGATTGATGAGGCCGAACAGTTGCGTATTGACGTGCTGGTATTCCTCGCCCGGATCCGGGCTCGGCGTATTGGCGCTCGCCGAGATCCCGAATTGCAGGTGCATGCCGCCGGGTCCGCGATCCTGCGCCCAGTCCGGGATCGGGTTCGTCAGTTCCTTGCCGAGGACGCCCTCGAACGACGCCACCTCACCCGGCTCATACAGCCGACCGAGAAGGTTGTCGAATGAGCGGTTCTCGAACATGAGCACTACGACGTGATCGAGTGAATTGCTCCGGTCCGAACGCGGCATTGTGGCGGCTCACCCCAGATTGAATTGTTCCCGCATGGTGTACCCAGGATGGACAGCGGGTGGCCTTAGGATGGCGTAATACTGCCCGCGGCGCCAGGTGATCATCGCGTGGCGCCCCGACTGGTGGGCGCTTCGGCCCGACAAGAACCGCGACTGTAATGTCGCGGCCATGGAGATTCGCGAAGTCGCGGTCGTCGGCCTCGGCACTATGGGCGCCGGGATCGCAGAGGTGTTCGCGCGAGCCGGCATCGGCGTGGTCGCGATCGAAGTTGACCCGGAGGCCCTAAGACGGGGCGTCGGCGTACTGGATGCCAGCCTGTCCAGGGCGGTGAACCGAGGCAGGCTCGCTGCTCAGGAGCAGGCCGAGATCCGAAGCCGGGTCCGGCCGGTTGAGGCGTTCATGGAGGCCGCCGCGGTAGATCTGGCCATCGAGGTTGTGCCGGAACGACTGGAGATCAAACGGCAGGTGTTTGCCGAGCTGGACAGGGTCTGCAGTCCGACGGCGATTCTCGCCACCAACACCTCTTCGCTGTCGGTCACCGCCATCGCAGCAGCCACTAAGCACCCTGGCCGGGTCATCGGCATGCACTTCTTCAACCCGGCCCCGGTGATGCGCCTCGTCGAGGTTGTGTCCACGGTGCTCACCACGGAGGGCCTGCCTGCGGCGGCGTCCGACCTGGCCCGTCGCCTGGGCAAGTCACCGGTGCGCGTCAGCGACCGAGCCGGGTTCGTGGCGAACGCGCTGTTGCTGCCTTACCTCAATCACGCTGTGAGCCTGCTCGAGACTGGCTACGCGAGCCGGGAGGATATCGACCGCGCCGCTACGGCCGGCATCGGCCTGCCGATGGGCCCGCTGGCGCTCCTCGACCTGATTGGCTTGGACACCGCACTGTCGATCATGGAGGTCCTGCACGGTGAGTTCGGCAGGCCGAGGTATGCCGCTGCTCCGCTCCTTCGCCGCCTCGCCGACGCGGGCCGGACCGGCCGCAAATCGGGCGGCGGCATTTACGACTACGCCGATGCGAGCGCGGGCAAGTCAGATCCGAACAGGAACATAGCTGCCTCGGCAGCCCCCGACACTGTCACGCTGATCGGGTCCGGGGATGATGCGGAGACCGATCTCGCCACCGCGCTCGCCACGGCAGGCATCAATGTGACCCGGAATGCAGCGCATCCTACTGACCTAATCGTGATCGCGGCAGCACCCGGACGGCCGGTCCTGCCGGCCGCTCTTGCGACCGGCCGCCCGGATCAGGCGGTCGGGCTGCACTCGGCCAGCGGCGAGCTGGCCGAAGTTATCCAGACGAGCCTCAGCTCCGGGCGGGCAGTAACAAGCGCGCTGGCTCTGGCTGCCCGCCTCGGCTACACGGCCGTGCGAGCTCCGGACCGGCCCGGCTTCCTCGTCGGCGCCCTGCTCTATCCACACCTGGCTGATGCAGTCCGGATGGTGCAGGACAACTACGCCAGTCCGGCTGACATCGACACCGCGATGACGCTTGGCTGCGGTTACCCGCAAGGCCCGTTCCAGTTGCTTGATGCGGCCGGGCCGGCTGCCGTACTTGCCGGACTTGAATTCATGCACGCTGCCTACGGTGATTCGTCGTTGGCGCCGCCAACATTGCTGGCCGAGCACGCCGTGACCGGGATCGCCTTCGGCGGTAGCGGCGAGCCGGCCGCTGCCGGCCCCTCCAGCGTCGGCACCGCCCGCGCCGGTACCGCCGGTGCAGGGTCAGCCGGCTGACGGCCGCAGGCGGTGCTCGTGAGCCCGCGCAAGGCGCGGCGGCTGCCGACGGATGCGCCCAGCAAGCCTCGCCGAGCTCGCCGTGTCCGCCCGGCCGCGCAGGAGGACGAATCCTCCGTCCGGCTCGGACCGCCGCAAGTCCAGGAGTGGCCGGACGGCGACTGGGTGGTCCGGCAATTGCCCGGCGCGGCCGCGACCAAGACGTACCGGTGTCCCGGCTGCGACCAGGAGCTGCAGCCGGGCACCGCGCATCTGGTGGTCTGGCCTGCGCACACGCCTGGGCCCGAGGAACGCAGGCACTGGCACAACGCTTGCTGGCAGCGGCGCCCACGACGGCCAGGGCCGGGACCCCAGACGCACCGGTAAGGATTCGATGAGCGAGATCAGCGCGAGCACGGTGCTGCCAGCGAGGCGGGAGGACGTCACCTTGGTGACCTCGGACGGGCTGACCCTGGTCGGTGAGCTCGCCCAGCCGCCGGACGGCCCGGCCATCGCGACCCTGATCTGTCTGCACCCACTGCCGACACACGGCGGCATGATGGATAGTCACGTGCTGCGCAAAGCCTCCTACCGTCTTCCGGCCCTGGCTGACCTGGCGGTGTTCCGGTTCAACACCCGCGGCACGGTCTCGGATCGTGGCCGGAGCGAGGGGGAGTTTGGCGACGGCGAGACAGAACGGCACGACGTTGCGGCGGCTATCGGTTATTGCGCCGATCGTGATCTGCCCCGGCTCTGGCTGCTGGGCTGGTCGTTCGGGACCGAACTCGCGCTCCAATGGGGAAACGACCCCGACGTCGAGGGCGCGATTCTGCTCTCGCCGCCGTTGCGTCGCGCCGGGGATGCCGCGCTCGACTACTGGGCACGGAGCGGCAAGCCATTGCTTGCCCTGGTGCCCGAGCACGATGATTACCTGCAGCCTGCCGAAGCCTACCGGCGCTTCAGCCGGGTGCCCCAGGCCGAAGTGATCGGCGTACCGGGCGCGAAGCACCTGTGGGTGGGGGAGCGCTACGTCCGGATCGTGCTGAACGAGATCGTGCGCCGGGTCAACCCGGCGGCGTGGCCGTTGCCAACCGAGTGGAAGGACTAACTGTGAGCCTGTTCGACCTGACTGGCAGGAACGCTTTCGTCACCGGCGCGTCGCGTGGCATCGGCCGTGTGATCGCGGTCGCCCTTGCTGATGCCGGCGCCGACGTGGCGCTGGTCGCGCGCAGCGCCGACGGGCTGGCCGAGACCGCAGAGGCGGTCGCTGCGGTCGGGCGTAAGGCCGTCGTCATCCCTACGGACGTGACCAGCTACGACGCTGTTGCCGAAGCGGCCGCTACAGCTATCGACCACCTTGGCACGGTGGACGTGGTAGTGAATAACGCCGGCGGCTCGAACTTCATGGTTCCGTTCCGCGACCTGCGACTGTCCGGCTGGGACAAGCTGCTCCAGCTGAACCTGAGCTCTGCCGTGTATGTCTGCCACGCATTCGCCCAGCACCTGCTCGAGCGTGGCCGGGGCTCGGTGATCAACGTTGCCTCTGTAGCGGGCGTCGCGGCCGCTCCGGCCATGAGCCCGTACGGCGCGTCGAAGGCGGGATTGATCTCGCTGACCAAGTCACTGGCCGTCGAATGGGGTCAAGCAGGTGTGCGGGTCAACGCGCTGTGCCCAGGCTGGACCGCGACGGAGCTGAACCGGACGCTGTGGGAGGACCCGGTCGTCGGGCCCGCCACGGTGGCATCGTCGGCGATGAAGCGGTGGGCGTCGGCCGATGAGATGGCCGGTCCCGCGCTGTTTCTCGCCAGCGATGCCTCCTCGTTCATGACCGGTCAGACCCTGGTCGTGGACGGCGGCCAGACCATCGCGGCCTGAACGGCGCCGGCCGCCCGTCCTCCCTAGCTTTCGGTGTCAGCAGACTGAGGGGCCTCGCCGCTTCCGCGACGAGGCCCCTCAGCTATCCGGCTTGGCAGGCTCGCCTGCTTACTCGGTCCACCATTCGTCGTCACCTTCGGCCTGCTTGCCGTTCGCCGTCGCCTTGGCGGCGCCGTCGGCAGGCGCTCCCGCCGAGTGGCGCGCGGCCGCCGGAGCCGACGTGGCGACCGATGCGGGAAGCGGCTCGGCCTGCGGCGCTGCGGTGACAGCCCTGGCAGGCGGAGCAGCAACGGCTGGCTGAGGAGCTGCGGGCTTGAGCGCATCAGCCAGGCCCGGCATAGTCCCGCCAAGGAGCTGGCTGATCTGAGCCAGGTGAGCGCCGACGCTCTCCTTCTGCTTGTTGAGCTCGTCGACCTGGCGCTGCGCGTGGCTCCGGATGCGCTCGGTCTCGGCCTTGGCGTCAGCCAGCAGCTGGTCGGCCTGGCTCTTGGCCTGGGCGACAATCCCGTCGGCGTTCTTCTTGGCGTTGCTGACGAGCTGCTGGCTGTGCTGGTCCGCCTCGCGCCGAGTTTGCTCGGCCTGCATGCTGGCCTTGCCCGCCCGGTCCTCGGCCACGGCGGCCCGCTGCTCGGCCTCGGAGACCATCTTCTGGGTGGCCTCCTGAGCCTTAGCCAGCCGCTCAGTCTCCTGCCGCTCAGCCTCCTCGCGTCGAGCGGCCAGGTGCATCTCGAACTCGGACTCAGCCTGCGCCCGCGCCGCCTCGCTGTCCTCGAACGCGCGCTGCGCCTGGCTGCGCATCTCGTCGGCCTGGCGCTTCGCGGTGGTCAGGATCTCGTCCCGGTCCCGCTTGGACGACGCCCGCATCTGCGCGACCTCGCGCTCGGCGGTGGTGCGCATCTTCGCGACCTCGCGCTCGTTCCCCGCGCGCTTCTCCGCCACCTCGTGGTCAGCGGTGGCCCGCAGTTTCGCCACCTCGCGCTCGGTGGTCGACTTCAGCTCGTCGGCCTCGCGGCCCGCCTTGGTCCTGATGGCCTCGGCCTCGCGTTCGGCGGACGAGCGCTGGTCGTCCGTCTCGCGCTTGGCAACGGCGCGGAGCTCGGCGGCCTCGTTCTCGGCCGACGCGCGAGCCTCAGCGGACTCGACCTTCGCTGCCGCGGTGAGATCGTGGGCCGCCGACCGCGCTTCGCCGATGTGCTCGGCGGCCTGCTCCTCAGCCAGCCTGAAAAGCTGCTCGATCCGCGAGCCAAGGCCGGAGAGGGTGGGCTGTTCGATCTCCTGCATCTGGCGGTGCGCGTCAGCCAACTCCCGCTGGAGAGCCTGCGCATTCTCCTGATGCTTGCGTACCTCAGATTCCTTGTGCTTCAAGTACTCGTTGACCTGGTGCGGATCGTATCCGCGCATGACCCGGGCGAAATCGGGTAGCGGGGCGTCCTCAAAGAAGTTGCTGAGCTGAGCATCGATGTCGGGCTGCATGTCGCCTAATCCTGTGTCGACGGGAGGTTCGCGCACCGAAGCGATCGCCTGTCGGAGTCCGATTGCCGGGACTGGTCAGCGCGGCGGGGTGCGGCTGAGCTTCTGCCTGGCCTGGGCGGTCTTGCGGTCGTCCGGTGCTCGCAGCGTACTCCCCTGCTGGACCGTTGGCGGTCTGTTCCAGACGGCTAGTGCTGAAGATACCGTTTTTTGTTGATATGTAACGTACCTAAGGACACTTTGCCACTGCGTAATGTACCGGTACTGACGTTACTGTCCAGTACCGGACCCACCCGAAGGGCCGTCTTACCGGTCCGCGGGCTGAACCAGCTCGGTCAGCACGCCGCCGACGTCAGCTGGATGCAGGAACGCGATGGACGCCCCCATCGATCCGTGCCTCGGCCGCTCGTCGATCAGCCGCACGCCGGTGGCGCCGATGGCGGCGAGGGCCGCCGTGATTTCCGCCACTGCATAGCCCACGTGATGGATTCCCTCGCCGCGGCGCTCCAGGAACTTGCCGACGGGTGTATCCGGCCCGAGCGGCTCGAGCAGCTGAACGTAGGAGCTGCCCGCTGCGTCCTTACCGACCTGCAGCATCGCCTCACGCACGCCCTGGCCCTCGTTGACCTCGATGCTGGCAACCGTCAGGCCGAAGGTTGACTCGTAGAACGCGATCTTCGCGTCCAGGTCACGGCAGGCGATGCCGACATGGTCGATTCGGCTCAGCACGGGCTTCCGCACCTCCAGGCACTAGTTCGCTGACAGGTATCGTTTCAGTTATGCGCGAAGCAGTCATAGTTGGCGGGGCCAGAACCCCGATTGGTCGCCTGCTCGGCTCACTGAGCGGGTTCAGCGGAGCCCAGCTCGGCGGGCTGGCAATCAAGGCGGCGCTGGCGCGAGCAGGCGTGCCAGCGGATCGCGTTGACTACGTGATCATGGGCCAGGTTCTGCAGGCTGGCGAGGGCCAGATACCCGCCCGTCAGGCGGCAGTGGCGGCCGGCATCCCGATGACCGTGCCGGCGCTGTCCATCAACAAGGTCTGCCTGTCCGGCCTGGATGCCATCGCGCTTGCCGCACAGCTGATCAGGGCTGGCGAGTTCGACGTCATCGTCGCCGGCGGCATGGAGTCCATGTCGCAGGCTCCGCATCTGCTGCCCGGTTCGCGGCGCGGCTTCAAGTACGGCGACACCGCACTGGTGGACTCGATGGCCCTGGATGGCCTGACTGACGCCTTCGACGAGGTGTCGATGGGGGAGTCGACCGAGCGGCATAACGGCAAGCTGGGTATTTCCCGCGGGGAGCAGGACGAGTTCGCCGCTCGGTCGCACCAGCTCGCGGCCAAGGCGATTAAGGACGGAGTGCTGGCCGAGGAGATCGAGCCTGTCGTCATCCCGCAGCGGCGCGGCGAGCCAGTCGTCGTCGACACCGATGAGGGAGTCCGCGCGGACACGACGGTCGAGTCGCTCGCAGGTCTGGCGCCGGCGTTCGCTGCCGACGGCACGATCACGGCTGGCTCTGCGTCGCAGATCAGCGATGGCGCTTGCGCTGTAGTGGTGATGTCCGCCGATGCCGCTGCCGCGGCCGGTGCCACTGTGCTGGCCGAAGTCGGCGCACATGGTGTCGTCGCGGGCCCGGACAACTCGCTGCACTCCCAGCCGTCGCACGCCATCAAACGCGCACTGGAGAAGGCAGGCCTGGCCGTCGCGGATCTGGACCTGATCGAGATCAACGAGGCGTTCGCGGCGGTCGCGATCCAGTCAATGCGTGACCTCGGTGTTAGCGAGGACAAGGTCAACGTCAACGGCGGTGCTATCGCCGTCGGCCATCCGCTTGGCGCCTCTGGGGCCCGGATCGCGCTGCATCTCATCACTGAGTTGCGGCGACGTGGCGGCGGGCTGGGCGCGGCTGCGCTATGCGGCGGTGGCGGCCAGGGTGACGCCCTGCTGTTCCGGGTTCCCGGTGCGGAACAGGTCTGAGCCTTTCAGTGGCGACGCCTGCCGGGCACGAGCTAACCGGTGACTGAGCAGCCGTCAGCTCGGTTGCAGCAAGCTCGCCGGGCCCGGCGGGCGACCAGCGATCCGGAGGCGCTGATCAGTGCGGCCAGGGCCGGGGATGCGCGGGCTTTGGCCCGGCTAGTAACGCTGGTCGAGGACGAGTCAGCTGCCCTTCCGTCGGTCATGAGAGTCATCGCGCCGCTGACCGGTCACGCGCAGATCATCGGCCTCACCGGCTCGCCTGGGGTCGGCAAGTCCACCGTCACCGCCGCGCTCGTCCGCTGCTTCCGGGCGCAGGGCCTGCGGGTCGGCGTGCTTGCGGTGGATCCGTCGTCACCGTTCAGCGGCGGCGCGTTGCTCGGCGACCGCATCCGGATGCAGGACCACGCGACGGACGATCAGGTGTTCATCCGCTCCATGGCCAGCCGCGGACATCTCGGCGGGCTGTCCTGGGCCACTCCGCAGGCCCTGCGGATCCTCGATGCGGCGGGCTTCGACATGATCATGATCGAGACGGTCGGCGTTGGCCAGGCTGAGGTCGAGATTGCCTCGCTGGCCGACAGCTCGCTTGTCGTCGTCGCGCCTGGACTCGGAGACTCCATTCAGGCTGCCAAGGCCGGCATCCTTGAGATCGCCGACGTCTTCATCGTGAACAAAAGCGACCGGCCCGGCACCCAGGAAGTCATCAGGGACCTTAGGACGATGCTGGCAATGGCGAGCTACGGCCGCGGAGCGTGGAAGCCGCCGATAATCGCCACGACCGCCCCCAGCGGGGAGGGCATCGGCGACCTTGCTGCGGCCATCAGCAAGCACGGTGGCTGGCTTGCCGATACCGGAACGCTGGGCGACCGCCGCCGGGCCAGGGCGCGCGAGGAAATCTCGGCTATCGCCCTCACTGAGCTACGGCAGCGGATAGGCGACCTGCCCGGTGAGTCACGGCTGGAGGAACTAGCCGCACGCGTCGCGGCCGGACAGCTCGACCCGTATGCCGCCGCCGACGAACTAATCTCCGGCTAGCGGCAGGCCGCTAAGAATCCCGGCTACCAGACCCCCTGGCGGGCTGGCGATCTGGTAGCGGCTGGGGATCTGGTAGCGGCTGGGGATCTACGACTGGCTGGTGATCAGCGGCCGGCTGGGTATCGGGAGCCCCCAGCGCGACAGCCCGCGCCGCTACCGCCCTTTCAGCAGCTTCGAGCACCGACTCGCTGCGCAGCCGGGCATCGTAGGCGCTCTTGCCGCCGCGGACCCCGAACAGCCGCTTGGTGATCACCAGGTACAGCACCAGGGCCAGGTTGATCGCGAAGAGCACCAGCGCCGTGACGGTGACTTTCCTGGTCAGGTCATAGATCTCTAGCGGCAGCCCGAGTGAGGTCGCGACCATCGCGAAGTACTCGCCCCAGCGTCTGGCCAGCCAGAGTCCGGTGCCCTCAATCACCTCGATGACTCCATAGACCAGGGCTCCGACCGCGAGGAGCGTGAGTGTGCCGCTGCTGAGTGTCAGCGCATGCTGGAGCAGGCCGAACAGCTTGGAATGCTCAATGTTGTAGCCCAGCTGCCGGAAGAGATCACGGACGATCGGCAGGTCGCGGTCGAAGGCCGCCTCCACTGAGAGGCGTGAGGAACGGTACCGAAATAGCCCATAGGAGATCGCCAGGACGGCCAGCGCCCGGAGGAATCGCTCGATGGCGAACAGCCGCAGGATCAGCTTGCTGCGGATCTGGCTGCCCTGCTGAACTGCAGGGGCGGCCGCGACAGGACCGGACAGCTGTGGCTGGCCCGGCACGAACGTGCCGCACCGCAGGCAGCGCCAGGCATCCCCGGCTTCCAGCTGCGCGTGCAGCTGAGCGCGGAGATCTGGCTCGTCAGGAGCAAAGGTGACGTGGCCGTACCGGCCGCACCCGAGCAGGCTCCAGTCCACGCTCGCAGCCTATGCGTTGACTAGGACCCCGTCGGTGAGCACCAGCACCTCGTCACAGGCCAGGTCGAGTGCCGCCCCGTCGCACCCGGCCACCAGGATCGCGCTGTCCCTGCTCAGGTCACGGATCGCCTGGGCTAAAGCGGTAACGTCACGGAACGACAGGCCGTCCAGCAGCCCGTCCAGCAACAGCAGCTCTGGCTGGTGGACGGCGGCGGCGGCGAGCCGAGCTCGCCTGGCGATCCCGTCCGGCACAGCCCGGAGCGTCACCTCCGCCCAGGGCAGCAGCGAAAGCCGGTCCAGGATCGCGGCGGCGAGCGCGTGCCGGCTGGGTCGGCCTGGCCCGGATAGCCGTGCTGCGTGTTCGACGAGCCGGCGGACGCGCATGGCTGGTAGCGGCCGGGCGGTGCGACGGGCCACCCCGACCCGTCGCCGCACCACGGCCCGGCCACGGATGGTCGCCATGTCATGACCGAGCACTCGAAGCTCGCCATAGGCGGGCCGGGCGAGTCCGGCGAGTACGTCGACGATCGCACTGGCCTGCGCCGGGTGGTCGATCAGGATGCCGAGGGTGCTGCCCCGGCCCTGGGCCGGCGCGCTGATCCGGAAGCTGGCTGCCCGAACGGCCCAGCCCCAGCCGCGGCGCACACCGATCCCGGCCGCTAGCACGGGATCGGAGTGCATGACTGGGCGGTGACCGGACGGCAAAGTTTCCCCCGGATTTAGCTATGAGTTTGACCCCGCAGGCAATGTAACTGTCTGTAAATAACCATGTCCACGTACGCGCCGGCTGGCCCGATTGACGTTACACAATGCGTTACCGATTGCCGGACAAGCCGGGCGCAGGGGAGCGTCCGCGGTACGTTGTGGCTTGTGCCTAAGCCACTGGATCTCCCGTTCGATCCGATCGCCCGTGCCGCCGAGACCTGGGAGAGCCGGTTCGGCGACTCGAAGGCGATGGCCGCGGTCACGACCATCATGCGGGTGCAGCAGATCCTGCTCGCCCAGCTTGACTCCCTGTTGCGGCCGCATGGACTCACCTTCGCCCGGTACGAGGCGCTCGTCCTGCTCAGCTTCAGCCGGGAAGGTGCGCTGCCGATGCGGGTGATTGGCCAGCGGCTGATGGTCCACCCCACGAGCGTGACGAACACCATCGACCGGCTTGAGGTCCAGCACCTAGTCGTGCGCAAGCCAAACCCGCGCGACGGACGGGGCACGCTGGCAGAGATCACCGCAGCGGGCCGGGAGGTCATGCAGCGCGCGACCGATGACCTGATGCGGTCCGAGTTCGGTATGGGCGGCTACAGCCCGGTGCAGCTCCAGGAAATGTTCGGCATGCTGCGCAGCCTCCGGGTGACGGCCGGTGACTTCAAGGACAGCTAGCTGATCAGCCAGTGATCGGCGACGCTTGCCAGGTCTTGCCGCCGTCGTTGGTGACGTAGACCTCGCCGAGGCTCGCGTTGGCCGGCACCGCAACGCCCTGACTCGCGTTCGTCATGCCGACGTAGCTGAAGCCGCCAGCCGGCGAGTTTCCGGCGACGGTGGCCGCCTGCCAGCTCGTGCCGCCGTCCGGCGAGTACTTGATCCCTGTCGTCGTGGCCAGCGCCGCCACGCCGCTAGCCGCCGAGGCTGAAGACGCCGCCGTTAGCGACGTCGGCGTGCCCTTGACCCTCAAGCTGCCCGTCTGCTTCCAGGTCGCGCCGTTCGCGGAGTTGTAGATGGCGGCAATGAAGTGACCGTTGGCGGCCGGGGTATCGCAGGCCAGCATCAGCTTGGGGCCTGCGGCCAGCTGCGCGGTGGGCTGGGCGGTCTGCCCGCTTGTGCTGGGCGGGCCCGGCTTGCATTTCGCCGCACCGACCGCCGTCCACGGGCCACCAGCAGTCGTTGCTGGCCCGGACAGCACCTCGCCGGACGGCGTGAGCAGATATCCGGTGTCGTCGCCGGAGATCACCAGCAGCGGCGCTGCCGACGATGTCGACTTCATCTGATCATCCGCGCTGGGGACGCTGACCTGCCTCCAGGTTTTGCCACCTGGCACCGAGGTCCACAGCGAGAAGCTCGAGCAGCTGGCGGCGTAGTCCGCGCCGGTGCCATAGCACGTGCCGAACACCGCGAACGCACGCGCGGGTGATGCCTCCAGATCAATCACGCGGTAGCCGTAGGTGTCTTGATGTTGCCAGGGCCAGCCGCCATGGCTGGTCTCGTAGAGGGCCGGGCCGTAGGCCCAGCCGTAGCGCAGGCTCGCGAAGCGCAGCTGGCTGACACCCGAGCTGCCCGACGGGCCAGGCGCGACCGGGGCGCTGACGCCGTACCAGGTCTGTCCGTAGTTCGAGGTGCCAGCGAGCGAGGTGCAGACGGAAGTGGCGCACGGCGGCCCCGCCTGCCCGATGACGGCGCCAACGACGCCGCCTGTGCCGTTGCCGGCGAACGTCACCGAAGTCGGCAGGAAATGGGGCGGGGGCACCGTGCCGGACGAGGTCGTCGACAGATGAGTGCGCTGCTTGATCTGCGTGGCCTTGTTCGACTCCTGGGAAGGAGTCGGCCTCGTGGTTGGACTAGGGCTCGTCGAGATGGGCGGCGGAGAGCTGTTGCCAAACGCGACTGGGGGGGAATGGTGCCCCGGCTGGCTCAGAGCTGAGATGACCTGCGGTGTCGCGACGGCAGCGGCCAGAACCACGGCACAGCCGACCGCGATGAAGCTCGCCTGCCTGGTCTTGCGCCGCCTGGCTCGCTGCCTGATCAGAGCTAGCGAGCCCGGCGGCGGGCTAAGCGGCGTCACCTCGGTGTCCAGCCAGTCGTCGACCGGGTCGCGCGTGCTACTCACGGGCGTCTCCGAGTGCCGCCTTCAGCCGGGCCCTGGCGTTGAACAGGTCCGCTTTGATCGTGCCCTCCGGGCGGCCGAGCATGACCGCCACCTCCTTGAGCCCGAAGCCGCCGTAGTAATGCAGCAGGAACGGGCTTCGCAGTCGCTCAGGCAAGGCCTGGATGAGGGCCCGGACGTCGACATCCTGGGCGGGGTGGTACGCAGGCTCGACTGGGCCCGCCGCGGTCATCACGCGGAGCGCGTTTCGCTCTCGGCCTGACTTGCGCCAGTGGTCGCGGACCAGGTTCGTAGCGATCATGTAAACGTAGCTCTGCGGATTCTCCAGCCCCGACCAGCGCGCCAGCAGTCGGGTAAACGCCTCGGACGCGATCTCGTGGGCGGTCTCGTCATCGTCGACCAGCCTGCGGACCCAGCCTGCCAGCCGCGGATAGCAGGCGTTGAAGAATTCCTCCACTGCCTGCTGGTCCGACGTGCGGAGCCTCGCCACCGTGCTCCTCTGCTTAGACGGGCTCCCTTGACGGGCCGCGCGCGTTGGCACCAGCGGCCACGTTAGCTGAAAGGACGCTGAATCTTCCAGGGAAACTGCGCGCGGACGGAGAACCGCGCAGCCTGCACCGGTTACTCCGTCTTGCATAGCTCTACCACATTTCTACCGTTCGGGAGACATCCTCGTTCCCGGCACAAAAAAGCGCATGGCGGGCACTCTCTAAGACGCCGCACGGCCGGGATGGTTGGGCCCGACGCGAGGTTTCTTGCTGCCAGGCCGGCGGGGGTAGACTCGCTAAATAGTAGGACGTCCAACTATTTTTGCTTTGGGGTGCTCGATGGCCGATGGACGAGGCGCACCGGACCGCCTGGGGGGGAACGGCCCGGCTGCGAGCGGCCCGGCTGCGAACGACACGGCCGGGGATGCAGGCCGGGAGCGCTGGCAGCAGCGCTACGACGCGGCTCGCAAGCGGGATGCCGACTTCAGCACGCTGTCCGGGATCGAGGTCGAGCCGGTTTACGGGCCGCCCGAGGGCGCGGTCGTGCCTGGCTTCGACCGGATCGGCTGGCCGGGCGAATTCCCGTTCACGCGCGGGCTGTACCCGGCCGGGTACCGCGGCCGGACCTGGACCATCAGGCAGTTCTCCGGATTCGGGAACGCGGTGCAGACCAACGAGCGGTACAAGATGCTGCTCCAGGCTGGCGGCGGCGGGCTGTCGGTCGCGTTCGACATGCCGACGCTGATGGGGCGCGACTCCGATGACTCGCGCTCGGCAGGGGAGGTCGGCCACTGCGGCGTGGCGATCGACTCGACCGCAGATATGGACACGCTCTTCGGCGGCATCCCGCTCGCCGACATCACCACCTCCATGACGATCAGTGGCCCGGCCGTCCCGGTGTTCTGCATGTATCTCGCCGCGGCGCAGCGTCAGGGCGCCGACATCGGCAAGCTGAACGGGACGCTGCAGACCGACATCTTCAAGGAGTACATCGCCCAGAAGGAGTGGCTCTTCCCGCCGCAGCCGCACCTGCGGCTTATCGGCGACCTGATGGAGTACTGCGCCGAGCACATTCCCGATTACAAGCCGCTGTCGGTGTCGGGCTACCACATCCGCGAGGCGGGTTCGACGGCGGCGCAAGAGCTCGCCTTCACGCTGGCCGACGGGTTCGGTTACGTCGAGCTGGGGCTGTCTCGCGGGCTGGACGTCGACATCTTCGCGCCGGGACTGTCGTTTTTCTTCGACGCGCACATCGACTTCTTCGAGGAGATCGCTAAGTTCCGCGCGGCGCGCCGGATCTGGGCCCGCTGGCTCCGTGACGTCTACGGGGCGAAGACCGATAGGGCGCAATGGCTCCGCTTCCATACCCAGACCGCGGGCGTGTCGCTGACCGCACAGCAGCCTGAGATGAACGTGGTGCGGACGGCGATCGAGGCGCTCGCCGCCGTGCTCGGCGGAACCAACTCGCTTCACACCAACGCGCTCGACGAGGTACTCGCACTACCGAGCGAGAAGGCGGCCGAGATCGCGCTGCGGACCCAGCAGGTGCTCATGGCCGAGACGGGCGTCGTCAACGTCGCCGATCCGCTCGGCGGTTCCTGGTACACCGAAGTCCTGACGGACAAGCTCGAGGCTGAGGCTGAGGAGATCTTCGCGCGGATCAAGGGCATGAGCCAGGACGGGACGATGACCAGCGGCATCCTCCGCGGCATCGAGGACGGCTGGTTCTCCGCCGAGATCGCCGACGCGGCCTTCGCCTACCAGCAGAAGCTGGAGAAGGGCGACAAGCAGGTGGTGGGCGTAAACGCCCACACCGACACCGTCGAGCAGCCGATCGAGATCATGCGGGTTAGCCACGAGGTAGAGGTCGAGCAAGTGCGGGCGCTGCGAGCGCGGAGGGCGGGCCGGAACGAGGCAGCTGTCAGCGCGGCGCTAGCCGACATGCTCGCCGCCGCGAGGTCAGGCGACAACATGATCCCGCCGATGATCGCAGCTGCGGCCGCCGAGGCGACGCTCGGCGAGATTTGCGGTGCGCTGAAGGACGAGTGGGGCGGGTACTTCGAGGCGCCCCGGTTCTAACGATCGGCGAAGCCGATCGTGTTATTGGTCTCGGTTTAAACGGTCACCCACGCTGGTCTTGGGGGGCGCACGGGGGGCGGAGCCACCCGCGCGTAGGTTTAACGGTCACCCACGCTGGTCTTGGGGGGCACACGGGGGGCGGAGCCCCCCGTGGGTTGGAATACACAAGTAAAGCGCCGGGTTTTCTGGGTGGTAGAACGGCCGCCTTGCGGCCGTGTCGTGAGTTTTGGGTATAGACGGCCAGCGGTGCTGGTCTTGGGGGGTGCACGGGGGGCGGAGCCCTCCGTGGGTACGGCAGGATGGAGACATGAAGCAGCCGCGGGACTTTTCCCTCCACGGGGCCATCGACCTAGGTGCACGCCAGGCAGCTGCGCAGCGCAGGCAGCGCGCCGCGGAGCAGGGTACTGCCGAGGCAGACCAGCCAGGCAGTCAGTCAGGCCTCGTCATCGACGTAACTGACGAGACGTTTAACGCCGACGTCGTCGCCCGGTCGCGGTCCGTGCCGGTCGTCCTCGACCTGTGGGCCGACTGGTGCGGGCCATGCAAGCAGCTCAGCCCCGTCCTTGAGAAGCTCGCGACCGAGGCGAACGGCGCTTTCGTCCTAGCCAAGGTGGACGTGGACGCCAATCCGCAGCTGAGCGCGGCGTTGCAGGTGCAGAGCATCCCGATGGTCGTGGCGGTTGTTGCCGGGCAGGTCGTAGACGGATTCCTCGGCGCGATGCCCGAGGCGCAGGTCAAGCAGTGGCTAGGACAAGTGCTGGGGGTCGCGGAGCAGCTCGGGCTGCCGCCTGCGGGGGGCGCGCTGCCCGCAGATGGGGCTGGCCCTGCGGATGCAGCCGACGCGATGGCCGCGGAATACCTGGGGTCGGGCGGACCAGCTGCCGCGATCTTCGCCGAGGCGCAGGCTGCGATGGAGCGGGGCGACATGGACGCCGCAGCCGCAGCATTCCAGAAGGTTCTCGACGCCGATCCCGGCGACCCGGCCGCAGCGATGGGCCTTGCCCAGGTCAACCTGATCCGCCGGGTGGATGGCTATGACCAGGCAGCAGCCAAGCGGGAAGCCGCCAGCCGGCCAGACGACGCAGATGCGCAGGCGCGGGTTGCCGACATCGACCTCACGATGGGCCGGATTGAGGACAGTTTCGACCGGCTGCTCGCCACGATCAGGCGCACATCCGGGGAGGAGCGGGAGAAGGCGCGCAAGCACCTGCTCAGCCTGTTCGAGATCTTCCCGCCGAAGGACCCGCGGGTCAGCAAGGCACGATCGGCGCTATCCAGCCTGCTGTTCTGAGCAGCAGTGCTGGGCGGCGCACCGGCTGCCGGCAGCTACCCGGAACCCGCCAGCTGCTCGAGCGCCGGAAGTGCCGCCTCGAGTGCGGCGAGCTGATCACCGGGCAAGGTCATCAGGATCTCGGTAAGCAGGCTGGTTGCCTCATCCCGGATGCGCTCCAGTACCTCGTTGCCGCTTTCGGTGACGGTGACAAGGTAGGCGCGCGCGTCGTCAGGGGCCGGCTGCCGGAGTAGGTAGCCGCGCTCCTCTAGCACGTTCACCAGGCGGGTGAGAGTGGACGGCGCGATGCGCTCGGCCGCCGCTAGGTCGCCGAGGCGAACCGGTCCGCTCTTGCCCACGGAGGACAGCGTCGACAGCTGACTCGGCGTCAGGCCGGCTAGGTCGTGCTTACGCAGCCGCCGAGACAGACGCAAGACGGCGACTCGTAGCCGTGCTGCGTCAATGGCGGGGCGGCTGGCCCCGGTTGGCCGCGGCTCAGCAATACCGGGCGTCACCGGCACGGCA
>Ga0335072_10003687_pt1 | contig 22978 bp, 22 predicted proteins | sample Lox_Sample_21_FD_206725 | JGI IMG/M metagenome (GOLD analysis project Ga0335072, IMG submission 206725) | Soil microbial communities from Loxahatchee National Wildlife Refuge, Florida, United States - Lox_Sample_2.1 | ecosystem: Environmental > Terrestrial > Soil > Wetlands | place: USA...
ATTCGCTTTCTACTACATTCTACTCTATGATTCTAACTGTATATAGGGTCTACCAGAGAATTTTGCCCCGCTCCTTGCAGAAAATATCAAAAGGGGCGAGTTCACGCACGTCATTGCCGCCCACACTGCTTTCGGAAAGAGCCTTATGCCCCGAGTTGCAGCACTTTTGGATTGTCAGCAGATCTCCGACATCACAGGCATAGAAAATGAGAACACATTTGTTCGGCCAATATATGCAGGTAACGCTATCGCCACGGTCGAATCTTCGGATAAAATCAAATTTATTACCATAAGAGGAACGTCCTTCGCTGCTGCTGAAGCAGAGGGGGGGTCTGCGTCAATTGAGAATGGTGTTGACTCCAAGGCAGAGTGTCCTACAGAATGGATATCGGAAGACCTCGCGAAGTCCGACCGGCCTGATCTTGCTACAGCAAGCAGAGTTGTGTCTGGCGGAAGAGGCCTAAAGTCAAAGGAGGAGTTCGACAGGATAATGCTACCCTTGGCAGATGCCCTTGGGGCTGCTATCGGTGCATCACGAGCCGCAGTTGACAGTGGATATGCGGATAACAGCTTGCAAGTTGGGCAAACCGGCAAGGTCGTCGCGCCCCAACTCTATTTATGTGCTGGCATATCAGGCGCAATCCAGCATTTAGCAGGAATGAAGGACAGTAAGGTGATCGCAGCCATCAATAAAGATGCTGATGCGCCCATATTCCAAGTCGCCGATGTCGGCTTAGTAGGAGATCTCTTTGATAAAGTACCAGAGCTCACAGAGAAACTAAAACAACAATAAATAGAAGTGTTATTATTATTATGTTTTGTCTATGACAGCAAGCATGTCTTCTATTCTAGTAAATTTCTCCCTTTCTTTGCCCTTGGCCTTACCTCTTTCGCGCTCTGCTTTATCAATCATCTCCCAATCTTTCCAGCTCACTCGTCTACACCCTCGTTTTTCAGCTTCTTCTTTCAAGCCCGCCCATCCATCCTTGGGTGTATCGTGACTATCTTCTGATCCAATAAACAAGGCGTGAGAATACCAATCATCAGCAATCACGTCTGCGGTGGCGAATGCTTCGTTCATGGTACTTGCAATAACTCCTGTCGGACCTCTCTTCACCCAGCCAGCGCAATACATACCCGGCACATGTTTTGCCGTCAAAGATCCTGCCAGCCCTTGAGAAGAGTTAAGGACCCGACCATATTGATCATTTGGTATAATGCCAAGATGCTCATCAAAAGGGACGCCAATATCTGAGAGACCTTGAAGAGGCTCGGATTTATAGCCTATGGACCTAAAGGCAATTCCTGCTTGAAGGTTCACGTACTCGCCGGTCCCTTTGGCTTTTGCATATGGGTCGAATGGACCTGGAGATAGAAGAGTCTTCTCGAACGACACGCTCGAAAGTCTTTCCGAAGATGTTCCGGCAGCGTTAAATCTTGTGGGGGATAATTGAAAATCTAAAGACCATGATTTCGATGCAGATGAGATTGATGTCTCGGATCCCTTCTTCAGTAGTTCCATTATTCGCTTTTGTGCTCTGGGTAGCATAGATATGTCTGACGGTATGAGAGATGAATCTATCGGCCTGAAAGCAACAGATGGTAGTTTCATAAGCTCGCGAGCTTCTTTGATAGTAAAGGCAGCCTAGGGAAACGGTCAATGCATAATAGATGAACTGAGAAAGGACGTTATATTACCTGCATTGGACCGCGCCGCCCGATGACCCTCACATTTTTAACTCGATTCCGTGTCAAGGCTTCGAGGGCAGCCTCAGTTATATCAGTCTTCCTCAGGGTATCAATATCACTGAGCAATATCCTCGCCACATCAAGCGCAACATTTCCTTGTCCAATTACAATGGCTTGCTCCCCGTTATTCAGATCAGGTGCCAGGTTCGCATACTCTGGCAGACCATTATACCATCCTACAAAGGCTCGAGCTGAATAAATGCCTTTCAATGCATCTTCACCAGGTATGCCTAATATGCGGTCTTTCGATGCTCCGTATGCAAAGAGTATAGCGTCGTAGTGGGGCGTAACCAACGTAAGGGGTAAAGATCCTGGTTCTGATCCAATTCCTACATTGCCTATGAAATTGAAGTTGAGCGATTCTGCCACTTCTCGGAACTTGTCTGCACAATTCTGCGCTCGCGTCATCAGGACCTGTCAAGCTCTTGGTAGATGAAACGTTATACTTTAACTTCCGGATGATCCGGTGCAACTCCAAATCGAACAAGCCCAAAGGGTACCGGCAAATGCTCATACATATCTACTTTCGCATTTTCAATCTTGGCCATTACCTTATATGCTGTATAGAAGCCCGCAGGCCCAGAACCGATGACCGCCAGTCGAAATGGCCGACCATCGTGAATCGGAGGCTTTACGCTGTAATTCCGGCGAGAGGGTGTAGATCTCTGTAGGAGATTTGACTTCTGTGAACGCGCCAAGCGCAACGCACAGCTGGAACAGACATAGGGTCTAAAAAGGGAACTCATAATTTGCATGTGCGACGTCATTGACAGTTCGGGTCGTGAGATTTATCGATAATTTTGGGTGGTTACTGGGCCAACCACAGCTATGTTTTCGGATAAGTCCCCACCTCCAAGCTATCCTTGTTAATAGCAGAACAGCACATTCCCCAGATCTTACGAACTCAATCGCATTGCTGATCAAGCTAAATCAAAAGCAACAATGAGCGGCGGTCAGCCTTTTATGTACGATCCCGTCCCAAAGGAGAGTTCACGACATTCATACAATAGCTTTGATCCTAAAGCTGTCTCTCGCGCAAGCCTTACTCCAAAACCTCCCAAACCAAAGCAAGATGGTCCATTAGTCTCTTTCAATCAGCACCCAGAGTAAGTTATATTCATTCACGTTTAATCCTTACTAAATGAAAGAACAGTTCCTATCTGGTGCTGCCTTATGGAAATTCCAATGCGAAACCCATGAATCCATCCATCAAGACGAAAGTCAAAACGACTCGCATCGTCCAGTTGATTTTGCGCTGCATTGAACTTCTGGGTGCCATTGGATTACTGGTGACTATGATCTTGGTAACAGACATTGACCCAGTGACTTCATGGCTCATGAGAATACCGGTTAGTTGCGAGCGTGTTTATTGACTAGAAGATTTTGGATCATCAACTAATATGATGTAGCCCGGTATTGGCATTCTTCATACGGTGTATGGAGTATATCATCTTGGAGGGCGTGCTTCGAGACGGCCACCTACTTCCTCCGCGTCCTATATGCTATTTGCCGCCTGCTTGGACGTTTCTCTCATACCATTCTATGCATTCGGGGCGCTTACGGCCTCGGCGGAGTATAAGCTATCCTTGGGTGGCATTGGTCAAGATGGGGAATGGAGCGCACTTTTGCCTGCTGGACAACAACTGATTCCAATACTATCTGGAACGGCCTTCCTCTGCTCTGTCATAGCTGGAGGATTGCACTTGATCTCACTACTGCTGTCACTTTGGCTTGCTGTGACCTTCCGCAAGATCACAAAGCTCCCACCTGATATGAATCCCCTTGAGGACAACCTTACCTCTCGTCACAAGCGGAATAAGTCCTCCGTATCGGCATCGACAGTCTCTGAGAAACGATTATCGGAACCCCTCGAGAGCAAGCGTAGCTCGGGAGCTCCATATGGAGACGTCTCACGCCCTCCAACTATCCCATTTCTACAGTCTCGGACTGGTTCCACTGAGTCGTTCTCAACCTACCACACCACCCCTCCAGCATCACGAGACGGTCGCCTTGACCTCCCAAGCCGACAATATCAAATTCAAAGCAATAATAGTTCCCCACGTTCCTCCGTGATCGACCTGAAGCGCTCTTCAGTCAACTACAATGCTCCTGCCAGTCCTCCAAAAAGAGCATCATACAATTCTCTTCCAATGTCTGAAGCTTCATCCCCCCGTTCCAACCGCCAAATAGGCAATATACCGGAAGCCTGGCACACAGCCGAGTCCCTTCCATCTTCCCATCGTTCAAGCCGCAGCAGCCCCAGAAAGTCCGCCTATCAACCCCTCCAGCAGCGATCTGACCTGGAAGAAGACATCTCCCTCACTCCTCCACACCCCAAACCGCTCGAAGCCAATCCTCCCACACCGCGGCTCCCGAACAACCGCTCGCAGCGTGGCCCCGCCCTCTCAGAAATCAGCTACAACAATGGCACTGGCAACACCGGCGACCTATCGGAGATCTCACTATCAGCAACGCACGAGCAAGCCGCAAAGCTTGCACCACGGCAGCAGCAGCCGCCTCAGCAACAGGAGAACTTCAAGGCGCGCTTCTACGGCGACTTGAAGCCTGCGACGCCACCAATTCTAATTGGTGCCAACGGCAGCCAGAGGCAGGTCTCCTCCGGTAACGATTTTGACAACAAAGGCTTTAGAGGGTTTGGGAGGCGGAATGTCAGCGGCAAGATCGCAGAAGAGGGGCGTAGCGTGACAAGTAATAGCACATGGGGAACACGATTTAGGAAGATTAGCGGGAGGATGTGAGATGATTTTTTGGTTTTAGTTAATGGGATGTATAAAGTACTTCGGGTATTTTGTTAAAGGCGTATATTTTTGGCAGTGCCACCAGCTCCAGTCTGGGTATCTTGTTCTTGGATGATGTAACAAATGTTGAAATGTTGAAATGTTTATCCATTGCTTTCATATACCATAATGTAATGTGCAAATCATGCTTCAAGCTCGCGCTTTTGACTGACATAACCCGCCCAATCCGTAACACTAGCCCTTTCGCCATCAATGCTATCGCCCTCTTTCCAAGCAACCTCATCCCAGGCGTCAAGCTTGAAAAGATGCCTCATTGTTGGTCGGCCATGAGGGCAGTTCCATGGCTTGTCAAGCTGTCCCATGTGTCTGACTACTTTACCCATCTGTTGATGGGTTAGAGTCCGACCAATCATGATACTGCTCCTGCATGCTCTCATCGCGAACATCTTCCTTACTTTAGAGGGTCGAGGCACGGATCCTGCTGGGTGTTCAGATAGGAGTGAAAGAAGCTCCTCGAGATCTGAGAGGGAAAATGTTGTCTCTCGACTTAGAGGTAGGCTAATCAACTGGCAGCGTTGGCCAACGGGAACGTCCCCTGACTCGTCAATATTTACTACAAAGCCGTTTGTCTCTAAAGCAGCTCGATTCTCTATGACTATCTCTTCCTCCACAGCCGTCAGATTAAGCGTCTTTGGTCGGACAAGACGCTGAGACTGCACAATTGTGGTAGATTGAAGCCGTTCAAAATTGTACTTTTCATCCGAGGCATGCTGGTCGATGATAAAGAGATCATCTGAAACATGGTGTTCTTCTGATTCGATATCACCAGTCGTTCCAGTACGCGATGCAAGTATGAAGCCCAGATTGAATTGGCCGACAACTTTCATTTTTCCGAAGTCACTTTTATTGACCGTCAGCGACAGTTTTTCTTCTGCAGTCTCAGAGTCCAAATCCTCTTCGGGGATATCCCTTTCGTCCTTCTGGGCACAGTAAACACTCAAAGTTTGATTTAGCCTACGTAGGGTGGTTTGAATTCTCTCTACTGTCGTATCGATGGAGTGTATAAGTTGCATGGTAGAATCCTTTCTCTTCGCATTCCCTTTAAGGAGGAGGCGTGCGCGCTTCGCATTGTCGTCCGATGGGCGCGCGGCCTCTTCTTCAGCAACTCTAATCATTTCTAGGACTTTTGCCTCTTCTTCAGCAACTCTAATCATTTCTAGGACTTTTGCCTCTTCCAAAGCTCTCTTTTCGCCCTCGTCAATATAGTCGCCGTCCATGTTCTCTTCAGGGGAAAGTAAGGACGAATAATGAACAGGAGCTTCTATCTCAACAGCTTGCTCTTCTTGTGGATCTTTGGTGGGCTTTGTGGCAACAAGCTGGTCCTCTCCCAAGGGTGATCTTTCACTTTTACCTACATCTCCGGCTCCACTACCGTCGCTTGTCTCAGTACTCTGAGGAGTACCGGGGGCAGCATACCGCTGGGTCAAGCGGCTTCCAAAAGATGGTAATGGAGAATGTCCATCGGTGTTCGCAGACTTCTTGATTCGAGGTCTTTTAGGTGTCGGGGATCCAATAGAGCTTGTCACAGTACGATCACCAATCGTGATTGTTGCCACTGTGGCAGGTGATCGAAAAAGTTGTGCGCTACCCGATGAAATTCCCTTGACAGAAGCAATGGATCGCCGAGCAGGCGTTGTTATTGTTGGTATAGGATCTTCAATCTGAACAGGAGCTGCGTCCAGCTTTGGGGCATTTCTTGGATCTAGTTCTGCGACCCGCTGATTGAAGTCTAATACCTGCCTAGACTTCTCCTGAATAGGAGGTAGGTCATCAACGGAGCATTCAGATTCGCCGCTGGCATCAGGAGCGGTATCCGCCTGGTTGTTCTCCTTGCCCAGCTTTTCAACAAGTCTGAGCTTTTCTTTTGAAAGGCCATCGGCATTTTCGCCAGGATCCTTCACATCTGGTTCCTTTTGAGCACCTCTTTCTTCTGTTTTTCTGCCAAGCCAGTTGCTTATAAAGCTTACAGCTTCCTGATCTCGACTCATGGAATCTGGAGACACGGCGTTCTGACGCATCTGAGGGTTTTGGCCCATCCTGGGTCCCTCTTCATTCACATTCTGATCCGTACTTGCGGGTCTACTTCGACTCTCTAGCTGCTCTTCGTAGTCCGTAGATTCTGCAGAAGCATGTGAAGTATCCTTGGGTATTGCATTCTGTCCAGTAATTGTAAGTTGCCGATAAGCTGACTGCTTTTGTGCCGGTAGTTGGGAAATAGGGACCGTATAGACTTGAGATTCAAATAGTTCTGTGAGGGAAGTCTTCAGGTGTTCCAACATGCTGGTCTGGTCATGAAGTAGGATAGTCCTTTTGTCCGGACTAACGTTGACGTCATACAAATGTGTATCAATCTCAATATTGGCGAAAATAAATGGTGACTGAGTGCTATTATATGACTTATACACTTCATTGAAAGCTTTGGAAACCTGGGGAAGGCCGCAAGGCCTTGCATTGACAAAAAACATCTGTCGATCGGGTGTTTGACGACCTTCGCCGAAAGCAGGCCTGGATATGTAACCCACGATACGGACCTCTTTCATACCGCCATCCTCTTGTGTGCTCCAACGTTGACTAGGTCCGCTAGTTGGCTCCAGCTCTAGCTTCAGATCCAATGCAAGCAGAGCAGTAAGTGTCTTCGCGCCGAAGACATTCACGATATTCTCCCTTGTAGAAGGATTGCCCTTAGTAGAGAACAGCGTGGTCTTCTTTCCCTTGGGAGCTTGTTGTGTGGCTGAAATCTTTACACCAGTCTGAATGCAGGCATACTGGCCAAGAAGACCAACGACACGATTCCACTCACGTTTAATATTCCTCTCGAGCTCTCTTCTTCTGACTGGCAAATTATGAAAGAGATTTTCCACCACTACAGTTGTGCCTTTCTGCGCCGCGACAACATTTGTACCCTTTAGCTTCCCCGAGTTCTCAAAGTCGAGCTTTGTTCCTTTCGGGGCATCAGAAGCCAAGCAAGTCGTAATCGTAAAATGAGACAGAGCACATAGTGATGAGAGTGCTTCACCGCGAAAGCCATACGTTTGTAAAGTTGACAGATCTGAATAAGCCGAGAGCTTTGAGGTGTGGTGCTTTAGAGCTATGGTCTCGTAATTTTCTGGTGTGATTCCGCTTCCATTGTCCTGCACCTCAATCGAATCCAGACCTTGGTTTTTGAATCGTACTTCTGCGAAGAGAGGAAAATCAATAATTGCTCATAAGAGGAAGTTCGGAAATCAGAATACCAATACTCGTAGCTCCGGCATCCAAGCTATTCTCCACAAGCTCTTTCACAACGGAACATAAGTCTACAATGACTTGGCCGGATTGAATTTGATGTATCTATACGATGAGGGAGGTCAGCAGATATAATACTTAAATAAGGTAATCAGCGCACCGTCCGGCCCTCAATGGGTTTTATGGTGGCCATCACGGCCTTGTCGCGTCCCTGAATCTAGAAGGCGCGGTAGACGTGTACATCCGATTAGATAAGAAGCAGCCTAGCCTCACTTGGAAAGAACGTCACACATGCTTCCTCCCAAGGGTCAACAAGTGGAGTTTAAGATTTTATAGTTGAAGTAGAGATGAGATACTCAGATATGTGAGCCGTGGGACCCTTCAGCAATTCGGGCCAACTTTGCAGATTTAAGAAGACGAACTGTAGATCCAAATCTGTTCTTAGGGATACCTGTTGGAGTTAGACCAAAATCTCCAAAGCAGAAGATATATTATAGTATTTTACGCTACAACGGGAAACGCTTCAGTATTGAAGATACAATTTGTGGTATTTTGAAGAGAAATAATAGTAAAATAAGCTCAGGTAACTCTCTAATAATCTCTGGAGCAGTCTCTGGTATCGAGCCAGCCCATTTTCGATGTCCCTCCTGCTAAAACATTCCAAAGCGTGCTTTAGATTTATGGATTTTCCCCACGTGTGCAATTTCTTCTCCTTATATCACCAGCCTTTACCAGGTCTTATATTAATTCTCTGCATACTCTTAAAAAGCTGTTTTCCCAACTTTTACGCTTAGAGGCCGACCACTCGATTCAAGGACTTTCTTGATCAGATCAATCAAAATCAAATCCGACCCTACAGAATTTAGGCCGTGCTTGCTCTAAAGAACAGTTCAAAAAAATACCTGGCGGTCCAAGAAGCATCAAGCAGACTGGTTCAAATTCCTCTTTATTGCTGATTCTGGAAAGGTAGCTGCTCTGGCCGACTATTTTGTATTAAAAGACTTCTTTGCTGAACCTGACTGCTAGGGCACTTTGTACGTACCTGGAAATGAGACACAAGGAAGTCCTCCGAGAATAGAGTAAGCTGTATCTTTGAAACCGAATCCTTGGAACTTCATACCATACTCATCGAGCGAACTTCGATATCATCAGCAGAAAGTGGGGACAAGGTGATAATAGTCAGACAAACCCGGCATATTCATCTCTGTAAGATATTTCCGGGTCGCCGCCCGGTAGTAGCATGACAGTACCTTCGGTGAATACGAAATCTAAAAGGAACTTCTTAAAAATTTCCTTCTCGTTGCAGGCTTTATCATAATCTCTCCTGCTCAGCTTTGCTCCTAGATCCCTTGGATTGATTAGCTTAAGCAGGCTTGACTAGGAAGTTTGATTATATGATACCATTTATATTTAACCATAGGTTCGACGTATGGCTTAGAGCCAAATTTCGCTTCATAGTTCTGCCTAAAAGTAGCATTATTGTGGTAGGAATCGTACAGTTGAATATGTGCAACAGTCTGTTTTGGGATGTCAGCAGCGTCTCTGTTTTAGTACATGCCTGCTCACCGTTGCTAGGAAGTCATCAAGTGATCCCAGTGCATATGATGGTGCGTTCTCTTTCCACAGACTATCAATGTTGAACATGCTTCTTTGAATTCCCGTAGTCTTCTCAAGATCCCTGATAAAAGACTCCATAACATCAAGCTTTGCTCGAGTATGTGGAAAAAATCTCTCTACAGGATAGAGGACCTTTATAGGAGGCTAAGTTTCGTACTTATTAGAAAAAGAGAAGAACTGGTTCACGAGGATTTTAATTACCGCTGAAGGATATTGGAATTCTTTATACCCAAGCCACGCATTGGCGAAGATGCCAAAGTCCGTAATATCGCGAGAAAAATGACCAGGAGTGTCAAGCAATCTAGATGGTTAATAAATTTACCGAATTTGTTATATTGATGACCTACGTGGAAACGAGGAGTGATCCATCAAGTGGAAGTTTTCCATGTGTGGGTCTCAGACCAAGGATCCCATTAGCTGCTGCCGGACCTGTCATGCTTCCTAGACCTGAAAAGCATTCAACGTCTGAATATCGAATGCTTTTGAGATCCACTTACTATCTGAACCTATGCTAAAGTCCAGCCAGTCATAAGCAGCCACACCTACTGCACTTCCTGTACTGCTGCAGTCCGGATTTAGGTATCCGTCCCCCCGAGGATTGAAAGGGCATTGATAGTCAATCCAGTCACGCGGTCCTAGTCCTGAAGCAAGCTGAACTGTCTTGGTCTTTCCAACAATGACTGCTCCTAGCCTAAGAAGCTTCTGGATTGCCTCGGCAGTTTTATCACATTTTCCATAGCAGACATTATAAGCTCTACTACCCATGGTAGTTTTCAGGCCACTGATATTATAAATGTCTTTTACTGCCAGACGTTTGCCGGCTAGCGGCCCCATTGAATGACCCTCACCGGAGTACGATCTAGGCGGAACCGGAATAAGAGCTGACGAAACTCTTTTATAGCTACATCTTAAAGTCAGCAAGCCCCAGAGTTTTTCCGGGAGTAACTAAAGGGTGCTCGCCTCATCGGGTCGTCTTCAGACTGCACCACGCCGCACACAAAAGCGCCGCAAGGGTCATGGCATAATTTGAAAACCCTGTGAACTTCCGATCCAGATAGAAAGTAAGGCCCGGAAGGTACCACATGGGAACTTATCATATACCTGACCTGCTTGGCCGAGATTCCCCACAGTTCGAGTATGATTTCTAAATTACCATCAAGGGGAGGAGGTGTTTCTCTGTGGTTGAACTGCAGGAACACAAAAGAGAGAAACTCCCTACAGAAGACATCATCCTCCGCTAACATAGTTCTAAACTTTTGATCTAGCCAAAGTGAACGGATGGAATCACGTTGATTTACGTTGATGATTGTTACTGGCATAGGAGGTTGCTCGAAAACTTCCTCAATATCTCCGTTTGTTAGATGCAAGACCTTGATGGAAGTAGTAGATTCAGAGCAGACTAGATAAGTTGAAGTGCCGATAGAGTGGATACGTGTCGGCGTGTAGTCTGGTTCTTCCGTCGACATGTCAGTGCGTGTTGAAGCCATTGTGAGCTCGGACGACATCAGAGACGAGATGACAACAATGGATAAGGTTTGACGAGTAGACTGGTAGTACTGATCATTCGTAGTTGATGTCCAGCCCAGGAAACCTGTTTAGAAAGGCATCATTGGACCGATTGGTAATGTATATCGACGTTACAAGTAGTTTCGGTACACGATTGGAGATTTCCAGATTAGTCACGTGACAGGTTCAAGCACGTTACCTTAAGGTACCTAGTAGTACATGTTTTCTTCAATTTGTACTCGAGTAGTAAAGTTCCTTACAATTCACCGGAAATCTGAATTTGGCGACGTGCATTAATGACACTTATAGCGCTTTAATCAGCAACTTAAACCCTAACTTTTCCGAAAGAGGTCATCTTTCTAATTAGATCCGCGCAAAATACCATGTTTGAAGAAGCATTTCACGGTATCACGATATTACAAGCTCTGGGAACGATTACAGGCTTGCTCCTAGCCTGGTATTTGTGCGATGGAGGTATTTCTCACCTCTGAGCGACATTCCTGGCCCCTTTGTGGCCTCCTTCACCGCTTCGTTGTGGCAGCTGTGGCACATCTTGAAGGATCATATAGAAGTTGCAGTTATTGACCTGTATCAAAATCACGGTATTACCGCCTAAACCTGACCATTCATATTACAGCACTTCTGAAGATCTATCAGGCACATTCATCCGCATGGTCAAAGTGAAGTCAGCATTTGCGATGTGGCAGCAATTCGCGAGGTCCTCATGTCACGCATGGATAAAGTCTGACCTCGCATCTCGTATAGTGTCCAGGAATCTGACTCCTCCAGGGCCCAACTTACAAGATATTCACTATGCCCGATAGGCGGTTTATAAATCAGATGAGCGAGACCGACTGCAAGCTTCATATTCAGAAACCTAAAAGCCTGGCGGCTGGCTACTCCCTGACCAATACCATAAAACAAGAGCCGTATATTGATAATGCTCTGCAACTGATGGAAACCTGGCTCGAGGAGCTCAGCTCATTCTGATACCGTGAGCTCAGTTATGTAGGCGTTTGTGTACTGTATGACACCCGATGAAGATATGTTAGAAATGTTGCGGACGGAATTGGACCAGGCGAGGCTATCAGGAGTACCCACATACGATAAAACGCAAAATCTGCCAGTGCTACAAGCTTGTATCAAGGAGGCTCTACGTTTCCATCCGGCCGTCGGTTTCGGCCTTCCAAGAGTGGCACCTCCGAGCGGAGTAACGGCTTGTTGGCGCTATTTCAGGCCGGGGACCGTCCTCTCATTTAACTCCTGGGTCATTCATCGAATCACCTCAATATTCGGCAAGGACGCAAATTAGTTCAACCCCAGGTGATGGCTTGATCCCGAACGGGCATGCAAAATGAACTTGGCTATGATTCCATTTGGGGCTGGCTATAACTAGTGTCCTGGCCGGAACCTTGCCTATCTTGAAATGAGCAAGACACTTTCAATTTTGATGCGGGATTATGAGATCGAGCTCGTCGATCCATCCAAAGAGTAGAAATATGAGAATTATTTTGCCGTGGCGCCGCATGACTGGCCTTGTAAAGTGAGAAGGAGGACTCCAAAGAATTAAGAAAGCTATGCTCACGTTTGAAAAGCGCAATGAATGCATCGGTTTGTTGCCCTTTATAGAGCTGCGAGATTTCAATGTTCTTCTCTTATATAATTTTTCAAGCCGCACCTCCTCACCGTGAGGCACACGGATTTCTTGAGTATTTTATCATTGTTGGCGTCTGAATTCCGCTTTAGATTTATAGTCCCACGTCATGCGATTATAAAAATTCATTCTTGACGCGGAACTTATGAGTGACTTTAAATCCTCAGAATATGCTTGTAAATATGTACAGATATGTCTTCGATAGCTCTCTACGCTAGTAAATTACCTTAGCTATTTATGCTACTTCGTATCTCTCCTGTAGGGGCGTTCATCTATTGCCACTATGGGTTCGGCGACGCCGAAACGACTTCAATAAAGCCGCACGGGGGTGAATATGTAGTAAAATGTGTCCTTGAATTATGATGTATATTTGGTTACGCAAACTCGACGGTAGCACAAACTCAATGACAGCAGAGAAAGTAACGACATTAGAGAACATCACTGACAAATGAAATGCTTAAAATGCCACATGGAATCATGCTGAGTTCGGATCCACGCATAGCCTGAATTCTCCGTTGAATGTGCAGTGAGCACGAGTTCGGGGGCTTCTATCACTGATAGATTCACCTCCAATCCATATTCTGCTTTCGGGCACTCCCTAAGTGCTGCAAATCAGTTACTCAGCAAAAGTATGGCAGCTGTAAAGATTGCTCCTTTATGAGAATTAACTGATCTAGTTTGACGGAATGGGTTCGAGGTCAGAGGTTGATTCCTATCGGCTGTTTGGCTTTCACATATGACAACGAGTAGGAAAGCTCACGGGCATGAAACCAAATAGTATTTATAAACACCCTATTGTATCCTCTATATTCAAGCCTCAATGGCGTAGTACTCAATCTCATAACCATTCCACCCTCACGGCAAAACCAATAACCAATCCCGCAAACGCACCAAACAGCACAGTCTTCGCTGCGTCATATTTCCATTTCTAAAACTATTAACATTACCCTCTACTCATCTCCACTGCGGTTCACTGTAGAGCCCGCGTCCTAGTTCGAGATAATAGAATTACAATATTACGGGGCCGACGCAGCCGTGAGGCGAGCTCAAGAATATGGAGTCTGAGAAGAATGATTCGAATAGCGAATGCAGCCGACGCAAAATGATGGCCACATAAAGAGACGCAGAAATCTACAAGCGCGCACGCTCGAAGTATGCTCTGAAGGATGGAACAAGATGCTGAAGTAATGCGATGAACGCCTGGAATGACCCCTTGAAATGTAGCCTGTCGTAACGTGCATGTCTATAAAAATTTGAAAAGTTGTGGCGTACCCAGAGTAAAGGGAATCCTCATTGATAAAGGGTTTATATAGCCAATTCATCAATGCGCCGGGTATTAAGAAGAAATCATCAAAGATTAGGGTGTCTTCACTAGTTTCCTGTCCTCACCACCTTCGCCGTCAAATATAGTGGTCAGGCTCGTCAGCGACCAAGAGCTCGTCGAAGAATGTATTGCTACCAGCCAAACCGCTGCAAAATTGACGAGGTGATGAAGCATGTACGCGTACGTGACGCCATACATGGCTGCATAGACTGCAATACCGAAGAACAACATGCTTGTGACATGCTTGAATCGGTTTGTAACACGTGGTACCATTTTGCCGCTTGTCAGTGTCTCCACGAGGAGAATAAATGGCATGATAGAGAGGACGTTGTGATGTGAAGAGAATGGAGTGAACCATTGGACAGCAAGGTTGTGCACCCAGACGACGAGAATAGGTAAGTTGATAGCCGGAATTGTCCATAACATGAGGATTAGGATAGAGTGGGCGTAGTTATAGAAATTATAGTTTGTACCGGAGCCTGTATCATGTGCTAGTCGTAAAGCTCTGGTGCAGGTTGCAATCTGAACCAAACATGCAACCAGATATGCAAACTGATACGGTATGAAGGTGGCGACCAGAAACAGCAGGATACCTGTGGTGATGATGCGACGCCTCGGAGATGAAGGGGCGAAGGCCGGCAAGGCTCCTCTTCGCTTGTCGCCATTTCGAAGCCATGCAGGGCGAGTACTCATCCATCCATAAACGATGGAAGAAATCCGAGTGAGCAAAAGTGCTATATAGTTTAAGATGACACACACTCCTACGCAGACAACACCCATAAATGGGACTAGAAACCAGAAAAATGGATCCTGTGAGCCAAGAAGAACATCATTCTTCTTAAAGTCAATAGCTGCCTCTGTGACATTGCTACTCCAACTCCAGATGCTGTTAGGATTTGAAGAAGGCTGCGGGGTTGCCGAGCTTGATGCGAGAGAGAATGACATGACCGAAAGCACAAGCAGCACAACTGGCAAGGACCTACGCAGACAAGCATCCATTCCCTCCGCAAAGGACATGAAAATGCCTGTCTCATCGTACACTCGAAATTGCTTTCTGAGCACAAGGGCAACAACAAGTAATGGAAATGCGGTCAGGACGGTTCGATATCGCATAAAGAGCTTCCCAAAACTCCCAAGCACGTCAACCTTTAAGGACACTTCTATGGTCGAGTTGCATGTCGGATCAGTCCAGATCTGCAAGCTCATGCCGTCCTCGGCACTCTTAGCTTTCAGTGGAGGCGGTATGAATGGAGCAATTCCATGCAGGTTGATATTCGCCTGCTTGACATTGACGAAGTATTTGGACTCATACGGCGCTGACAGATATTGCCGCAGGAATGGTGTGAAGAGTTGGGCATCGTCACCGCACGCCTGGTTACCCATCTCAAGATAATATGCCAGCAAACTGGAGTGAATCGCCGGGATTTTAACTTCCATTACCATGGGTCTGGCCGGAGGAAGCTTAATTTTCATGCCAAAAGCTAAGAGACGGCGCAAACTGAGATGTCTTATGCGATGAGATTGGACATTGTCGCTGAACTCAGCCACGACCCAGCCAGGAGTCGGATCAACTGCTTTGTCAACAATAGCAACAAACTGATGGTCTTGAATGTCCTCCAAATCGTATTGCAGATACGAAAACGGTCTAATCTCTTCCTCGCCGTCCAGGTAAAAGGGCTGCTTCGATGTGCGCGTCGACGCTGGCAGCGAAATAAGATCTGAAGCAGCATTCTTACACGCGAGTCGCGTAGACCCCGAGCTATCTGCTGATAGATCCATGTTCATTGAAAATAGTGTCGCTGACTGTCCGGGATGTAAAGGAAAAACACTGCAGAAAAGGACTTCCAGTTTTCCACTCTCCCCAGCATCGTCCAGCTTCTGGTCTGACAGAAGCGTGAAACGTCGCCCCCCCGGAGTGCCTTGGGGAGGAATTGGCATGAGATGGGCACGTGGCTTACGAGACTGGCCAAACTTCCGGAGAGTAAACGTTTCGCCTTGTGCTATAATTGAGTTGGAGTTGTCTTCGAGTGTAAGAAGAGTTGTCGGTTCCTTCTGAGGAAGACTCTTCTCCGAGAAGCTCTCCATCCCTGTCAGAAACCACTTCTTGAAGACTCGCATCCTATCTGCCCTCGGCTTCGTCTGCGCTGCACGATTGACATCCACAACATCATATAGCGCTTTTACGACAACCTTTCGGAATGAATCGCACCAGAGAATAGCCTGGTGGTCTATCCCTGTCCATACTGAGGGTATCGCTGCCGTATAGACAGTAAAGCCATGCGTCTCAGGGACGAGCGACTCCAGACTAGTATAATCCGAGGGAATCATGGTATCTAATCCTCCGCCAGCAATCGAAATCAGTGTTACGTGCCAGAGAGGGTTGTTGTTTGCCCACTTCTGTGAGTAGGCTTGTCGCCAATAGTTGTTGATTTTCTCATATATATTGACAATAGCTGCGTCAAAGGAGACAGGGGGTCGTGCGTGGGGTGCGGCCATGGTGATTATAGTATTAATTGAATTCGATTGGTAGTTGGGCATGATAAGCATAGTACGGGCGACGATCCCACCCATTGAATGCCCCAGAATTATTACAGAAGTAGGATCCGGAAGATCCGGGTCCCTTTGGGAGCTTCGTGGATCATGGTACAGTGACAGTATATAGGAGACGGCTTCATTCAAGTATTCCGCCTGGTCGAGGATGGCCTGGCCATGGAATGCGGTGAATTCCTCATTGAAATCTACAGTGAAGAAGTCGAGACTCCTGGTTCCAGAATTGATTACTGCCGGGTCATGCTGAAGGATATCGTGAAAGTATGTAGCAGCTTCTGCTGCAATGGGACGAACTTGCTTGTAGCTACCCGCGTTCCCTGGTATAAAGAGAACAGGAACGCCTTTGACCTGTAGTAAATGTATTAGCAACAGTGTGACATAATCGCATCACTGCATGTACCTTGGTATCTTCATCCACCATCTCTTCTCTGTACAAGTAGACCGAGTATTTACTGGCAAAACGAGTGTGTTCCGTATCGAAGTCCTTCAGCTTCGCAAACGAAGGTCTCATATAAGACATGCGACATCCTTTCGGATCCAATTGCCTTGTCAAGAACGAGTGTGATATTAAGAAGATTGAGAGAACTGCCAATGCTGTGGTAACGAGAGTTAGAAGGGATGTTGCCCAGGGATTTCGAAATCTCGACCGCCGTGTATTCAACCGCGAATCTGGCATCTTATCGACCGCCGTGCCCTCGACAGGAGGCACAGTGATGACGGTTGACTGTAAAACCTTATTCGGCTCTAACGAGCCATTTCGCGCTTCGGTAGGTTTCCAGTTTGTGTTGCTTGGTCTTCGACTCCTCGCCGTCACAGACCTCTTCTCCGTGCTTTTGCGTCTGTCAAGCCCTTGTATTGTGTCCTTCGCAGCTGGCGTGGATTGCTGTTGCAATTTCGCGAACTCATCGGATTTGGATTTGAGCTTTCCCCTTACCGAATCAGGAAATGAGGCCAAAGTGGTATCGACAGCAACAGTTGGAGAAGCTAAATCGTCTTCGATGTCCTCTGCGGAGGATCCAGAAGATCGTCTCCGCATCTAAATGTCTATCGCAGACTCTCCCACTCCGTTCGCGACAAATTAATCGCCGTGTAACGGCTTGATGTTTTTGTTGCGGACGACGACGCGGGAAAATGGTTGAAGGAATTTGGAGCTTCGGCGATAGGCGGCGACTTGAGATTGGACAGCGGGCGAAGCACCACCCTAGTCTTTGTAATTTCGACAGGGGACAGTTTATGAGTGGCGGGCGTCTTGACCTTTGTCCAGTAACAAATGATTTAAAGGCTCATCTCAGAGACGTATGATTCATGATTGGTATCCGGTCGACTATTTGCACCACGGGTGATAAGGAGGGTTAATAAATAAATAGACATGAACGAATGAGATTGTCTGTTCAATTGTTTTGGGAAACGACTGACTGTTCCTCCATCAAATACTCTCATGAGCTGTCGTAATGGAAGAGGGGGAAAGGTGCAATTTATTGGGCAAGGTTAGTTTATAGGTCCTCTGTGCGGTGGTGTGCCTTCAAAAGCTTAAGCCTCCTCGTGCTGTACAGGATCGATCAATATTGGTCGTCTAGGGCTAGATGCAGGCATGTCACAACTTAACGCGGCTCTCATCAGGGCAAGATGGCGAGATCCGCCCCCGATAAAGCCAAAAATGACGATCTACGAGTTTCGAAGCAAGAAATTCGAGTGGCTGGGCGATACTTTGCTTGTCCTCACATTTGGACATTTCCCCATGTTCGTCAGTCACGTCGCTGTGTTTATCGGCAGCAGTCTTCAGGCTAGTAAGCTATTGAAGGGCATCCCTGGCGGTTTACGCTAGGTATACCTAAGCTCTGCATCAACGGCATCGCATTACAACGCCAAGTAGGCCTATCGGATGTGTACCTAAGTGTACGATTTTACTACTAATTCTGGCCTTTCTCTAGACGTCTTTGTCTGGAAAGCATTGTGTAGATGGAGGTGGCCAATTCAAATATCAGGAAGAATAGCCCGAGAATGCCGAAATGAGAGGGCTGATTGCCATCTCGAAACTTGATATTCGAGATCCGGGCCTGCCAGGGGTCCCATCCTCAACCAGCATGAGCCAGCCACAACACACACAGTATATTAAGCCTATCTCCACAGCGAAAATAACCCGACCACACCATCCCGCCAAACATAAGAGCACGAGCGGCTACACATTTTTGTGGGTATAATATGAAGTAGGTATTAGAGGGGTTACGAAGTCCTGCAGTTTGGTTTGAAATAGATTGATGGAGATTGGAGAACGAAAACGCAAGTTTCAAGCTCCTACGTCATGTCCTACTATCCTTTTTAGCGAGCCGGACTTAATGGATGCCCCAACTGTACTTCGCCAGGGATGTGCTTAGACTGTGTTTTGCTACACTCAAGTACTCACTTTTCCGGTTTTAGGTTCGTGACTTTCTATGGACCATCAGGACCCTAGATCCCTAGAAGATAAAGAGACTAAACCGCAAACCAGCGCGTGACTGTCTAGTGGGATAAAGCACGTCTTCCGGGAACTCCAAACTCCACGACTCCCTGTATTATTCCGCAACTTCCTCTGAAACTTCACTAGACATATCATGCAATGCCTCTTATACCCGTCAACCATTCGTGCCATAAAATATGGCGTTGGACGGTCTTACAATCCTCTATCATGTGAAAGCAACCCCATATCCACAGAGCAAGAGGAGGCAACAACATAATAAATTCTGCCCCAATTCCAGTCGTGGTTCAAAGAGCGGGTAAATCTAATTTCGAGCCTCCTCTAGTTCTGGCCCCAGTGACAAGTCAACTTAGGGCCTCGATACAAGCTCCATCTACGCTCGCGTTACTCCCTCGTCACACATTGGTGCTGTTCTGGGGATCAGTGATCTTGAATCACCGAATTGGATTACGTTGCTAAAAAAGATAGGAAGTGAAGACTGTCACATACACCCTCTAAACACTCTGGAACAGGTCCAGCCATCCTCCCGACCGATTTCCAATCGACAAGGACCTGATCTAAGATAGATCAGAAAAAGGTGAAGCGGCGCTTCGGACGATGCTCTATCTTTAAACTAGCGTTAGCTATCCCATAGGCTATGGCTGGAGTAAACGCACTGTCTCCCTCCAAAACACCCTGGGATGCCTTTTGGTATAGCTTTAGAGCTTCCTCGGGCCTATTGTGAGACACTGCCATTCCAACCATTGTCTGAGTCGACATAGGATAGCTCTCTCCTAGAACCTTCTCCCGGCCTCTCAAAACCTAAGCGTATAGGTCTAGGGCCTCTTTAGATAACCCCCGGAATTTGAGGTACCCCGTAGCTCCTCGGCCATGCCGTCGACTGTTTCCAGAGTTAACGGATGGAATTTTCCGAGAATTCGTTCTCGCCCGTCCAGCACTCTACGAAGCCATACTATGGCTTCATCATGTTTCCCTTGCTTGTTCAGATTCGTTGCAATTCCGTGGACCGTGCTAAGGGTCGCAGAGTGATCTTTTCTAAAGATTCTCTCTCTGCCGCGAAGCGCACGCTCAAAGTAATTTGTGGCCTCACTGTAATTGCCCTGGCTAGGACTGACAAAGGCTAGTCCATGCAAGTTTGCATAGGTTGACGGGCCATCCTCTCCGCCCGTTCCCTTCAATGCCCGGTGAAAGTATTTTGTGGCTTCCTAATACCTTCCTTGGTGTTCCAGAAGAACTCCGACGCTATGGACGGTTAGCAGTGACGAAGGATGATCTGGCCCAAGGTGGTTTTCTACCCCATTCAAGGCCCGTGGGTACAATTTCATAGATTCTTCGTACTCTCCTTTGCTATCAAGCACTTCGGCCATACCATCAACTGTATCAAGAATCCCTGCTCGCCAAGGAGACACGCCAAGTCGCTAATCGTATTGAGCGTGGAAGGATGGTTAGGTCCGAGAATAGCCCTTTTCCCAAGAGAGTAGCCTCATATCGTCCCTCTTTCACGAACATTCATGATTTGTTATTCAATGTTTCCAGAGTGTCTAGGTGGAAGAACACGCTCTCTTGCACTCAACGCTTGATCAAAGAGTTTACTCGCATCCTCATACTGTCCTTTATGCACGCGGACGGCGCTGATATTGTGTATTGTACAAAGCATCGAAATATGCTTAGCGCCTAGGACCTTCTGTTTAATTTTTAAGGTTTTCTCGAACCATTGCAACGCGTCATCATACTGTCCTTGCACATCAAACATCTTGGCCATGCAGCACTGCGCATCCAGTGTCGAGGGTGGTCGCTTCCGAGAACACACTTCCTTTCTTTCGTAAACCTTGCTGTAGAAGGTGATTGCAACAGCATAATCGCCTTTGCACTCGGGCACTATCCTTATGTTGTTCATAACGGCTAGAATCGATGGGTGGTCTTTCTCATGCGCTAGCTGATACCTGCTAAGAGCTCGGCTGTACAGCTCGGTTTGCATTGTCGTATACTGCCAGCGACTTGAAAACTCCAGCCAGATTATTAACAATTTCGAACTTGAAAATATGATCCTGTCCGAAAATCTTCTCATACCCATTTAACACCTTGATATAAAGTCTTTGGAACCTCGGTGGTCTCCCTTGCTGGCGAGAATCTGAGCCGGGTTCCCAGTAAACGCAAGTGCTGGCCTGTTTTCATCTCCCAATACTTTGCGTATCCCTTCAAGCATATACAACTCGAGTTCTTCAGCGTCTTTGTAATTGCCTCATAGTCAATTGGTCGGCACTGGCCAGTGTATTGCGGTGTATTTTCTCCGAGAATCTGACTTCGGCCGTCTAAATGCCCTCTGGCTCAGTTCCTGTGCTTCTTGGAGCTTTTCCAAAGATCGAGCTGCCTTAGCCAATATATGAGCGCTTACTAGAGTTTCGAGGTCGTTCTCGGCTAGAAGCTTGTCCCCCAGCTGCAAGGCTTCCTTGACTCTATCATAAGCTTCCTGATGCCTTCCTTTGCGAGGAGGTAAGGTACCATGTTGCTAAGGATTTTCGCACGATTCAGCAAACACTGCGGAGAGTTGAAGCTGTATTGCAGAACAACTTTTGCATAAGGAAGCTTCACAAGTTTCCAACCCCTCGAATTCTGGTCCAGGAAATGAGATCGACATTAGATTCAGAGCTTCTTCCGCCAGTTGGTCGAAAGTACCCCTCGCCTTCAGCTACTCCCTAGTTGAGAGGCGTACGAGTCTATGCACCTGAAAGCTTTCACCCTTTCCCTGGGATAGAATAAAGGAGTAATCAATCAGCGGAGCCAACACGTCCTCAACACTAAGGATATCATCACCACTTTCGCAGAACAGACTCTTTGGAATCCCATTTCCAATCAAATAGTGCTCATAATTGGACGTTTCGAAGCTTAATCGTAAGGCTTCGTCAGTCGACCTTCGGTCTTTCCAAGTGCCGTTTCGCATTCTATAAATGAGAGGTTCCGTATTCACAACTAGTCATCCCTCGTCAGCATCCTGTATGAAGAAATTACAGGTGAAGAGCATAGATTACACAGGGTTTTGGTCTGTCTGCATTCATCAGTGCCGCCTGTGACTCTGGTCAGTAGAGTTACGGATAATAGATTCATATTGTCCACATAAGACATATTTGAATGGGTTACTGGCTACTTGAAAGGGCTGGATTGGATGCGTCTTTTTTCAAGAGAATACGCTTGGAGGAGGAATCCAAAGGGGGGAGGGGATTAGAGAGCCTTATATCTTTGGGGGCGGCCTTACTAAGATATAAAATAAATAATATGGGTTGCAACCATCACGATAATGGCGCTGAGATTTCAGCCTCACCGGTCTATTAGGGCTCCGTATGGATTGGATTGGATTGGATAAATCGTTAAATCCAAACCACATCCACATATTTCAGGCACATCCACATCCACATCCACATCCACATCCACAATCCACACCATTTAAGGTTTGATCACGTGCTAGAATAGTACGTAAATACCTTAGAAATCAGGGCCCACAAGCCTGCAAATAAGGCACCAAGCTCAGTGGCTTAGGGTCCTCGATGAGGGTACCACACTACCACACATTTGCAATCTACATATCTTGACCAAGTGTAGTCCAATTGACTCAACGCCGGGCTTATTTAAGAGCCCTGATCAAGATCTATCATTTGGCTTATTTAGATTTTCAAGTTAGGCACATCTTCATGTTTTAAATGGGTTTCGAAGTAAACGTAGATTATGATTACTATTATAGTGATACAGACTGAAGGCTTTTTATCATCATTATTGCACGCATTGTGTCTATTGACAGTGAATGCCGCCGTAGGCCAATAAGATCTCGACCACTAGAAAAAAGACGCTCAACATCAACCTCGCTGGCTGGGATTGCAAGGTAATCCCGTGCAACTTGGCTCATGATTGGATACTCAGCTTCATGAGACCGCCACCAGTTCAAAACCCAGTTAAGGTCATCTTCACCGCCGGTCCGGCGATGCTTAACAACTGGAGTTTTAAAGTATAGATCCACATCTGACTCAGATTCATCGTCTTAGTTGATGTGGGCGAATAAGGCTTGTAATGCATCTAACGAGCTATTG
>Ga0335072_10003688_pt1 | contig 22971 bp, 20 predicted proteins | sample Lox_Sample_21_FD_206725 | JGI IMG/M metagenome (GOLD analysis project Ga0335072, IMG submission 206725) | Soil microbial communities from Loxahatchee National Wildlife Refuge, Florida, United States - Lox_Sample_2.1 | ecosystem: Environmental > Terrestrial > Soil > Wetlands | place: USA...
TCGCTTTCTTCGTTCTGCCTCCTCCCATAAGTGCCTTGGCTCCTGCTAATCTACAGCAGGTGCGTCTTCCCCATAGACCCAATCCTCTTCAGCAGCACTGTAGAACCAAAATTCCATCGACCCAAAGCCATTCTCAACCACCGCCTCAAAATTCTGATAAAACGGTCCTTGAATGAAGCTCCACACATACACCAAGTCGTTTGCACTCCTCCCAAACGAATCGACCAGATTCCAAGCCGCGCCAGGCCCGTTCTGCGGCTGCCTGTGCGCCCTGAAGTCGTCGTTATTGCGGCGATAGTGTTCGACGCGACCTCCGACGGCGACAAGGACGTCAAAGTCGCCGATGGCGTTCTCGTCTACTGTCCCTGTCGTCGTTTGGATCATGGTCGGAGGCGGCGTGGTGATGGCGTTTTTGCAGGCCAAACCGAGTGTGTCGGCTAATGGACACTCGGCCGATAGAATGTCCTCGTATCTATAAGTATCAGCTCGCTACTCAGTTAGATAGTTCAATAAGACAGTTGCTTCCATCCATCCTATGCACACCTGTTTGCTGCGCGTAACAATGAAGACACCTTTGTCGGCGACAAAACCGACTTGAAAGCACGAAATACTACGCCGCGGGCAATTTTCTACGGAGATATTGATCTTTTCTTATCCCGTGGCAAGCGGTCTCCTCTCTCAGAAGATGCAACTTCATTGGAAGTGAAACGAACACCTAGTCCTCGACGTCTTATCATGATCTGGTACGGGGAGGTGACTACTTGAAGTACCGAGTTTCAGGAGCTATCTTCGAATAATATGTCTTCCAAAGATGCCAAGTGTTGCGCGCAGCAGATAGGTATGCATGTACTGGTTGTGGAAGCACTGCTTGTTGCTATCTATTCTACCTGGGGATGAGCAAATACATATACACATAAGAAAACCCTGTCGGTCGAGTACCTGTCTCGTGCGAATAGCTGGTCCCTGTCCAGCTGTACCTTTCCCGCTGGTTCCTGTCCAGCTGAGGCATACGGATGTACGCGTGTACGTGTGTACGAGTGTACGAACCTGCGAATAGCTACCGAGGCGCGGCCTATCCGTAACACCAAGTGCCATGTTGATCGTCCTTGAGGTACTGACTTGACTTACTCCAGGCTCCTTATCCGATCTTGTCCTGCCCATTGTCGTTTTGATAGCGAGATATGCGTGGACTTTTGAACTGTTCACATCGACGTGAGTAGGGCGAAAGAGTTAGTGTCGTCCTCAACTGGGAGCCTATATGGCCAAGTCGTTAAGTGCCACTGATCGGCCGTAGCCACCGAATCTGGTAGAGAGCTGAGGCTGCACTTTCCCTCTCATCCTTTGCGTTTGTCATCCCGACAACCGGTTCCCGCATGCTGTAGAGAAGGAGAGAAATACTGGTATCGAAGTCTATTATTAGATCACTTGGATATTGCTTTCGCCGCGCTCTCGATGGTGATAAGCGAGGCATCTGGGTAAAGTGCATAGTAAGGTACGCCGTAAACTACCAGACGAAAGGCATACTGAGCAAGGGCTTCCGGTAGCTGTAAGTGACGATAGTCCCAGTGACTATACACAATATCTGGTAGCTTGTGTCTCTACAGGGCCTCTATTAGAATCCGACAGACATCTGCCTTGGCGTTGTCCAGATCGAGCATATGCGAGGGTAGGTGCATGATCGCGTCTGTAAGATATGGCTGAAGTATCAGTGATTGAACCATGGTATTCAATGACCAACCAATAACCTCGCCATTTTGAAGAGGATGATTGACGCAGTGCTTAGTCCAGGCTACGAACGTATCGAAACATCGGAGACAGCACGGGCAGCCCCATGCTTTTTTTGGTGGAAGATGTGAGATTGACCAAGCTATGTTCTCCTCACATAGCAAATCATGATGCTGCATGCAATCTCGGATACATGTCTCGCCGTGACTGTCTATGTGATGTTGAAGGAGCTTTTCTTTGTTGTTGAAGTTTTTGAGCGGGACGCAGAGCAAACAGACCCACTCTTTATCACGTTCGCAATATAGTTTCCAGTGTCTGGATAAAGAGCTCTTGCTCTTAAAAGGTTTGTTGCAAGTGAAGCAGGCGTGTGCTGGTGGAGGGATTTTATTGGTCAAAATGGGAGAGTATTGGCTCCCATTGGAGAGCACGGTGTAGCTCATCCCACTGCCGTTTGTCACTTGAGAGGAAGCGATAGAAGAGCTGAATGAGAACCGTCCGAAAAGTTGAAGGCTACTGTTCGATCTGTCCCAATCCATTATACTTGATGGTGGGTCATCCAGTGAATCTCCTCTCAAAGTACTTTCCTCTCTTTGACGCAGAAGTATACGTTTCGCAAGTGAGCGTAGCGATGCGAATCCACTCGATTCCGATGATGTAAGCGAGAGCGAGCTGAACCTATGCATATCAATATTCGATAGGCGTCCACTTTCCAGTTCCTTAGTCATGACGGCTACTGCCGGTACAGAAGAAGCTGCATCTTCCTCATGCGCTTTAACATGCTGTGATGTGCCCATGCCCGCCGTAGGGTTGTTAGATGCGGAAATGGCTGCGGGTGAAGGGTGTGGAGTTGAATATGTGAGATATGGTTCATCGTATTCGGTGGGCTCAGGGGGCTCGGGGAGTTCGTTGAAAGTGCTATGCGCTTCGTCCGGGTCAGGCAGGGTCTCCGCAACTCCTGCATGGCTCATACAATGCTCAATATCGGTGTCGTTGAGTGGTTCGGTATGCGCTGTGGATAGATCAGAGGCAAATGTAGCGTGAACTGGTCTATCTTTTAGGATCGGCAAATCTTCCTGAACTGCCTGTGGAAATGACTGACCAAAAGCTTCATGCAAACCATCATGGTGCAGCCAGAATTCCATATCCGAGGGTCGATTTTTGCTGTCGTACTTGTATACACCCCATTCTCTCAGCTTGCGGCCTAGCTGACCTGCGCTAGAAGGAGTAAGTAGTGTTGTACATCTTCGCAAGCAGAAAGTCGAAAGATATAACGCCCTCTCTGGTGTAGCATGGCTCCATTTGCAAGGAAGACCTAGACTTACTTGGCCACGAAGCCATGCCTGGCCCACATAAAAGCAAGAATACCACTGATGGTCATTTCCTGGTACAAAGAACAGAGCAGCTCCTTATGCTCGTCCCATTTTGCTTTCGGTATACGGGCGGCATTCTTAGCGGTTCCATCCTTGAATCTGAGTTTGGGATTGAGCAATCCCTCGTTTGCTTCCATGTTTTGCAGAAAGGCTTGAGAACCATTGAGTGGCCGCAGCAAAGCAAGGACAGAACGGGAATAAAACGAAACTTCAACGTTGCACTCTTCGCTGGTCTACTCTGGGCAATAGAAGAGATGCATATGGGTTGAGGACAGAGAAAAATGCACCTAATAAGTCTGACCTACTGGCGGGGCTCTTCGTATCTAGCCTTGCAGTCAAAAGGGGGAATGAAGTCGAATTGCCTTTTCGGGACTAGCGGAGTCGTGTGACGGCTGATAAGGCAGCAGGGGCCCCCATCCCCCCTGCAGGCGTACGGGGCTGACATCGTCAAAACCCTCCCAACCACCCGATTATTTAGCACTTTTGGGGACAATGCAATGCATAGTAATATCTTGGGATGAGAACTGCTTTTTGCGTGAGGCGGCTATGATAGCTGTTCTAATTGCGCGATTTTGGGCCTGGCTTGCGAGCGGCCTCCTAGGTGCGCTCAGTGTTCTCACTAGCGGCTGGCGAGGCCGGCCCCGTTTCATGGAGCCGAGTAGGGGGTTAGGAAAAGGCGAAACGAATCTCACAACCTGTGAGATTCACCAGAAGTAGTAGCGGTTGCGCATCTCGAAGCCGACATCTGCTGAACAAGGTCAGAAAGCCGATATCCAATTTCCCATCGCGATGCACGGTGATTGTCAACTATTAGTATATGCCCGACGATGCACCTGTACCCTCAGCCTTAGGGCTTCGAGATGGTGGACCGGTGAGCACGACAATCCCCAAGATTGGAGGGTCAACGGTTCAGCTCTTTGTTTTTGCGATTGTGAAGGCTGCGGCTTTCGCCAAGGATTCGTTCGGCTAACATGCCTAAATCGAAGTCATCTTCGGGAATAAATTGTGTCAGACTTTTGGTCACGTGCTCTGGCGCCGATGGAAAGACTGCACCTGGACGACTACTTAGTTTATCTGTCCACAAAGGACACAGTTGACGCCCATACGTATGACCAGGTTATTTGAGGAGAGGACATTTTCAGCACGAATTCGGAAAAGAAGTTAGACTTCTAGACTGTGGCGAGTAGGTGGCGTGGTGGTGGCGGCGTTGCGCAGGCAGAACCAGTTGCGCAAGCTAGAGGACACCTGGCCGATGGACGGTTTTTGTACCTATAAGTATCAGCTCGCTACTTAGATAGAAGGACAGACGGTCCTCCGATCTCACCCAAAAATCTGACAGAAGTTCGTCGTGATGTCAAGGCACCGACATCAAGGACTCGGTTATAGACAGCGAGTTGCGCGTCCACGGCTCGAAGAACCTGTTCCTGGGCGGCTGCAATGTCAATCCAACTTGTAACCTGACGTTGATGGCGATGTGTTTCGCGATTGTGGGCGCGAATGCTATTGTCAAGGAGTTGAAGGGTCAACGGGCAATGGCGTCCTAGCTGCCTAAGAGCCAAAGGCTCTTGAAGATCTTAATTCAGCATTCTACTATGTCGATGCTTTATCGTAACTTCGGAAGGGCTGCATTCGTCGAATGTGTCAATAAAGAATCTCAGTTGAGGTGTGGATTGGGCCAGCTAAACCAGGATTCTCGAAAGCTCAGACGCGGTGTCGAAAGCCCAGCAGCTGTGACGGAATATGGGAGCGATGTGAGGGAGAAGCGCGTGCCTTTACTCCATTAAAGCCTGAACTATCCAATGTCTGAGCAGCTCCAGAACACGATTTTGTTCTCTCAGCAAGCGATCGATTCGGGGGCAGGCGGGTCGATTTGAGGGTGGGTCGATTTGAAGGCAGGTGGTCGATTTTGGGGCAGGTGTGTCGATTTTAGGCAAGTGGTCGATTTTACCGAGCTTTGTTTGGCGTTCATTCCCTCGAAGCCACACAGGACTTTTGTTCCAAACAGCCTTTGCTCGACCCCCGCTTCCGCAAAACTTCTACCTACACAATAAGGCGGCGTGAACAACAATGTCATGGAACGAAATCACAGAGACATATGGCCCCCGGCCAAGAAGACGCCCTCGAGGCGTATCCGTATCCAACTCCTTGTGACGGTATCCTAAGCAACCTTGATACAGACCAGTACAATCCAAGAATGATCGCGGCAGACGGTATAGAGATACACGCGTTCAGGCGGCCATGCCAGAGGCATAATCCCCTCTTCCTTCAAGACAAAGATGTACTCGTCCAGTGGGTTGTGGCTGCTCCCTGCAGTCCTAGATCCTTACGAAAGTCAGCGGGATTGTGGCACGTGGCCCCAAGCTGAAGCCGCCTGCAGCACGGTGCCCAACACTCCTCGCTGCACGTTGATGTCCGCCCCGTGCTCGAGCAGCTGCTGTACGATCTAGTCATGGCCTTGAGCTGAAGCCGCCTGCAGCGCGATGCCCAACATTCCTCTCTGCGTGTTGATGTCAGCCCTATGCTCGAGCAGCCGCTGGCACGATCTGGTCGTGGCCCTGAGCTGAACCAACACTCGTCCCTGCGCGTTAACATCAGCTCCATGCTCGAGCAGCCACTGCATGATCCAGTCATGGTTCTCAGCTGAAGTCGCCCGTAGCATGATACCGAACACTCCTCCCTGCGTGTTGACGTCGGCCCCGTGCTCGAGCGGCTGCTGCACGATCTGGTCGTGGACCTCAGCTGAAGCTGCCTGCAGCGCGATGTCGGTAATCTCCTCTCTGCGTGTTGACGTTAGCCCCGTGCTTGAGCAGCCGCTGCACGATCTGATCGCGGCCTCGAGCTGAAGCCGCCTGCAATGCGGTGCCCAGCATTTCTCCCTGCGGGAGGCAAGCTCGTCCTCCTCCAGGAGCATTCTGGTGTGGCCCGCGCGTAGTTTCTTGTCCTGGCACTCCGTCCTGAGATCTTGATCCACAACTTCCGCACGGTGAGGGCTCAAGCATTTGCCCTTCCATGAGCATTCTTCCTGCGCCAGCCCATTTTTAGAGGTGGCCCACGCTCTGAACCTTTTCTTCTTATTATGGATACCATGTTTGCACAAAACCCGTCTAGGGAGCTGGAAAGCCTATCATGCAACTCTTTTGCACATCCTCACACCAAAGGCCTGGCATGTTGTCACCTTCCCATCGTACTATGGCGGGCGACAGACCACGACACTCCCGAAGGCCGTACTCCGCCAACGAGCCAGCTTACCAACTTCTCCATGATGGCACGGAACCCTTTCGGTTCTCTTAACTCTACAGCAGTGAGACGCCATCTGGATGCCTATAATCGCCTAAAAACGCCTTTTTCGTTCACTACCTGGGACAAGATCACGAGAAGGCTGAACTCCTGGAAGAGGCTAAAAGTCGGAAGGAATTCTTCACGCCATCAGCAATCTACGATTTATTGTCAGTCGTCAGTGGAGTTCGATGCCCATTAAAAGTGATTTGGTCGTACCAAACGCCAATACCGGTAAGTACAGCACGATCTGAGAACGCGGTGGTCGGCCGGCGCGTCTATGGTATGAGACGCTGGTAGCTTAAGAGTCGCTTTATGGTAGGCCCCGGAGCACCGTAGTTCGCCTTTCTCAATGCATTGTCCTCGGTTGCAGCATTTTCCACCAACGGAACGATGAGGAGTTGGAAGACCAACTGCGACGCGACATTCGCCTGAGCGTCTTTCATTGTGGTGACTGCGGCCAAACTTGCTCCTCTAGCTTCGGTTTAGCGTCGTCACTTTGCAAGAACTGGAATCCTTACGCTGAGACGCCTCCGACAGCGATTTCGCGCGTCGGATGAAGAGTCTTCAACAGTAGCATCGTCGCGCTCTCGAGGCCAGGCCTAAACTTGATCTTGAAAAGTTTAAAGTGCCTCTCCCTTTCAGAAAATGAATCACTCTCCGCCTCGACAAGTAAGTAGGCAGCGTTGGAGCCTCTTGGACCTGACTATACGTTTTGATTTCGAAGTTGTGACTTATTCCTACAATAGATCTCGGGGAAAGATTGCTGTAGGCAGTCATTGAACTTCTCGCGATCTCCTAATCCCATTGCTACCCACAAACGAAATGCTACATGCCATCCCCCGTACTTTTTCGGTTCGAATAAATCAAGCTTCGCAACGTCCAAAAAGACTTCCAGGTCAGACCGGTTATAATTCACCACAAGGTTTTCTTTCCATTGTGGGACTAGGTCACGGAAACCGTAGACTTTGTCTTTTGGAAGACTGCATTCGTGGTGTTGGGCGTATACTCCAATCACTTCATCGAACATCACGACATCACCCCGCTCTGACATCTCAATGTTAATCAGACACGGCGCCTCTCCTCCCACCTTCCATCCCACCTCCCTTCGTCGTCGGTGTCCACGAATCGCCTGGATGGTGTTCCATCCCCTCGTATGTGGCTTCAGGTTCTGATAAGTCCTAGTATCGAAGCCTAGTTCGAATGAGCCCCAATCGAGGCTAAGTCCATAAATGTCGTCAAAATCAATGGATTTGTCTCCACAACAGACAACCACCACCTTTGCCAGGATAAGCTCCTGAACAATCCAGACACGGCGCCAGTAAGGCCGCACATACAAGGGACGAAGCCAGTTGAATTCTTCGTGCAACATGCCATCGTCCAAATCGTTCTGCTTGGGTAAAGAACCAGCTCTGTCCTGATAGATATCGCGAAACAGTTGCCTATGGTAAGAAAGTTGTTCAGCAGCGTCGAAATGGTCCGGAAATTTCGCTTCTTTCTTGCGATCTCGAAACTCCTGCAGAACATCAAAGACGCAATCAATTTGGGGATCTGCTCCTCCTAACCAGGCATAGACTTTCGTGGCCCGCCTATATATCTCTCCCATTATCGGGACCTGCTCTGACTTTTCGTCTGGGTCATTTTGGTTGATGCAAACCATGTCCAGCCACAACCGAGTCACTTGATACTTATGGTAGAGATTGCTGAGCATTGCACACACATGCCCTCGAAGCTGGACTTCATAGTCATTGACTCGGACGTTGCAGAGATCTTTGACATCTCCCCAGCAGTAGGAGATTGCGACGTAGTACGGGTTGTCCCTCAAGTACGCGTTTTCAAGAGTGAAGTTGGACTGAGAACGGATTGTGAGCAAACGGATCTCCCCACCTCGCAAGGTCCGATATAGGGATTGACTGAGCATGCTAATACGCGATTATGCGGGACCTGCTTCTGTGTGCGATTATAGAGCAAAGTGATTGCAAGTCCAGCTCTTGATTCTGCATCGAGCAGTGCAGGCCCAGGATCTTGTGGCGGCGAGGCTGCGGTGCTTCTTTTGCAATCGAGACCGCGTAAAGACGGACAGTGTCTGGCCCGGACGAGTGACTTGTTGGAGGGCTTGTTGGTGACGGAGTGAACGGTGTCTGCTGGAAGATTTGGACGCTGTATGCAAAAACACTGAAGGCTGGTAGATAATCTGTCGCAAATGTTTAGCTTCCGCCAAGATAATTCTGCCATAATTTGGTGCTCGGCGAGTTCAGGCTTATTTATCTAGATAGCTCCCTAAACTTCTGGGCGCCCCGCACCAAACCTCGCCTAAAATTTAGAGGCCAGCGCGCCCATCTCCACAAATCATACCTAGAAGTTTAACTGAAGGAAAATCGATTAAGGTGCTTCGTGGATTGCACGTGTTTTCTTCATTTAAGGCTAGATAGGCTTGATCGCGTTAAGATGAGGCAAATCACCTAGCCCTATTAGACGCGGTACCTTTTACCGCTCGTATGTACACGCTTCACGATGATGTGTCTACGGAGGTTGAGTTGGTTCATGGTTATTTCGGAGCGAGGCCTCAACTGCGCAAGGCGGTGAGAATTAGCGTGTGGAAGCTACTTTTGGCCCGCGCCTCTGTACTTAGTCATACGCACTCGAGCCCAGCTCAAAGTGATCAGCACCTGAAGACAAGACGGTCAGGCTCTGGGACTCGGCGACTGGAGCGGCGCGCTGCACGCTCGAGGGCCACTCGGGTGCCGTGTTGGGTGTGGCATTCTCGCCGGACGGCAGGTTGGTGGCGTCGGCATCTTGGGATTGATAGGCTGGCCCCTACCGTTCTCCTGCTATTCTCCAGCGCTTACTGCCACTAGCACCCTTTGAGCAGAGGCGATATGCTTCCGGTCACATTTATGCAGGAAGGTAGCCGTTGGTTGATTAAGGCAGCCTTTAGACGTGGTGACGAAGGAAGCCATTAGGCGTGGTGAGAAAAGCTGCCCTACGCAAGGTGAAGAAGACTGATTGAAGCCCAAAAGGTCCGGTTAACAAAACGAATGAGGGATTTCTAGCCAATGGAACAGTGGCCACACATTTGTGTTGCCCTTTCATGGTCAAACGTATTTCCCACTACTGCAGTTTTTCCTGTTCATTTTTTTGAAGACTCGGCACACCAGTTACACAGCCATACTAGCCACAGCCACACCGCTACAAATGGTACCAATGCCAATTCACCTCCCGCCAAGCTTTCCTGGGACGCTTTCTGAAGCTGAGGAGGATTGAGAGCAAGACTGCACTAAAACTCGCCTTCCACGCCAGGTGGGTTCCTCACACCCGCGCCAAGACGTATTGAAGTAAGGTGTAGGTTACAGAACCAAAAGGAAGCGGCAGATCTCGGAGGCTGTACCCCAGGATGAGCGCCCAAACGGGATTGAGACCACCCCCCGCACATCTCTTACAAGCATGCATCTCTCGCAGGTAAGTATCTCAATGGCCTGCATCTTAGATGCTTGTATCTCACGGGCGTAGCTCTCTCGCAGGCATGCATCTTAGAGGCCGCTACATCCGGTATACCCGAATTGTGTATCCCTCCGATAAGCCGTCGAACTGTGTCCCCCGATATATCCCGGAATATCCTAGCGAACATCAATAAGCCGTAGAACCGAGCCTCGGAACTAAGTCGTCGAAGAGAGCTACAAAATCTGACATGAAAAGGTGAAAGAACTCTCATCCTGTTACTATACCGTAACCACCCCACTCTCATCTACCTCTCTGTCATCCGCGGCGTCTCTATTATCTACGGCATCTCTCTTATCTACGGTATCCCATCTACAGTATCCCATCTACAGTATCCCATCTACAGTATCCCATCTACAGTATCCCATCTACAGTGTCTTTACGGCGTCTCATCTACACATCTCGTCCGTCCCGTCTACGATCCATCTACGGTCTCTCTCTTGGACGTTCCCTCGCCAAACCTAAACTGGAGTCCTGGACCCTAGCCTGAGCGGTCACCTCCTGACAAACATTTACGGAAACCAGTACCTAGGAGGTGTACACTCAACAGGAGGCAAAATGCTCTGCCAGCAATTGCGTATCTTTGTCTTTATGGCTGTGGCGATGGCACGCCTAATTGCAGCAGCACAATTCATTTGCGATAATTTGGAGGGACATATATCTTGTCACATCACTCTGAATCCTGGTAACGATTTCAACTTTAGCGAAGAAGATGACGCAGTTGATTGCACACGTGACGGCAAATATTGCGCTCGAGTGGAAAGCATACCGAATGACAATACCGAGTGGAAGATTGTGGTGCTAAATAGTGGGGGTGATACATCAGTGTTCTGTTATGGCGTGTGCCCCCTACAACAAGGCTTCGATAGCATTAGTGGCACCTATTACGACCAGTGTCAAACAACCGCGTGTTAAGAAAGCTCTAAATAGGACACCGGTGGCTCCACCATGGCGACGCGACAGGGAGTCTTGAAAAGGCCGCCAAAAAATGAGGGCGGCCATTTTGGGTTTCGAGCGACGAGCACGTGGATTGCGAGGCGGCCCCCGGGTCCGACTCACCTTCAATTCACCCTCCGCTCACGCCACAACAACAGGCTTCGTCGGGGGGGTGTGCCCAGCAAGCCCAGGGGGCCCAGGGGGCAGATACAAGCGCAGGCACAGGAGCTGGCGCAGCCAATAACACCAGCAAGAGTGGCAGGGCTCGGAGGCCCAAACGGCGCCATTGAGGCGCAATTGAAGTCTTATTACAGTACAAACGGTGCCTGAGAATAGCTAGAATAGCGCAGTCAGTCACGCCCGTGACAGTCATTCATTCAACTGCAAGTGCTCAATCCTGAGTAGCTACCCTGCATCTCATTGTCCATAAATTGCTAGCATTTTGGGTTACATTCTCTCGCTGTGTGTCTCAATTATGACAGGTCGCAGGATTGCTATATTTGAAATTTGCCCAGTTACATGCCCATGAGGTGTACGCCCATGAGGTACACGCCCATGAGGTGCACGTCCGTGAGGTACACGCCCATGAGGTACACGCTCGGAGATGCACGCCTGTGATGTACACGCCCATGAAGTGCAGGCCCGTGAGGTACACACCCATGAGATGCACTCCTGTGAGGTACCCGCTCATGAGGTACCCGCTTATGGGGTGCACGGCCATGAGGTGCACAGCTATGAGGTGTACGCCCATGAGATGCAGACCCGTGAGATGCACGCTCATGATATACACGCCTATGAGATGCACGCCGGTGAGGTACACGCCTATGAGACACACGCAGAGATGCACGCTCATGGGTTACACACCTATGAGATGCACGCCTGTGAGGTATACGCCTATGAGACATACGCGTGAGATGCACGCTCACGAGGTACCCGCCCATGAAATGCATGCTCCTGAGGTGCATGCCCATGAGATACGCGCCCATGAGATGCACGCCCATAAAGTACAAGCCCATGAGACACATGCCAGTGAGATGCACGCCCATAAGACACACGCCTATAAAGCGTATCCTCATGAGATGTACACCTGTGAAATGTACGCACATGAGATACACGACCGTGAGATACACGCCTATTAGAGATCGTGGAGGCTTTTAAAGCATATATCTCGGACAACACTATGCAGCGGAAACGAGATTGGGAGAACCCTGGAGAGTCATTGAGCGATTCTGGGAAAAAGTGCTCGAAAAGGTTTGGAGAAGGGGTTCCAAAGGCCTAAGTTGCAGGGCTTCCGGCGCTGTCTCGCTCAGAGCAGACCCGGCTTGCTCCCGCCGTGGTGGTCCTTTGCTTGGTGGCCAGCTTCGGCGTCACCTAGCTTAGCCATCCCCTGGCATCGCCCTTGATCACATTAGGTAAAGCGGTCGGTTTTGCGGAAGCACCAGTACCACCAAATTGTGCGTCACAGAAGTCATTATACCACCTCCCCAGAGTCTTGATGCCCTCCAATAATTCCTTGCCTCCATTTGACTTCTCCAAAAAGTCCACAAATTTAGCTTGATGGATCCGGAAAAATATTATGAGGTCCATTTCGGTCACCTCGAGAAACGGCTCATCCGCCTTCTGTTTGACTGCGATAAAGTATCACTTGCTCTCAAGTGGGCCGTAGTTGACTTGTCGGACAATTTGGACCATAAGAGGGGTTCATCTCAGAGACAACGTTCGCATCACCGTTGTTGTTTTCAGCAGAGCTTGCCTTCGGGAAACTAGCCCAGTCCATGAAGTCTCGAAACTTCTGTTCATGATCCAGGTATTGAAGGTGGTATGGTTGGACTTGGGAGCAGCAGAAGGTCGAGGCCATTAGTGCTAGAGGCAGGACCAGACTACGATCGTCAATCGTAGTTCCGATTCAATGAACCGTACGATTTAGGGCGTTGCTACCCAAATGTAGAGGCGATGCGTTTGAGCACTCGTGATCCCGAAGAGTGTGGCAATTGCCCTGGGCAGTGCCAAGACCCGTGGAAGTACGTAGATGCTAGCTCCCCCCATAGAAAATTGGAACAAGTCCTCCGGCCAGAATCACACACCACAGGAAAGCTGAAGGGCGCCTCTAGGTGATATTTCTGATTGGCTTAGGAATGCTGACGTTTTTCAGGGTTTTGCCACCCCCTGCCATGCTGGTGAGTGGCTACACTGATGTACTCAGGCCGGAAGAAAGCTTCACTTTCGTACTTCCCACGACTACCTGCTGCCTCCCATGACTACCTACTCCCTCCCACGACTACCTACTCCCTCCCAAGACTACCTGCTCCGTCCCACGACTACCTGCTGCCAACCTCCAGTCCCTCGTTGCGCCTGCTTAGAGAAAGACCTGAGATACCTTGCCCTGGACTGCTTCTACGGCGTGTGGCCACATAAAAGGCACGATGAATGCACAAGAGCCTGATGACTGCGCTGCCCGCCTCCTACAACCGCGACGACCACCTCGTGGGACTCTGGTTGCTGCTCGCTGCTCCGCTCTGTACCTCCGCACCAATTTGGCGTCGAGCGTCGCCTTAGGCCGGGGCCCTTGGGCCGGTGAGCCTCCTGCCGCAAATACGTACGTACGACTAAGTAAAAAGGCTGCATCCTATGATGCACGCCCGTGAAATGCACGCCTATGAGATACACGCCCGTAAGATGCATGCCCGTGAGGTGCACGCCTATCAGATGCACGTCCATGAGGTCACGCCCATGAGACACACGCCCGTGAGATGCATGCCCATGAGGTGCACGCCTGTGAGATGCACACCCATGAGATGCACACTCATGAGGTACACGCTTATGAGATGTACGCCTGTGAGATGCACGCCCGTGAGGTGTATGTCCATGAGGTACACGCCCGTGAGATACACGCCCATGAGGTTCACGCCTATGAGATGCACGCCCATGAGGTGCACGCCCATAAGGTACACGCCCATAAGGTGTACGTCCATGAGGTACATGCCTATGAGATACACGCCCATGAGGTGCACGCTCATGAGGTGCACGCCCACGAGGCACATCGATGCATGCCCCATGAGGTACACGCCCATGAGGTACACGGCCATAAGATGTACGCCCATGAGATATGCGCTTATAAGATGCATACTCATAAGGTACACGCCTGTGAGACATATGCCTATGAGATGCACGCCCATGAGATGCACGCCTATGAGACTATGAGATACCCGCCTAACACCCGCCCATGAGATTCACGCCCATGAGATACATGTCTATGAGGTACACGTCTATGAGAGATATGCCTACCAGATGCACGCCCATCAGATGCACGCCCGTGAGGTACACGCCCATAAGATACACACCCGTGAGATACACGCTCATAAGGTACACGCCTATGAGTTGCACGCCTGTGAGGTGCACGACCATGAAGTACACGCCTATGAGGTGCATGCCAATGAGATGTACGCTCATGAGGTACAGGCCTGTGAGACACGTGCCCGTGAGACGCACGCCTGTGAGGCACCCGCCCATGAGATGCATACTCGTGAGGTGTATACCCGTGAGATATACGCCCACCATAGTATGGCCTTTTTGGGGGTATGGCGGTGCGGGTGTTGCAAAGGGGTGACCCCGAACCGCGGTATTTATACTCGCCAGCGACGATGACGTCGACTCGCTTCATCAAACACAGACAGAATGCAGCCATTTTACTTAGTCGTACGTACGTGGTTCCTGACCTGATGCCGCATTTCTCATTTTGGCGCTAAGTGGCAACTTGGTACTCTTTGTCCCTCGGGCTCTCCGCACCTGTGGTGGCTGCGGTGGCTCGTAGGCCGGAACAGCCCCTAGAGCATTCAGCGATTAGCGCATTCTCGAAAATTAAAGTTGCCATATATCTCATACGCATTCACAAGCAAGCTGCACCTTATAGGCGTACATCTCCCAGGCGTGTACCTCCTAGATGTGCACCCACGGCAGCGTATATCTTGTAGACGTGCCTTTCATTTACGAGTCTTCCTTGCGCGTCGGACACGGGTGGCGAAAATCCTTATGTCGACACCCAGGATGGTTGAGAAAGCTTCTGATTGTGGGCGACTTGGCCGTCAGGCTGCTGGTCACCCTTGGAGCGCGCTCCACGTGGTGAAAAGCTGCCGCAAAGACTGCCCAACGGCCTCGGTGCTGCCGAAGCCAAAACAGCAGCTCTGCATCCAGAACGGTACCAGAGCTTACTATCTAAACTATCTACAAGAGAGGTGGGTGAGGCGGGGAAAAGAAGCGCAGGCAATTGGATTGGCTATCAGGTGACAGACAGACAGGTCGAAACAGGGCCGATGAGCGCTGGTACCCAGGCAGACCGTGCAGCGTCCTAAATAGTGGCCTTTAGGACGCTACAACGGTGACTGAGACCCCCATGCGTGACAACACGTACCCATATGTGACAACACGTGACCCATGTGACAGCACATAAGCCATGTGTGGCGAGACGTGACCCATATGTGACAACGCCAAAAACCTAGCTGGAGCTGGGACAGATGTGCAACGATGTTCTGACGCGCTAGGTCCTCGCAAAAACCTCCATAGGCATGCATCTCTCACAGGCATGCATCTCTCACAGGCATGCATCTCTCATAAGCGTGCATCTCTCATAAGCGTGCATCTCTCACAGGCGTGCATCTCTCACAGGCATGCATCTCTTATCTCTTACAGGGCATACACGTCTCCTAGATAAGTATCTCTTGTAGGCATGCATCCGTCACAAGCATATATCTCTTCTTGGTACGCAATTATGAGACGAAAAGATACGTAGTAGTGGTAGGTAATAAGGTAGGCGAGAGACAAATTTTCAAATTTGGGAAAAGACCCTTTTTCCACTAAAACCCCACCGAATACGATGCAATTGGCTGGCGACGGGATATGTGGAGTTCCTCTGCCAACATTCCTACCATGTTGCGCTTGACCAACTTGTGAGAAGCGTTGAGACAAGATGCTCCGAACCCGAAGCATTGTTGGCAAATATCGAAGCCGCCCAAATTGCAGATCTCGCAGTGGTAGTGGGTTTCGTTATCTGCGATAGTCATTGTACAAACGTCGCAGGTCACGCTACCCTTGACAGAGTTTGTTGGACCTCCTCTCTTGGGTAGGTCATCGTCGCAAACGAATACGCCGGCATCATTGTACAAGTACTTCTCCAGCAGAAGTCTGACGATTCCAAAATGCCCTTTGCTTGCCGCCCAGAAGATTGGAGCATGACCAAACTTATTCTTTGAGTCGAAGCGAATACCCTCCTTCGCGAGTAGTAGCTTTACGGATTGCTCTCGACCGTTCCTTGCAGCGACTGATATAGGAGTGGAAGCGTAGCAGTCTTCACTGTTCGGATCCACCTTGTCACTTGACAACAGCAACTTTACGACATCATCTTGTCCTTCTCCGGCAGCTTGGAACAACGCCGTGCGTCCGTCGTCTTCCCTCGAGTCTGGATCAACTTTTCCGGTTTCAAGTAGCTGCTTGACCACCCCTAAATGACCACCCCGAGCTGCTTGCATCAGTGCCGTTCTGCCCACAGCATCCTTTGAGTCTGCATTGACTTTCCCAGTTTCCAGAAGTACTTGAAGTGAACGCTCGTTGTCATTCGCAGCCGCCCACATCAACGGCGTCCTGTTGAGGGTGTCTCTCGAATCAGGACTGTGGCCACGTTGAAGCAAGGTTTGCAGTGCTCCATCTAGTCCGAAAATTGCTGCCAAATGCAGTCCTGTGGAATGATATATAGGTCTTTGGAAGAGGCCCTCAGACGTTATGTTCCTCCTCGCATAATTTACTCGAGCACACGCCGCAACACCAGATTTGTTCTCGAGAAAGTCTGTCACTAAGTGGCCCAGTTTCGAATCGTCCAGGAAAGAGTTCCTGGCATGATGGCCCCAGTTGAGTGCAGCATAGACGTACAGCGGATTTGATTGTATTTGAACGTGCAGCGCAAGCTCATCGGTAGGTTCGCTTTGAAAGGTCTTGAACAAGAGATATGTGATGCAAGCCGTGGCGATATCGGCTTCGGCGTTTGGGAACCAATGTTTTCCAGTTCTGTCAAAGTATTCTTGAGTGGTGTAATGGACGAGATGGACAATGTTACTGCCTTCGTCGACGACGACCAACCCAGCACAAACGGAGACTAGATTTTCAACCGGAGTTATATTGTCTTGATCAAGATCCAATTCACCCGGCTCAATTGCAAGAGCGTGCTGAATTTCTGTTACGGTCAGGGCACGCTTTGAGTATGCAACCCAGGAAATAACCTGCTTTGCCAGGTTTGCAGATTCGGCTGCTTGACTGTTGATTCTTTCCATGACCTCTTCGTATGCGGCGTCGTATGCTCCAGATCCTGATGGAAGTTGTTTCAAAGCTATCCTTATAGCTTTAGGCGATCTTTTTCCAATCAACGAGTTGAGATGAAGCTTTGCAAGCAAGAACCTGGGACAAGTTAGACCGTCAAGTTTGATTGGTAATTAACAAGTCACTCACATCCCGTCTACCACTTTGGTAATTGCCGTTTGGATACCTTCTTCCAGATCGGGAAAGTTTTGAACAAACGAAGGTAGCTGTGACATAGAGCCATCCAAATATCTTCTCACATCTTCATCACTGGCGCGGATCTCCAGGGTTACGCTGTTTTCAAACATCTGAGAGATCTCTGGAATAAATCTTGAAGTGGCGAAGAGGCTCACATTAGTTTTCGCTTGAAGGTCGAAAATCTTGGAGAGAAAACTCGTCCGTACAGATCTTGCTCGAATCTCATCGAGAGCGTCGACAACGATGAAGACTTTGGTTGACAGAGAAGCAACAACTTGCAAAACCCTCGATATCTCTTCAACAGAAGGTCTCCTCGGGCTCTTTTTGTAACGGTTATGAATATCTTTGACCGGATCAGGAATGGAAGACTGATCCTGAACCAATTGTTTCAGCAATCCCAGAAGCAAGTCTTCGGACTGCTCAGGTCGTCGGAAGTTGCAGTAGAAGTAGGCAATGCAAACACTAGGATCGGTTTGAAATTTCGTGTAAAGCTCGTCAACTACTGTTGCTGCCATAATTGTCTTCCCTGCGCCCGGAATCCCAGGGCAGAATAACGTTCGGTTCGATCGGTCGACCCAATCTTGAAACTTGTTAGATTTCAAGAGCCATGTTCCCGTTCCTGGGTGCCGTTTTCGAATGAAATCGGCCTGCTGAGCAATGAAATCCGTTGTTGATAGCCAATTAAGGATGGCTTGATGCTCTTCGCAATGTTCCCGATTGCGTTGTCGCTTGTCTAGTAAGTCAACAGTGGCCTTGGTGGCCAATGAGAGTTGGCTGCCAAAGTCAGTGTCCTGTCACTGTTTTGATCTGAAAAATATGGCCCCACCTGATCAGGTTGCCATTGAAGGCACTCAAGAGCACAACACTTAAGGCCAGTCGTAACTGAAGCGCCTGCACTTCTTTCGGCTCCCATGTTAATCTCGTCCACATTCTCCGCGACTTCTCACGCAATCCGTTGGTGATTGGCGACTGCAGGCAAGAGTTCTTATCCACTATTTTGCCTAATGCAGTGAGTGCGCTGTGGCATTCCGTGAGAATTGGATGTAGAGCCGCCTTCTGCCAGTCCGTAAGCTCTTGCTGACGTGAAACGCTCTCGATATCTCGAAGTATCACCGAGACGCTCGACACCCTAGGATATATGAGTACCAAAACTCAATCAACCACAGAAGCGACGTACTCGTTCTGCACAGCCTTAAACTGCTCCGGACTGTCAACAAATCTCTCGCGAATTGTGTTTGCTAGCTGAAGCAAGGTGATAATATCGCTGACCCCGTAGCCAAAGCTCATTTTCAATTATCAATCGGAGAAGAATGTTTGTAGAACAGAGAGGAAACTGTACTAGCAGGATCAGAGCTGCATCGTCAAAGCCATAATAAATTTGGCCCCCCTCTGCCGTCTCGTGACACGGAACCATTCGGGGGCACCATAACACACCACCGCATGCCACCCAACACAGTGACGGTCCGTGTGGCTTGGTGGCTTAAATAGGTATGGGGAGCACTGTGAGAAAGTCACAGGTATAAGCCACACGCCGCGATATGTATGCCTCTAAGAGATGCATGCCTGTAAGAAATGGACGCCTATAAGATACACGTCTGTAAGAGATGCACGCCTGTAAGAAATACACGCCTATAAGATACACGCCTGTAAGAGATGCACGCCTATCCACTACATAGGTAACACCTCGTGCAGCCTAGGCGATCTTTGGACAGGAAAGTACCCTATCCGGGGGCTTAGCCCCTAAACTTTAGGCGGTGATTACCCGGGAAGGCACCCTCCCATCCGGGGGGGTTAGCCCCTAAACTTTAGGTATGGTTGCCCGGAAGGCAAATTCTACTAAGGCTGGATGAGGTGTTGCCTGTGCAGGGGATAAGATACACGCCTGTAAGAGATGCACCTGTGAGATATACGCGCCTATGAGACGCACACATAAGATGTACGCCTGTGAGAGATGCACGCCTCTAGGATGTACGCTTGTGAGAGATGCATGCCTAGGATACGCCTGTGAGAGATGGTATGCCTAGGGTGCGCGCTCGTGAGAGATACACGCCTAGGATGCACGCCTGGAATGCACGCCTATAAGATGTACGCCTGTAAGAGATGCACGCCTATGAGTCATCCGCGCAATGTATACCCAGAAAGCGAGCTTATCTTTGGTGGCAACCGCCAAAGATAAGCCACACGGGCCGCCACTGTGTTGGGTATGTCGCTGTTTTTTGGTGTTTTGGTGTTTTGGTGCTTTTGGTCCCAAATTCAGCAGTATAGCTGCTGAATTCATGGCCTGCGCCTTCATACGGAGGAGTTCTTCGACGTCTTTATTGCTGACTGAACTGGGACGTCCAGGAAGCTTTTTGGTGTTGGAGGGATGGTCGCAGGAGTATCTGACTGCGTTTCTGGCGATTCCATACTGCTGCATGATTCTAGGCACTGACCAGCCGATTTCGCAGAGGTAACGAGGTAAGCTGACTTAAAACCATTCGAGCGGCTCGACATCGAGTGAAGCTAACTCCACCCTCCTTGAACAGGTCGCATCTAGGTCGCCGATCAATTTCGTTTCCCTTCTGCCGTCCTCTCTACCAAAGTCACCGGCACACACCGCCGACGACCTCACAGCATTGTCGACAACGGCCACACCCGGCAGGAAAAGTTCTTGGATTAATGTCCCTGAGTGGTTAGTACCCCAAAAGTCAACGTGCATTCTCACAAGCCTCTTGAGAACCTGACCGTTGATACGCTGTACGCCGGCACAGACAGCCCTACGTCCCCCTTGAGCGAGTTCGAACCTGCGCCGAAGGACTCTGGGGCTCCCATAACCGAATTATTCGAAAGTTCCTTGGAGGTTCCGGAGACGCCAGCAGTTCTCGCTACAGAAAGTTGATCACGCTATGTTGTGTCGATCAAGGCGTTGTAGTTGATTCAAAGACTTACGCAGTGAAGCCAGCTTCTGTTCAAGCCGATCATCCTGTATCCAGGCTTCTAATAGGACTTCGGGAAGGGGATAGGAGAGATGCTTCAATTGTTGCAAATATTGTCGGTCAAACTGCACAATACGGTGGTCCATTGGAGCCATTTTTCTCCCTCAAACCGGAGGTGAAGTTGGATTCGGGAAAGCCTGTCTATCTGACTGCTCGTCAAGCAAATTTGAACGAAAGCCGATTAGTGAAAGGACACCTGGCTATTGATTGTGTCTGCAAACTTGCAAGTGAGCCTTGCAGTCACCAGCACTCGAGGTTACGACTAACTGATCATAGTCCTGCGGATACCTGATGAGTCCGCCAATGTACACCACGACGACAGTCTAGGGGTGGAGGTAGCCTCTTCGAAGCCAACAAGCTCAGGCTCTCCAGAAACTGCACCTGAAGTCGGCGAAGATATTCATGCGCCACCGCAGCGGGGCAGCGCCCGAACTCTATGGCGCTGAATCAATCATCGAATGCAACAGGACCAATCTACTCCAAGAGAAAGAAGAAGAGACATCCTAGTGCAGACCTCTGGGAATAGGAGAAGCCGCAAAGCTAGAGAAATATCATCCAGTTGTCCACCAACGGTCGTTAGCGTCTACGCTCAATGCAAGTGTCTATCATGTTAAACCGGTCTGTTTCCGCTTCACATGGACAGTCTGACAGTCTTTCTCGCTAAACGCGTCAGTCAGGATTTCACTGCAGAAGTATTTGGTCAATCTGGATCTTACCAAAACCTGCCAGTTACGGAATCCCTGCTTGCACAACCCACCTACCTGCCGCTAGCCATTGTTCAGGCAGCGGCATACATCAACGAGAACCGTATAACACTCGCAGATTATCTGTAACTCCTGGCCGATCAAGAAGAGGAAGTTATCGGCCTCCTTAGCGAGGAATTCGAGGATGACGGGAGATATCACAATTTCGAGAACCCGGTGGCCACGACATGGCTAATCTCGTTCGAGCAGATCCGGCATCGCAATCCTCTAGCAGCAGACTACCTGTCATTCATGGCCTGCATAGATCCAAAGGACATTCCGCAGTCTCTACTTCCTGCAGGCGCGTCTCGGAAGAGAGAGACGGATGCAATCGGGACGCTCGACACCTACTCCTTCATCATTAGGCGGCCGGCAGACCTGGATCTTGATCTTCATCGGCTAGTGCATCTCGCGACGCGGAACTGGCTTCGAAAAGAGGGGCTGATTACTCAATGGACCGAAAGGGCTATGGCAGCAGGAACTCGTGGGAGGTAACAATAACTTGTGGGAGGCAGCAGGAACTCGTGGGAGCAACAAGAACTTGTGGGAGGCAGCAGGAACTCGTGGAAGGCAGCAGGTACTCGTGGGAGGCAACAAGAACTTGTGGGAGGCAGCAGGAACTCGTGGGAGGTATTAGGTGCTCGTGGGAGGTATTAGGTGCTCGTGGGAGGTATTAGGTGCTCGTGGGAGGTATTAGGTGCTCGTGGGAGGCAGCAAGAACTTGTGGGAGGCAGCAGGAACTCGTGGGAGGTAGCAGGTACCCGTGGGAGTCAGCAGATGCCTTCTAGGGAAGACAGCGCGGTGCTCATCAGTGTCGGGGCATTGAAGCTAGGCACATGAAAATGAGGCCATGTTCAAGGTGCCTGCAAACAGTTGCTAACTATTAAGGCCCCTGCAAGTCACGCACGTAGATCGCACATGAAAAAGAGGGAATGCTGTTCGACCCTGAATGAGCCACAACAATGTGAGGCTACGTCTGATTGGACATAAAATACCTCACAAGAGCACTTGCAAGAAAGGAATCTATTTAGCAGACCAGAGTTTGAAGATGCCTCGCTCAAACTGTGCACCTCCAGAGAAGTAAATGCCAGATTGGCGCTTTTGGGCATTTTCTGTCCTGCGCACATTCGTCAGAAGACCAATGATAGTCGTAAAGATAGCCGTGAACATGGTTACCATTCCCAGCCTTAACTTCCAGTAATGCTTTTGGATAACCGACAAGCAGGCCATTGCCAGGCGCTTCCTGATCCCAGAAGCCCTGGCCGATGCACGCCGTAACGGTAACATTGGCCTTCTCCGACGGTGCTTTGCACTATCTTGTCCATCTGTGCCGCGCTGATGTCGGGGCTCGAGGCCTGAAGTCGTACGTTCAGCGTGTGGTCGGCACCGTTAAATGCGCAATGATAGAAAACCAGCGAACTTTACCGTACCACAGATGTGGTGCGGTAAAGTCTAGGTTAAGCACACGTCGATCCTAGAAGACAAGGAAAAGAAGAGAGGAAGAAAGATGCTTCTTCTTGCCCGAGCTAGGCTCTCTAGCTATCTATGTAGGCTACCCACCCTGTGTATTAATCTGTCTATACTGGGGATGGTATCTACACCACCACAATATATATCGAGATGCCAGACCGAGGAGGCGTCCACCTAGATTGCAGGCGTGCACCTAGATATCAGGTGCAGACGGGCGTAGACCTAAGTAGCAGGCGTACATTGAGATGCCAGGTGTAGACAGGCGTAGACCTAGGTAAACAGGCTAAGAAGACGAATACCTAGGTGGCAGGCGTGCACCCAGGTGGTAGGCGCATATTGAGATGTCAGGTGTAGACACGCGTAGACCTAGGTGGCACATATATCTAGATGTCAGGTGTACATCGAGATGCTAGATGTTCGCAGGCGTAACAAGCAGTT
>Ga0335072_10003689_pt1 | contig 22967 bp, 14 predicted proteins | sample Lox_Sample_21_FD_206725 | JGI IMG/M metagenome (GOLD analysis project Ga0335072, IMG submission 206725) | Soil microbial communities from Loxahatchee National Wildlife Refuge, Florida, United States - Lox_Sample_2.1 | ecosystem: Environmental > Terrestrial > Soil > Wetlands | place: USA...
CCGAAAATCACCGGCTGCGTTGGTAGTTGCCGCACTCGCTGCCGCGCCGGAACCGGTTGCCGTCACAGTCGCGCCCGGAATCACCGCGCCGGAAATGTCGGTGACCGCCCCGGAAACCATCTGCATCTGCGCGAGACAGCTGCCGGGCAGCGCGAGACACGCGAGCAGAGCCAGGCATCGAGGGAATCGGGGGCAGCGAGTTGATGCGATCACGTTCAAAGTACGACCTCAATGGTCCGATTTAACCGCGGACCAATCTCCCGAGCCTGTGATTCAAATCACAGGTCATCTGGATTTGGTGTTCCGGGGAATGAAGGACGCTGTGGCACGCCCCAGCGTCAATATACGACAATATTAGTCGTATATACCAATCAGAGGTTTCGGGTCGCGTTCAAACTACTGAAAATTAGCCACTTGTTGGTGAATGTCTTGGATTCCAGCCGAACCGCCGGCGACCAGGACTAACCCGCTCCGGTCTCACGCTGGCTGGTCTGCTTAGTCAGTGCCCGAAGGCCCACGTCAGCTGAAACAGGCCGTTGTCGATGCCGGGATCCTCCGCCGCCGTGTAAGCGTTCGAGGTGTGGTGGAAGCGATACTCAGCGCGAATCGACTGCGACCGGGTGAGATACAGCTCCACGCCTCCGCCGAAATCGAAGGTGAAGTTGAATGAGCCGGAGCTGGTGGTCGGGATCGGCTGGGTCGAAAACATGTATCCGCCATGCCCGACCGCAAAGGGCTGAAGGCTCCGGCGCGGGAGGAAATTCCACTGGAATCCGACCGGCGCCATGGCCTCGCCCATGGTCCAGCGCCGGCTGCAGGTCGCGGTGTAGGTGTAGGAATACAGGCCGGGGAACGATCCGCTTCCCGAAACGGGTTGGCACGCCTGCGGGTTCACTTCCTGGATCGTCTCGGTGCCGGTGGAGGGATAGCCAGGGGGAGGGTTCGTCAACGTGATGGTTTCGTTCACCGTAGTAACCGGGTCGCTCTCCAGGGCTACGGGCAGCACTTCGATGCTGTATTGCCAGTTCACTACGCGCCCCAGCAGGAGTCGCCGGTCGTAGAAGGCGCCCAACTCGAAAAGCTTTCGGTTCTCTGCATTCCCCAGCAGGATGTGACTGGAGTCGTTCGAGTACGCAGTAAAGAAGCCGAACGTATTCCTGCGCGCGTAGTACGGGCCGTCCGCCTGGTTTTGGGCGCGGAGGCCTGGCGATACCAGCAGCAAAAAGCCAGTCAGGCAAAAACCGCAGAGTCTGCCGATCAGCAGGACAACCCGGAACTTCGGCAAGCACATGACGAGTTCGGTCTCCTGGCCGGCGAATCAGAAATGTTGCGTGCGAAGAATCGGGGCGCTTTCGTGGTAACTGAATTTCGGATGATGAAGGAGCCGGATCGCTCCCGTCGAACGACCCGGCGCCGTGGCTTCAGTCTGATTTTGGAGCGAGCAGCTGCGTTGCCTGCTTCAGCAGATCGGCCTCGTGCTCCAGGGCGTCGGAAACGCGGCCGATCTGTTCGTCGGCCAGGCTCCAATGCTTCTGTTCGATTGCCTCCCGCACTCCGGGGATGGTCTTGACTCCATAGCCGGTATAGTAGCCGGGCGCGTAGAGCAGGTGCTGGAACCAGGGCCGATCCGGCAGGCCGCGCGAATCGGTCAACAGCCGCTCGCTGCGGATGATGTCGAGGTTCACGTCCGGCGGCGCCGCGCCGCCAGCCGCGTTGAATGCCTGGTCGAAGGCCTGCGCCGCGTTCGTCAGATCGTCTGACGCCTGCTCCAGCGGCGCGAAGTTCAGATACGGCGGAATGGCTTCCATCGGCGGCGGCACCAGCGTCTTCTCAGGATCGTAGAGCGCCTTGTACACCCCTTCGTTCAGCTCGAGGTTGTTCTCTTTTGCCGCCTCGCGTTCCTGCGCCGCCAGCTTTTGTAACTGGCCGAGATACATGTGGACGGTGTCGGCCAGATCGGAATACTGGAAGGGCAGGATGTCCGCGTCGGCCATGCGCATCACCATCGTGCCCGCGGTCTGCGCCAGCGCGCGCTCGTAGTTGAAGGTGGTGTCGTCGAAGTGGGTGTAGAAGTAGAAGTCGTCGTAAATGGAGTGGTACTGCCCGTCGGCCATGCTCTCCCCGCCGTAGCCCAGGTTTACGCTGGCGACGCCCAGATGGTCGATAAACACCGTGTAGTCCGAACCCGAGCCGAGGGCGGGGATGCGCAAATCCGCCCGAGCACGGATCTCTGCCTGTTCCTGCGGCGTTGCATGCGCGATCTCCACCAGGCGCACCCGCTTCCACACGCTCATCCCCGTTTCCGGGTCGGTGATGTCCTTCGCCACGTCGTTCACGAAGTTTTCGAGCGAGTGCGATCCCTCCGCATAGAAGTAGCCGCGATCGTTGGTGTCGGAGTTGAAGTACGCCACCGCGTGCTGCTTCAGCTCTTCGGCGTGATACTCGGCCCACTCCGTCGATCCCAGCAGGCCCGGCTCTTCGCCGTCCCAGAAGCAGTAGATGATGGTGCGGTCCGGCTTCCATCCCTGCTGGAGCAGTTTGCCGAAGGTGCGCGCCTCCTCCAGTTCCGAGCTGGTGCCCGACAGCGGATCCTGTGCGCCGTTCACCCAGCCGTCATGATGGTTGCCGCGGATGACCCACTGATCCGGATACTTCGCTCCCGGAATCTTCGCAATCACGTCGTAGAGCGTGTCACGATTCCAGTTGAAGGACAGGGCCAGGTGCACCTTCGCCTCGCTCGGCCCCACGTGGTACGTGAAGGGCAGCGAGCCGCGCCATGATTCCGGAACCACCTGGCCGCCCAGCGCCTTCAGAAACGGCGTCGCGTCGGCGTAGGAGATGGGCAGCACCGGAATCTTCGTGAGCGTCTTCACCTGGTCTATGGGAATCAGCTTGACGCCGGGCTTGGCGCCGACCCCGGGGGTCTGCGGGTCGCCGGGATAGGTTGGCATATCCATCGCGCTGCCGCGCTGCACACCTTCGGCGGGCCGCATGGGGCCATCCGGATACGAGTCGCCCTGGAAATATCCGTCTTCATGAGGATCGGAATAGATGATGCAGCCGATCGCGCCGTGCTCCGCCGCAACCTTCGGCTTGATGCCGCGCCAGCTCATGCCATAGCGCGCGATGACGATGGCGCCCTTTACCGAGACGCCCATGCGCGCGAGCACGTCGTAGTCCTCGGGCCGTCCGTAATTGACGTAGACCAGCGGGGCGGTCACATCGCCGTCGCGCGAGTACGCATTGTAGGTCGGCAGTTGCTGGGTTTGCTGGTCCGAGGTGGGATCGACGGCGATGGGCGGCTCCTGCAGCTTCGCCCGGTAAGGCTGCGGACCCTCCAGTTCGAGCAGGCGCGACTGCGGGGTGGGAAATAACGCGGTGAACTCTTCGATTTGCGCGTCGAGCCCGTAAGATTTCAGCTGCGCCAGCAGCCACTCGGCATTGTTCTTGTCGTACGGCGAGCCGACATGATGGGGATACGCGGAGAGCCGCATCATATTCGCGCGGATCTGATCGCGATCGGGCAGGGCGCGGAAGGTCTGCTCCCAGTGAATCTCGGTGGCGGAATCCTGCGGCGTGTAGCCGCGCAGCGGTTGGCCGGCGTCCGTGGCGTAGGCGGTCAGAGCAAACAGACAAATGGCGGCAAGGGGCAAACGCATCGTGGGCTTCCTCAGACAGGGGCGATGTGCGGCAAGCTGCAGGTGCGGGCCTTGGGAAACGCACGGTGAGCGCCGCAAGTGTTCCCAACACTATAGACCAGGAGCGGCGGCTGTGGACGCGTCCCGCGCAGGCGCGTGCAAGTCGGCACGAGGATCGGAAAAGACTGAGCATTTGAATACTTGCACGAGCGCTTGCTTATGCGCCCGATAAACGACCTCTATGGCTACGAATTCCTTACGGAGCCCTTGCGCGAGCGATATGTTTTTCAGGTTTTGCTAAGGGGACCGGCAATCCCGGTAAGAGGAGCGCCAGTCCATGATGCGCCTGAAAAAATCGCTTTTCCCGTATTTCCTGAGCCCGTGCCGCGCAGCCATCCGGACAACGCTGCTCCTGAATGGCCTGCTGGCCCTCTGCCTCTGCAGTGCGTGGGCGCAATCCACCTTCGGCACCATGCGCGGCACCGTGGTCGATGTTTCGGGCGCGGTAATCCCCGACGCGACTGTGACCGTCCACTCGCTCGATGAAAACTTCGACCGCACGGCCACGACTTCCGGCGCCGGTGAGTGGGTGGTTGAGAACCTCCAGCCGGGTCATTACTCCGTCACTGTGGTGCGTGCGGGCTTTGCGAAAGCGGTTGTGCCCAACACCGAGCTTGACGCACGCCAGGATCTGCGCGTGCCCCTGACGCTGAGCGTTGCCGCACAGGCGACCACGGTGGAAGTGAGCGCGGGTGCGGCACAGATGAACACTGAGAACGGCACCGTGGCCGACACGCTGACGGAGCAAAATGTGACCGAACTGCCGATGAATGCCCGCGCCGTATCCAGCAGCCCTCTGGCCACGCTGGCCGCGTCGCCCAGCGTGGTGACCGACAGCCAGGGCAACATCGCCGTGGGCGGGGCGACCTCGGCGCAGGTGGGTTTCTCCGTCGATGGCATCTCCACGGCGAATGTGCGCTCTAACGGCGCGCTCCACGATGCCTATCCATCCTCAGAGGGGATCTCCGAAACGAAGGTGACGGAATTCAACAACAATGCCGAGTTCGCGCAGATCGGCGATGTCACCTTCACTACGAAAAGCGGCACGAACCAGTGGCACGGCAGCGCCTTCGAGTATTTCCAAAACGATGCGCTCGACGCGACCATCTACGACTTCACTTCGAAGGCGCCGAAGAACTTCAATGACTTCGGCGGCTCGCTGGGCGGCCCGGTGGTGCTGCCATGGATTGGCTCGCTGAAGGACAGGACCTTCTTCTTTGCCGATTACGAGGGCAATCGGCGCACGCAGTCCGACCCCGAAGAGCTGCTGGTGCCGACCGCTGCGGAGCGCTCCGGCGATCTGAGCGCGCTGGTGAGTGCGCCCGGCGAGGGCGCCCCGGTCAACGATCCCTGGACGGGCACAGCCTACGCGAAGAACACTATCCCCGCCATCAGCCCCGTCGCTCAGGCGCTGCTCGCTTACTATCCCCTGCCCAACGCCAGCGGCAATGGCTATGACTACCAGGCTCTGGTTCCAATTCCCTCGAACACCAACGGCTGGGATCTCCGCGTCGACGACACCATCAACGCAAAGCAGAGCGTCTACGCGCGCTTCAGCTGGAAGAACCTGATGAACAGCGAAGGAGGCAGCGGGCTCACCGCGAATCAGTTCCTCCCCAACGTGGTGGCGCACGACCAGAACCGCAGCCTGCTCGCCTCGTACAACTACGTGATTCGTAACAATGTCGTAAACGAATTACGCTTCGGCTTCACGAATTTCACTGAGAACGACAGCTTCCCCATCGAGGGCAGCGCGGCCATCGGCGATCTCGGCCTCGAGGGCATTAATATCAGTTCCCACCCCACCGGCGATGCCTTCCCCACGTTCTCGTTCAGCGACGGCAGCTTTTCCACTATTGGCCAGGACCGCACGGGAACCACGCTTTCCGACACGATGGAGTACACCGACAACCTGACCTGGATGATCGGCAAACACTCGCTCAAGTTCGGCATCGACGCCCGCCACGTCCGCTACAACGCGCTGATGTTCTTTCAGCCCTCGGACGATTACGGCGATTTCATCTTTCAGCCCGGACTCTTCACCAACTACGCGCTTGGCGATCTGCTGCTGGGACTGCCGCAGGAGTCGTTCTTCGCCATCACCAGTCCGCAGATCAACGCAACGTCTACGCAGTGGGGGCTCTACGGCCAGGATGAATGGCAGCTTAGCAGCCATCTCACGCTCAACTTCGGGCTGCGCTGGGAGCTGCTGCCTCCGTTCGTCGAAAGCCGCGGCGATCTGGGCAGCTTCGATCCGGCGATCAACAGCGTCCTGGTACCGGACAAGTTCCTTAAACCCGGCAGCACGACGATCGCCAACGATCCGACGCAGCAGACCGTCTACACCGGCTTCATGGATTCCTTCAATGCCTGCACGCTCGGCAACACCGCGCTCGCCTGCTCGAACGTGACCACTGCCAGCGTGGCCCATGTAACGCAGGGTCTGCGCGAACTGTACAAGCTCGATCTCGACCCGCGCGTGGGGATCGCGTGGCGCCCGTTCAACAATGACAAGACCGTCGTCCGCGCGGGATTTGGCATCTTCACGCAGACCACGCTCGGGCCCATGTCGTTCAACAACGCGGGCAATCCCACCTCGAATCTGCTTACCAACGTGAATGCGGTTTCCGGCGCCAACGGCGGAACGGCGGTGGTGCAGCCCGCGTTCCAGTTTCCGAAGACCGCTCCCTCCACGACGACGGTCACCCTGGGCGGCGGCAGCCTGGAGCAGGCCAACGACCCGCACTTCCGCGATCCCCAGGCCGCACAGTGGAACCTGACCCTGGAGCGGCAGATCACGCCCGGCACCGTGGTGCGCGCCAGCTACGTGGGGATGTCCAACTATCGTCTGCCCGTCACCGTGGACCTGAACCAGATCCCCGCCAGCACCATCCCGTGGGATACCGGCGCGACCGCCGGCCCGTTTGTCGACAAACGCGCCCCTTACCAGAACTGGACGCTGCTCATGTCGTCGGAAAACTACGGCCAGTCCAGCTATGAGGCGGGCGTGGCGGAAGTCGATCACAAACTCAGCCACGGCCTCGTGCTCCAGGCAAACTACACCTGGGCGAAAAATCTGAGCGACGCACAGGGCAGCGACGCACCCACCGTCTTCGCGGGCGAGGAAGCCTACGCCGTCGAGATCGCCAACCGCTTCGACCTCAAATCGGATCGCGGCAACGTCGTGGCCACGCCGCGCCACCGCGCGCTCATCAGCGGCACATATCAGTTGCCCTTTGGCGCCGGACGCGCATGGCAGGGCCCGGCTCCGATCAACGCCATCTTCGGCGGCTGGGAGGTGAGCACCGTCACCACTCTGCAGAGCGGCGACTGGCTTACCCCCACCACCAGCCCCGCCTTCGATCAGTCCAATACCGGCATGGCTGTCCGCGCGGGGGGTGGCGCCATCCTGCGCCCCGACTGCGGTTTCGGCAATCCCTACCGCGGCACATTTCCGGGCGTCTTTTTCAATCTGGGCGCCTTCGCGGAGACGCCAGCGGGTGCAGGCCGCTTCGGTAACTGCGGCGTCGGCATCCTCCAGGGGCCGGACATGATCGACGTCAATTCCGGGCTCGCCAGGAACCTCAGCGTGCACGAGCACTACAAGCTGCGCCTTGAAGCGACCTTCACCAACGTCATCAACCGTTCCAACTTCGCGCCGCCACAGACGAACATCAGCAACACGACGACCTTCGGCGCGCTCACCGCGGTGCTGCCGCAGGGACTGGGCGGCAACCGCACCGGGCAACTGGCGCTGCGCATGGACTTCTGAGGGTTGGGGCCGGCATTCGCGCCGGCCCTCCCTGCTTACATGGTCGTGTGCGGCTTGATCAGCTCGTCCAGATAATCCGGCTTCGAGTCGTCGCGCACCAGGTGCGGATAGCGATCGCCGCCGTGGTAGTCGACGCTGAAGGTCTGATAGTAGTCGTCGATGATGACCATCAGCGCGATCGGCTGCTGGCTATCCTTTGCCGCGGCGATCGCGTCTTCGAGGTCGTCGTGGGTGTAGACGCGGCCGTTGACGCCGACCAGCTTCATGCCCGAGGTGATGCCGGCCCTGTACGCCGGGCTGCCGACGATCGAGTCCGCGACAGTGCCGTCCGGGGCGACCTGCAGGCCGATGGAATATGCCTCGCCGAAGCCGCCGCGGCGGCCAGGCAGGTGCATCGGCTCGTCGTTCATCACGAATTTCCAGCCGCCATTCTCGATTCCGCCCAGAGGGGGATTCGGCGACGTTGAATCGAGATGCTGGTGGAAGAACGACGCCCAGTCATAGGGCGCGACCGAGTTCAGCGTGCTCACCAGCTGATCGAAGGTGTAGGTCTTCACCTCCGGACCGTTGTTGGGGCCGCCATGGAAGGCGTGGCAGAAATCGTCGATGGACTTCTGGCCGTTCGTTGTCTGGTGGATGATGGTGGCCACTTCCAGCCACATCAGGTCGCCTTCGTCGTAGTAGTCGGTGCCGCGGCGCCAGCTCATCCAGCCGCGCGCGAAGCCAAGGCCGGGCTCGCCCACTGCGGTGTCGAGCAGCGGACGCCACGTGCGCCCTGGCCGTCCCGGCCCCAGCATTGCCGCGATGCTGGCCAGGTAATCGTGGTACTCCTGCGGGGTCCACAGGCCGCTGCGCGCCGCCAGCATCGGCCCCAGATAATCGGTCAGCCCCTCGTAGCCCCACAGCAGATCCGTCTCCTCGGGCTGCTCGTAATACGGCGTCATCAGGTCCGCGGGGCGGCGGAATTTGCCATTCCAGGAGTGCACGTACTCGTGCGGCAGCAGACTGCCCACCACAAACGCCCCGTCGGGTTCGATCAGCGTGCGCTCCGGCAGACGGCTGTCGTTCGATTCATGGTGTTCGAGGCCGAAATGCTGCACGTGATCGCTGAGCGCCAGCAGGAAGTGGTAATCGCGATAATGGCGCGATCCGAAGAGCTTGCCTGCTTCCGCCACCAGGTTCGTCAATCCCTGCTGAATCGCGGGAGGCATGGCCAGCGCGGCCTCGCTGTCGGCGGCCAGATCGATTTCATGATGGATGGGCTCACCCGGCGGCGTGATGTCGATGGCGCGGTAATACTCGCCCTCGATCACCGGACCGTCGACGAGCATGTCGAGCGAGATGGGCTTGAAGGTGACTTCGTTGCCCGACTGCGACGCAACCGGCAAGGAACTGCCGAAATGCCAGCCTTCGGGAAGGATCAGCTTCGCGTCGTAGGTGAGCTGCTGCGCGGGCGTTCCCGCGGGATAGAGCGCGACCTCGTTCCACTCGAGGACGAGCAGCTTGTCGGTTGCCGATCCGCCGTCGGGCTCGATGAAGTCGTACGCTGCATGCAGATCCGTGACACCCTCCGGGACGTCGACGTGGAAGGTGTAGACGTCGAGCAGATCGCGCCGCCAGGGGATGGTCTGGCCGTTCGCCTCGAACTTCAGCCCGGTGAGGTCGGCAATCGGTCCGCTGGGGCTGTGGTTGCCGGGGATCCACTTGGGGTAATAAAGCCTCAGCGCTCCGGCGTGCACCGGCAGCGTCTCGCGGACGTGCAGGATCTTCTGCGGAGTCTGCGTCGTATCCACGGTGAGCGAGATGGATTGCGCCCATGCGGCGGGCGACAGCAGAGCGGCTGCTGCCAGAATTGCGGACAGGCCAGGAAAACGGAGGTGCATGCGCGTGCTCCTGAAAGGGGTTGGGAGGGACGCAAGCATGATACGCGGAATCGGTCCGTGCGGACATGATGCGCGGGCGCCCTTCCATTCCTCCACTTCGCCGGGCGTTTCTCCCGGTGAAACTTTGCCTGCTGCCGGCGCTGCAGCCGGCGGCAAGGGGTCGGCCGATGCGCGGCGCCGGACTATTTGACCTGGCCGCGGCTGCCTGTGGGGAGACCGTCCGGACCGGGGCCGCTTTTTCTGAGCGAAAACGCGGTATCCTCCGTCATTAGAGCAGACGTGCAAGAATGTCCTGCGCCGGAGCGCAAGGCCGGCTGGAGGATTTGCCAGGATGAGTTGTTTCGAAGGTCAGCTCGCCGGCTGGGGGGCGCCTGCTCCGGTTGCCAACGCCCTGGATACGAGCTTGGATACGAGCCAGACGATCGCTGCCCTGGTTGCCGACTACTCGACCGCGCTCTATCGCGTGGCCTTCTCGGTCACGCGTAATGCCGCTGAGGCGGAAGACGCGGTGCAGGAGACGTTTCTTCGCGTGCTGAAGCACCAGTCGCGGCTCGGTGAAATTCGCGATTACCGCGTGTGGCTGGTGCGAATTGTATGGAATATCGTGCTGGACCGGAAGCGTCGCGCCAAGACGCGCCCGGAGAACGAGGATCTGGCGGACCACGCACGGGTGCTGCCCTCCGGCGAATTCGGCGCCGATCAGAACGTGATCTCCTCGCAGGAGCACGCGCGCATTCTGGCGTTGATCGATCGCCTGCCGCGCCGTGAGCGCGAGGCGATTCTGCTCTCGGCCGTGGAGGAGCTGACGACGGCGGAGATTGCGTCGGTGCTGGCCACTACGGAGTCCTCGATCCGTTCGCGCATCTTCCGCGCGCGCCGCGAGCTGTCGGTCCTGCTGGAGAGGGAAGGAATTTCGCGATGAACGCGGAAAGGGAAACCTGGAAAGAGCGCATCGACGCCGCGCTGCACAGCGCCGGCAGCGCAAGGCCCGCGCCTGGGCTCGAAGGCCGCATTCTCACGCGGCTGGCGGCGGAACGCGCCGCCGTGGAGGCGCGTCCGGTGCGGATGGGGTTGTTCGCGCGGATGTCCGGTTTCGCAGCGCCCGTGCTGGGCGTGGCTACTGCGAGCCTGATCTGTGCGGTGATCGTGGTGGGTTCGGTGGAGCACTCGCGAACCCGGCATCCGGGCCGCGTAGCGCCGCCGGTGCTGGTGCTGCCCGGTCATGGACTGGGGGCGGCCTCGGCGGTTCATCCCGCGGGTCCGGCTACGGCGCCGCTGGCCGCGGGTCCGGGCAGCCGTGGACGCTTTACGCGGCACCTGAGCCATCCGCGCGCGCACATTGCGCCCAACGCGAAAAAGGCAGACGGAGTCGTGGTGCCGGCTCCGGAGACGAATCCGCAGAACTGATCGGATCGTCGCGGCAATCGTCGCCGTCGCCAGGCCAATCCCGCCGTAATGCCGCGCTGCGCGGTACTCTGTTGGGGTGCGAATCCTCCTCACTGCTGCCCGTCTCCTTACGCCCACCGAAAGCGTAGAGCGCCCGGTCGTCACCATCGAAGACGGCGTCATCGCTGCGCTCGCCTCGCAGAGCCATGCCGGCCTGCCGGGCGGCCGCCACATCGATCTCGGCGACGCGACGCTGATCCCCGCGCTCTTCGACGTGCACATCCACGGCAGCGGCGGCCACGATTCGATGGAGGCGACCGAATCCGCGCTGAGCCACATCGGCGCCTTTCTCGCGCGGCGCGGCGTCGGCGCGTATCTGGCGACCACGGTGACCGCACCTCTCGACACGCTGCTGCGCTCGCTCAACGGCCTCGCGAAGCTGATGCAATCGCCGCTCGAAGGCGCGCGGCCGATGGGGATTCACCTGGAGGGCCCGTTTCTTTCTCCTCACAAGCGCGGCGCGCACGCTGAGAGCCAGCTGCAGCCGCCCTCCGTCGCGCTCTTCGATCGCATGTGGCAGGCTGCGGAGGGGAATATCCGGCTGATGACCATCGCGCCCGAACTTCCCGGCGCGGAAGAGACGATCGCGCACGCGGCCCAGCTCGGCGTGCGCATCAGCCTGGGCCACAGCAACGCCGAAGCGGACGCAGCAAAGCGCGGCGTGCGTGCCGGAGGCGTCAGCGCCACGCACATCTACAATGCCATGCGCAGCTTCGATCACCGCAGCCCGGGGCTGCTGGGCGAGGTGCTCACCAACGACCGCCTCTTTGCCGAGATCATCTGCGACGGCCTCCACGTCGATCCCGCCGCGGTGCGCCTCTACTGGAAGGCCAAGGGTCCGGAGCGCGCGATTCTCATCACCGACGCGATGGCGGGCACGGGCATGCCCGACGGCAACTACATGCTGGGCGAGCTGCAGGTGCGCGTGAAGAACGGCCGCTGCGTCGTGGGTGAAGACACCCTCGCCGGCAGCACCCTCACCCTCGACCGGGGCGTGCGCAACTTCGCGGAGTTCACCGGGGCGAGCCTGGCCGAGACGGTCGCGCTGGCTACGCGCAATCCCGCACGCATGGCGGGCTTCGACGGCGAGATCGGCGAGATCGCCGTCGGCCGCGGCGCGGATATCGCCGTGCTTTCGCCGAAGAACGAAGTGATCGAAACGTTCCTGCGCGGCACGCCGTGCGGAATGGCCGCAACGCCGGCGGCCTTCAACGGATAGATCAGCGCGCGCCGTGGGAAATCATCATTGAGCCGCGGCTGGAGTCAGCACGCCGCGCAGCACGTTCAGGCTGCCATCGACGGGCGGGCTCTCGAGCCCGAGAATTTTCACGATCAGCGGATAGACATTCACGTTCTCGAAGGGCTTCAGCGTCACGCCCGCGCGGATGTCCGGACCCTCGGCGTAAAAGACCGCCTTCATCTCCGGCATCAGAAACGGATCGAAGCCGTGATTGCCTACTTCCGGCGGGCGGTCCTCGTGCCCGGTAGCCGGCGCTTCCGCGCGGATGGCATACGGCCCCTGCGCCACGATGATCGGGTCGCCCTCGCGCGGATTGCTGTTGAAGTGCAACTCCGCGGGAACCTTTGCGCGCCGATAGACGATGAAGCGGCTATCCACCGACTTCAGCTTTTGATAGGCGGTGTTGGCTGCGGCGTCGGTGGGTGCGTAGAGGGATGAGCCCACAGTGACGAAATCCGCAAGCGGCGCGTATTGGTCGAGGTCGATCCAGCCGCCGTCGATCTTCGCCATTCCGTGGTCGGAGACGATGATCAGGTCGACGGGCAGATGCAGCGCGTCCAGATCCTGCTTCAGCGTGCCCATCAGCGCGTCGACGCGGTGCACGGCTTCGGCGGTCTGCGGGCTGTCCGGGCCGTATTCGTGGCCCGCGTGGTCCACGTTGGCGTAGTAGAGCGTGATGAAGTGCGGCCGCTGCGCTGCGGCCAGCCTGAGCCACGCAATCACCTGATCGATGCGTTGATCGTCGGGAAATTTTCCATCGTAGTGCAGGTAATAGCTGGGCCGCTCGCCGGCGATCTCAGCCTCGGACCCAGGCCAGAAGAAGCAGGCGCTGCGCATCCCCTGTTTTTCCGCGAGCGACCACAGCGGCACGCCGCCGTACCAGGAGCCATCGGCGCTCGTCTTTGGATCGGTGTAGCTGTAGCGCTCTTTGCGCGCGGGGTCGTAGAACGAATTGCCGACGATGCCGTGGTGCTCCGGATACAGCCCGGTGACGATCGTGTAGTGGTTGGGAAAGGTTAGCGACGGATACGCCGGGATCATCCCGTCGGGCGCGCTGGCGCCATGCGCAGCGATGGCCAGCAGGTGAGTCGCGCCGTACTTCTTTGCGTAGTCGTAGCGGAAGCCGTCGAGCGAGACCAGCACGACGTAGTGCTTGCTCAGCTGATCGGGCGCGTTCGGCCCATGCGGAACGGTGATGACCGCCGACGTCTGCGCGTGAGCCGCACAGAGCAGGCAGCAGCAGAGCAGAGCAATCCACCACGATCGTCGCGTCATTCCTGTTGAATCCTGTCCCTACACCCTACACCCTGCGGTTACGCGTACGCCGCGCTCATCGGCTGGAATTCCTCGCCAACCCAGGCGGTGAACGCGTCGCTGGACTGGCTGCGGCCCAGGAACTGGTGGACGATCTCGCGTCCCGGCATCGATCCGCCCGGCTCCAGCACCGCGCGCCGGTAGCGCATCGCGACGGGCGAATCGAGCAGCTCCGCGCGCGGAAACTGGCTGAAGAAGTCCAGCGCGATCACCTTGTCGTAGAGGTAGGTGTAGTAATTCGACGAGTAGCCGACCAGGTGCGTGAAGCTCGCGTACATGCGATTGCCGTCGATCCACGCGTAGGGCAGGAAGCGCGCATAGAGGCTCTCCAGCAGCGCATCGGGATCGAGCCCGGCCGGATCGAGCCGATGCGTCTCCAGCGAGTAGGTGGTGTAGAAGAGCTGCGTCCGCACCCAGTCCGCGCGCCCGAAAGCCCCGGCGCGATTCATGCGCAGCACCAGCTCGGCCGGAATGGGGTCGCCGGTTTCATAGTGGTGAGCGAAGGTCGCCAGCAGCCGCGGATCGCGGAAAAACTCCTCCAGCATCTGCGAGGGCACCTCGACAAAGTCACCCTCGGTGGAGATGCCGCTGACGCCGGCCCACGCCTGGCGGCCGCCCAGCAGCGCGTGCATCAGATGCCCGAACTCGTGGAAGAACGTCACCACGTCGGAGTACTGCATGAGCGCGGGATTTCCCTCTTTCGGCTCAGGGAAATTGCAGATCAGCGCGGCCTCCGGCAACTGTCGGCTGCGCACACCGGGAATGAGCGGATGCGCGGAAAACCACTTGTCCTTTCCCTCGCGCGGATGCATGTCGAGATAGAACCGCCCGGCCAGCTCGGTCCCATCCCACACTTCCCACGCGCCCACTGCGGAGTTCCACACATCGGGGTTCTCGACGCGCCGGAACTTCACCTGGAAGAGCTTCTCCGCCGTCGCCAGCACGCCCGCTTCCACGCGAGCGTAGGGGAAGTAAGGCCGGACCGACTGCGAATCGAACTCGAAGGCGGAACGCCGGTACTGCTCCAGCCAATACCCACGGCTGGCCGCGTCAATCTGCGTCAGGCCCGGCTGCCTGGACTGCGCAAATTCCAGGACCATGGCGTACTCTTTTTCGGCGCCGCCGCGGCTGGCCTGATCCAGATCGTCCAGGAAGGCCTGCATGTTCTTCGCCGATTCCATCATCTGGTCGGCGGTTGCCAGGTCGGCCCAGTGCGCAAAGCCCAGAATTGCCGCCATCTCCCTCCGCACCGCCAGCAGATCGAGCAGCACCTGCCGGTTGGCCGGATACGCACGCGTCTGGTACGCCAGGAACATCCGTCGCCGCAGCGCTTCCGATCGCGCAAAGGTCATCACCGGCGCGTAATCGGGATAATCCGTCGTCAGCACGATCTTGCCGTCGGCCCCGGCCGGATGCGCAGCAATGAAATCCGGGGGCAAGCCATCCAGCTCGGCAGCGTTCTCAACTTCGACGGTCTTGCCGCCCTCCTGCACATTCCGCGCGAAGGTCAGCGACAGCAGCGTGGCCTTATCCTGCAGCTCTCTGATCCGAGCACGGGTCGCGTCGTCCTTGTCCACGCCGGCCAGGCGATATTGCAACAGCGTCCGCTCTAAATAGTGCCGCGCCGCCGGGTCCGCCCCGCTCGCGTCGATCTGCGCCAGCGCCTGGTAGACCTCGCGATTCAGCGACAGCTCCACGCCCACATGCGAAATCTTCTGCAGCAGATCCTCGGCCGCATCGCGCACGGCTTTTTCGGGATAAACGCTGTGCAGCAGCCCGGTTTCCGCACCCGCCACCGCCAGCTCCGCAACTGAATCGTCGTAAGCGCGCAGCGTGTTCTCGAGGGTGCGCGGTTCGGTAACGGTCGTCAGACGATCCAGCGCCTGCTTGTGGCGACGCAGGTGCTCCTCCACCCACGCCTGCAGCGCGGGCGAATCGACGGAGCCGGTTCCGTTGGGGTTCCAGGGAGCGGAGATGCGCTCGGAGACAAGGGAATCCATGAAATAAAGCCTCTGCTGGCAGGGTATCGCAGATGTCTGCCGGGCACAGATGCGTCCGGCGAGGTACAGTGCTCAGGTTTTCAGGGTTACCCAGGCTCCGGAAGGTCTTTTCAGCTGCTGACCGCCTGTTCCTGCGCGCCTTCCCGCGCGCTCCGCGCCAGCTCCAGCTCCGCGTGTGACGGCGTGCGTCCCTTCTGCCGGTAGAGGCGCATCAGCAGCGTCAGGTAGTCCATCGCCACGCGAGTGCTGGCCTTGCTGGTCCCCGCGTACCGGCGCCCGAAGGTAAACGGCACCTCGACCACTGAGCGAATCTCGCCACGCGCCAGGATTTCCAGCAGGATCTTGAACCCGGACTTCTGCATCTGGATGCCGTCGATGCACGACCGCCGCACCATGAAGAATCCCGACATGGGATCGCAGGCCCGCAGCCCCGCGCGCTGCACCGGCACCGTCATCCAGACCGCAATCCGCGAGATCAGGTGCCGCGTCGGCTTCCACCCGCGCAGGGAACCGCCGCAGGCATAGCGGCTGCCGACCACCAGATCGGCCCCCGCATCCATTTGTGCCCACAGCTTCGGCAACAGCTCAGGGGGGTGTTGCAGATCGGCGTCCATTACGGCCAGGTGCGGAGCCTCGGTTTCCTCCCAGCCGCGCAGCACGGCGCCGGCCAGACCGCGTTCACCGCGCCGGATCACCAGCCGCACGCGCGGATCTTCCGCTGCAATCCTCGCCAGAATCTCCTCGATTCCGTCGCCGCTGTCGTCGTCCACTACAATGACTTCATACGCAACGTCACAGCGATCGAGCGATGCACGCACCCTGCGGAGCAGAGGCAGGATGTTCTTTGCTTCGTGGAGAGTTGGGATGACGAGCGCCAGCCTCGGGCGCCGCGGCGACGGATGGTTCGGCTTCATCTTTTTTCCAACCCGTACCTGCGCAAGAGGACTCGTTTTGCGTGGATTCATGCAGACCAGGAATGAAACTCAGAATTTTGCAACGCTTTCGCCTAAAAACACACTACTTCGTGCTTGCTCTTCTTACTTTGGGGGCAATTCTGGTGGAAGGATACCACCCCGGAGTCGAAGATGATGCAGTATATCTTTCCGCGATACGTTACCGTCTGAACTCCGCGCTGTACCCCCATGATGCACACTGGTTCGCGCTCCAGATGCAGGCGAGCATTTTCGATCGCGTCATGGCTGCCTGGGTGCGGCTTACGCACATGCCGGTCGGTGTTTCCGAGCTGCTGGGGCAGATTTTGGCCGCCTTTTTTCTGCTTTGGGGTTGCTGGGCTGTCGCCCGGCGCTGCTTTTCCTCGGCGGCCGGACAATGGGCGGGTGTGGCACTGGTCGGAGTCCTCTTCACCCTGCCCGTGGCCGGTACCGCGCTCTACATCTTCGACCAGTACCTGCATCCGCGGGCCATCGCAACCGCGCTGATCCTGGCAGGGATTGTCGCCGTACTGGAGCGACGGACAGTGCTGGCGGCGGTGCTGCTGCTCGCCTCCGTCGTCGTCCACCCGCTCATGGGCGCATACGGCTGGTCGTATTGCGCCATCCTGTGGATTGCCGGCCGGCTCCGCCGCCGCGCCCCGCAGCCGCTTCCAGTGCGTGCTTCGGCTATGGCCCTGGTGGCTGCGCCCATGTGGATCTTTCAGGGGCCGTCGCCGGCGTGGCGGCTGGCGCTGACCACGCGCAACTACTACTTCCTGGGCCGCTGGACCTGGTACGAATGGCTGGGCGCCATCGCTCCCATCTTCATCCTCTGGCTCATGGCGCGCTGGGCCAGGCGCGACGGGCGCACAGAGATGTCTCGGCTCGCAGGGTGCGCCGCGGTCTTCGCTGTCTTTCAGCTTGCCGTGGCCTGCGTCGTGCTGCTCACTCCCGCGCTGGTGCGGCTTACGCCCATGCAGCCCATGCGCTACCTGCACCTGGTTTACATCCTGATGGCCGTGCTGGGCGGCGGCCTGATCGGCGAAAAGCTGCTGCGCTCGCACGTGTGGCGCTGGGCGCTGCTGTTTGTGCCTCTCGCCTTTGGCATGTTTTGGGCGCAGCGCTCACTCTTCCCCGGCACGGAGCACCTGGAGCTGCCCGGCGTGGCCTCGAACAATCCCTGGCTCCAGGCCTTTGTCTGGGTACGCCACAACACGCCGAATGACGCCTACTTCGCGCTCGACCCGTATTACATGCAGTTGCCCGACGAGGATTACCACAGCTTCCGCGCCCTGGCGGAGCGCAGCGAGCTGGCGGACGCCGTGAAGGATGCCGCGGTGGCCACGCAGGTCCCGAGCCTTGCCCCCGAATGGCAGCAGCAAACCGAAGCCGTCGCCGGCTGGAAACACTTTCAGAAAGCGGATTTCCTCCGCCTGAAGCAGCAATTCGGCGTGAACTGGATCGTCGTCGAGGGTTCAGGCGTTGCCGGCCTCGACTGTCCCTATCGCAACCGGGAAATCGCCGTCTGCAAACTCTGAGGCGATCAACACTGTGCGCGTTCCGGTAGCTCTTCGACGGTAAACGGCAGCTCCGGGTCGGGCTCTACGGCAACCCCCTTCATCCAGGCGATGCGGCCCTGCCACTCCACGAGCGGCCACGTCCGGCGTGCGGCGCCATCCACGCCGTTCTGCATGCGCGCGAAAATCTCGTTCAGCGGCCTGGCCGCTCGCGAATAGCGCATCCGCACCCGATCGCCGGGCCGCGGCGTTCGCAGCATCGCCGCTGGGATCGCCGCTTCCGCGTCAGGCCGCAGCGCGGTCCGCAGGGTGACGCCGAGCGCCGAGACCTCACCAGGGATCGGCAGCTGCAATGCCAGCGGAGCGTCAACAGCGTCGGCCGCGACTTCCCGCGCCAGCCGGAGCTCCCGCGGCGTCCGCTCGGCGCGCAGATCGGCGGTGAGTTGCTGGCGCCGTGCGCCTTCGGGATCGCACAGCGCCATCAGGCGCTCGGTCTGCTCGAAATTCAGCGCGCACCCCAGCTGCCTGGCCGCGGCGCGCAACACCCGGCGCCGCAACGCCGGAGCCAGCGCATTCAGCTTCTCCAGCTCCATTCCCACGCTGCCCGCGTTCGGATGCGTGCTCACCGCGCGTCCTCCGCCGCGCACGGGGCGGCCGGGAAGCAACAGCGACGGCAGGATCCTGGCCAGTTCCGCCTCCCACCAGTTTTCTTCGTCGCGCGCCAGCGTCGCCATATGGGCGAGTTGCTCCTCGATCCGAGGGTTGAATGCCGTCAGCTGTGGCAGCAACTCGCGCCGGATGCGATTCCGCGTGAACGCCGTGTCCTGGTTGCTCGCGTCCTCGCGCCACGGTTGCCCGATCTCGCCCAGCCACGCGCGGATCTCCGCATGCCGGACGCCAAGGAACGGCCGCAGGATCACGCCGCCGGTACACGCAATTACCGGATGAATCCCGCCCAGGCCCTCGGTCCACGCTCCGCGCAGCAGCCGGTGCAGCACCGTCTCCGCCTGGTCGTCGAGCGTGTGCGCGGTTGCCACGGCATCGGCGCGGCCCTGCGCGAGCAGATCGCGAAACCACGCGTAGCGCAGGTGCCGCGCCGCCTCTTCGATGGTTTTTCGCTCCGCCTGCGCGGCAGCCGGAGTGTCCACCCGGTGCGTGTGGAGCGGCAATCCCAGCCGTGCGGCCAGTTCTGCGACGAATTCCGCGTCCGCGTCCGCCTCCGCGCCGCGCAGCCCATGGTGCAGGTGTGCCACAGAGAGCGGCAGCCCGATCTCCGCAGCAGCTTCCGCAAGCGTCCGCAGAAGGGCCACCGAATCCGCGCCGCCGGACACGGCTACAGCCATCCGCATGCCGGCGCGGAGGTGCTGGCGGTCGAGCTGGGGCATGGGCGTCACGCCCTCATGCTATAGCGTTTCTTCGCAGAACACCGGCCTAAGCGCGCGCCAGCAGCGCATCCACTTCATGCCGGTGCGGCATCGACGGCGCAGTTCCCGGGCGCGTGACGGAAATTCCCGCAACCGCGCAGCCAAATCGCACTGCTTCGACCAGATCGCGGCCCTCTGCCAATGCGACGGCGAAGCCGCCGCTGAAGGCGTCGCCGGCTCCCGTGGTATCCACCACCTCGCCCGCACGAAACGCCGGCACATGTTCTCTCAGCGCGGCATTCTTCACCAGCGCGCCCTGCTCGCCCAGCGTGACGACCACGTTGCGCACGCCGCGCCCGAGCAGCACATCGGCCGCGGCATCGGCGTCGGCGATCGACGCGACCTTGCGGCCAGTGATGATCTCAGCCTCGGTCTCGTTAGGCGTCATGGTGTCGCACAGCGGGAAGATCGAATCCGGCAAAGTGCGCCCCGGCGCAGGATTCAGGATCGTCGGCACGCCCAGCGAGTGGGCCAGTTGCAATCCGAACTCGACGGTAGGCACCGGCAGCTCGAGTTGCGCCATAAAGACGGCCGACTCTGCGATCAGAGGCTTCGCTTCGGCAACCTCGTTCGGCGTCAGCTCAAAGCAGGCGCCGGGCACGACCACGATCGAATTCTCGGCATTGTCCGCGTGGACGACAATCGACGCCGCGCCGGTGGGCGAGTCGGTCGCATACAGATACGACGTGTCGATGCCCTCTTCCTGATACGTCCTGCGCGCCATATCCCCGAAGAGGTCGCGGCCCACTTTGCTGATGAAGCTTACGCGAGCGCCGGCCCGTGCGGCGGCCACCGCCTGGTTCGACCCCTTGCCGCCGGGTCCCATGCGGAAGCCGCTGCCCATATAGGTTTCGCCCCACGCCGGTAGTTTGTCGGTGAGAAATGCCAGGTCGGTGACATAACTGCCCAACACGGTTACAAATTTCCCGCCCATCCTCGTTATGCCCTCAATTTGTTCCTGTCACTGTATCGTAATCGCCTCTCACGAACCGTACGCGCGCGCAATCAGCACCAGCGCCAGCAGGTAGGCTGTGAACATAGCCGCCAGATAGCCTTTGGCCTTCGCATTCGCCCCGCGGAATTCCTTCCACGCAAAGACGCCCCACAGGCACGCCACCATCGGCGACGCCTGGCCGATGGCATACGAGATCGCCACTCCCACCAGGGACGCGGCCACAAAATTGAAGACCGTTCCCAGGCCCCAGATGCCTCCGCCCAGCAGGCCCAGCGCATGGTACGAAGCCGGCGCGCGAAAATAGTCCGCCGCGGCCACCGGCGTTCCGGTGATCGGTTTGCGCATGAGCAGGGTATTGAAGAAGAAGCAGCAGACGAAGGCGCCAAAGGTGAGGCAAACAGCCGTCGTGTAGGGCGTCAGGGTCGCGCCGCGGGTCATCGCCCGCGTTACAAAGGGCGCGAAGATCCCCATCAGCAGCCCCGAGATGACGCATACGACCAAGCCGCGCCGCGATACCGCCTCCGCGCCCGCCCGCAGCGCTCCGTACGACTTCCCGACCAGAATCAGCGCCAGCACTGCCATTGCGATCCCGGCCGCCAGCAGCGCCGGATTTCCGCGCGGCTGCAGCGCGTAGCTGAGCGCGACGCCCTCGACCAGCGCGATGCCGATCGACACCGGAAACGCAACCGCCAGCCCCACAATCTCGATGCCGGCGACCAACAGCGTATTCGCAATGTTGAAGATGAATCCGCCCAGCGCCGCGTAGAAGAGATTGATCCCGTCGGCCGCGCGCAGGTTGGAGAGGAACGCGCTCGATCCGCCCCGGTAGCTGCCCATGGTGAAGGCGAGCAGCAGCGACACGAGGAATATGCCCAGCGCGTAGTCCCAGTAGTACAGCTCGAAGCGGTAATTCCTGGTTCCTTTGAAGGTATTGGCGAAAGAACCCCAACAAACCGTGCTCAGAATGGTCATCAGCAGAGCAGCGTGAAACGTCGTCGGAACAAACATGCGCCGGGAACTCCTGCTCGCGCAGCCAGCGAAAAAATGAGCTGCAGACGAGACACGCCATTATGCCCTGGCTCCGTGCAAGAATCGAGGAGGGCCCGCGCTCACCGCGCATTGCCCGTTGATCGCGAATGCTGAATCGCATGATTGCCGTCTCTGCGCACGCCGCGCCTCGCTTCTGTCGAACGTTTTCAGGGAGATTCTGCGAATGAAACTCGCACCCCATGTCCGGGCGTTCGCCGTCCTTGTCTCAGCAGCGCTCGCGTGGTCCGCGCCGCACGCCAGCGCGCAGAGTTCCGCCTCCGCACGGACGGCAGCGAATCAAGCTCTGCGGGCCACGATGCAGGCCGATGGATCGTATGAGCTCGACTTCCTCGCCGCAGGGTGGAAGCTCGAAGGGAAACTCCCTGGCGCAACCGGCAAAGTCAGCGAATCAGCCGGCGCGGACCGAATCGGCGCCTTCCGCGAGATCAGTTCCTCCTTTATGAATGGGGCGCGGACCGCGGAGATCCGCGTCTACGAAACCCAACCCCTCGCTTTATTCCGCGACGAGTGGAAGGCTGCCGGCGCCAACGCAACGCCCTTTCCGGCCTTCGAGCGCCTGCCCGAAAGTTCGTCGCGATTCTCGTTCAGACAGGAAAATTTTGCGCCGTATGAGTTCGGCAAGCTCGGCCCCGAAGGCCCGTGGACCCTCTTCGACCAGCAGGACCGCGCGATGATCCTCTCTCCCGCCGATCACTTCCTGGTATCCACAATGGAAGAAGGGACGGATGGCACGGCAGCAAGCGGGATCGTTCCCGCGATTCAGCAACTGCCGGCCGGATTTGCGCACAGCACGCTGATCGCCGCCGGAACCGGCATCAATCGCGTCTTCTCGGTCTGGGGATCGGCGCTGCTCGCGCTGGGCGGAAAGCAGAGGCCCGCCAACGATGCCGACGTCACGCTGGCGAAGCTCGGCTATTGGACCGATAACCGAACGACGTATTACTACAAGTTCGATCCGAAACTGGGCTACGCGGGCACCCTGCTCACCGTCCGCGATGAGTTTAAAAAGCTGGGGCTGCCTCTCGGGTACATGCAGCTCGACAGCTGGTTCTATCCCAAAGGTCCGGACTCCCGATGGAACGAGGGCGGTTCGACGCTGGAGTATGGCGAGGATGAGTATCGTGCCGACAAGGCGCTCTTTCCACAGGGTCTCGATACATTCCAGCGCGAGCTTGGTCTGCCTTTGGTTACGCACGCGCGATGGGTCGCCCCGCAAAGCCCCTATCATCAGGAATTCAAAATGTCGGGCAACGTGGTCATCGATCCGAAGTTCTGGCAACAGACGGCGGCCTATCTCCATCGCGCCGGCGTCGTGACGTATGAGCAGGACTGGCTCGATCAAAACTCCCACACCGCCGTAAACCTGACCGATCCACCTCTCTTTCTGGGCGATATGTCGAGGGCCATGGCCGCCGAGGGCATCTCCATCCAGTACTGCATGCCCCTGCCCAGCGACTACATGGCGAGCACTTTGTATTCGAACCTCCAGACCATCCGCACCAGCGACGATGGTTTTGTGCGCGGTCAGTGGGATGAATTCCTTTATGACTCGCGCCTGGCAACGGCAGTGGGCCTGTGGCCGTGGACGGATGCGTTCTTCAGCAAAGACCTGGGCAACCTGATCATCTCCACGCTGTCTGCCGGACCGGTCGGCGTGGGCGATGCCCTGGGCGGCGTCGACGTCCCGAATCTCCGGGCCGCCATCCGCAAAGACGGTGTCATCGTCAAGCCCGACA
>Ga0335072_10003690_pt1 | contig 22960 bp, 16 predicted proteins | sample Lox_Sample_21_FD_206725 | JGI IMG/M metagenome (GOLD analysis project Ga0335072, IMG submission 206725) | Soil microbial communities from Loxahatchee National Wildlife Refuge, Florida, United States - Lox_Sample_2.1 | ecosystem: Environmental > Terrestrial > Soil > Wetlands | place: USA...
AGCTTTCCGGTCAGGAGCGCGGCATCCCGCCCCACTGGCAGCTCTACATTGCCGTCGACAACGTCGACACCTCTGCCAGCCGCGCCGCCGAACTCGGCGCAAAGCTCATCCACGCGGGCCTCGACATCCCCACCGTCGGACGCATGGCCGTCCTCGAGGACACCACCGGCGCCATCGTCTCCCTTTTTCAGCCCGGCAACCATAAGGGAATGGGCATCGTCGGGGAACCCGGCGCGTTCTGCTGGGCCGATCTGCAAACGCGCGATCGGGACGCCGCGGCCAGATTCTACTCCGCCCTCCTGGGATGGCAATTCCTTCCCGGCAAAGACAAAGACCTGAACGGCTACCTCCACATTCGTAACGGCGAAGCGTACATCGGCGGCCTTCCTGAGGCCCGCACGCTGCCCCCACACGTCCCACCCCACTGGCTCCCCTACATCCAGACAATCGACTGTGCCGGCGTAACCGCGCGCGCCAAAGAACTCGGCGCTTCCATCCTTGTTCCACCCATGACGATCGAGGGCCAGCTGCATTTTTCCGTGATCGCCGATCCGCAGGGAGCCGTCTTCGCCCTCTTTCAACCGGCCCATTAGGGGCGGAACATCGATCGTCGATCGAACCAGCTGTCAGCCGCAGGAACCCATCCGGATTCCCTGCGCCCTCTTTTCGCGCAGCAATGCATGGAGAAAGACGTTTCGTCTCCGGACCGTCACCAATATCCATCGAAAGGTGGATGCCAGTGTCTGTTGCCGCCCGCTACGATGCTCCTGCCGAATCGGGTACTCCAACTCCGGTGATCCAGTCTGGTGATCCGGAGGCGCTCGACTCCGCAACCCACAACTTCCAGGGAGCAGAAAGACGCGTCCATGAGACGATTCCTGATTGCCGCGGCCCTCGGCCTTGCCGCCTCCGCCCTCTATCTCGTCGCGTTTCCCACGGCGACGCTTTACTACGAAGCTATCGTCGTCTTCCACATCTTTGGCGGAGCCCTCTTTCTCATCCTCGCGCTTCCCTGGATCGGCCGTCTCCTGCGCGGTCGCACCCTCGTCGAGAAAATCGGCTGGCTCACCTTCCTTGCCGGCGGAGCCTTCGGCGCGGTCATTCTCTTCACCGGAGCTCGCCGCGACCGCTGGCCCATCCTCTACACGCACGAATTCCTCTCCGCCCTCGCCTGCGCCATTCTCCTCGCCGTATGGGTCTCGGCCTCGTTCTCCCAGCGCAGCCGCAATGCCTCCGCTGCTCCCGGATCCCCTGCCCCGCAGCCTGGTACGCTCCGCGCCGCCCTCACCGTCGCCGCCTGCATCGCGCTCGTCGCCGGCCTCGGCTGGGGAGCATGGTGGGTCCGCACCGTTCCCTGGCAGCGCGCCTACGTCATTCACAATCCCTCCATCGCGCCCGCCTCGATGGATCAGGAAGGCGACGGCCCCAAAGGCCCCTTCTTCCCCAGCTCCGCGCAAACCAACACCGGCAAGGTCGTTCCCGAGGACTACTTCATGGACTCGGCGACCTGCAAACAATGCCACGCCGATATCTATAAAGAGTGGGAAAGCTCCGCGCACCACTTCTCCTCCTTCAACAATCAGTGGTACCGCCAGGCCATCGTCTACATGCAGCAGGTCAACGGCGTGCACTCTTCGAAGTGGTGTGCGGGCTGCCACGATGCGGCGCTTTTCTTCCCCGGCAACTTCAACACGCCGATCGAACCGCGCGTGCACTCCCCCCAGGCCAATGTGGGCATCAGCTGCGTCGTCTGCCATTCCGTCCGCCGCGTGAAGAGCACCATGGGCAATGGCGACTTCATCCTCGAATATCCGGCGCTGCAGAAACTCGTCGCCAGCAGAAATCCCTATCTCCGCGACGTCATCGACTACCTGATCGAGGAAAATCCCGAACCCCACCGCCGCACCTTCCTCCGTCCCTTCATGCGCGACACGCAGTCCGCCGAGTACTGCTCCATCTGCCACAAGGTGCACCTCGACCTGCCCGTGAATAACTATCGCTGGGTTCGCGGCTTCAATGACTACGACAACTGGCAGGCCAGCGGCGTCTCCGGACTCGGCGCGCGCTCCTTCTACTACCCGCCCAAACCGATGAACTGTATCGACTGCCACATGACCGAGGTGCGCTCCAGCGACGCCGGCAACGTCGATGGCATGATTCACTCCCATCGCTTCATCGCCGCCAACACCGCCCTGCCCTTCGTCAACGGAGACAAGACCCAGCTCACCGATACCGAAAAATTCCTGCAGGATCACAAAGTCCGCGTCGACATCTTCGCCATCTCGCGCGAAACCGAGCCGGTCACCACCAATACCGCCGCGCCCATGGCTCCGGGCCAGCCGCAGCTCGAAACCACCTTCGCCGTCGGCGAGGAATCCGCCAACGAAGTTCCCTCAGCCTCCGTCGGCGAAACCAATCTCGCGCCCATCACCGCGCCACTCGAGCGCGTGCAGGGCCAGGTCGTCCCCGGCGAAACCGCGCGCGTCGACGTCGTCGTTCGCACTCTCGGCGTCGGCCACTTCTTTCCCGGCGGCACGGTGGATGCCTTCGATTGCTGGCTTGAATTAAAGGCCACCGACGACAACGGCCGCGTCCTCTTCTGGAGCGGCATGGTCGAGGATCACGGCAAGGGTCCCGTCGAGCCCAGCGCGCACATGTATCGCTCCCTCGCCATCGATGCCCACGGCAACCCCATCGACAAGCGCAATGCCTGGGCTGCCCGCGCCACCGTCTACGCGCACCTCATCCCGCCCGGCGCAGCAGACACCGTCCACTTCCGCCTTCACATTCCGAAGGATGCCCGCGGCCACATCCACCTGGTTGCCAAACTCAACTACCGCAAGTTCGCCTGGTTCGACACGCAGTTCGCCTTCGCCGGCGTCTCCCAGCCCACAGGTCCCAACGATGTCACCCCGGCCTACGACGACCGCAAAATGGTCTTCACCGGCAACACCAGTCAGGTCGCGGGCAAAATCAAAGCCATTCCCAACCTGCCCATCGTCGTCATGGCGAGTTCTAACGTGGACCTCGATGTGCTTCCCCCTCATTCGCCCGATCCCAAACCCAACGTCGTCCTTGCCAAAGAAGACTGGCAGCGCTGGAACGACTACGGCATCGGCCTCTTCCTCCAGGGCGATCTCAAAGCCGCGGAAGCTGCCTTCACCCGCGTCACCGAGATCGACCCAAAAAATCCCGACGGCTGGACCAATATCGGCCGCGTCCGCGTCCAGGAAGGCAACATGGCCGGCGCGAAGCAGGTCCTCGACAAAGCCCTCGCCATCGCCCCGCAACTGGCTCGCGCCAATTATTTCTACGCGCGCGTGCTGCGCCAGGACGGCGATTACGACGGCGCCGTCTCGCACCTGCGTCTCGTTCTCACCCAATATCCTGAAGACCGGGTGGTCCACGACGATCTCGGCCGCGTTCTTTTTCTCCAGCACAAGTATGCTGAAGCACGCGACGAATTCCTGAAAACCATGTCCATCGATCCCGAAGACCTCGAAGCCAATTACAACCTCATGCTCTGCTTCACCGGCCTCGGCGACCACAAGGATTCCGCCGCCTATGAAGAGCGCTACCTCCGCTTCAAAGCCGACGAAGCGTCGCAGACGCTCACCGGCCCTTATCGCGAGAAACACCCCGACGACAACAATGAGCGCCAGCCCATCCACGAACACGAGTCCGTCCCGCTCAACATCGCAAACGCCAACAACAACCCCGCCCCCGCGCCGAAGAAAACCGTAGCCTCCATCGCCGCGCCCATGGCCGGTGTCCGCGGAGGTGGCAATTGAAGCGTTCGCTCTGCACCGCAGCGCTCACCGCAGCCGTTCTTCTTCTCGCCCGGCCTTCAACGCTTCCGGCCGCGCCGGCCGCATCAAAAGACGCCCCCGCCGCAGACACCCGCATCCGCTTCACCGACATTACCCGGGCCGCCGGCATCCGCTTCACCCATAACAACGGCGCCTTCGGCAAAAAATGGCTGCCGGAAACCATGGGCCCCGGCGTCGCCTTCATCGATTACGACAATGACGGCTGGCAGGACATCTTCATTGTCAACGGAACCGGCTGGCCCGGCCATCCCGGCCACGTCTCCACGCCCGTCCTCTACCACAACAACCACGACGGCACTTTCACCGATGTGACGAAGAAGGCCGGCCTCGACATCCCCCTCTACGGCATGGGCGTCGCCGTCGGAGATTACGACAACGACGGCTACGACGATCTGTTTGTAACCGCGTATGGTCAGAATCACTTATTTCGTAACAATGGCAATGGCACATTCACCGACGTCACGAAAAAAGCCGGACTCTGGGGACCGAATGAACTGAGCACCAGCGCCGCCTGGCTCGACACCACCAAAGACGGCCGCCTCGACCTCCTCGTCGCCAACTACGTCCAGTGGACCCCGCAGACCGATCTCTACTGCACCATGGACGGCAGCGACAAATCCTACTGCACCCCCGAATCGTATAAAGGCACCTCCGTCCGCCTCTGGCACAACAACGGCAACGGCACCTTCACCGACGTTACAAAACAGTCCGGCCTCTACGATCCCACTTCCAAAAGCCTCGGCATCGCTATTCTCGACGCCAACCAGGACGGCTACCCCGACATCGCCATCAGCAACGACACCCAGCCCAACAAGCTCTACCTCAACAACCGCAACGGTACCTTCTCCGAACAGGGCATCCCCGCCGGCATCGCCTACAGCGAAGATGGCGTCGCCCGCGCCGGCATGGGTATCGACGCCGGCGACTTCGATCACTCCGGCTATCCCAGCCTGGTCGTCACCAATTTTTCCAATCAGATGATCGGTCTCTATCACAACGAACGCAACGGCCTCTTCGTCGATGAGGCTCCCACCTCGGAAGTGGGCCGCAGCAGCCTGCTCACCCTCGGCTTCGGCTGCTTCTTCTTCGACTATGACCTCGACGGCTGGTCTGATCTCTATGTCGCCGACGGCCACCTCGACCCCGACATCGAGAAAATCCAGCAGCGCGTTCATTACGCCGAGCCCGCCCATCTGTTTCACAATCTCGACGGCCACGGCTTCGACGACGTCGCCGCACAAATGGGACCGTCCTTCGACGCGCCTCGCGTCGCCCGCGGAGCAGCCTACGGCGATATCAATAACGACGGCGCGCCCGACATCATCGTCACCACCAACGGCGGACCCGCCAGTCTCTTCCTCAACGAAGGAACGACGAACCACGCCCTCCGCATTAAGCTCATCGGGACAAAATCCAACCGCGACGGCATCGGCTCCGTCGTCTTCGTCAAAACGCCGACATTCGGTCAGAAGAAGATGCTCCGCAGCGGCTCCAGCTATCTCTCTTCGAGCGAACTCGTCCTCACCTTCGGTCTCGGTCAGGCCCCCAAGGCCGACGTCGTCGAAGTCCACTGGCCCAGCGGGGCTGTCGATCGCCTGACCAACGTCAACGCAGATCAGATCATCACGGTTCGCGAAGGCGCCGGTATCGTGCACAACCAGCCTCTCGAAAAGCGCCGCTAAGAAAAAAAGAGGTGCGGGGCATGTCCCCCGCACCTTCTGTGCACTACAACTACAACTCGAATTCCGAAGTCCTACCCTAAAGCCTGCCCCCTGCTTCCTGTTAGTCCCTGCTTCTCAGCTTCGACAGCAGCCGCAGCATCTCCAGATACAGCCAAACCAGCGTGACCATCAGCCCGAACGCGCCGTACCACTCCATATATTTCGGAGCGCCCGCGGCCACGCCGCTCTCGATGAAATCAAAATCCAGCACCAGGTTCAGCGCAGCCACGCACACAATCACCAGGCTGATGCCGATCCCCAGCGGGCCCGATCCGTTGATCGACCCAAAGTGGATGCCGAAGAATCCCAGCACCATCTCCGCCATATAGAACAGGAAGATCGCGCCCGTAGCGGCGACCACGCCCAGCCGAAACTTCTGCGTCACCCGAATCATCCCGGACTTGTAGGCCAGCAGCAGCACAAACAGCGTTCCAAACGTCAGGCACACGGACTCGATCGCGATTCCCGGATACCGCATCTCGAACATCGCCGAGATCCCGCCCAGCACCAGACCTTCCAGCAGCGCGTAGATCGGCGCCGTCACCGGAGCCCACGTTTTTTTGAACGTGGTGATCAGCGCGAAGATCAGTCCCCCGATCAGCCCCACGATCAGCAGCAGCGAATCGATCGGCAGCGTCGCCGGATTCATCGCCAGGTGCCACGTCCAGGCCGCCGTCGCCACCGCGCACAGCAGCAGCATGCCGGTCTTGTTGACCGTCCCCTCCAGCGTCATCGTTTCGCCGAACGCCCCCGGAAAGCCCCGAAAAACCTTATCGTTCAGCGCCGGGTTAGCGGTCCTCATCAAATCGGCCAAGTCTCTCTCTCCTCCGGAGAACCTCCGCGTGCTTCCTCCGCGTCAGTCCCACACTTTCCATCATAGTCGCGGCGGACGTCCCTTTTCCTTTCCCGCTCCCTCCTGCAGAAACGCTCTGCTCGCGCCAGCAATTCTTCCGTTAGGCCGCCCGTAGTCACTTCGGTTCTCCATTCCCGTGCACCTGCGTCGTCAGCGTCCAGTTCCCCTGCAGAACTCCATTCGGATTCGAGTTCGGATCGTTGGTCTGATACCACTGCGTCCCGTTCGTCCAGGTCTGCGAGTACGCGCTCGAAACGTTGGTGGGAGTTCCGTTCGGACCCACCACCGTCTGCTGGTCCAGCGAATAATCCACCCAGTCCGATGCCGCGGTCGACCGCGCGTTCATCGAGTTCATCGCGTTGTTCATCGAACTCTCGAACGAGGACTCCTGCTGCTGCATGAACTGCTGATGCTCGGCCGCCGAACGCGCCATATTCTGCTGGAAGGCGCTGTACATCATCTGGCTGAAGGCCGCGTCCCTGGCATTCGCAGCCGCCATTCTCTGGTTGGCCTTCTGCTGGTTTTGCTGCGACAGGCGTTGCATCACCGCCTGCTTATACTGCGGCGTGGCCACCTGATTGGGCAGATTGTTGCTGTCCACCAGCTGCACCAATGCGTCCAGCCGGCCCTGGGGCGCCGTCAGCACACTCACGCGCGCAAAGCAACTCCCGCCCTTCGCGGCTCCCCCTTTGGTCACCGCACACACCACGCCGACCAGCAGCCGCTCCTCTACCACAAACGAGCCGTTCACCACTTCCACCCGCAATGCGGCTGTGTCCCCTGTGTTGTCGGTCTGCATCATGGGGGGCAGGCGAGCGTTATTCTGGTCCGCCTGGGCCGCAAAGCCTGCCGCCCACTGCGAAAAAGCCGCCGGCACCGGCATGGTCCCGACCACGTGGACCCCGCCCTGCATCGTGCCGATGTAATAGGTCAGAAAATCCGCTGCCGCAATCGGCTTCGCAATGTTGGCGCAGCCGGTCTGGTTCGTTGGGTACTGCGGGTTCCACTTCCATCCGATGATCGGCTCGCCCCGCATCTGCATCAGTCCGTCCGGCGAATACGCTCGAAACACCGGATAGGGCCCGGGCGTGCACGGCATGATCGCTTCGATTCCCTGCAGCTTCCACCTCGCCGGAATGGTCAGCGTCGCCGCCACCATATTGTTGAGCGAGGGATCGGTGATCGTTCCCGTGGTCAGCTGCTGCGACAAGGGTGAGCCGCTCACGTAGTCGGCGCCGCCCGCTTTCCTGCCTGTGGAAGCTCCAGGCGTCGACCCACTGGAGCGAACCGGAAGCCCGCTCGCCGCGCTGGCGGTTCGGGAATCGGAGGAACACCCTGCCGTCAGAAGCGCCATTGCGCACAGGACTCTACAACGCAGACTCAGCTTTCTGATCGAACCCATTTCTCCCTCTGGAATCGTGTCTCCGCTCGGGTTGATTGCTGCGGCTCGTATGGCGAGCCTTATCCGGGACGTCTCCCGGCAAGGGGGAAAGGAAAGTAAGCCTGACCTGCCTCCGAAGAAGCTCGGCCAAGGTGATCTCGAATCGATACGGACTGTGCGGCCGGCCGCCGCAGATCGTGGGTTCCCTCAAGCTCGCATGCGGCTCAGCCCCGGGAAAGAGGCAGTGGAGGGCAATTCAGGGCAAGTCGTGTCGTTTCTTTCACGGAACCGCGCCACATTACCCTCGATTCGCCTCCCGCGCCTCGCTATACTGTGGGTCACTCTGAGGGCTTGACGCATGTCCCCGACGGCAGGGAGTTCGGCCGACAATCGGCGGATCGACTCCTGGAAAGAAATTGCGGCTTTCTTCGGACGCGACGAGCGCACCGTCAAGCGCTGGGAGAAAGAACGCGGCCTTCCGGTTCACAGGCTGCCCGGAGAGCGGGGCGGCGTCTTCGCTTACACCGCCGAACTGACCCGCTGGCTCAATTCCACCGGCAACGGGTCGGCCGCAGGATCCAACCCTTCAGAGGCGCGTCCACCATCCACTCCCGCGATCCCGCTTCAGGCGCAACCCGCGACGGTCCCCCCGGAAACTGCGCGCCCGGCCCCGCTATCGCTCCGCGCGCTTCTTCTCGCCGCTGCGATCCTCGTCATCCTCGGCCTCTCCTTCTACAGCGTACGAGTCGTCCGCCGCCACGAACGCGCCCGCCTCGACCGCACCGCCCATGTACCCGATCCCGAAGCCGAACAGTTCTACCTCAAAGGCCGCTATTACTGGAACCGCCGCACGGAGGGCAGTCTCGGCCTCGCCGTCGATGCCTTCACCCAGGCCGTCGTCCATGATTCGGAGTACGCAAAGGCCTACGCCGGCCTCGCCGAGTGCTACGACATCATGCCCGAATTCACCGCCATGCCGCGTTCGGAAGCCTTTCCCCGCGCCATCGCCGCCGCGAACAAAGCCATTGGACTCGATGACTCCCTCGCCGCGGCTCACCGCGACCTCGCCTTCGCTCTTTTCTATTGGGAATGGCAAATCCCCCGGTCGCTGAGCGAATATCAGCGTGCCATCGCTCTCGATCCCGCCGACGAGGAAGGCCACCACTGGTACGCAACGTCGCTCTTCGCCCTCGGCCGCTACAACGAAGCCATGACCGAAATCGGCCGGGCGCAGCAGCTCAACCCCGCTTCGCGCTCCATCCTTTCCGATCAGGCGCTCATCCGCTACTGGGCCGGCGACCGGTCCCATGCCATCGCCAGTCTCCGCGAACTCGAGCAGGCTGAGCCCGACTTCGCCTCCGCCCCCCGCTATCTTGCCGACATCGCCTGGGTCCAGAAGGATTACCGCGCCTGGATCGATCAGTCGCTCCGGCTCGGCACCCTCTCCAAAGACGAGCAAACCATCGCCGTTGCCCAGGCTGCGCAGATTGCCTTCGCCAGGGGCGGTAAACGAGCCATGCTCGAAGCCATCCGAAGCGTCCAGCAGCACTACTTCGAGAGCGGCCAGTCCTCAGGATTCGCCCTCGCCCGCACCTGCGCCATGCTCGGCCGCAATGACGAAGCCCTCGCGGACCTCAGAGCCGCCATCGCGGCCCGCGATTTCGAAATCTTCAGCCTGGAGTCCAATCCGTCCTTCGCCGGCCTCAACCGCGACCCCCGCTTCGATGCCCTGAAGCGCGTGATCACCCAACGCATGTACCGCGCTTAGACAAACTGCCATCCTGAGGAAAGCGTCCCCCACAAAGCTTTCCAGCATTCGAGTCGCCCCCGCAGGCGCGGAAGAAAGGACCCGCGAGCACGGCGAGCGCTTCGGCCTCAAAGCGGCCGGCGGAAACGTATCGGCGAAGGTTTGTCTTTCTCTCCAGCTCTCCCCGTCTACGCAGACTGGTTATACCGCCGCGCCGCCGCCCCGCCAATTTTGCTCGCCGGCATCGTCTCGAGACCCCGCACGTCGGCTCCGCGCTGCCGCCGCGCACCCTCCGGAACCGGACGAGGCAGCAGCCGATTCACCATACCCATCGCCAGCGTCACCGCCTCCGGCGCCAGACTCGCCAGCCGCGACGCCACCGCCGCCTGCGGAGTAATCGCAATCTCCGTTTCCCCCAGCATCACGCCCAGCACAACCCGCCGCGCCGCATTCTTCGCGCTCGTCGAAACGCCCGGCAGACTCGCGCCCAGACTGAACCACCGGTACTCCCGGCTCGCATCGCCGGAAAACTGCGCCGCCACGTGCGATCCCGTGCGCATCAGCCCAGGGCACACCGTCATCACGTGTATCCCCTTCGACCGCAGCTCCGCATTCAGCCCCTGCGAGAAGCCCACCGCCGCAAATTTGCTCGCCGTGTACGGCAGCAGATGGGGCACCGCAATCCTGCCTCCGATGGAAGCGATGTTCACAATCGTGCCGCTCCGCCGCTGCAGCATCTGCGGCATCACGGCCAGCGCGCAGTGCACGCCCGTGAAAAAGTTCGAATCCATCACCTCGTGAAAATCCTCGACCGTCTGGTTCTCCACTGGCCCCACCGTAATCACCCCGGCGTTATTCACCAGCACGTCGACCCGCCCAAACTGTTCCGTCGCTTTCTCCACCACGTGCTGCGCTTCGCCCGCCTGGCGCAAATCCGCCGGGATCACCAGCACGTCGTCCGCGCTGCTTACAAACCCGCGCTCCACCAGCGACTGCTTCGCCCGTTCCAGTTCCCAGGGATTCCGCGCCGTCAGCACCAGCTTCGCGCCGCGCCGTCCGAACTCCTCCGCCAGCCCCAGTCCCAGCCCGCGCGAAGCACCCGTGATCAGCGCCACCCTGCCACGCAGCCGGCGCGTGCCCAACCGCCGCACGCATCCATATGCCGCTGCTGCCGTGGCTCCCGCACACAGCAGCCCCGCACCGGCCACACCGGCGCCCGCTAACAACATTGCCTTTTTCGGATTCATCAGGTTTTCTCCGCCAACCGCGCCTCGGGCATTCCATCCCGCTCAACGCCAGCCTACTCCGGTTTGTTCGGTCGCATCACGCACCCGCCGTATCTGCACCCGCCGTATCTGTAGGATGCAGCGCTCCCCGCACTCTCGCCGCTCGCCGCTCCCTGCGCATCCCATTCCACTGCGATGCATAAACGCGACCTCCTCATCGCCCCGCTCGGAGAAGGCTTCCTCATCCTCATCGCCGCGCTCGCAGGCTGGGCCAGCCATCAGCCGCTCATCTTCGCCAGCCTCGGTCCCACCGCCTACGAGCTCATCGAAACTCCCCACCGCCGCAGCGCCCGCCCGTACAGCATCTTCATCGGACACCTCACCGGCGTCGCTGCCGCTTTCCTCGCCCTCATTCTCACCCGCTCATGGCACCTCAGCCCGGTTTCCCCGTCCGGCGTTCCCTTTCCGCGGATCTGGGCCGCCGTCCTGGCCGCAGCTCTCACCGTCTTCGGAACGCTCCTGCTCCGCGCCAGCCAGCCGGCCGCCATCTCCACCACCCTGCTGATTGCCACCGGCATTATGCAGACCCCGCGCGACGCCGCCATCATCATGGCCGCCGTTGTCCTGATGCTCCTTTTTGGAGAGCCGCTCCGCCGCTGGCGCCTCAGCGAGCAGAACAAACGCGGCGACACCCGCGACGAACAGGCCGGATAGTCGCCCATTACCCCCCACACCCCTCCATTACGACGGTTCCCCCAGGCTGCTCCCCGTCACCGCAATCCGACCCACCCCGCTGCTACACTCCCCGCAGAATCAGAACCAGGCCCTCCCCCATGCTCTTCACCGCCCGCAGCGCCGCCGTCTACGGCATCGACGCCAACATCATCGATGTCGAGGTCGACTTCTCCAACTTCAAAACCGAGCATGAAACCTTCAACACCGTCGGCCTTCCGGACGCCGCTGTCCGCGAATCCCGCGATCGCGTGCGCTCCGCCATCCGCAACTCCGGCTTCGATCTGCCTCCCACCCACATCACCATCAACCTCGCCCCCGCCGACATCAAGAAAGAAGGCTCCGGTTTCGACCTGCCCATGGCTGTCGGCATCCTCGGAGCCTATGGAGCACTCCAGCTCCGCGACCTCAGCGATTTCCTCCTCATCGGCGAGCTCGGACTCGACGGCGCGCTGCGCCCCGTCCCCGGCATGTTGCCGGTCGCCGTCGCCGCCCGCCAGCGCGGCATCAAAAACCTCATCATCCCCAAAGCCAACGCCCGCGAAGCCGCCGTCGTCGATGGCGTCAACGTCTTCCCCACCGACTCGCTCCTTGAGGTTCGCGACCTCCTGAACCAGGCCGGCAACGGAGGCATCCACACCACGCCCTTCAGGGTTGAAGCCGCTCAGGTGCTCGGCGAGCTCCAGCACTTCGCCCTCGATTTTGCGGATGTGCGCGGCCAGCACGCCGCCAAACGCGCGCTCGAAGTCGCAGCCGCCGGCGGCCATAACATCCTGATGATTGGCCCTCCCGGCTCCGGCAAAACCATGCTCGCGCGCCGCCTGCCCTCCATCCTCGCGCCGCTCAGCTTCGACGAGGCCCTCGAAACGACCAAGATCCACTCCGTCGCCGGCGTCCTCGACGCCGAAGCCGGCCTTGTCGCCCAGCGCCCCTTCCGCTCCCCGCACCACACCATCTCCGACGCAGGCCTCATCGGAGGCGGCGCCATCCCGCGCCCCGGCGAAGTCTCTCTCGCCCACAACGGCGTCCTCTTCCTCGACGAGCTGCCGGAGTTTCCCCGCAACGTCCTTGAAGTCATGCGCCAGCCGCTCGAGGATCGCCACGTCACCATCGCCCGCGCCTCGATGTCGCTCACCTTTCCCGCCGCCTTCATGCTCGCCGCCGCCATGAATCCCTGCCCCTGCGGCTACTTCAACGACAAGTCGCGCGAATGCCACTGCACCCCGCCGCTCATCCAGCGCTACATCGCCAAAATCTCGGGGCCCCTCCTCGACCGCATCGACATCCACATCGAAGTCCCCGCCGTGCAGTACAAGGAACTGCGCGGCGCCGCCGCCATCGAAAACTCCGCCACCATCCGCAGCCGCGTCTTAGCGGCCCGCGAAATTCAACGGCAGCGTTTTGCCCAGGCCCCCGCTCAAGGAACACGGGAGAAAATCTTCTCCAACGCTCAGATGGGTACCCGCCAGATTCGAGCCCACTGCGAACTCTCCCCCGATGCAGAGAAACTTCTCGAGCGAGCGATGCTCCAGCAGGGATTAACCGCCCGAGCCCACGACCGCATCCTGAAAGTAGCCCGCACCATCGCCGACCTCAACGCCGAGTCGAACATCACCGTCCCCCACATCGCCGAAGCCATCCAGTACCGGACCCTCGACCGAAGCTACTGGGCATAACGTGCTTGCCCCACTCAGGCCGGCTGTCGGCTTGAGCTGGTCCTGGCTTGCGTGGACGGCTCTTCCCACCCACTCGCCCGCCCCTCCTTGCTCTGCAGCAAATACCCCACCGCACCCTGCACGCTAGAATCCCCGCATCGAGATCGTGGACTTCGAGGTCATCATGCGGAAATCGGCTGTCTGTCTCTCTTTCCTGCTCCTCGGCGGAACATGCCTGGCCCAGTCGCCCGTGCCCGCTGCTCCGGTGCCGGCCGCCGGCCTCAGCGCCGCCGCCGCCGCATCCAATGAGCCTGACCAGGGATGGCTTTCCGCCTACGGCCATTGCCGCAACGCAATCCGCATGCAGGAGGTCCACACCGAAGTCGATTCCTGCAGGATGGCCGTGGACCTGGCGGAAAAGGCCGGCGACAAAAACCCTAAAGATCAGGTCGCCATGCTGCAGTCGTACGAAAGCTACGGGCAGGCACTGCTCCTGCTCGGCCGCGGCCCCGAGGCTCTCGCTGCCGAAAACAAAGCCGTCGACCTCGCCAGAACGCATCTCACCGATTCCGATCAGGAATACGCCATGCCCTTCTACTGGCGCGCCCTGGTCGAATCCCATTTCCATGACGGCGCCAACGCCTCCACCGACCTCGGCATCGTCGAGGACTCCTATCGGAAGGCGATGGAGAAATCACCGCGCATGAGGATGATTTACCGCCAGTACCTCGCCCGCATCCTCCGCCAGCACGCTGCCCTCCTCGACGCGATGGGCAAAACTACCGACGGGGACAAGCTGCGGGCCGAAGCCACAGCGCTGTAGCCGCATGCGAACCTCAGGCGGATTTCTCCCGTCGACGGCACCCTGCGATCGGCGAAAGGCCGCTTACCGGAACAGGTGTCCTTCACTCCGGTCAACCGCACTCCGGTCAACCGCGCCACTGGAGTGAAGGACGCCGCGCCCGGCTTCCGGGAGTTCTCCTCATTCAACTGTGATACGGGTAGCGGCGATCGTGCCCGTTACCTCCGTCCCGGTCGGAGCCCCGGTGATATCGAAGGTCTTGAAGATGAAACTACCGGTGTACATTTTGCCGTCGCGAGACACCGTGTTCAGCTCATCCAGCGTGAAGGTGCCGCTGGCGGTCGGCGGAGTGCTCCCCGGAGTGAAGAGCCATCCAATGTGGTGCAGGCGCACCGTGCGCGGCCCAACGTCCTTCCAGACGCCGAAGCAGATATTGCCGGTATCCGGCGGCAGCCAGGCATTTTCAAACTCGGTTCCGTCGCTGTGCCATTGATCGAGCGTCTCGTTGAACGTACTGCCGCCCGCCGTGTAGACCACGTGCCACAGACCCACAATGGAACCGCTCGATGCGGCGCCGGGCCCATCGTCCTGATCGTTTCCTGCATGCGCCAGCATGGGCAGCCGGATCGGGCTCTTCGACCCCATGCCCGTCAGGCCGCAGGCAGCGTTCGCGCTGGTTACACCAAGCAGAAGCGCTGCAATCGTGAGCAGCGTCAGAGTGCCGCCGGAGATCCGGCTGGTAAACGGCGCCTCGCGTGCGAGCCGCCCGACTGTTTTCATGACTGGGTTCACGGGTTTCTCTCCTTTTGTCCTCGCGCTGGGGCGCGAAGTGGGTCCGAGCATCCGGCAGGAGCGGCCAACAGGGCAATACCTGCGAGGCGAATTCTTTCTCCCCGGGCAATCCCTTCTGCTGCAATCAATTGCAGGAACTTATCCCTCCTCTTTCCACCCGCCGCGACGAGGATGCGCGCAAACCAGGACAATGCTAGACTCGGTTCTCACTGCAGCGCGGGGGCGTGGAGTGGCCATTTCACCCACCCAAAACACGGTTCGCTTCGGCCTGTTTGAACTCGATCTCAGGACGCGGCAGATCACGAAAAACGGGATCAGGATTCGCTTGCCTCTGCAGCCCCTGCAGATCCTGTGCGTGCTTCTCGAGCGCCCCGGCGGGATCGTGACCCGCGACGAACTCCGGCGCTCTCTCTGGCCCTCTGACGTTTTCGTCGATTTCGATCACGGGCTGAACAAATCCATTCAGAAACTTCGCGAGGCTCTCGGTGACTCGGCCGGCTCTCCCCGTTACATCGAAACCATTCCCCGTATCGGATATCGCTTCATTGCGCCGGTCAACGAGCCGAGAAGAGTGCTGGAGTTCAGGGCAGACGCGACCCTCCCCCGGCCGCAGAGTGACTCTGCCCCTTCGCCTCATCCAGCGATCGCGGAAACCCGGCGTCCGCGATGGTTTCTCCTCGCCGCCTGGGCTGGAGCACCGGCGATCTGCGCGCTCCTCGTCGTCATTGGCCTGCTCCTCTACCGATCGCATCGTCGTCCGCAGGAGCTCCGGTACACGCAGCTGACGGATTTTACGGATTCCGCGGTGGCGCCGGCATTGTCCCCGGATGGCCGCATGCTGGCCTTTATTCGGGGCGCTAACGGCTTTCTCACCTCCGACCAGATCTATGTGAAGATGCTGCCGAACGGAGAAGCCAGGCGCGTGACGGACGACGACCGGCCGAAATACGGTCCGGCATTCTCACCCGATGCGTCGGAGATCGCCTACACGGTGCTCAACGGGTCCAGCTTCTCCACGTACGAGGTCTCCGTCCTCGGAGGCGAGCCCCATCTCCTGCTCAACAACGCCGCGGGACTGGTCTGGCTGGACGCCCAGCGGCTCCTCTTTTCAGAAATTCTCACGGGAATTCACATGGGGGTGGTCACGGCAACGGTCACCCGCGCGGGGCTGCATACAATCTATTTCCCGGAGCATGAGCGCGGCATGGCTCACTTTTCGTTTCCCTCTCCCGATCGCCGCCGTGCGTTGGTGGTGGAGATGAACGGGAGCGGCGAATGGGCTCCGTGCCGGCTGGTCGCGCTGGATGGGACGAGCCCGCCGCGATCGGCTGGCCCGGCGGGCCCGTGCACCGCAGCCGGCTGGTCGCCGGATGGCAACTGGATGTACTTCATTGCCTGGATCGATGGACAGAGCCATCTCTGGCGGCAGCATTTTCCCGACGGAGAGTCGCAGCAAATGACCTTTGGCCCGACCGAAGAGGAGGGGCTGGCAGTGGAGCCCGCGGGACGGGCGCTGATCACCGCCGTCGGCGTGCGTGAGAGCGCGCTCTGGATGCACGACGCAAGCGGAGACCGTCCGCTCTCGTCGGAAGGGGAAGTGGTTGCCGAGCTCTCTCCTCCGGTTTTCAGCTCTGACGCCACGGTCCTCTATTACCTTCTGCGGCGCGGCGAGGATTCCGGGGTGGAACTGTGGCGCACCGTGGCAGACTCGGGCAAGAGCGAACTGGTGTTTCCCGGAATTTCAATGACTGCCTTCGCCCTCTCGCCGGATGGCAAACAGGTGGTGTACACAACCGATGCTCCTGGCGGAACCACGCAGTTATGGCTGGCGCCGGTCGACCGAAGTGCACCAGCGCTCCGGATACAGGTTGCGGGTGCGCGAGCGCCGCATTTCGGCCCACACGGGAAAATCCTCTTCGACCATACGGAGGGCAACGCGAACTACCTCGAACAGATCGATCCGGACGGATCCCACCGCTCGAAGGTTTTTCCCTGGCCCATCCTCGAATTCCAGAGTGTTTCACCGGGCGGGCGCTGGGTCATCGCCCCGATCCCCTGGACCCAGGGGAGAAGCCTGCCCGCGGTCATGGCCATTCCGTTCGACGGCGGAGCTCCGCGGCATCTCTGTGCGGGCTACTGCAAAGCGACCTGGTCGGCGGACGGGAAATTTCTGTTGGTTTCCATGGAGGACGCAACCCGAACCAGCCCCGGGCGAAGTCTCGCGATCCCCGTCGGTCCCGGCGAAAGCCTGCCCGATCTGCCCGCCGGAGGCCTTCCCCCGCTGGCCGAACCGAGCATCGTTCCCGGGGCCAGATCGATTGCGCGCGCTGCACTGGTTCCAGGCAATGACGTCGACCACTATGCCTGGGTCAACACCACCGTCCACCGCAACCTCTACCGAATATCGCTTCCCTGAAAGCGAGGCAACGTCAACTTCCGCTCAGCCGATCGGCGGAGGCGCCTGCTTCTTGACGACCAGCCGTTGCGCGCCCATCGCCGTGATCAGGATCGCCTCGTTCGCCGTGTTCGACGTCGTGGTTCCCACCACCACGGTGTTCGCTCCATCCGCGTGGTAGTAGCACCGCGACCACGGCCCTTTGCTCGCCAGCGCCATGCAGCGAAACGTTCCCGGAACCTCCTGCGCCAGCGCCGACCCGCCCAGAGCGGAGTGATACGTTTTGAATTGTCCGTGCGGCAGATCGTTTTGCGAAGCTTCCTGCTTCGTCTGTGCGGCATTCGGCGTCGCGTGCGCCTCCGCGGCTGCCGGCGACTCGTAGATGCGATACTCCACGCTGCCCTTCGCGCCCGCGTCAGGCCCGTCGATTGCGTAGCTGATCTCGCGCGACGCATCCGCGACCGGCTTCTCCACCACGCTCTGGCTCACGTACGTCAGCGAACCGTCGAACGTCTGCACTGCCGCAGCATCCAGTGCGTGCCGGGCAACATCCTCGGCATCGCTCACCGCCGAAGACGCTGCCGCCCAAATGTTTTGCGCCGCAATCCCAAAAAGAGTTGTCAGGAGGATGCCCGCAGAGAAAGCGCACAAGGAGCCGAATCGGGAAGAAGACATGTCAAGGCATTCTCTGGCCCGCTCCCTGGCGGGTCAAGGAATCTTTTCATTGTCCCCGTTACCGAAGGCGCGCCATCGCTGCACGCACGTGTCCCTCAGGCGCGCATCTTGGACCCCGGCCTCGAATGCCGTACTCTCATAGAGGACTTTTCGTCAGGAGAATCATGCGAGCTCTCGTCAAGGCGCGCGCCGAGCGCGGCCTTTGGCTCGAGGATGTTCCCGAGCCCGAATACGGCATCAACGACGTTCTCATCCGCGTTCACCAGACAGGCATCTGCGGCACCGACGTCCATATCTATCAGTGGGACGAGTGGGCGCAGCAAACCATCCCCGTGCCCATGGTCATCGGCCACGAGTTCGTCGGCGAAATCGCCGCCGTCGGTGCGAACGTCTCCGACTTCCGCGTCGGCGATCTGGTCTCCGGCGAAGGCCACGTCACCTGCGGTCGCTGCCGCAACTGCCTCGCCGGCCGCCGCCATCTCTGCGCCCATACCTCCGGGGTCGGCGTCAATCGCCCCGGCGCCTTTGCCGAACTCATCGCCCTGCCGATGACCAACATCTGGCGCCACCACTCCGGCGTTCCCGAAGAGATCGCCGCCATCTTCGACCCCTTCGGCAACGCAGTCCACACCGCGCTCGCCTTCCCCGTCCTCGGCGAAGACGTCCTCATCTCCGGCGCCGGCCCCATCGGCCTCATGGCCATCCCCATCGTTCGCCACGCCGGAGCCCGCTACATCGCCGTCACCGACCTCAATCCCTTCCGCCTCGACCTCGCTCGCAGGATGGGCGCAACCGTCGCCGTCGATCCGCGCCAGACGCCCGTCCGCGAGGTGCAGAAGCAGCTCGGCATGCAGGAGGGCTTCGACGTCGGCCTCGAAATGTCCGGCAGCCCCGTCGCCTTTGCCGAGATGATCGACAACATGGCCCACGGTGGCCGCATCGCCGTCCTCGGCCTCCCCTCCAAACCCATGGAGACCGACTGGCGCAAGATCATCTTTAATATGCTCACTGTCCGCGGCATCTACGGCCGGGAAATGTACGAAACCTGGTACAAGATGTCCGTCCTCATCACCTCCGGCGTCGACATCTCCCCGGTCATCACCCACCGCTTCCCCTATAAGGAGTTCGAGAACGGCTTTCAGGCCATGATCGGCGGTGAGACCGGCAAAGTCATCCTCGACTGGACGACGATCTAAGGGGCGTCATTCTCAGCGGATGTCCGCCGTCCTGTTGCTGCGATCCCAACGGCCTCGCCCACAAGGCCGCATAATCCAGGCGCAAAGGGGCGGCTTCACACCCCGCCCTCCAGCCTCCGCACCACCCAGGTCTTCGCCGCCGTCACCGCAGCGAACGGTGTGTCACCCAGAAGCAGCCGGCAAAGCAGCGCCGACGAAAACACGCATCCCGTCCCATGGCTGCCATGGATCCCGCCGGCCTCGATCCGTTTGCCGGGAAACCAGCTCTCTTCCCCCGAAGCGAGCAACAGATAGTCGTCGGGAGCTTCCAGATGCCCCCCTGTCACAACCACATTAAGTCCCGCTCCGTCCGGTCCACCGACGCCCTGGGTGCCCCATTCTGCCTGGTTTGGGCCGGGTGGGGATGTTTCTGCCTCATCTGGGACGGCTGGGGGTGTTCCCAATGCCTGGAGTCTCCGCGCCAATCTCGGAACGTCCGCTCGCCCCGCTTCCGGCTCGTTCAGCAAAGCTCCCAGCTCGGCCACATTCGGCGTCACCCAGCCCACAACCGGCAGCAGCTCCCGGACCAGCCTTCGAACCCCCTCCGGCTCCAGCAGCTCCGCCCCTGAGCTCGACCGGATCACCGGATCCAGCACCACCCGTTCCCGCGCCGGCCCGGACGTCCGCAGCCACTCCGCCACGACTCCCGCGTTTTCCGCCGTCGCGAGCATCCCGATCTTGACCCCGGCCGGCGGGGAATCTTCGCCCAGGCATCGCAGGGTTTCCTTCAAAAAACCGGCCTCCACCGGCTGGACCCGCCGAACCCCTTTGGTTGACTGCACTGTCAGCGCAGTCAGTGCGACGACTCCGGCAAACCCATGTGCGCCCATCACCTGCAGATCGGCCGTAGCGCCGGCCCCGCCCGAGGGGTCGAGTCCGGCGATCGTCAGCGCTCTTATTTGGAGCGCTAAACGGTTGACATCAATGGGTTTCGAGGCCAAATTCATCTCCGCGTCAAATTCCAGGCAGCGCTCTGCCCTTTGGAGCCATCGTAACGTGCAGGTCTTCTGTTCCGGGCGCCGCACAGGAAAGGGTCCCCGGGCTGGAGACTCTTCTTTTTGTACGGCTGCTGAAGTCAGCAAAGACCTATCACAGAACGGCTGCTTTAGCAAGGAAAAGACAGAACTAAATCTTTTTGGATGTTTGACTTACGGGCTTCACGTTTCTACAATTTCAGGAGGAGGATTATGAACGGTATCCGAAGACCCGATAACGCTATGCGTCCTCGCCGTTGGCTCACTTTCGCCGGCGCAGTTCTTGCCACTATCATTGGCGTTGCCGGCGCGCAGGCTGCTTCCCCAGCCGATCACCTGGCCCCCACGGCCCATCACCACTGGTACGAGTTCGGCGTTGCTTCCTGGTATGGCCATTTCTTCCAGGGGCGGACCACCGCCAGCGGCGTGCCTTTCAACGAAAACGCTCTCACCTGTGCTCATCGCACCCTCCCCCTCGGATCGGTGCTCAAAGTCACGAACCTCCGCAACAACCGCTCCGTCATCGTGACCGTCAATGACCGCGGCCCGGTTCCGCGCGACCGCGTCATCGATCTGTCCAGGGCGGCTGCCGAGGATCTTGGCTTCAGCCAACGTGGTCTGGCTCCCGTTAAGGTCGAGCTCATCGGACCCAGCTCTGAGCTGGCCCAGCTGAACGCGCCGGCTGAAATCGCTTCAGCCCGCTAATCTCCCTGTAGTCCGGACTCCAGATGCCCCTGCGGGCCATCGTCGCTCGTATTTGCGCTGGAGTCCGCAGCCAGGTCCGGGCTCCGGATTTCTACCCCCTACCCCCTACGCCCTACAGGCTACCCCCTAAAGTTCCCCCTCCATCCAGTCTGCGATAGGACCCCAGTACTCCTCCTTCGGCCGGTAATACGGCTCGGCGTGCCCCGTGTCCGGAACGATCCGCTCCTCGGCCCCGCAGCAGGCCGCCAGCTCCGAGGCCATCTTTACCGGAAACAGCCGGTCCCGTTCCCCATGCACGACCAGGATCGGCAGCGAGCAGCCCCGCAGCGACTCTTCCGCATGCCAAAGCCGCGGAATCAGAGGTCCCAGTCCCATGGGAATTCCCAGCGAGTGCGCTGCCGCCCGAAACGAGGTAAAGCCTGCGCAGAGAACCAGCCGCGCCGGCTGAAGTTCCCGCGTCACCGCCGCAGCAATCCCGCTGCCCAGCGAGAATCCCAGCACCGCAACCGCGTCGGATCCTGCCAAATGCCGCAGATAAGCGAACGCAGCGATGGCGTCCCGCTCGCACTGGACCGCCTCAATCCGCCCCGTACTCCGCCCGTATCCTGAATAGTCGAAGACCAGCGACGCCGCTCCGTGCCCGGCGAGCATCCGCTGGACCGGGATCCAGTGATCCACGGTCTCCGCAATCCCGTGGCAGATCATCACCACGCTGCGCGACGTTTGCCCGACCGGCTGGACATACATCGCATCCAGAACGTTGCTTCCGCTCTGGATCCGATGCCGGCTGATCCCTTCTTCCAGCGGCTTCTTCGGGTCGACCGGCTGCACCCGCCCCAGCAATCGATCGCGGAGCAGGCACATCCGGCTGATCCCGGTCAACGCCACGGTGAAGCTGGAACGATGGGAGCGCATCCCATCTCGATGGTAATCCGCTTCCCGGCTGCCTGTCGGTTCCCTCGCGGCGATCCCGCTTTTATGCGTTCACCAGAAAATACATTTCGACCGCCCGCTGCAGCGATTTCTGGTCGAGCTGCGGAGTGCGATCCTCATACTGCGCCGCCCAGCACACCTGGTTGATCAGATCCCGCGGCTGACAGCCCCGCAGATCCTGGCGCATCGTCTCGCGAATGGTCGCAATCAGCCCCTTGAGAACCGCATCGTCGATCGTCAGGCCTTTTTCGCTCGCAACCCGGCGGAAGATCACGCTGAATTGCCGGTCGCTGGCCGCGTCCACCCTGATCTTGGTCTGCATCCGGCGCAGGAACGCCGCATCGACCAGTTCCGAGGGGTCCATATTCGTGGCAAACACTACCAGCATCTCGAACGGCATTTCGATCTTCTTTCCGCCCGCCATGCTCAGATAGTCGATCCCGCGGTCGAGCGGAACAATCCACCGGTTCAGCAATTCTTCCGGGCTCACCCGCTGCCGGCCGAAATCGTCCAGGATGAGCACCCCGTTGTTGGCCTTCATCTGTACCGGCCCATCGTAGAAGCGCGTCGCGTGATTGAACTGCAGATCCAGCATCTCGATCGTCAGCTCGCCGCCGACCAGGACGGAAGGCCTGCGGCAGCGCACCCACCGCTCATCATGGACCCCATCCTCAGCCTCTCCGAGATGCCTGTGAATCATGGGATCGAAAACCGTGATCATCTGCCCATCGACTTCAACGGCGTAGGGGATCCAGACATCGTCGTTGACCAGCACTTTCGACATCGTCTCGGCAATGGCTGTCTTTCCCACTCCGGCCGGCCCGTGCAGGAAGATCGGCGCCCCGGAATTCAGTGCCGTTCCGATCTGCCCCAGAATCTTCTCGTCGATCACCAGCCCGGAAAAGGCCTTCTCCACCTGAGCGCTGTGCACCACAACCCTGCGCACCGTCTGCTTCCGCACCTGGTTCACGTACCGATCCAGAGAAACCGGCGCCGCTCCTGTGTACTGGCTCTGCGCAAGCAGTTCAAGCGCCCGCGTCCGCCCATGACTCGTCAGCGCAACCGTCGGGACCGAGGCCGCCATGCCCGTCACCTGACAAAGCAATTCCGACTTGAGCCGCAGGAACAACTCGTCGGCTACGTTCAGGCTTACCCGCATCTGTCGCGCCAGTTCGCGCGTCGATGCCGCCCCCAGAACATACAGATTCTTCAGCGCCAGGTCTTCCAGAACCCCGCGCCGCACCCCCAGCTCGGTCACGGTCTTCGGTCTCTGCTCCGGTCCGTGCTCGAGGACGGTCTCCGCG
>Ga0335072_10003692_pt1 | contig 22944 bp, 23 predicted proteins | sample Lox_Sample_21_FD_206725 | JGI IMG/M metagenome (GOLD analysis project Ga0335072, IMG submission 206725) | Soil microbial communities from Loxahatchee National Wildlife Refuge, Florida, United States - Lox_Sample_2.1 | ecosystem: Environmental > Terrestrial > Soil > Wetlands | place: USA...
GGCGGTCACCACGCGCAGCCTCGTCTGGGCTCAGCTTGACATCGTCGTGCCCGCCTTCAAGGGCTCGACGACGGTGTCGGTGCCGATCTCGTGTCACTACGACCTCGAGCTCGCCGCCGCCAAGTACCTGCACTCGCTGCCCGACGGCGAGGCGCCACTGGCCCTGCACTTCAACGGGATGGTCTATTACCCGGGTGAAAACGGCGGCCTGCAGATCGTCCTGATTCCGTGGTCAAAGTCGATCGACTTTCGCATGCCGGTATCGGTGTGGCGGGAGACGATCGAGCACTATTACCCCGCCACCGCGTGGATCGCGGTGCGAACTGACACCTTCGAGGCGCTGCAGCGGGAAAAGCTCTCACGTGGCCTGGCCACCCTCGACGCATGCGTCAACGAGCTCTTGGAACGTGACTGACCACTCTCTCGAACAGCTCGTCGACTCGCTGCTGTGGGAGGGCTACGCGCTCTACCCCTACACGCCGGGCGCGACCAAGAACGCCACCCCGACTCCATTCGGGATCGTCTATCCGCCCGCGTATGCGGCCGAGTGCGCCGGCACGTTCGATCATGCCCGGCTCGAGTCGGTGGCCGATCCCGATGACTCGAACGCTACTTTCACCGCCACGCTGCGCTATCTGGCCGCGAGCGGCGAGCGCCACAGCGCCACCGAGCGCCGAGTCGAACTCGGGCCGGCGCCGCTTGGCGAGCGCGCGACGACGGCGTTCGACGGTGGACGGCTCACGTTGCGCTCGGAGCAGCGTGGCGACGGCTCGGCGCTCGTGCGCTGCTGCGTGCACAACACGCGCGAGGCCCCTCACGGGCTCGACCGCGCCGGGGCGCTGGCGCGGTCCTTGATCTCCACGCAGATACTCGTGCGCATCTCGTCTGGGCGCTTCCGGTCCCCGCTCGACGGCCCTCCTGCGAGCGTCAACACGTATCCGGTGCTGGCCACCGAATCCGACGACGCTGTGCTGGGAACATCCTACGTGCTGCCCGACCACCCGCAAATCGCACCCGAGAGCCGTGGCGGCCTGTTCGATTCCACGGAGATCGAGGAGGCGCTCCTGCTCCACGTTCAGGTGCTGAGCGACGGGGAGCGAGCCGAGATCGAGCGCGCCGACCCGGCGGTGCGCGAGATGATCGCGCGCGCGGCGGCCGCCACGCCGGAGGACATCATCGCGCTCCACGGGCGCGTCGAGATCCGCGATCCCGTGAGCGAGGAGCCGCCGAGTGAGCCGCCGAACCTGCCCGATCCAACGGCCGGAGAACCCGAGGCGATCGTCGACGGCGTGCGCTTCGCGCGCGGCGGGAAGGTCGTGATCCGGCCCGGCCCGGACGCCGACTTTCACGCCCGGATGCTCGACGGCCGCACCGCGACGATCGAGCGGATCCTGACCGACTACGACGGCAAGACGCATCTGGGCGTGACCATCGACGACGATCCGGGACAAGAGCTGATGCGGGAGACCGGGCGGCTCCTGTATTTCTTTGCCCCCGAGGTGGAGGTGATCGACACATGAGCGATGAGGCATTGCGCAGCATCCTGGTGGCTGGCGTCGGCAACGCCTGGCTGCGAGACGATGGCTTCGGCGGCGAGGTGGCCAGGCGGCTGTCGGAGCGCGAGCTGCCGCCCGGAGTCGAGGTGATGGACGCGGGGACGGGCGGGCTTGATCTGGCCTACGAGGTCATGCGAGGGTTCGACGCGCTCGTCATCCTCGACGTCTCCAGGCAGGGCGGCGAACCGGGCACTCTGTACGTGATGGACGCCGACGAGGAGTCGGTGCCGGGCGGGATCGAGGACGGCGAGGTGATCAACCCGCACGCGATGGACCCGCAGACCGTGCTGCGTTTCGTGAAGGCCGTCGGGGCGTGGCCGGGCCGCGTCGTCGTGATCGCCTGCGAGCCCGTTGATGTTGAGGAAATGGGTTGGGGCTTGTCGCAACCGGTGGCCGACGCCATCGAGCGGGCTGTTGACCTAGTTGTCGAGACGGTCACGGAGCTGCGCGCCGGTGCACGAGCTCTCCCTTAGCAGTGCGATCGTGAACACGGTCGTCAGGCACGCCGCGGGCCGACCGGTCACGGTCGTCTATCTGCGCGTCGGGGCGCTGCGGCAGGTCGTCCCGGACTCGCTCGACTTCTACTTCGAGTTCGTCGCCCGCGGCACCGTATGCGAGGGGGCGCGGCTCGAGCACGAGCTGATCCCGGCGCGTCTGCGCTGCCGCGGCTGCGGACACGAGTGGTCGATCGAGATTCCGGCCTTCCGTTGCCCGGAGTGCGCCGGCAGCGACGTCGAGATCGCGGCCGGGAACGAGTTCGAGGTTGAGTCAATCGAGGTCGGGCCGCCGGCGGCGGCCTGGGGAGATCGCCCTGAGGGCGATCTCGGGGAGGAGACGCAGTGCATCGCACCAAGGTGAGGATCGTCGAGGACGCACTCGACGCCAACAACACGATCGCGAGTGCCAACCGGACCGACTTCGATCGGGCCGGGGTCAGGGTGGTCAACTTCATGAGCGCCCCGGGCGCGGGCAAGACGACCTTGCTCGAGCGCGTCGTCGCCGACCTCCCCGGCGTCCGGGTCGGCGTGCTCGAGGGCGACGTCGAGGGATCGATCGACGCCGACCGCCTGGCCGGCCTCCACGTCCCCGTGACGCAGCTCAACACGAGCGCCGGGTTCGGCGGGGAGTGTCACCTTGACGCCAACATGGTCCGTTCGGCTATCCCCGCCCTCCCGCTCGAAGAGATCGATCTGCTGCTGGTCGAGAACGTCGGCAACCTCGTGTGCCCGGCCGAGTTCCGAATCGGCGAGGACGCTCGCGTCATGGTCTGTGCGGTCACCGAGGGCGAGGACAAGCCGCTCAAGTACCCGCTGATGTTCCGGGCGTGCGAGCTGGTGATCGTCAACAAGATCGATCTTCTCCCCCACCTCGACTTCGATCTCGAGAAGCTCCTCTACAACATCGACGCGGTGCACCCCGACGTCGAGACGATCGTGCTGAGCGCGCGCACCGGGCAGGGAATCGAGGCGTGGCGGGAGTGGCTGTTGCGGACCGCGGCCCGCGAGGAGGCAATTGCTTGACCGTCGCTGCGCTGCTCTCGGGGCGGACGGAGTCGGGCGCGCGGTTCTTCGAGGAGTCGGCCACCGGTCTGAGCCGCGTCTGTCATCGGATGGCCGAGCGGTTCGCCCGCGGAGGACGGCTGATCGCCTTCGGCCGTTCGCCGGCGGCACGGTCCGACGCACGCCACGTCGCGGTCGAGTTCGTGCATCCCGTGATCGTCGGCAAGCGGGCGCTGCCGGCGATCGGACTCGCCGGCGAAGGCGGCGACATCGCCGGCCAGGTCGCGTTGATCGCAGCTCCAGATGACATCGCTATGGGCTTCGGCGCGGACTGTGAAGACGCGGTCGCGGTCGCGCGCAGGCGCGGCTGCCTGACGATCGCGTTTGCGCCGGCGGGCGCCGAATGGGAGTTCGAGCCACCGACCGACGACCCGTACGTACGCCAGGAGCTGATCGAGACGCTCTACCACGTGCTGTGGGAGCTCGTGCACGTGTTCTTCGAGCACCGCGGCCTGCTCGAAGGGCGTAGCCAGCGCCCCGTGCACGATGCCGGTGCCTCGAGCTTCCTGTACCCGTTCCTCGACGAGCGCGAGAGCGACCTGGATGCGGTCCTCGAGGACGTGCGCCGGTCGGTACTGATGAAGGCCGACGAAGTCGCGGCGCTGCGCGAACAGACGCTAACCGACAACGCCGGCGTGCTCGTGGACGCCGCTGCCGCGGCGCGGAGGAGCTTCGACGGCGGCGGAAAGCTGCTCGCGCTCGGCAACGGCGGCTCGGCCACCGATGCCATGGATGTCGTGGCCGACCTCCGGGCGCGAGGCCGGGCGGCAATCGACCTCACGGAGGATCCGGGAATCCTGACCGCGATCGCGAACGACATCGGCGTCGAGGCCATCTTCTCGCGGCAGGTGATCGCCTACGGCACCACCGGCGACGTGGTCCTGGCGTTGTCGACGTCGGGCAACTCCGGCAACGTGCTCCACGCGCTGGCCGAGGCGCGCCGCCGGGGCCTCGTGACCATCGCGCTGGTCGGCTATGACGGCGGCCGGGTGGCAAGCGAGCGCCTGGCCGACCACGTCGTGGTCACCCGCTCGGAGCACATCCCGCGCATCCAGGAGGCCCAGGCGAGCGCCTACCACGCGCTCGTGGAGCTGGCGGGATGAACGTCGTCGCTCGACGCGCGCGGGTGCGCGTGACCGGCACCGTCCAGGGCGTCGGCTTCCGTCCCTACGTGTACCGGCTCGCCGGGGAGCTCTCGCTCGGCGGATTCGTCCTCAACGACGCCCACGGCGTGCTGATCGAGGTCGAGGGCAGTGCGACGGGCGTCGACCGCTTCCTCGAGCGCCTGCCGTCCGAAGCGCCGCCGCTGGCCGTGCTCGAGCAGGTTCTGGTCGAGGAGGGCTCCCCGAGCGGAGACGTCGCGTTCGCGATCCACGAGAGCGTCGGCGAAGGCGTGCCCGATGCGCCGGTGACGCCCGACACCGCAACGTGTGCCGACTGCCTGCGCGAGCTGTTCGATCCCTCCGACCGCCGCTTTCGCTACCCGTTCATCAACTGCACGAACTGCGGCCCCCGCTTCACGATCGTGCGCGGCGTCCCCTACGACCGCCCGCTGACCACGATGGCCGGCTTCACCATGTGCCCGGCGTGTTTGGCCGAGTACGAGGATCCCTCCGACCGCCGCTTCCACGCCCAGCCGAACGCGTGCCCGGTGTGCGGGCCTTCGCTCTGGCTGATCGGAGTCGACGGTGAGGGTGGGTGGGATCCCATTCAATCGACCGCCAGCGCCATCCAGGACGGCGCGATCGTCGCGGTCAAGGGAGTCGGCGGCTACCACCTGGCCTGCCGGGCCGACGATGAGCGTGCGGTGGGGGCGCTGCGGGCGCGCAAGCACCGGGAGGACAAGCCGTTCGCGCTGATGGCGCCGTCCGTGACCGTGGCGGAGTCGCTCGTCTCGCTCGAAGGCCCAGGCCGCGCACTGCTCACCAGCCCGGCCCGCCCGATCGTGCTGGCCCCGCGCCTGCCCGACGCGCCGGTCGCGGCATCCGTCGCTCCCGGAGCCCCCGAGCTCGGCGTGATGCTGCCCTACTCGCCGCTTCACCACCTGCTGCTCGCGGACGCTGGCACCACCCTCGTGTTGACCAGCGGCAATGTCTCCGACGAGCCGATCGCCTACCGCGACGATGATGCGCTCGCGCGCCTGAAGGACATCGCCGACCTGTTCCTCGTCCACGACCGGCCGATCGAGACACGCACCGATGACTCCGTCGCCCGCGCTACCCCCCGGGGAACCGTGCTTCGGCGCTCCCGCGGATACGTTCCGGCGGCGATCCCGCTCCCCGGCCCGGGCGCGGCGCGCGCCGTGCTCGCCTGCGGCGCCGAGCTCAAGAACACCTTCTGCCTGGCCAAGGGTAAGCGCGCTTGGGTCAGCCACCACATCGGCGATCTCGAGAACTACGAGACCCTCCGCTCGTTCACCGACGGAATCGAGCATTACGCGCGGCTGTTCGCGGTCGCGCCCGAGGTCGTGGCGCACGACCTGCACCCCGAGTACCTCTCCACCAAGTACGCGCTAGAGCTCGACGACGTCGACCTCGTCGGGGTCCAGCATCACCACGCCCATCTCGCGGCGTGCCTGGCCGAGCATGGGGAGCCTGGCCCCGCGATCGGTGCGATCTTCGACGGCACCGGATACGGCCTCGACGGCACGGTCTGGGGCGGCGAGCTGCTGCTCGGCGATGCGGGCGCCTTCCGGCGGGTGGGGATGCTGCGGCCGGTGCTTCTCCCCGGCGGCGCGCAGGCGATCCGGCAGCCGTGGCGCATGGCGTGCGCCTGGCTGAGCGAGGCGCTCGACCGTGACCCCGCGATCCCGGCAACGCTCTCCCGGCGAGTCGACCCGCGCGCATGGGCGCAGGTGTCCGGCCTGATCCGCACGGGCGGCGTCTCCCCGGCGACGAGCAGCATGGGGCGCCTGTTCGACGCCGTCGCTGCGCTCGCCGGCATCCGGAGCGAGGTCAACTACGAAGGACAGGCAGCGGTCGAGCTCGAGGCGGCGGCCGACCCGAGCGAGCGGGGGACCTATCCAATCGGCTTCTCTGAGCCTGACGGACTCCTCGTGATCGATCCCCGCGAGACGATCACGGCGGTCGCGGCCGATGTCGCGCGCGGCGAGCACGCAGGGGCGATCGCGTCCCGCTTTCACCGCGCGATCGTCGCCGCCACCGTCCAGGCGTGCGCCCACCTCGCCACCGTTCACGCCACCCACATCGCCGTGCTGTCCGGCGGCGTGTTCCAGAACCGCCTGCTCCTCGACTCGATCTCCGGCGGGCTGGCAGCGACTGGCCTGCGCGTGCTCGTGCCCGAACGACTTCCGGTCAACGATGGTGGGATCAGCTACGGCCAGGCTGCGGTCGCGGCGGCGACGATTGCGACGCGGACAGCTGCGGCGATGACACCTGCGTCGGTAACGCGGTGAGCGAGCGGGGAACCGAACTCGGCCGCGTGCTCGAACAGGAGGTGTTCATCCGCGGCGCGAACCGCCCGTTCGGGGAGCTCACACGTGATGACGCCACATCGCGGGCAGATGAGTTGCGCGCCGCCATCGGCTGGGGCCCGACCGCCCGTGTGGCCCCGGTGGCCCAGGCCTGGCGCGAGCTCGCGATCGCCATGGACCGCGCGGGCGCGACGACCGTCGGCGAGCTCGAGCCGGATGTGCTGCTGACGCTGGCTCCCCGGCTGTGGGTAACGCTTCCCGCGTGAGGGGCAGGCGCGCGCGACACATCGCGGATGACCGGCACGGTGGCCACCACCGGCGCCGCCGAGAGCAGGATCGCGCTTGAGATCTTTGCCGCAAGGGCGCCATTCCCCAGGAGCGACAGGGTACGGCTCGGCCCGGTGCCCGCGGCCATCGTCGTCAACCGCAGCACCAGTTCGACCGGGAGGAGCGCGCCCAGCCGCTCCCGAATCGACGCCCGAGCCCGGTTCAGCAGCTGGCGCACTGCTCCGTTGCTCGTACTCAGCCGCGACGCGATCTCCTCATAGCTGCGACCCTCGAACTCGCGCATGACGATGGCCTGTCGTTGGCGCGCAGGCAGCGATTCGAGCGCCGTCACGAGCGCTTCGAGGCGCTCGCGCCGGATCTCGGGCGACGCGTCGGCGACGTCATCTTCGCAGCCGTCGTGCTCGCGATATTCGGCGTCGACGCGACGGCTGCGCAGCAGGGCGAGCGATGAGTTGTGCGCGATCACGTGCAGCCATCCGCCCAGGCTGCGCACCTGCGCGCCCTTGGTCAGCGCGCGGTGGGCCTTGAGCAGGGCGTTCTGAACCGCCTCGTCGGCGTCGGCGTCGCCCACCACCCGTGCACAGTGCCGCACGAGCGCGCCGCGGTAGCGGTGGACGATCGCCTCGAAGGCCGCCTCGGACCCGAGGCCGGCGAGCTCGGCCAGGCGCTCGTCGGGCTGGGTGCGCAGCGAAATCGTGGCCAGGCGCGATGAGAATATGAGCCGAGGGGTCACTGGGCGTTGCTGCAGGATCCACCGTCCGCGTTAGACGGACGTCGTGATTTCGTAAGAAGCGCGGGGAGGGACGGCCGCGCCCCCTCCCCGCTCTCTCATCCTTCACCGGCCGCCCTAACGGCGGATCCGCCGCTTCGAGTGGTGACGCGGGCCACGCCGGATCGCCGCGGTCGACGCGCTGGTGGTCGTACCCGTCGTCGACGCCGATGTGGTGCCCGCTGTTCCGGTGGTGCTGGTGGTCCCGGTGGTGGTGGTCGTGGCGATCGTGCCCGTCCCGGTCGTACCGGTGCCCGCCCACCCAGGATCTCCGGGACCCGTGCACGCCCACGCGACGCCGCCGCCGCCGGCCATGCACAGGACGCTGGCGGCGACCGCCACCGCGCTGCGCTGCTTCCTCTTCATTAAGGCCTCCTTTTGGTCTGGTGCCCTGTAGACCGGGCACCAGCACCGGGCCTCACGCTCAGAGGCCTAAGAAGTTCGTAAGCGGGCGGCGGCCACCCGCCGGACCCGCGCCAGCACCGGCTCGGCTGCGCCGCTCGACCGCGCCGGCGCCGTGCTCATCGCGATTCCGGCCAGCACCGCGACCGCTCCCAAGATCTGCGCGGCGGTCGCCGGCTCGCCCAGCGCGAGCCATCCGGCGGCCGCGCCGACGACCGGCTCGAGGTTAAGGAAGGCGCCGGCCAACTGGGCTGACACCCGCGCCTGCCCCCACGCGAACAGCCAGAACGGGAGCGGCGTCCCGGCCAGCGCCAGCGCCGCCAGCGCGAGCGCCGAGGTCGGCCCGGCCGGGCCATGGGGCAGCCCCTCGCCCAAGATCGCCACCGGCAACGCGACCAGCGCGCCACCGGCGAACTGCACCGCCGTGACCGCGGCGGCGTCGCGCCCGGCTAGGAGCCGCGGCTGAACGACGATGAACCCGGCCGACAGGACCGCGGAACCGAGGACCAGCAGGTCTCCGTGGGTGGTCGCGCCACCGCCGGCCGATCCGGCCACGCACGCGATGCCCACGAGAGCGACCGCGTAGCCGGCCCAGGTGAGCGGGCGCGCGGCGGTCTGGCCGAGCCCGGTCGCGATCAGCGCCACCAGTACGGGGATGGCACCGATGACCACCGCGGCATGACTGACGCTGGTGTGCTCGATGCCGACGTTCTGGAGCACGATGACCGCGCCGAAGCCGATCGCGCCGGAGACCAGGATCCGGGGCGTCAGGGCATCGCCTAGACCACGCCGACCGGCCAGCGCCAGCACCGGCGCGGCGACGGCGAAGCGGGCCACGGTGAGCCATCCCGGGCCGAGCCACCCGAGCGCGAGCTTGGTCAGCGGGACGTTCAGCCCCCATAAGGTGGCCGCGGCGGTGAGGCAGATGATCGCTGAGCGATGCTGAGACTTCACATCACTCAGGATCGGCAAAATCGCCTATAAGTACAGCTCGATTTGACAACTCACGACCTATGCGATCGAATATTTTGTGAAATGACCGTTTCGCTTGATTTGATTGACGTCGGCCTGCTGGAGGCCCTACAGACCGATGCCGACCGCTCGAATGTCGAGCTCGCCCGGCTCGTCGGGCTCTCGCCCGCCGCCACTCTGCACCGGGTGCGCCGGCTCAAGGAGTCGGGCATCGTGCGGGGCGTGACCGCCCGGCTCGACGCCGCGGCCGTCGGCTTCCCGCTCCAGGTCTACGTGGCCGTAACGCTCCAGAACCACGGCGAGACGGCCCACCGGCGCTTCCGCCAGGCCCTCGGCGAGATGCCCGAGGTCATCTCGGCCGACTGGGTCACCGGCGAAACCGACGCGATGCTGCTGATCGTGGCCCAGGAGGTGGCGCAGCTCCAGCGCGTGCTCGTTCGCCTGTCGACGCGGGGCGGCGCCGCGCGCGTGATGACCCTGCTCCGGCTGGAGGAGCTCAAGCCGCCCTCGCCACTCCCGCTCGAACCGACCCGCGACGGCAAGTGACGTCGGGGACACCGCCGCCGATGGCTCGACGACGTGGCGTCGCCCGCGTGACCGAGGCGCCACGGCGCTGGTGGCGCAGCGCCGTCGTCTATCAGGTTTACATCCGGAGCTTTGCCGATGGAAACGGCGACGGCGTCGGCGACATCGCCGGTCTGCGCAGCCGGCTCCCCTACCTCGCGGAGCTCGGGGTCGACGCGCTGTGGATCACCCCGTGGTATCGCTCGCCGATGCGCGACGGCGGCTACGACGTGGCCGATTTCCGCGCCATCGATCCGAGCTTGGGCACGTTGCCGGAGGCGCAGGCGGTGATCTCCGAGGCCCACGAGTTGGGCCTGCGCGTGCTGCTCGACCTCGTTCCGAATCACGTCTCCGACGAGCACCACTGGTTCCGTGAGGCGCTGGCGGCCGGGCGGGCGGGACCTGAATCCCCGGCGCGGGCGCGCTTCATCTTCCGGGACGGACGCGGCCCGGCGGGCGCGGAGCCGCCGAACGACTGGAGGAGCAATTTCGGCGGGTCCGCGTGGACGCGGGTGACCGAGCCGGACGGGCGTCCCGGGCAGTGGTACCTGCACCTGTTCGCGCCCGAGCAACCCGACCTCGACTGGACCAATCCGGAGGTCCGGGAGGAGTTCGCGGCGATCATGCGGTTCTGGTTCGCGCTCGGCGTCGACGGCTTCCGCATCGACGTCGCCCATGGCTTGGCCAAGGCCGAGGGCCTCCCCGACATCGGCGGGGTCGTATGGCCGCGCGTCGCCGGCGACCGGATCGAACATCCGCACTGGGACCGCGACGAGGTTCACGAGATCTACCGAACCTGGCGCACACTGGCCGACGAGTACAACGATCCCAAGGTGTTCGTGGGCGAGGCGTGGGTGCACGACCCGGAGCGCCTCGCCCGCTACGTGCGGGCCGACGAACTCCACGCCGCGTTCAACTTCGACTTCCTGCTGGCCCCGTGGCAGGCGGAGCCGATGCGCAGCTCGATCGACGCCACCCTGCGGACCCATCGGGCGGTCGGCGCCGCCCCCACGTGGGTGCTGTCCAATCACGACACGGTCAGAGAGGTGTCTCGCTACGCGCGTCCTCAGGGCGTGCGGCCGCTGCTCAAGCTGGGTGACGTGCTCGCGCTTCCGGCGGACCGCCGGCGCGGGCTACGGCGCTCGCGGGCCGCCGCGCTGCTCATGCTCGCGCTTCCCGGCGGCGCCTACATCTACCAGGGCGAAGAGCTCGGCCTGCCCGAGGTCGAGGATCTGCCCGACGACGTGCTCCGCGATCCGGGCTGGGAGCTCTCGGGCCACTCCGAACGCGGCCGCGACGGGTGCCGGGTTCCCATTCCGTGGTCGGGTCCGGCGCCACCGTTCGGTTTCAGCGCGCCGGGCGCGAGCGCGCCGCCGTGGCTGCCGCAGCCGGCCTCGTGGCGCGAGCTAACCGTCGCGGCCGAGAGTGGGGACGAGGGCTCGACGCTCGAGCTCTACCGCCGCGCGCTCGCGCTCCGCCGCGAGCATCCCGCGCTCGGCGACGGCGAGCTCAGCTGGCTGCCGGCGCCGGCGGGAGCGCTCGCCTTCGCCCGCGAGCCGGGCTTCACGTGCGTCGTGAACATGTCGGCCGGCCCCGTGACGCTCCCGCCCGGCGCGCGTGTCCTGATCGCGAGCGCCCCGCCGACCGACGACCACCGCGTGCCGCAGGACACCGCCGTCTGGATCACCAGAGCTCCTCGGGAAGAAACTTCAGCATAGGCGCAGTTTCTTCCCACGCCCCGGTGCCGGCGCTTCAGCGGCCGGGGTCGATCAGTAGCCCTGCTGGCCCGGGCCGTAGCCCTGGGTGGTGCCGGTCTGCGAGCTGCCGTTGCTATTCCCGCTCCCCGTGCTGCCACCGCTGGGCGCGGGCGCGGCGGTGACCGGCGCCGGCGCCGCCGACGTCGTGACCGGCGGGGCCGAAGATGTCGTCACGGGCGGTGCCGCCGTCGTGGTCGCCGAATGGGTGGTCGACGTCGTGGTTGCCGCCGGCTTGGGCTTGTGCACCGCTTTGTGGTGCACCGCCTTCTTGTGGTTCGCGGCCGGATCGGCCGTCGTCGTCGAGGTCGTGCTCGTCGCGGACGCCGCGGCGGTCGACGTGGAGCTGGTCTTCGAAGCGCTCGTACCGCCGCATCCGGCCACCGCCAGGGCGACCGCGATCGTGCTCAGCACCAGTTTTTTCATAGTCCCGCTCCGATTTTCGCTACCAGGCTTGGGTGTCCAGGGTACAAGACACCTCGGGCGCATGATTGTTCCGGTAAGGAAGCCACCTAACGGGTCATCGCGGTGACCGGCGCAGCACGGCGCCGTCCATCGTCGTTTCCCCGCGCGACCCCGCCGGCAGCCGCTTCCGCGCGGACGGTCGGTAAGGTATCCACCGTTGATGGAGGGATCGGGAATCTCGTCCGTCCCGCGAGACGCTGACGGCAACGGTGCAGGCGGGGATGCCATAGCCGGCGCCGGCGGCACGGCTGCCCCGTCGGCCCTGACTGCGGAACCGCCGCCCACCGAGGGCACAACCGGACCGCGCCGAGGGCGCGGGCTCCCGCTCACCTTCGGCTCGCGGTCGGGGTTGATCCTGACCGTGTGCTGCGTGGCGCAGTTCATGGTGATCCTCGACCTGAGCATCGTCAACGTCGCGCTGCCCTCGATCCAGTCGAGCCTCAACTTCACCTCGGCGGACCTGCAATGGGTCGTGGACGCCTACGCGATCACCTTTGCCGGCTTCCTCATGCTCGGCGGCCGCGCCGCCGACCAGCTCGGGCAGCGCCGGGTGTTCGTGGCCGCCCTCGTCCTGTTCTCGATCACATCGCTCGTGGGCGGCGCGGCGGTCAACCGTCAGATGCTGCTCGTGGCCCGAGGTGTGCAGGGCTTCAGCTGCGCCTTCATGGCCGCCTCGTCGCTGGCGATCATCACCTCCTCGTTCCCGCCCGGTCCGCAGCTCCATCGGGCGATCGGCCTGTGGGCGGCCATGAACGGCGCCGGCGGAGCCGCCGGGACGCTGTTCGGCGGGATCATCACCCAGGAGCTCAGCTGGCGCTGGGTGCTGCTCATCAACCCCCCGATCGGGATCGCCACCGCGATCGTCGCCTGGTCAGTGGTCGCCGACCGGCGCCGCGAGGGGGCCGACCACAGCTTCGACCTGGCCGGCGCGGTGACGTTGACCCTGGGTCAGATGGTGCTCGTGTACGGCGTCGTCGAGGCCGGACTGCGCGGCTGGAGCGCCGCGCTCGCGCTCGGGCCGATCCTCGCCGGAATCGCCCTGCTGGCGGGCTTCTGCGTGATCGAGACGCGGGTGGCATCCCGGCCGCTCGTGCCCTTCAAGGACCTGACCAAACCCCTGCAGGTGGCCAACACGATCGTGCTCCTGTTCAGCGCCGCGCTGTTCCCGATGTGGTACCTGAGCTCGCTCTACCTCCAGCAGGTGCTCGGGCTTTCGCCGCTCCACGCCGGCCTCGCCTTCCTGCCGATGGCGCTGATGATCATGCTCGTGGCGCGCAGCGCCGGCAAGCTCGTCAGCCGCTTCGGCGTGCGCGCGGTCCTGACCAGCGGTCTGATGATGATGACCGCCGGCATGCTGCTGTTCACCAAGATCGCGGCCAGTGGCAGCTCGGTCGTCTACGTGGTCGTGCCGGGGCTGCTGACCGCGGCCGGGATCGGGATGTCGATCGTGCCCTCCACGATCGCCGCCACCCAGGGCGCCAAGCAGGGCCAGGCCGGCCTGGCGTCCGGGCTGGTCAACACCTCGCGCCAGGTGGGCGGCGGGCTCGGCATCGCGGTCCTGATCACGCTCGCCACCTCACGCTCGAGTCACCTGATCGGCGCCGGCCACGGCGAGCTGCAATCCCTCACCGACGGCTTCCGCCTCGGCTACTTCATCGGCGCCGGCCTGTGCGCCGCCGCGGCGATCGTGACCGTGGCGTTCGTACCACGAACCGCCCCGGCTCACGCCGCGCCCGGAGCGGCCCCCCGGCGGTTCTCGATCCGCTCGATCGGCGTCGTGGTGGCGGCGGTGATCGCCGGCTTCGTCGCGCTCGACTTCGCCGTCGGTGGATCGCACGGAGCCCCGATCGGCGCCTACGTCACGAGCGACACCTACCAGTACGTCTCGGCGCCGGGACTGAGGCCGCCGGTGATCCGCACCGACGTCGCGACCGACAGCAGCAAGCTCGCCCCGGGCTACATCTTCATGACGAACTTCTACGACCTGAACCACCCGCCGATGGTGGGCCAGAGCGGGCCGCTGATCCTCGATAACCACCTCCAGCCCGTCTGGTTCAGGCCGGTGCCGACGAATGTCGTCGCCGGCAATCTCAGCCTGCAGGTCTACGACGGGAAGCCGGTGCTCGCCTGGTGGCAGGGCACGATCACCAGCACCGGCGCCACCGAGAGCGGCGAGGACGTGATCGTCGATCAGCACTACCGGACCATCGCCACTCTGAAGGCCGCCGACGGATGGGTCCTCACGCTGCACGAGATCGTGATCCGCGGCCACGACGCCTGGGTGACCGCCAACAAGGACATCCCGATGAACCTGTCCCGCTACGGCGGCGCCTACAACGGCGCACTGACCGACTCGGCCGTGCAGGAATACGACCTGCGGACGGGCAAGCTGGTGTACAGCTGGGACGCGCTCAAACACATCTCGCTGAGCGATTCGCGGGCTTCGCTGCCGACAAACGGCTTCCCCTGGGACGCCTACCACGTCAACTCGATCAACATCTCCGGCGACGGCACGTTCGTGGTGTCGATGCGCAACACGTGGACGGTGTACAAGGTGAACATCGCCACGGGAGCGATCGAGTGGACGCTCGGAGGCCGGCACTCGAGCTTCAAGCTGAGCCCGGGAGCGGACTTCGAATGGCAGCATGACGTGGTCTCCTACCCCGGCGGGACGGGCGGGACGCTCGTGACCATGTTCGACGACCACTGCTGCCAGATCACGGGTGGCGGCACGTACGTCTCGCCGACGGCGCCGTCGCGGGCGCTCGTGCTCAAGCTCGACCTCGCCGATCACACCGCGACGTTCGTGGGGCAGTACAGCCACGGGACCAATTTCGACTCGGACTACATGGGCAGCGTCGAACCGCTGGCGAACGGCAACGAGTTCGTGGGCTGGGGTTCGGCCCCGTGGTTCACCGAGTACGACTCCTCGGGCAAGATGCTCCTGGACGCGCGCCTCCCCGGCTCGGACATCACCTACCGGGCGATGGTCGAGCCCTGGGTGGGCTTGCCCCTCTACCCGCCCTCCGGCGCGGCACGCCTGCACGCCGGCCGGACGACCGTGTACGCGAGCTGGAACGGCGCCACCGAGCTCGCGAGCTGGCGCGTGCTCGGAGTGAGCAGCGCCGGCTCGACCACGACCGTGGCTTCGGCCGCCAAGTCGGGCTTCGAGACCGCGATCCCGGTGGCGCAGGGCTACTCGCGGTTCGAGGTTCAGGCCCTCGACGCGCACGGCCACGTCATCGGCACCTCGCAGCCGTTCAGCGCGGCCGGCTGAGCTGGAGCCGGTGGGGATCAGTCAGGCGAGCAGCGCACGTACAGCGTCCCGCCGGGACCCGAGACGTTGATCCGCAGCCGCGGAGCACCGTCCGGTGGTACGAATGCCGGCGGCTCGAGCACCTGGCTGGCAAAGGCTCCGCCACCCCGAACGTCGACCGCGACGCCCGCCGGCGCGATCACGGTCACGGTCCCGAACAGGTTGTAGATCGCCAGCTCGACCTCCGGCCCGGGCAGCCGCGCCTGGCGCAGGTCGAGGACGATCGTGCCGAACAGCGAGCGCCACGATGAGCGCGGCGGCAGTTCCCACGCGCCGCGACGAACCAGCTTCGAGCAGAGCGCGCGATGCTTCACCGGCTCGACCGCCGGCGACGCGGGCGCGACCGCCGGCAGGTCCACGGTCAGCGCCGCGAGCTCGCGATCCGTCCGTGCCAACTGGGCGTGACCCACGCGATCGCTGAACTCCTCAAGGGTGAGTCGGCCGCTCGTGACGGCATCACGCAGAAGCACGATGCTCTGCTCGCGCTCGGCGTCGCTGGCGAGGGTGGGACGAGGCTCCGGCAGGTCGGTCATTGGCCCAAAGTTAGCGCTGCGGCGCTAAGGCGCCGAGAGCCGACGCCTAAGGGGTGCAAACCGGCCGCCCGCTCCATCTGCCCGATGTGCGAATCACGTCTTACCGGCACGATCGGTCCAGTCAAGTGAGAGGACGATCGTGATGACCCAAACGCACAAACCCACCCTGGCCATGCGCGTCGCACACGCGGACGAGGCCGACATAGTCCGACGGCTGGCCCAGCTCGACGATGCGCCGACGCTGTCCGGTGAGATCCTCCTCGCCGTGGTCGACGGCGAGACGGTTGCTGCGCTGTCGCTGTCCGACGGGCGGGTGGTGGCCAACCCATTCCTGCGGACCGCCGATGCGGTGGCGCTGCTCCGGATCCGCGCCGCCCAGCTCTCAGACCGGAAATCGGGCCGGCACCCGTGGCGCTACGGGCGTTCGGCGATGCGGCGCGCCGCACGGGTCGCGCCGTCGCTCGCCACGGGTCGGTAGTCGACGCTGCGTGATCAGAGCACTTCGGAGAGCGCCGCCAGCTGCAACTCGTCGATCGTGGCGGTCAACTCGCTGACGCAGTCGCGGATGACCGTGTAGCGGATCACGCCCTGGCGCAGTCCGAAGTTCTGAACAGTCCGCTGTGCGGCTACCTCGTACAGATGCGTTCCATCGGTCAGATATCTCATGGGTGGGGTCCCGTCCGGCCTAGCGAAGCTACGCCTCTGTAGCTTCTGGCGATTCCCCTATTTACCCGGCGATCCGGGCACTTAAACCATCATCGGTTGAAAACAACCGATCTGTAGTAGTGAAACCCCTCTGTCGGACGGATCCGGCCTACAGCGCGCTCGGGGCGTCGACCAGGCCCGCGATGGCCAGCCGGCGGCGCACCAGGCCCACCGCGTAGTTCCGCGTCTCCCCGTCCACGACGTCGCCCCAGGCGGCCGCCGCCGCGGTGGCGCGGTCGAGCACGTCGTCGAGCAGGTCCGGGCGCTGGGCCTCTGTGAGGCAGCGCACGCCAAAGCCGACGTGCCACCGCTCATCCTTTTCGACGCGCTCAACCCCCTCGCGAATCCCGGGCAGGACGCCGTCGGCCAGGTCGTCGAGCAGCGCGCGCTGTCCGGCCGAGAACACGGCTCCCTCGAGAATCATGTGGTAGAGGGCGACGCCGTCGAGGATCTCGGCGCGTCCCGCCGCGAGCTGGGCCGCGAGCGCCGGCAGCCGCACCTCGAACAAGTCGAGCAGCGGATCCGGCACGAGCGCTCGGGCCGCGTCCCGCCGCTCGTCAGGGGTGTCGCCGGGCAGTTGTAGAACCTCCGCAGCGACGCGGTCGAAGAACTGCGTGTGGCGATCCTCATCGCGACGCTGCAGGAAGAAGAGCCACATCATCATCGTGTCGCCGTGCTCGGCGCGATCCGCGAACGGCACGAGGTGCTCGGCCACGGAGTCTTCGGCCACCCGGAAGCCGGCTATCAGCGTGGTCAGGCGCTGGCGGCGGGCGGCCGGGAGCTCGGGCCACGCGCGAGCGTCGGGCGCGAGGTCGATGGCCGCCGCGTCCCATTGCAGGCGCGCCACGATCTGGGAGTACGTCGCGAGCCGGGGGAACATCAGCAGCTCCGTGCGGTCGGCGGTCGGGACGCTGAGACCGCCTGCCCCGGCGGGGATGTACGGATCTTGGACCATCAGAAATAGTTTGCCGAATTGGCCCTCGTGTCCATGACTCAGACGTTCGCCGGCCGCTTCATCGCGCGGTAGACGAATTGAGGATGGTCGGCGGCGCCTGACGGCGGCGCCTTAGCAGGATGGTCGGCGGCGCCTGACGGCGGCGCCTTAGCAGGATGGTCGGCGGCGCCTAACGGCGGCGCCTTAGCAGGATGGTCGGCGGCGCCCGACGGCGACGCCTTCGGAGAATCATCGGCGGCGCCTGACCGCGGCGCGGTCTGAACCGACGCACGCGCCGAGACGACGCGTTCGTGGTGTGGCGAGAACTGGCAGACGGGATCGGTGGCGGCCGCATCGCCGGTCAACCGCAGCGCCTGGCAACGGCACCCGCCCCAATCCTCCTCCTGCCGTCCGAGCGGGCACGACCGGCACGGTTCCTGCATCCAGCCGGTGCCGCGGAACCGCGCGAACGCGTCCGACTCGTTCCAGATCCACCCAAGCGGATGCTCGCGGACGCTGGCGAACTCGAGTCCTGGGATCGTCGAGGCCGCCTGACACGGGAGGACGTCGCCGCCCGGCGCGACCACCATCGCGGTTCGGCCCCACCCCCCCATGCACGGCTTCGGGAGCTCCTCGTAGTAATCGGGCAGCACCCAGAGCACGTCGACGGCGGGGCCGACGCGCTCGCGGAAGCGCCGGACCGCCTCCTCCCCCCGCCGGAGCTGCTCCCACGATGGCATCAGGGCTGCTTGATTCACCACGGCCCAGCCGTAGTACTGCGTGTTGGCGAGCTCGAGCCGCTGCGCCCCGAGCTCGAGCGTCAGATCGAGCAGTTCCTCGATGCGGTCGAGGTTCTGATGGTGCAGCACGCAGTTGATCGTCAACGGGAAGCCGAGCTCCTTCGCGGCCCGCGCCGCGGCGATCTTCTTCTCGAACGACCGGTTTCCCGCGATGCGGTCGTTGTCCTCCGGGTTCGGGCTCTGGATCGAGATCTGCACGTGGTCGAGTCCCGCCGCCTTCAACGCCTCCGCGCGCTCGCGCGTGAACAGCGTCCCGGCGGTGATCAGCGACGAGTACAGGCCGGCGTCGCGCGCGCCCTCGCACAGTGCGACCAGGTCGCGACGCAGCATCGGCTCGCCACCGGTGAGCGCGAGCTGGAGGACGCCCAGCCCGCGCGCCTCCCTGAAGACGCGAAGCCAGTCCTCGGTCTCGAGCTCCCGGCGATGCCGGGAATCGCCGATGTCGAGTGGATTCGAGCAGTACGGGCAGTGCAGCGGGCACTGGTAGGAGAGCTCGGCGATCAGCGTGAACGGGCTAGGCGGCGGCATCGACCAGCAGTCCCCTCCGCGCCATCGTGTCCACCAACTCCCGAACGTCGTCACCTACATCGGCGCCACCGTATCGCTCGCTCAGAACACTGACGATGTCATCGACCGAGCGTTCCCCGTCGCACAACTCGAGCACCGCGACCGCCGTCGGATTGAGGCGCACCGCCCCCTCGGGAACGAGCAGCAGGTGCTCTTCGCGGACCTCGTCGTACCGCAGTCGCGCGCCGGTGACGAGCTGAGGACGAGTCATGCGCTTGGCTGCGTGTCGCCCCGCTCGATGGCGTCCAGCTGCGCCCACAAGACCTGGGTCTTAAATCTCAAAGCCGCAACCGCGGCATCCTGCTGCTCCCGCGTTCGGCAGCGCGCCACCACGAGCTCGAGCGCATACTCGGCGTCGCGCGGCGCCTTCACGAGCCGGGTCCGGAAGTACTCGAGTCCCGCGGGGTCGATCCACGGATAGTGACGCTCGAGCGCCTCGAGCCGCACCTTGATCGCGGCCGGGCCGAACAGCTCGGTGAGCGAAGAGGCGACCGCCTCCACCCACGGCTTCTGGCGCGCGAAGTTCACGTAGGCGTCAACGGCATACCGAACCCCGGGCACGACGCCGCGCTCGGACTCGAGTTCGGCCCGGGGGACCCCAAGCGCCTCGCCCAGCCGGAGCCACGACTCGATCCCGCCCCCTCCCTCGGTCGTGCCGTCGTGGTCGACGATCCGCTGGACCCAGTGCCGCCGGACGTCGACCTCGGGACAGTTGGACATGATCGCCGCATCCTTCAGCGGAATGCACTTCTGGTAGTAGAAGCGGTTGGCGACCCACCGCTGAAGCTCATCGCGGCTCAGCTCTCCCGCGTCCATCCTCTGGTGGAACGGGTGGAGGTTGTGGTAGCGCGTCCCCTGCGCGCGGAGCTGCGCGACGAACTCCTCGCTCACAGCTCCACCTCGAGCCCGTCATAGGCAACCTCGACCCCCGCGCGCGTGACCTCCTCACGCTCGGGCGAGTTCTCGAGCAGGATCGGGTTGGTGTTGTTGATGTGGACCAGCGCCTTGCGCGGACGCTCCAGCCCCGCCAGCGCCTCAAGCGTCCCGCCGGGACCCGACAGCGGCAGGTGCCCCATGTCGCGCGCGCCGCGCGTCGAGATGCCGAGCCGGGCGAGCTCGTCGTCGCGCCAGAAAGTGCCGTCGACAAGCACCAGATCGCTAGCGGCGAACCGAGCCAGGATGCCGTCGTCGAGCCGGGCCAGACCCGGCACGTAGGTGAGGACGCCGCCGGTGACGCGATCGTGGAACACAAAACCGCTCGCGGTGAGCTCCACGCCCGACCCATCGAGGTAGCGCGGGGCGTCGCCGCCCGCATCGAACGTCTCCACGGTGAGGCTCGATCCTTCGAGTGGACTCGCTCGTCCCGGCTCGAGCGTCCGCCACTCCGCGCCGCAGTAGCGCTCCAGAATCGGCAGCACCGGGTACCCCTGCGTGAGCGCGCGCTCGACGCCGCCGTCGCCGTACACGCGCACCGGGGCTGTCGACTCGCGCAAGAGCAGGAGACCCGCGGTGTGGTCGATCTCGGCGTCGGTCAACAGCACGCCGGCCACCGGCGGCGCGCGCACGCCGCCGTTGCGCGGCGTCGCGAGCGACTCGAGCTGCTGGCGCGCGTCCGGCGAGGCGTTCACCAGAAACCACGGACCATCGCCTCCGCGGACCGCCAGCGACGACTGGGTGCGCGGTTGCGCCCGCACACCGGCCCGCGCCGCCTCACACGTCGGACACCGGCAGTTCCACTGCGGAAACCCTCCGCCGGCGGCCGAGCCCAGAATCCGAACGTGCACGCGGTGGCAGAAGCGGCGTGTAGCCCCGGCGCACCGCCCGAGGCCACGCCAGCTTCAGTTCCTACCGGTGATAGAGGTAGGAAGTGACCTCCGAGCACATCTCGATGAACTCAAACTTCGGCTTGCTCCAAACCATAGGATGCCTCTCCCTCTTTAGAGTTCAACGTGCGGGTCGCATCTTACACACCGAATGCAAGCCGCTGAAAAACGCTGTCAGGCGGTGAACGTCGAGGTAACGGCGGGGGGCGGGGATGCGGCGGGCGCCGATCTCGTCGCGGTCGCGGTCGGTGTGCGGGCCTGACAACTTGGCGTACCGGAGCGGGCCGTCGCGGGCGCGGACCCGGTCGCGATCGCGTATCGGCAGTCACGTCCACCGCTCGCCGTGGGCGCGCTCGAGCCCCACGTCGAGGAGCCGTCGACGGCCGCGGCACGAGCCTTGCGGTCGTGCCGAAATGGCGGAATAGTCGCGTGAGCGCTTGATCCGGCGCGCCCGCTGACGCTCGATAAGCAGGTGCGCGCGCTGATCCACAGAGCGGTCGTCGAGGGCTACGACGGCCGACGGTGGCGCGGTGATCAGCCGCCGCTGAGCGTCGAGCGGTTCGTGATCAGTGGGTGCCCTGACGGGCTCGTGCCGGCGGCCAACCGCGCGCGAAGTGGTCGATGCACCGGCGAACGTAATGTCACCCGCGAACCTACCCGATCGGGTAGTGAAGTTTGACCACCTGGTCACTGAGAGTGTCGATCCGGTTAGGGCCGCGCTCGGTCTGGCCGCCGTCGGGTCCGCGACACGTCCGGCTACGGCGGCCGCGTGCTGGTCGAGCTCGCCACACGGCTGCGCGTTACGCTGAGTGAATGAGCCACCAAGACGGCGACCACCGAGCCCTGACCGCGGCAACGCCGGGCCGGATCGTCGACCCCTCCAAGTTCGATCTCGCCGCCGCGGAGAAGGCGGCACTGGATCTGTTGCGCGCGATCGGCGCCGACCTCGATTCGCCGGGTCTACTCGACACTCCGCGCCGCGTTGCCGCGTCGTTCGCCGAGCTGGTCACGCCCGCCGAGTTCGACGCGACGCTGTTTCACAACGAGGGCTACGACGAGCTCGTGCTGGTGCGTGAGATCCCGTTCCACTCATTGTGCATGCATCACCTGCTGCCCTTCCACGGCCATGCGCACGTCGCCTACCTTCCGGGAGAGACGATCATCGGGATCTCGAAGCTGGCCCGTGTCGTGGAGGCGTTTGCGCGCGACCTCCAGCTCCAGGAGCGCATGACCGTGCAGATCGCCGATTGGCTGGAGCAGGAGCTCGCGCCGCGAGGCGTCGGCGTGGTTCTCAGCGCCGAGCACATGTGCATGACGATCCGAGGCGTGCGCAAGCCGGGGGCGCGAACGGTCACCTCGGCGGTGCGAGGCCGCCTGCGCGCCGACGCACGCACGCGCCAGGAGTTCTTCAGCCTTGTCGATAGATAAGGCGCCGCCGTCAGGCGCCGCCGGCAAATCTGATCCCAGTGAGCGGGCGCCCCTGATCGAAACGGTCGTGACCACCACCGGGTCAGACAGTGTGGTCAACTGCGCCGCGATGGGGGTCCGCTGGGGCGAGCAGGAGCTCGTGTTCTGGCCCTTCGACGGCACGCGCACGCTGCGAAACCTCCGCCACCGCGGCGAGGCGGTCGTGCACCTGACCGACGACGTGCTTCTGTTCGTGCAGTCCGCGCTCGGCCATCCTCAACCCGCCACGCGGCCGGCCAGCCGCGTCGCCGGCGCGGTGATCGAGGCGGTCAACTCGTGGCGCGAGGTGATCGTGACCGAGATCGCGCCCGACCCGTCGGGACTCTCCCGATCGCGGGTGCGGGCCCGCGTGGTGGCCTCTGGCGCGGGTACGCAGGCACCCCTCGGGTTGTGCCGGGCGCGGCACGCGGCCCTCGAGGCGTCGATTCTCGCCTCGCGCCTCAGGTGGCTCGGCGCCGACCACGTCGTCGCCGAGCTCGACCGCCTTCAGGAGCTGGTGGACAAAACCGCCGGGCCCCGCGAGCGGGCCGCGATGGACTACGTGCGGCGGTACGTGTCCGAGCGAACATGACCGAGATCGTCGTCAGCGCGCCGGCGCGGCTGCACTTCGGCATGCTCGACCCCGCCGGGGTCGGAGCCAGGCGCTACGGCGGGTTCGGCGTGGGCGTCGAGCAGCCGCGGGTCCTCGTCGGACTCCGGCCTCGCGCCGATGACCAGGTGATCGTCACGGGCCTCCAGGCCGAACGCGCCGCCGAGTTCGCCCGGCGCGCCCAGGCGGCATTTGCGTTCGCCGAAGGGGTCGAGGTGAACGTGTACGAGGCCATCCCCGCGCACAGCGGGCTCGGTTCGGGCACCAAGCTTGGCCTGTCGATCGCGCGCGGGGTCGCCGAGCTGGCGGGAGTCTCGGCCGGACCCGAGCGCCTGGCCGCGGCGAGCGGGCGCGGCGCGCGCTCTAGCGTCGGCTCATGGACGTTCGCCGCACCGGGCCTGGTGGTCGAGGCCGGCGTGCGCGACGGCGACTCGATCAGCCCGGTGGT
>Ga0335072_10003693_pt1 | contig 22942 bp, 8 predicted proteins | sample Lox_Sample_21_FD_206725 | JGI IMG/M metagenome (GOLD analysis project Ga0335072, IMG submission 206725) | Soil microbial communities from Loxahatchee National Wildlife Refuge, Florida, United States - Lox_Sample_2.1 | ecosystem: Environmental > Terrestrial > Soil > Wetlands | place: USA: Florida...
AGTTGAATTAAGCTGCGCCTGGCTGTCGTCGCGAATCAGCGTGCCCGGATAATCGGACCCAACTGACAAATCGAAGAACCGATCCACTGCTCCCGTTGAGTCCTTGAGATTCACGACAATAGTTCGAGGCGGATCATGTTGCGATTGAGCCGGAACAGACAAGGCAAATGAAGCCACAAAGAAGCCAGGAACAAGAATCAGAAGACAGCGCGAAACCGAACCATGCATGTATTTGTACTTCCTTCAGAGAAATAGGTTGATTTGATTGAATGGTTGCGTTTCGATTCCGCATGAGTAGCAGCGAGTGCAAACCTGCAATCGAGATCGTCTCGACTAGTTCGCGCTCGTTCCCCAGATGATTCCTCTGCCTCCCCAGGTTCCAAAGTAAACAGTTCCGAACGTGCGCATGTCTCCACAGACCGGACCGATTCCACCCCATTGATGAGCGGAATCGTTGATCTGTAACCATGTAGAACCGCCGTCCGTGGACCGGTATAGTCCCCAGGCGCCGCCGACTGTCCCGTCGAGAAATAGAGTGAGCTTGGAAGACGCCGAAGCGGCTTTCCCGTATCCGAGGTGATACGCCCACTGAACACCGGCGACTGCTGTCAACTGCGGAGACGTGGGCGAAGAGGTATTGGTATAGAGGCTGCCGGCTGAATCTCCTCCGGTTAACCACAGATCCCCTCGGACATCCGGCAGAGAATAGAGAGTCGGAGCATCCGAATTCCCACCAGCCGGAAGACCTGTTTGAAGAACCGTAAAGTCAGCTCCCCCATCTGTGCTGATGGTCAGCGTTCCGCCGGAGAGTCCATAGTAGACGCCTGCCGTTGCGCGATCGCTCACAACTTGAGCATGCGCGCTGATTCCCGTCGACGCGGTCCATGTACTGCCTCCGTTCTTTGAGTACCAGACGGACGATGTGTCCTCCGTCGCCCAGACCATCGATGAGCCGTCGGGCGCAATTGCAATCGTGCCTCCGCCTTTGGAACCTGGCGGTATCGAGGAAAAACCAATCCAGTTAAGTCCGGCGTTCGTCGAGATCTCACCAACCGGTGTGGCGCCCTTGGTTCCGTCAGTTACTCGTACCACGGTTGCGGGCGCGTTCTGCTCGAAATCCATAGATGAAGGAGTCGCCTGGGGATTGGCGAGGTTCCCTTGTGCTGGGGAAACAGTGAGATCCTGATGCGCAAATCCATAAACGTCTCCAATCGAGCTCAACAGAATCGTATTTCCAGACGGTGGCGCCCATAGTCCTTCCACGGCCGTTTCCTCAATGCCCAAGTCTTCGAAGCTCCAATTGACAATTCCTCCAGAGCTTGCACTGGGATCAGCGCTGGTCAGATTGGATGTCATCCACAGTCCACCGCCGAAACCGTACATCGCATGACCTCCGTTGAATGGATCGATGGCAATGGCCGTGGCCCAGTTTCCAGTGGAGACAGGACCGTACGCGCCAACGTAGGGGACATCCGAGTAACTATGCGTGGCGAGGTTCGGCGACTGTGAGTAGATGTTTTGCGTCACCGAGGAAACGTCCCTCCACGTTGCTCCATCGTCCGAGGAGCGATACACGACGTCCCCGGTAGGCCAGTACTGATCGAGTGTCCCTATCAGCAGGTGCCCCGCATTGCTGGGATCGACCGCGAGTCCCCCGTAACCATTGCTATTGTTGATGGTGAGTTTTTGATTGGGCAGCGTGAGCTGCGTCCAGGTTCCCGAGGTCCAGTTAGAGGCTGGGACAAACTTCCAGAGTTGACCGGTGGTCATGGTGTCCGGACCGGCCTGATCGCCATACAGAATGTAGAGGGTTCCAGTGGGACCAAGCCTGGCTTCCAAGGGCGCCAGCGGTGTTGCGGCCGAGGTAAAAGTAGGCTGTCCGCTCACGGCAGTCCATGTGCTGGCTGTCGAACCGCCAGTAGTCGTTACGTAGACTCCTAACGAAGTTCCTCCCGTTCCTGTGCCCGCCACAATGGCGTAGACCACCGGAGTGGCCGAGCCCGAAGAGCCGCTCGCCCGGATCGGAAGCACCGCCACCACACCGTCCGATTCCGTCGTGCCACCGTCCGGATTGGAAGTCGTGACAGATAGGCCGGTCTCCCGGGTCCACGCGAGTCCGGAGTCGGTAGAGATCTGTAGGCCGGCATCGCGCGTACCGAAGTAGACGGTGCTGGGAAGATTGGGATCGACCGCGATCCGCTCGCCGGTGCCGCGGCCCGGCTCATTCGAGCCATTCTTGAAGCTCAGTGGAACGGTCGTGAATGAGGCGCCCTGATCGTCCGAGATCAGCATGGCTCCGTTTCCAGCCCAACTGGCGTCATACTCTCCAACCGCCAGGTAGAGTTTGTTGGCGTTCGTGGGGTCGAGTCCGAGTGCTTCTACGCCCGCCCAGTTGTTGTTCGCCCTCGAAGTGAAATCGAGCAGTGGCTCCCATTGCGAGTCGTTGGGACCCCAGCGGTACGCCCCGCCGATGTCCGTCCGTGCGTACATCAGGTTCTGTTCGGTGGGGTGAAAATAGAGCCCGGTAATGTAGCCGCCAGCCACGATCCGCACATTCGTCCACGAATACGATGGTGCGGACTCTGCATTCACAGTCAGGTTCACGCTCCCGCTGGCCGAGTTGTAGTCTGCGATATCTGTAGGCGTGAACGTGACGGAGAGCATCTGTGTTCCAGCCGTGTTCATGACCGTACCCGCAGCCGGCGAGTAAACGAAGACACCGGGGACGTTCGAGCCGCCGAAGGTGGCTACTGCATTCAACTGCGTGCCGCTCAGAGCCGCCCCGGCGGATACCGGCGCAGGGGTGCTCCAGCTAATGGTGGGCGTAGCCTTGTTGACCGTGATCGAATTTGTAGCCGTGGCCGGCGTGGCCATGGTGGGATCGCTGGGTGTAAACGTCGCGGTGAGCGTCTGTGTTCCCGCGCCAAGTACGGTTCCTGCGGCCGGTGAATACGTGAACGTACCTGGGTAGTTGGCGGTGGCGTCAAGCTGCGCAGAACTCAATGCGGTGCCGTATTGGATCGCAGCCGGAGCCGGCCAGGTGATCGCAGGCGTAGTGGAGACCGGTGAGTTGTTGCGGCTGCCGCAGCCGTTCGATATGGAAGCGGTTAAGATGAACGCGCTGAAAAATAGAAGAATAGGCTTCATGTTCAACGATGCTCCTGGATAGGCAGGGGCACTTATGCCGCCCGCCAATGCAAGCGTGCCCGCCGTGCGTGTCTGGATTGGGTGCCCGGACTGCGGAGACAGCCCGGGCCGTGGCGCGACCGCCGCACCTTATTGCACGTTGACAGAGACCTGGAATGCTCGTTGCGCGCAAGGCGAAAGTGCGGTGTCGGGCTGGCCAGTCGACGGATTGGTCCCGCAGGTTTGAACCGCATTGTTTGATCCGTTGACAACGAACGGATCGGACGACGCGTACACCGTCACCGTGCTGGTGCCGGTGGGCGTTGTAAAGATATTGCCGCTGGTGCATGCAAGGATCCCGCTCGCCGCAATACCGGCGAAGAGCAACGCGAACACCAGGGTTACGGTTGCAAAGGCTCGGCTCCTGAAGCGCCGCCGCGCAATGAAGAGCAGCACCCCCATGGGACCGGCCAGCCACCAGAGGAATCCGCTGGACGTGGGCGTCTGCGGCGGCTGGTCGATGGTCACGGTCATGGTCACCGGCGAATTGAAAGCCGCAGCGGTAGCCGTGCTCGCCGTGACATCGAGATACCCAGGAGAAAAGACGCAGCGGGCGTTAACAGGCAGCGATGACGCTAGACAGCTGAATCCGACGACGCCAGTCCAGCCGCCATAGCTGGTGGCCGTGAAGGTGATAGAGCCGGGGTTGTTTGCGTTGCTGGTGAGGCTGGCGCCGCTGGAAGCGACCACGACTTGTGGCGCGCTGACCACATAGACTGTCCCGCTAGCGGTAGAGCCTATGTAGTTGGAGTCTCCGCTGTATGTCGCAACCACAATATCTGTGCCGACCGGAAGCGCGGATGTGGTGAGGGATGCCTGGAACCCTCCGCTGGCTGACTCCAATGGCACAGCGCCCAACGTCGTGCTGCCAGTGGTGAACGTCACTGTGCCCGTGGGGATGCCGATGCCGGTTGAACTGACGGTGACAGTGAAGGCGACCGAAGCGCCGGAGACAGCGCTGTACGGACTGACATAAGGCGCGGTGATAACCATCGTAGAAGTGGTGGGCGCGGTGCTCACCACCAGGCTGATCGCCGAAGACGTGCTCGCGTTCCATGAGCTGGACCCGAGATAGACAGCCTGCAGAGAATGGTTGCCGCCCGTTAGACCGGTGGCCAGCGTAAAGGTGGCCACGCCGCTGCTGCTGAGGGCGGCCTGGGCAGTAATTGTGCCGTCCACCAGGAGCTGCGCAGTACCCGCCGGAGTTCCGCTGGGGGAGGTAACGGTAGCCGTGAGCGTGATGGGCTCACCGAAAAATGGACTTCCACCGGCCGGAGAAGTGATGGCCAGTACCGTCGCGGTGTTCCCCGCCGAGGCTCCGTTGCCGGTCAGGACCACTTGCGATGAGAGCGCATTCGCCGCATTGCTGCTCAGAGTCAGTGTCTCCGACCGGGCGCCAGCGGCGGTCGGCTGGAAGGTTGCATCGAGCTCACAACTGGCTCCCGCGGAGACACTGCTACCGTTCGCGCACTCGCTCGCAGAAGATGCGCTCAAGCTGAAGTCTGCTGTATTGCCGCTGGCTGTAAAGAACGGAGACGCAAAGACCAGAGGCTGATTCCCTTCGTTCTCTACCTGAACGGGCAAAGGCGCGCTGAGCGAACCCACGGCCCAATCGCCGAAAGCCTCGCTCGTGGAGGTCCTGGTAATCAGATAAGCCGCTCCGGCCTTGCTATCGGCAACGTAGAGGTTGCCAATCGAATCCACGGCCAGTCCATACGGATTGGCGTTTCCGATGCCGACTTGAATGGCCTCATTTGGATCCAGCGTCCCGGAAAGGTTCGGAATGCGAACCACGTCGCCATTGCCCGAGTCCACCACAAACAGGCTGCCGGAGGCATCCGTGACCAGCGCGGACGGCTCGCTGTAGCCCACAGCTACAAGTTGCTGCGCGCTGGCCGAACTCACAGGCGCGGGCAGCCGGTAGATCTGTCCACTTCCGGAGTCGGCTATATATAGATTGCCCGAGGGATCCACGGCCGTGGCCAGTGGCGCGGTGAGACCCGAACCGAGCGTCGACGCATTCGCAGAATTCCAGCTCCCTGTATAGGGAAGATAAACAATACGATTGTTGCCGGTGTCAGCGATGTAAAGATTGCCGAGGCCATCAATGGTGATGCCTGACGGCCCGCTGAGGGGCGCGCCCGCGATCGGCGTCGCGCTGCCATTTGAGTTTTGCGCCGCCACCAGTGTAATCTGCGCGGAGTTGCTGAGTGCGCCATTGACCAGGGGAACTTCGACGATCCGGTTGTTGCCCGTATCGGCAATGATGACGTCTCCAGCGCCATCCACGGCAACTCCGGAGGGCTTGCTCAGCCCGGACCCGAGCTTGACGGCTGTCGCACTGCCGGGCGTGAACTCAAAGACCGCGTTTGCGCCCGCATCGGCAAAGTAGCTGTCGCCGGCTCCGTCCACCGCCACGGACATGGGCGTGGTAAACCCGCTGCCTACGGAAGAAATCGTGCCGGAATCAAGCGTGAGGCCCGCTCCGAGGCCTGTGCCTTGGAGATAGGCCGTGGCCAAGGCCGCGCCCGTGGAGTTCGTGAGCGCGATGCTACCTGTGGCCACACCCGGGGCCATCGGAGCAAATTTCGCGGTCATGGTGCACGCGCTGCCCGCCGTGTAGCTGATCCCTCCAGTGCAGGTGCCGCCGGTAGATGTAAAAAGACCACTTGCCGATGTCAATTGGAATGCGGAGGGTGTTTCCGCAGCGTTAAACGTCACGGTCGCCGTGGCGGTGCCCGTATTACCCACAGTCACGGGACCGAAATTGATATTGGACTGCGTGATTTCGTAAACGGCTGCGCCGTTAATGCCCGAGCTATCCGTGCTGAAAAAGATATTGCCGGAAGGAGAGACGGCCGGCGTGTTTGCAAATGTAAGCGGGTTGGATGAGCCCGAGCCCGCAGCAACGATATATTGATCCGTCGGATTCAAGGCCGATGCGGTCGTTGTTGCTTCATTCGGAATTAAATAGAGAATCGACGAAAGATACAGCGGCGGGTAGTAGCCATTGACAGCAAACGATCCGCTTGTTCCCGCGTCGGCCACATAGAGGTTTCCTGCTGCGTCAAAGGCAACTCCCACTACGTCGACATAACCGCTTCCAAACGGCACGGGAGTTGTGCTGTACACCGCCGGAGCCGTAGATGTTGCCGCTGTGGTCACCGGCAGTTCGTAAAGCGCTCCGCTGGAGTCGGCGTAGAATATGTCGCCGCTCGAGTCGATGGCCATGGATTCGATTGGATGAGGCAGGTTCGTATTTCCGCCCAGCAGCACATACCCCGACGGATTGGCGCCCCCATACGCAGAGAGCTCAACCAGTTCGTTCGAGTTCGCGCAGCAGGCCCCGTCGGTGCCGACGAAGATATTCTCTGAGGAATCGGTAGCGACCGCGGATGCATTCCAGTAGTAACTAAGAGTACCGAGTTTGCCTATGTTGGCGCTGGTCTCTGTGCCCGTCTGTGGCACGCAGTTGGTGATCGGAATCTCAAGGATGTTGCCGGAGTACGGTTGGGTTACATAGAGATTGGATTTGGAGGCATCGATCCAAAGGGTTGCGACGTCGTAACCCGCGCCTCCGGCGGGGACAACCACCTTGATTGCGCCGCCACCGGCTGGGATCTCGTCAACCTGGGCAGCAGTCTGCTCCACCGTATAGATGTCTCCGCAGGCGTCTAGTGCCACATCGGCCTGATTTCCCGACAGCCCCGTCGCCGGAACCACGCCGGTGGAGGTCACCACGATCGGCGGAACCGCTGGTTGCGACCAGGCTCGTGGCGCCATCCAGAACAGCATGATGAGAATCATCAGCACCAGGGGTCCACTCGTCATTGCATCTTTCCTAAACATTTCAAGCCTCCGAAGTGCGGCTCCTGGCCGCGTATCGCTTGTCTTTACCATTTTGGCTACCGGCCTTACCCGTTCCATTGCCACATCCCTGCTGCATCGCGTTGAGAAAGACCCCACAAGATTTCATTGAGGCCTTCCCCAGCCGCTGCTAGAAGGTGTACTTGAAGCCGAGCTCAACAATGCGCACGCCGGTCTTGTAATCCGTGGAACCGAAAGTGCTGGTGTTGGTGATGGTCGCAGCCTGTGCCGCCTGCGTGGACGATGAGTACGTCGAGCCTGCCGGGTCGCCGGCTATCAGGTCCAGGGTGGCGGAATTTTGGTTGTAGAACGACACCAGCGGATGATTCAGCCAGTTGAATCCAGATACCTGGAATTGCATGTGCTGCCGATCGTTGATCGCGAAGTCCTTATAGACCGACATATCCCACTTGAAATACGCAGGCCCGTGAACCTCCGGCAGATTCCACCATCCCTGTGTACCCGGCGTCGGCAATGCAAAGCAGTTGCCGTTGACATACTGATCTTTTTTCAGATTCGCGCGCGGATCGCACATGACATTTGGCTGGAGGGTGTAATCTTCCGAGCCGAGCCAGCCACTCCCGCTGATGGAGGGGAGTTCGGTCGTGGTCGAAGTAGTGGCTGTGGAACCGGAGAGACCGAAGTTGGTGCCATTCCAAAGCGCAAGGTTCGGCCCGCTCTGGATTCCCATGATCCCAGAAATCTCCCAGCCATTCACAACCTGGCCAAGCAGATGGTTGCCGTTATACTTTGTGCCTTCCTGGTAGGAGTACGTAAGGTTGAAAGCCTGGGGTCGGTTGAAAGAAGTAGTCCCATAGTCGTGGTGCGGATTGATGGGATCGGAGATATTGCCCGTGTCGTAGTTTCCGCGCACGGCCATAGCCTTGGACCAGGTGTAGTTGGCTCCGTAAATCAAGGCTCCGCGCTGCCGGTTCCACGAGGTCTGAAGGGCGTTGTAATTGGCCCATGCAATATGGTTAGGGACATCTACGTACGTGTAGTTGGGGTAGGGGCGGTAGTCAGAATAATTGGTGATGTTGGTGGGAGATTGCACCTCGCCCGACTGCGGCTCGCCAAGTACGGGGTCGGGGCCGAACTGCGCACCCAGCGGGATTACATTCTGGTTCGTCAGGTTTGTTCCCGACGCAGCGGTCAGAGTTGCCAGGTCGGGGCTCTGGTTGCCCACGTACGATATTTCGAACGTCGAGTTCCACGGCCCTTGCTGGTCGAGCGTGAAATTGTAGTTGTAGGTAAGCGGCATTTTGTTGTCCTTCGGGTTCATCGCATAAATCCCGAAAGGCGTTTCGGCGGCTGAAGTGGTAGCGTAGTTGCCGCACGGAACGTACTTTGTAGTGAAGAGCTGCCCCAGGCTGCAATTGACCGTGCCGGGAGGACTGTAGGTCTCCAGTCCAAGAGAGGTTGTCAGTGCTCCTCCCCCCACGTTCGCCGAATCGTGCGAATAGTACATGCCCCATCCGCCCCGGAAGACGGTCTTGCCGTTGCCGTAGAAGTCGTACGCCAGACCGAAGCGCGGCGCGTAGAAGAGCGCTTCAGTAGGCACGCCCGCGTTTGGAAACTGTGCATTCCGCTGATGCCAGGTAATGCCGGGCCAGGTCGTGTTCGCCGAGGTGGTGGAATAGACGACGTGCTGCATCACTCCTGTTGCATATGCGGACGACACTGCTGTGGGGTCCCAAACCGCCATGCCCACCCCATGCGCATCTCGCCATGGTTCCAGATGCGACAACCGGATGCCCAGGGTCAGCGTCAGTTGGGAATTCACTTTCCAATCGTCGGTTACGTAGCCTTCGACCGATCCGAAGCGCTCATCTTCCACTGGATCGCCATCGGCCTGGGCGTACCCTGAAGTGCAGCCAATGAGGAAGTTAGCCACCGTGTTGTCCATTCCGGTGGTGTTGGGTGGGCTAGCCGTTGCGGCGCCGGCCGGTTGGTTGATGTAGCAGCCACCCCAGCGCGCCCAGGTTATCGCCCCGTTTTCCTGGCTGCCCTGAGTATTGTTGCTGTTCCCTGTAAGTTGCGTGTAAAAGCCTGCCTTGAAGGTGTGCGTCTTGTACACCTTGGTTACGTTGTCGGAGATGTTCCAGTCGAACTTCCTTAGGTATTCACCGGCCGGCCCGACATATCCGAATGCAAAGCCCGGAATCCCGGTGCTTTCATAGCTGGTGGCCTCTGGCAACTGCGTTCCAGTGTGATTGTGCCCTCCATCGTAACCCTCCGACTGCCACGCGGTGCCGGTGGTCTGCACCTTGGCGGGGTCGGCGAAGGTCTTCGGTTGCATGTAGTAGACACCCGAAACCATCAGATCGTTGGTGAGCGAGGCGCCGAAGGTCTTGGTAAGGTCGAGGGTCAGGTAATGGGCGTGACCGTGGGAATACTCCGGGCTGGGATAGGGGATCGTGCCCGGGGGATTGTAGTAAATGTCGTTCATCGGAGATTCGCCGTTCACATCCTCCCAGTTCCAGACCGCATAGAACTTCAAGGTGTCCGTGATGCTCTCGTCGATGCGGCTATGAAGCTGAAACCCGTTGGAGGACTGCATCACGTTCTGGTCCCAGTTTTGACCGTCGCTCAGAAATTGCGTCGTTCCGGCGGTGATCACCGGCTGGGGTGTGCGATTGGGAGCGGGAAAGAATTTGGAAAATGTTGTATATGCCGGGTCGATGTCGGCACCTGGTATCTGCCCGTTGTAGATGGGGTTATTGTTCAGATCCACATTCCCGTTCGGTGGAGAGGTGCAGTTGCCACCGATTTCGGTGAACTTGGCGGCTTCCTGGTAATCTGTCTTGCAGCCGCCCTGGCTATCCGCCGCTGTCCCGTCGATTTCGTCTTCAGGAACGTTGAGCGCACTGGCCAGCGTGGCATAGCTCAAATCGCCGCCAAGCATGTTGGTGCCGCTGGGGTTGTACTTGCTCTTTACACCGTTGGTGGGCACGAACGCCGTGGCCAGGCCCTGCGTCTGGTTCTGGCGGTAATCCTCGAAGCCAACCCAGAAGACCAGATGCTTGTTGTGATTAAAGTCGGAGTGTGGAATCAGGACTGGCCCGCCCAGGGTGGCGCCGGGATAATAGTAAAGATTCGGTGGCCGCGCCGCGCCGAAATATTTCGAGAGCCAGTCGTTCGAGTTCAAAGCTGAGTTGCGATACAAGCCGTAAAGACTGCCGTGAAACTGAGCGCTGCCCGACTTACCCACGGCGTCGATGACGATAGGCCCCTTGGCCTGGTCGGCGCCAAAGTCCGCGGTCTCCACCTTGACCTCCTGAACTTGAGACATATTGACGTTGGAGACCTGCGCGGCCATGTCGCCGGGATCGATCACGTTGGCTCCGTCGGAGGTCAGGTTCACCTCTCCCTGCTGCGGCGCAGCCCCGTCGGCTCCCGAGTTTTCCAGAGTGCTGCTGTTACCAGGCCCCATCGTCTGGAAGCCATATAGCCCGCCCGGCCCTTCGTTCTGGATGCTGGAGCCGGCGTTGATGGTAAAACCGGGCAGCATGTTGAGCAGTTCTGTGACATCGCGGCCCTGGGTCGCGAGCCGGTTGATATCGGCCGCGGTGATGAGAGTACTATGTTCGCCGGAACTCAGAGTGATACCAGCAGATTCGGCCGTGACCACCACCGACACATCGGCCCGGCCCAACTTCAGCATGATCTTGGGCACAGTCATGCTGTCGCCCGGATGCACAACGATCCCCGTCACCTTCCAGGTTTCAAAACTCTGACTGAAAACCTGCAAGCTGTAGGTTGCAGCCTGAATCGAGGGAAAGCTGAAGAAGCCCACGCCGTTGCTGACGGCGCTCCATGCAGACTTGCTGGCTTCGTTGGTCAGGGTGACCTTGGCGCCTGGAATCACGGCACCGGTGGTGTCCCGTACCGTGCCGGAGATGGATGAACTGATCTGCGCACTCACCGGCCCGGCCAGCAAGACCATAGCCGCGATCCAGAAGACGCCCAGCCGCAGGTACTTCCGCGTCCGCGGCCCCGCAACCCATTTACGAAGAGGGTAATACGTAGAATTCGTCAAGACATGCCTCCAAATCTCAAGACCTTCACCTGCCGGATTTACCGGCTAAATCGCTTTTTCGTAGCAACCTAAAAAATGCCCGCACTCATTCGCTGTTCTGCGGGCATTTTCCTCTGCCATTGCTCACTACCCGTCGAACTGGGTAGAGCGTGGCTCACAATATTCCGCACCGCAAGCGGCAATGCCTCAGCCACGACTTCCAGTTCCCCCAGACGGTAATGGATGCCTTCCATCCTTGTCAGCCGTCTCCGCCCCCGTTCCTGTTTGCCCCTTAGACTCTAGTGCCACCACAAGTCCAGGCACTCCCAACTGTCGACCGGTGCCGGATCTTCGCGCCGCCAGGAATCGCACCATTAATCCACGCCCAAAACCAGAGCAAGTTTGCAGACGGCGAAAACGTATTCCTGATGCCGATAGACGCGAAACGTTAATCTCGTACAATTGTGTACCTCTACGTTTCATTTCGCCTTGACCCTGCGTAGGTTGGTGACATTGCTGAAGATGTCTGGAGGTTCCGGAAAGCGTTCCACTCCCGTTGCAACTGCGTACAACATGCGGTTATCATGGATCACTCTATCTAGGAGTTTGTTTTGCCAGGGATCACTCAGGCCGCGCCGGAACAATCTTCCGCGCCTTCGCAGGAAGGAGAGCGCAACGAACTCGACTCAGTCGCCGCGGCCTTGTCGAAATCGTCGCGGCTGCTGCGACTCGTGCGCTACATAGGCGACAAATATTTTCAGGGCGAACTCGATAAACTTCACGAGTACAGCATCGCAACCGAAGTCTTCGGCCGATCCAAGACAACCTTCAACGCCAGCGAGGACGCAATCGTGCGCGTGGAAGCGCACCGCCTGCGAAAGAGATTGAAGGAATTCTATGAGAACGAAGGAAAAGATCATCCCATCCAGTTATCGATACCGCCGGGCACCTATATTCCTGTCTTTACTCACGTAGTGGCAGCGGATGAAAAGAATCAAAACCCCGGGTTCCTATCTGTACTGACAGGGTGGCGCTGGTTTTACCCGTTCCTCAGCTTGGTTTTGGTGATTGCCGCTTTGGGTGGCTACTGGCTGTTTCGCTCGGGTGCAGTTGCCAGAGTCATACGCAGCGCGACGGCTTCGCCCAGGCCTCAGTCCAATGCGGGGCCAGTCCCCTTGGGTCCCGCATCGTTACCCATTCGCATCATCGCCGGCTATAGCGGAAAGCCCCAGATCGACAGCGCCGGTGCGGTCTGGCAGCCCGATAGCTACTTCCGCTACGGCGGAAACTGGATACGCCCCGCGGGCTTCATCGCCAGAACCAGCGATCCTATGCTCTTCGAGCAGTGGCGGACGGGAGATTTCTTCTACGACATCCCCTTGCGCCCCGGCGTCTACGAGTTACACCTCTACTTCACCACCGCGAGCGCCGCCGGTTATCCCCTTACGTTCAGCGTGGGAATCAACGGCGCGCCCGTCCTTGAGGGCTTCGATGTGAATTCCGATGCCATGGGCCCTAACGTCGCCGACGAGAGGGTCTTCCGCGACGTTTCTCCCGCAAAGGACGGATATCTTCACCTCACTTTCACTAGCGAGATGGGGGCGCCTGCACTGAATGCGATTGAGGTGTTGCCTGGATTACCTCACCAGCAGCTCCCCATCCGACTGATCACGCAGCCCATCTCCTTTACTGACAATGGGGGCCAATTCTGGCATCCGGACAACTACTTCATGGGCGGATACACCTCTACTCGGCGGCAGCGCATCGAGGGAACCTCCGACCCCGGCCTGTTTGCCGCCGAACGATACGGGCATTTCTCATACGACATCCCAGTCGACACACGCGGCCGATACACGCTGATCCTTCACTTCGTCGAGTTCTACTTCGGCCCCGGAGCTTCAGGTCCGGGCGGAGTGGGAAGCCGCGTGTTCCGTGTGCTGTGCAATGGCAATACGCTTCTCGACAACTTCGACATTTACAAGGAAGTCGGCAGCCTTCATGTCCTTACCAAGACGTTCTATCACTTGAAGCCCAGTGCTCAAGGCAAGCTCAATATCACTTTCGAACCAATCTTGAACAACGCAACGGTTTCAGGCATCGAGGTTCTGGACGAATCCCGCTAAGCCTGAACGATCCAGCCTCTTCGACCCTTTCAAAAGCTTCCGGCATGGCTATTTTCCCGGAATCAGCACCACGCTTTCCGATACTGCGGGCACTGTCACAGTGAATCTGTTTCCCAGCCCCTCCATCTTGCTTTCCGCCGGTCCAGCGGCCGGCCAGGGACTGTCGAGCCTGAAGTTGGCGCGGCCGAAGTCGTAACGCGTGCCGGTTCCAACCGGTTGCTGCCCGACGATCTCCACGTTGACCAAGTAGGACTGGCTGGGATGCTTGTTGATGAGCACAATCGCTACTCCGCCATCTTTGCGCTTGACTGCGTGGGCCGAAAGCATGGGCGTACTCGACTGCGCGGCGATGAGTTCGTCGCCGGGACGGGCCGCAATCGCGGCCATCTGCATTCCGTAGTAGGCCGGCGACGGAGTATCGAACGGAATCCCTTTCACCTCGGAGAGGAAGCTATTGTGCATCTCCTGCCATTCAACCGTAATCGCGCCGGCCTCAAACCAGGTGAGGTATGTGTCGGTGGCAAACAGTGCCTGCGATGCACCGGTTCCGCCTCCGTTGGTCTCAGTGATCGCGATGGGAATATTTCTCTCCGATTCGCCGGCGAAGCGCGTTATCTCGTCGCGCAGCGCCGAAGCCTGGGGCTGAATGTCTTCGGTTACGGTCAGGTCCGTAGTGCTTTCCTTGGGATACCAATGCACGATCACGAAATCGATCTTGTCCTTCACAGCCTTGAACAGGGCCTCGTTGCCGCTTCCAGCGTGGGAGTCGGGCATATCGACACTGACGCCGATCTTGATCGATGGATCGACGGCTTTCATCGCGCGAATAAAATCCAGCGCATTCCTGCCGTAGGCGGTCTGCGAGAGCGCGGGGTTTCCTTTGCGGCCGTTATTAGACAGCATGTGCAGATCTTCTTCCCACTGGGTTCCGAAGTAGCCGTTGCCGCCAACTTCGTTGCCGATCTCCCAATAGTGGATATTCCATCCTTTTTCCCGGTTGGCGTACCGAACCCAATCGGCGGCCTCTGCGGGGTCGCCGCCGCCGGTTCCTGTCACATTGGAGCCGTAGTTCACCGTAATGATTGCTTGCGCACCCGCGGGCAGAACATCCATTGTCATGAAGTGATCGAAGGTGTCGTTGGCATTGATGTAAGCTTTAGTCCCCGGTGTCGCAGAGTTCGTCCTCCAGTGATAGAGGTCGGCGTAAGAGCCTCCGGGAAATCGCAGCGCGGTTACGCCGGCGGCCCTCAATTTTTCCGGCAGGTCCGATGGCGTGAAATTGTTGTCGTAGACGCTCATGCCTACGCCGTAGCCGGTGCTGAGCACCACTACCGATTCCTTGTCGAGATTGATTTCGACGCGCGCTATTTTTTGGCTGAACATGGGTGCGGCCGCGATCGTCAGAACGAGCGCAGCGCAGCAGGCCCTTTGTGCGAGTTTGGTCATCGTTCGTGTTTTGTCTTTTTGAAGTAAGAGGGTCAAGTGACAGGCGTCCTTTCGTTCTTCAGCAACGGAGTGTGTTGTCGGGATCCATGCGCGGAGCCTCGCCGCATCCCCAAAATATATCCGCATTCTTGCCGGGATGAAAACAAAATTGTCGCCCGCGCATCACGATGGATGCCCTAGTAAACCGATTCATCTAATGACTCGGTACCGCTCCGCTGTCGACGCGTTGCCCTTTTGCCGTCGGCAAAGAGTGCCGCTGCAAAACGGCGGTCAACGCCACACGATGTACATGGTTGCAACGCGGTTGAAGAGCTTAGAGCTATAGGCGGGTTAACTTGATCGGCTTCAAAAGCATACGCCGCGAGTGCGAGCAATTGAAACATTGTTGTACACAAACGTACAAAATTAACCTTTCGCATCCATGCATGAGAGCATAGGTTTTCTCAATCCGCCATGAATCTCTTCATACCAATGCGTATCCAGCCAGGGACCACCAAAGGGCGCGCCCCCGAGGGACCAGATTTCGCCCGGCAGGTTAAAAGGTTGTGCTTTGCATGGCTCTTGTTCGGCCTTGTGGCCTTCGGGCAAAACCGCGTGAGCGTGTCCGTCGATCTCCATAAAGCGGTGAACGTCCTCACCGATACTTCCCTCGGCGTTCCCGCAGTCACCTTCGACACTAACTCATTCAATGCGGCAGGACTGCCCTATCTCCACGCGGCAGGCATTACTGCTGTGCGCTATCCAGGCAATCACGCAGTAGCCGATCTCTACCACTGGGAGACCAAGACCACGACGCGCTATCTGGGTGCGGAAGCAGGCTACTTTGCTCCGGAAAGCAATTTCGCCAACTTTGCGCAGTTCGCCGAAAAGCTGGGCCAGGCCGTGATCGTCGTCAATTACGGGGCCAACTTCGACGGCACGGGAGGCGGCGAGCCAATGGAAGCTGCCGCGTGGGTCGCTTATACCAATGGAGATCCCGCCGACACGCACGCGCTCGGCAAAGACTCGACCGGCCAGGATTGGAACACGGTCGGCTACTGGGCCACAATGCGCAGCGAGGCTCCGCTTGCCGCCGACGACGGCTTCAACTTCCTGCGTATCGGGCATCCGCGGCCCTTCGGCTTCAGGCTCTGGCAGATCGGCGACGAGGTCTACAACAATGGCTACTACGGCGGCGACCACACCGGCGATCCCGATCTCCACGGGCCCGCCCCGACTGGTCCTAAGGACTTCGCCAAGCTGAAGGGCAATCCCAAACTATCTCCGGCAGCCTTCGCGGATAGTCTGCAGCTGTTCGCCAAAACCATGAAGGCCGTGGACCCATCCATTCAGATTGGCGCAGCATTCACCGTTCCTCCCAGTCCCGATCCGAACAGCCATGATTGGGCTCCAGACTGGAACAAAGAAGTCCTGAAGAACGCCTGCGCAAGCCTGGACTTTGTGACCTTCGATTGGACGATGCAGCCGCTGCTGCCGCCCAATTGGAACACACTCGACGAGGAAGGCCTGCTCCGCAACCAGGGCTACAACCAGACCAACATCATCGCCTTGTTGATTGATCCGATGCTCCAGGACTACAAGAAATACTGCCCTGCCAATCATTTCCCCAGGCTTGCTTTTGCGCCGGCGGCCATCGCCACATGGCCCAAGGTCGAGCATCCCGTGGTGGCGGCGCTCTGGGTCGCCGATTTCTATTCCCTGCTCATCGAATCCGGCTCGGCGAATATCAACGGGAGCGAGATGTACGGCAGTTCCATGCTGTCTGAGGACCGCAAGAAATTCGGTCCCACCTTTTATGGATTGCAAATGCTGCACATCGTCGCTCATGCCCCGGGCGACGTGTTTTTGGATACGAGTTCAAGTTCGCTCTTGGTCGCGGCTCATGCCACCTACCGGCGCGACGGTTATCTCGGACTGATGCTGGTGAACAAGGACCCAAAACTGCCGGCAACGGTCAAGGTGACTTTCAAGAATGGAACCATCGGCTCCGCCGGAAAGCGCATTGATTACGGAGCACCGCAATACGACGCGGGAGCCCACGAGGCGGTGACTGCATTTTCTGCTCCTGGCGACCAGTTCGACGTAACCGTTCCGCCCTATACCATTACTGACATCTTGCTGCCCAGTCATCAATAGTAGGCATCCGCAGCAGAGCGCCGGCGGTCGCAACAATAACAGCGTTTATTTCACCGCCTGCCCTGCTCCAGCTGGAGTCGTCGCGCCCGCCTGCGTGCCCTGAGACAAGGGCAGCGCTATTTCCAGCGAGCCGGTCTGGTGATTGCCGGGGTCGAGAATCGCAAGCCGCAGGCTGGCTGCCTCAATCGGCAACTGCACATGCAAGCTGTGGAACATGCCCTCTTGAAGCGTCTGCTCGTAGATCGCAGGTGGCATGGACACTTCGAGATTCTGCCGCTCTCCTCCTAGTACCCGCCCATCGGCCGCATCGGCCGATACTCCGATTTCGAGCATTCCATGACGCCAGCCGTCCGGTGTCTCCGTCAGTTGAAGCTGCTGCGCCAGAATCGCCAGCCGGATATCGTAAGTCTGCACCAGGCCAGAAAGTAGTTCTTTCTTTTCTTTGCTTCCCTTGACCTCGCCTCGATTCATCGCCGACTTTGCCGCCAGTGGGGAGTTTGGCGCGGTCATCGACGGCGTTCCATCCTGATCGATCTGTGCTTTAAAGAGGAGTCCCTGCGCCTCTGGCGCTCCATGTACCATCGCCGCCGCAAGGCTGTCGTTCTTAATGGCATCGGGGGACACCGAACCTGCATCCACCGCGTAATACGCGCTTCGGTACGATAGCTTGCAACCTGGCTTGTCCAGCGTCACATGAATTGCCCGCAACTCTCCGTCAAATTTCAGATTGGAGGGCGCATAAACCAGCGTGTAGTAATTATTGCCGTCGCTAACAGCTTGTGCGGCAGCCGCAGCCAAGCCATTGGTGTTCATAAACGCCTGTCCGCCGGTGGCGTCGGCAATTTCTGTCATGGTGGCCTGAGTCGCGCCCAGCGATTGGAGAAACTCAGTATGCTGCTGAATAGCCGCAGGGGCGCGGCCAGGAGCGGTTGGCATCCCCGGTGTGCCTGTTAGCTCTCTGGGATTGGCAGTCATCGTTGTAGGAGCGGGCGCGCTCGCTGACTCTTCCGGATCGATTCCCAGTCCGTGCACGTCGATCGGATACACCGCCGTCTGGCTCACGGCAAGGGCAATAGCCACTTTGTGCAACTCCTCCTGCAGTACTATCCTCTCGGCGATTCCATGGCTGAAGCCCGATGCCGACCCTTCCGTAGCTCCTGTGGTGGCCGGCGAAGGCATCATATTGGCTGCGGTCACTGTGGGGCCCGGTCCAGGGTTCGGGCTGCCTTGTTCGTAATCGGTGACCACCGCCCCTTGCGTCACGTCCTGTGCATTGGGCAGAACCATCATGTCAAAAGATTCGGAGAACCACAGCAGATCTTTGCGTCCGTCCGTAGCCGCAAGAAATTTGCCGATGGCGAGAAATGCATCGAGAGTGATCTGCGCTTTCTGCACCTGCTCGCTGTTCGCAGGCATTCGCAGTCCTGCCGCCTTCGATCGCATGGCGGCCAGCAGCTTGCTTGAATTCGTGGTAAAGCCCTGCAACATCGTCAAGCTGTCTGCAAGGGCAAAGATCGCGACCTCCGTCGAGGCCGGTTTACGCTCCAGAAAGCGCACAACCTGCTCGTGGGCATAGGCCTGGTCCGAAACCGGCGTGTTCAAGTAATCAAGCAGCAGCACCACAGGCGGGCCGCTGGCCGGTGTCTGTTCCAGATTCACAAAAATATCGCTCGGCAACTGAGATGGCGCAGCCGGTAGCTGGCTGCTATCCAACTCCGGGGAGTGAACCTCAAAGGCGTGCACAGACTGCGGCTTTCCGTCTTCGAAGACTTTGAAATCCTGCTCCGTAAGGCCGGAAATAGGCTTGCCATCCGCTCCAGTCACGACGACATCCACGACCACACGCCGAGTCGTGGTGTGAAAAACGACCGTCGGCGCTTCGTCGTCGCGCGCGGCGGTCGACGGCTGGGTGCCATCCTTCTGATCAGCGGTAGCAGCGTGGGGTCCCTGCACTGTTTGCTCCAAACCGGTCTTTTCCCCTCCGGCCGTCGCAGGAGCCTGACCCTTCTGAGAAAATGCCACGCCGATGCCGGCCAGTGCGCATACTCCCAGAGTGAAAATCAAATGCGAACGAGAATCGGCCGTTGGCTTCATCGCACCTTCCGCAATCGGAACTCTGCAAACTGTTCCTGACCGGATAACCGCTCCCGCCATTCTACCTGCGTTCGGCATCGCTATCATAGCCGCAGTAAATACTCTAGAATCTCCCGGCACCAACCTACAAGCACTCAACAACCTGCTTCACCGATACAGTGAATGAGTGGCCCCCTTCGTGGGGACGCCGAAGAGGCACCTGCTAGAACGGCGAAGGGATCTATGCAATCCAGGCGGCAATCCAGGCGAGTCTCCAGAGCTCTCCCGGTGAGTCAATTCCCGCGAGAGAAAGCCACCGTTGGTTCATCGCGGGCTTGGATAGACGCGATAAGCTTCGACGGTAGCAGTAATTGGCATATCCCGCACTTGTGCTGTTTTAAGCAGCACTTCAAAGTACGGCACCTTCTCCGAATGGAGCAACTTCTCGATGTCGGCACAAGCCGCTCAATCGCTTTTGGCTGGCCCACGCAGAGATCGTCTTCGGTGGAACCTTGATCTTCCACATGTCTTCCCGGCCTGATCCCGCATGGCCAGAAGTGCACAAAGAGTAATCAGATAGATAAAAACTCTCTTGATAGATGTCTCCCTACGGACAGGTTATTCCGACATGGCGAGCCGACCGTCGATGTAAAAGTGGCCCGCGACTCCGGGTGCACCCGTATCAGGCTGGCCGCCGCCAATTGTAATGGTGTAATCCCCTCCGGCAATGATGGGCTCACCAGCCTTAGTTACCATGCTCAGGTCGCGGCTCTTCAGCTCGAAATGAATTTGCCGGCTCTCTCCCGGGCCAAGATGAATCCTCTGGAAACCGCGGAGAGCGACGCGTGGCGCGCCGGCGACCGGCGGAAACTTCAAGTACAGTTGCACCACCTCGTCGCCTGCCACCTTCCCGGTGTTCGTTACCGTCACGGCAGCGTCCACCGGGTCTCCAGCGTTGACAGGCGTTTCAGGGATACTAAGACCGCTGTAGCCGAATGCTGTGTAACTCAGGCCGTAACCAAAGGGATAGAGAGGTTTACCTGTGAAATACCGGTAAGTGCGATTCTCCATGGAGTAGTCTTCGAAGTTAGGCAGCTGGCTCACGTCTCTATAGAAGGTTACGGGCAGCCTGCCCGCCGGGTTGTTCCTGCCGCTCAGAGTGTCGGCGATAGCCGCGCCGCCCTCCTCGCCGGAGTACCACGCTTCGAGAATCGCGTTGGCGTGCTGATTGATCCAGTTGACGGCGAGCGCGCTGCCGTTCATCAGCACAACGACCAGCGGCTTGCATGTCGCGGCAACGGCCTCAACCAGCGCCTCCTCCGGCTCGGGCAGATCGATGCTGGTGCGGTCTCCGCCCAGGAATCCTGGCTCGCTGACCGGCATCTCTTCGCCCTCAAGCTGGCTGGTGATGCCCACCACAGCAATCACGAGATCGGCCTTACTGGCCGCCGCGACAGCTTCAGGCGAAGGCAGGTTATTGACGGGCGCCCAGATGAGTTGTGCCGCGGGTTCGTCTTTACCCATGTCGCCGTACCGAACGTCAAGCGTAACTTTCACGCCCTTTTCCAGATGAATGCGGCCAAGTTTCGTCTCGCCTCCGTGGGTTCCGGATACGTGCGCTACGTTCCTTCCATCGATCGTTACCGTGGCGAAGCCAGCCGCGCGAATTCCTAGGAGGTAATCGCCCGTCTCGGCCGGGGTGAGGAATCCGGTCCACTCGACGCTGAACGATTTCTCCGCCGCGACCTGGGCGGGCAAGTTCTCCACGCAGAGATCGATGTTGGACTCGAGCCGGCTCATGATGGGCCTCGGCTTCGCGCCGACACTTAGCTCCATGCCTGGCCAACTGGAGTATTCTGCCTCGATCCCTGGTTTCCCGTCCAGGGTCGACAGCAGGCCGTCAGGCAAGGGATTACCATCGTTGCGCAGGAACTGGGTTCCCGGTACATAGGCGATCTTCGTATTTGGAAACTCGGCCTTCAGGCCTTCGATCATGGAGACGGTATGCGTAGGTATTCCGTTGTAGTTACCCAGCAGCACCCGAGTCTGATCTGCCAACGGACCCACCACGGCGATGCTCCGTATGCCCGGCTTGAGCGGAAGGACGCCCTCGTTCTTAAGGAGTACCATGGATTCGTCGGCCAGCTTGCGAGCCAGGGTGCGATGCTCGGGGCTATTCAGTTCCTTCTCGTCGATCTTCGAGTACGGGTCGTTGTCCTGCGGGTCGAACATGCCAAGCCTGATCCGGGCTGTGAAGAGGCGAACCAGCGCCGTGTCCATGGCGGTCTCGCTGAGGTAGCCCTGTTGCACAGCTTCGATAAACGGCTTGTAGTCATGATCGTCCTTCACTTGCGATAAGAAGTCGGCGCATTCGTTGTCCATGCCGCGCTCAAGTGAAATAGCCGAGGACTGCGCCTGTGTGGGGCGGTAATGATGGCCATTGAAGATGTCGCGGACCGCATCGCAGTCGGAAACTACATACCCCTGGAAACTCCATTTGCCGCGTAAGAGATCCTGCAGCAGATATTGATTTGCGCAGGCCGGCTGCCCGTTAAGCGCGTTATAGGCGCACATGATCGACCCAGCTTTGCCCTCGACGATAGCCGCGCGGAAGGCGGGTTCATAGGTATCGACCTCGTCGTGCCTGCTCACATCCACTTCCGCGAAGTGCCGCGTAGGTTCCGGCCCGCTGTGCACGTCGAAATGCTTTGGCGTAGCGATTACACGGTAGTACCTTGGGTCGTCGCCCTGCATACCTGTAACAAACGCCACCGCCATGCGCGCCGTAAGGAAAGGATCTTCGCCATACGTCTCCTGGCCCCGTCCCCAGCGTGGATCGCGAAAGATGTTGACATTGGGCGACCAGAAATCAAGGCCATGGAAGATCGCCGAATTCCCGTCGCGCAAGGATTCGGCATACACGACACGGCCTTCAATGCCGATATCGGTCGCCATCTCATGAATCCCCGGCACGTCAAAGGTGGCGCCGAGACCGATTGGCTCTGGGAACTCGGTCGTACCGTCCACCGCGACGCCGTGCAGAGCCTCGCTCCACCAGTCGTAGGCCGGAACCTTGAGCTCAGGAATGGCGCGTGCCTGGTTCACCAGCTGCGACGCTTTCTGATCGAGCGTCATGCGGCTCACCAGATCCCTGGCGCGCACCTCAGCGGGCAGCACCGGGTTCAGGTATGGCGGTGTGGACGCTTTCTGCGCCATCGTTGCCCCCGGAACGATGACACCACACAGCATAGCTATGTAGGTGGCAAGGAAGAACAACCTGACGCCCGCTTTGCTTTCCTTCATTTCAATTCTCCCAAGTCCCTCTCTTCTCGATGAGCCGTCGTCGCGAGGGCCGGCACAGAATACAATCCGTTCGTTCAAATTTAGTCGCCGGGTCAGGATCTTGGCTGAAGAACGGACGCGCGCGCTTCTAGAAGCGGTCCGCGACGGCGTTTGAGTGCGCGCGACCGTAGATTGATCTTGCTACTTGGTCCAACAAGTAATCTCGGCATCGAGCGTCCCTGGCAGATCGAGTTGAATTCCGTCCTTTACTGCCCTGGCTTCGACTTCGCGTTGAATGGTTGACGAGTGTAAGAGATATTTCCGTTCATCGCCGCATGTGCTCTTTGGGAGAAGCAACTGAAACTCCGCTTCGCTGGAGTAATGCACATCCCAGGCGTTGCCTTTCCCGCTGGCAACAACTGAAGCGGCGTGTTCCCCACTTGTGAAGTTCAGACCAATACCAGCATTGGACAGCGCCTTGCCCGAACCGAGATACAGGATTACTTCTCCGTTATTGCGAACAGACGTCACACCATAGCTTCCTTGAAACAGAGCCGTGCCGCTTCGATGAAGAGCATTGGAGCTTGTTGCATTCATGATCAGATCGGTGCCCTCAGTATGCTTCACCTCGATGGCGAGAAAATCGTCGGTGTTCCCGGCCGTTACAAGCCTCGCGGATTGGACTTGAGAATTCACGCCATTGCCAAAGGGCTCGTAGATCGCGACGAATGGACGACGCCAAGCCTCGCCACTCTGGCGCAAGATCACTCCCGAGGTTTTCTCCGTCCGCAGAGAAGCACTGTTGGTTCGC
>Ga0335072_10003694_pt1 | contig 22940 bp, 19 predicted proteins | sample Lox_Sample_21_FD_206725 | JGI IMG/M metagenome (GOLD analysis project Ga0335072, IMG submission 206725) | Soil microbial communities from Loxahatchee National Wildlife Refuge, Florida, United States - Lox_Sample_2.1 | ecosystem: Environmental > Terrestrial > Soil > Wetlands | place: USA...
GGTCCGCTCTAGAGTTCAGTTCACTATAAGTAAGTTGTCTGTCTGCTGATCGGACCGCCAAGGTATCAGGAAAAGCGCATGCATTGCGCTCGAACCATTGCAGAAAGCACACGGGAGTCTCCCGCCACTCGATTGGAGAGGCATTTTCATGGGTGGGGGGGGAGCCCACAATTTAGCTTAGAGGGAGCTTTACCTCGAAAATGTCAGAAGATTGTCACGCCTTGGGGATCACTTCCCTTGGTCGCGCAAGGCAAGACTAATAAGCGTTTTCTGTTCGAGATCGTGCGCTTTTGCAGAGCCCGTTGCAGGACTGGCTGCCGCCGACCTTTTTATGCTTAGAACCTTCCTCTCGGGAAAGAGTTGCCGCAGGCGAGGTAGGACGAAGGAGAGCGCGCCCATGTTATCTGGCTCTTCCTGTACCCAGATCACTTCGCGCGCATCCGGATGACGCGCGACTTCAGCTGCCAGTTCCTCTTCGGGCCACGGGTAGAGCTGTTCAAGAAACACGATACCGGTAGTGGTGTCTTTTCGCTTGGCCCGCTCAATGCGCAATTCGTGACCGATTTTTCCAGTGCAGAGCAGCAGACGATTGACCCTCTGTATCTCGTTTTCCGGAAGGACGTTCTGAAAGCGTGGCGCCTGGAAGGCGGCCAGCGGAGAGTTGGCGTCCGGATTTCGCAGCATGCTCTTGGGCGTAAAGACAACCAGGGGCTTGCGCCACGACCGCATCGCCTGCCGCCGTAACAAATGAAAATACTGAGCGGCGGTCGAAGGCTGGCAGATTTGTATATTGTCGTGAGCGGCCAGCTGCAGATATCGCTCTACTCGCGCGCTGGAGTGCTCCGGCCCCTGACCCTCGTAACCATGTGGCAGCAGCAGGACGACTCCGCTCAGCAATCCCCATTTATCTTCACCCGAAGCGATGAACTGATCGATGATGATCTGCGCGCCATTAGCGAAATCGCCAAACTGTGCTTCCCATAAAACCAGGGCTTCAGGGTAATCGCGGCTATAGCCATATTCGAAACCGAGGACTCCGGCCTCGGAAAGAATGCTGTTATAAACCTCGAATCTCGCTTGGTCCGGTGACAAGTTTTCCAGCGGGAAGTAGAGCTGTTCGTTTTCGGTGTCGACCAGCACGCTGTGGCGCTGGTTGAAGGTTCCCCGCTGGCTGTCCTGGCCGCTAAGGCGAACTGGCGTCCCCTGCATGAGGAGCGAGCCGAAGGCAAGTGCTTCCGCCATCCCATAGTCGAATGGCCGATCCCCGTGTCCCATCTCGCGGCGCTGCTCCAGCAGCTTCTTGATCTTGGGATGAATATGAAAACCTGCAGGGTAGGAACTGAGGGCATGGCTGATCTTTTCGATCGATGCGGCGTCCAGCGAAGTATCTACTTCGTATTCCGGCTTGTAAGGCCCGCCGCAATAATTGGACCAATAGCCCGGAAGCTTCGCCAGAGTGGCGCTCTTCTTCATCAGCGTGGCTTGCTTTTGAGCGGCGGCAAGCTCGGCCTGTAATTCCTTCACACGCTCGGAGGTGTCCACGCCGGCCTGTCGGGCATAGAGCTCGTACAGAGGAGCGTGATTCTTGATTCTCGCGTAGCGCAGCGGCTGCGTAATCGTGGGATCGTCCACCTCGCTGTGCCCGTGGCGCCGGTAGCCCACCAGATCGATGATCACGTCCGTATGGAATCTATATCGATACTCGACGGCGATTGTCGCCACACGAACCACGGCTTCGGCATCTTCGGCGTTGACGTGAAAGATCGGAACGGGCAACCGCTTACCGATGTCAGAGGAAAAGCGCGAGGAGTAGCACTCGTCCGGGTCGGCCGTAAACCCGATCAGGTTGTTCACGATGATTTGGATGGTGCCCCCGACCGTAAAACCCGGGACGGTGCCGAGATTAATGGTCTCCGCCCAGATGCCCTGACCCGCAAACGCCGCATCGCCATGGATCAGCACTGGAAGCACTTTGGCCTGCCCATCTGCGCCCAGTCGAATTTGTTGAGCACGGGCGCGGCCCATGGCAACTGGATCCACTGCCTCCAGATGACTGGGGTTGGAAACGAGGTGCAAACCCAGGGTGGCTCCATTGCGAGCAGGAAAATGGCCGGTAGCGCCCACATGGTATTTCACGTCACCACCGCCCAGGATGCTTCGAGGGTTGGCATCCTCGAACCTGGAAAAGATGTCGGCGGCAGACTTTCCGAAAGTGTTCACCATGACATTCAGCCGGCCGCGATGGCTCATTCCCATCACTGCCTTCTCTGCGCCTAGCTCGGCCGCTCGATGCAAAACCTCGTCCAGAAACGGAATCAGAACGGTGACACCTTCGAGAGAGAAGCGCTTGGTGCCGAGATAACGCGACTGAATGACTTGCTCGAAAAGATCGGCGTGGGTCAACCGTTCCAGGATGTGCTGCTTGTCCGGCTGTGGCGCCGGTTGTTCCATCTTCTCCCGGATCCATTCCCGTCGAGTTGCATCGGGAATGTGCATGAATTCGACACCGATCGTCCCGCAGTAGTAGCTTCTGGCCTCCTCCGCTTCCTCACCCTCAAAGCTCAGTTCAGGCATAGGCTCGGGTACCAGGTACTGCCCTAGTGGATCGAGTTGCGCCTGCATGTAACCCCAGCGGCGAAAAGCATCAAAAATCTGATCGTGTTGAGAGGCCAGGAAATTGCCGGAGTGGCGTTCCAAGGGCAGGTTTTTGGTGACCATGGTCGTATGTCTACGACTCATTATAACTTCCGCCCTCCAGTCGAAGACCTCGGGAGGAACCGCTGCAGTCTCGTTGCTTCTCCCGTGCCCCGTGTGAGCGAAACGAACCTTCGGTCAAGAAAATTACCGACGACGAATCATGGGGTTCTCCCCCCTACTCCTGCAGTACTGCTTTCACCAGATTCCGCGGCTTGTCGACATCGATGCCATTCTGGATCGCCATCTGGTAGGCAAGCAACTGCAACGGAACCACTTCCAGCATGGTGGCTAACATATCCTCGGTTTGCGGGATCTCGATGCACCAGTTTGCAAGCCGAGCTGCATCCTCGTCACCTTCGGTAGCGATCACGAGTATGGTTGCACCCTGCGCCCGCATATCCGTCATCAACTGCAGCACCTTGCGATAACGCAAGAAAGCGTCGGGGTCGGAAGCATCGCGGGTGGCGATCACCACCAGGGGCGCGTCAGGGCTCACCAACGCGTTTGGACCATGCTTCAATTCCCCGGCCGGATAGCCTTCCGCCTGCATGTAAGCGGATTCCTTCAGCTTGAGCGCTCCTTCGCGGGCAATCGCATAGTGCACGCCGCGCCCTAGGTACAGAAAAGCGCGCGATTCCTTCAGAGAAGGCGCTAAACCCGCAATCTGCCGCTGCCATTTTCCCAACGCAGGCTCGAGCAGAACCGGCAATCGCCGCAGATCCTCGATATGGCTTTCCACAGCGGGCGAAGTCATTCTTCCCCGCATGCGCGCCAGGTAGAGAGCCAGCGAATAGAGCACTACGAGCTGCGTAGTGAAGCTTTTGGTTGCCGGAATGGCTTTTTCAGGTCCGGCACAGGTCGGCAAGGAGGCATCCGCTTCCTGCGCCATGCTGGAGCGGGGATTATTGGTAATCGCAAGGGTCGGCAATCCACGCGATTTGGCTTCTCTCAGTCCCGCCAGCGTGTCTGCCGTCTCGCCGGACTGCGAAATCACGAGCACCCCTGGATCCTGAATCGTGTGCGTGGACCGGTAAACATATTCGCTCGCGTATTCGACATCGACAATCAGGCCGGCTAGGTCCTCCAGCATGATCTCGGCGGCGAGTCCGGCGTGGCGGCTGGAACCGCTGGCGGCGATCACCAGGCGTGACCTGGACCGCAACGCGTCGGCGACCGGTTGAAATACTTCGGTAGCTAACTTGCCATTGGGGGCATAGTGTTCGATGGTATCGGCGAGCGCCTTCGGCTGCTGGAAAATCTCGCGCAGCATCTCGTGCTCGAAAACGGCGGCAGGTGTCATCATTGGCAATCGTATAACAGATAGAATCTTTGAGCGTGAGGTCTCGTTTGCTTCGGATCGTATCGATGACTCTGCTGCTCAGCTCTCTTTTGGCCCCGGGAGCAAAGGCCCAGGCGCCGTTGCCTTTAATGCCGCTGCCCGCCCAGCTTAAGGTGGGACAAGGCGAATTTTTGATCAACAACGGCTTTGGGGTCGCATTGGAAGGCTACCAGGAGCCCCGGCTGGAACGCGCCCGGCAGCGCTTCCTCAATATCCTTTCGCGCGAGACGGGAATTCCACTGTGGCGCGAGGCGGGGCTGAATAAACCGTCCTTCTTTATCAAGACGCGCGCCGCCAGTGCCGCGGTGCAGCAAGTGGGGGAAGACGAGTCTTATCACTTGCAAATCACGGCGGAGGCGGTTCACCTGGAAGCGGCGAATCCGCTGGGCGTGCTCCATGGTCTGCAAACCTTCCTGCAACTGGTGCGCATTACGCCGCGCGGCTTTGTGGTTCCCGTTATCACCATCGACGACCAGCCGCGCTTTCCCTGGCGCGGTCTGATGCTCGACGTGGGACGCCACTTCATGCCGCTCGACGTGGTCTATCGCACCCTGGACGGCATGGAGGCAGTGAAGCTCAATGTCTTCCACTGGCACCTCTCGGATGATCAAGGTTTTCGTGTGGAGAGCAAGAAGTTCCCCCTGCTGCAGGAAAAAGGCTCCGACGGACTCTTTTATACCCAGGACGAGATTCGTAGCGTGATTGAGTACGCTCGCGACCGCGGTATTCGTGTGGTTCCGGAATTCGACATGCCTGGGCACGCAACCTCCTGGTTCGTGGGCTATCCCGAGTTGGCCAGCGGTAAGGGGCCGTACCAAATCGAGCGCAAATGGGGAGTCTTCAACCCCGCGATGGACCCCACGCGCGACAGCACCTACCAATTTCTCGATACCTTCATCGGCGAGATGACCGCCCTGTTTCCGGACCCCTACTTCCATGTCGGCGGAGATGAGTGCAACGGCAAGGAATGGAATGCAAATCCGCGCATCCAGCAATTCATGAAGGCACACGGAATCAAAGACAACGCAGCGCTGCAGGCGTACTTCAGCGCCAAAGTGCAAAAGATCGTCGCGGAGCACCATAAAATTATGGTGGGCTGGGATGAGGTGCTTCAGCCGGGGACGCCCAAAGATGTGGTCATTCAATCGTGGCGCGGACCACAATTTGTCGGCCAGGCAGTCAAAGGCGGAAACCGGGCGCTGCTGTCTGCGGGTTACTATATCGACCTGAATCAGCCCGCGGCAGAACACTATGCGGCTGACCCGGAAGGTGAGGGGCCAAGCAGCCTGACCAGCGAAGAGAGCAAACGCATTTTGGGCGGTGAGGCCACCATGTGGTCGGAATTTGTCACCCCGGAAAACGTAGACAGCCGAATCTGGCCGCGAACCGCTGCGATTGCCGAACGCTTGTGGTCTCCGCGTGACACGCGCGACGTGGCATCCATGTACCTGCGGCTGGCCGTGGTGTCGCAACAACTGAACAATTATGGCCTGCGGCACCACTCGAACTATCCCACCATGCTGAGCCGGATGACGGGACTTCCCGATCCACTGCCGCTGCGGGTGTTCGGGGACGTAATGCAGCCCCCGCAAGGCTATGTGCGCGAGCAGCTCCACGAATGGAATGCGTTTACGCCGCTGAATCGCATGGTCGACGCGGTTTCCCCGGAAAGCGAGACGGCGCGCCTGTTTCTTGATATGGTGAACCGTATCGTTGACGGAAAGGCCACGGCTCAGGATTGGGATCAGGCGCAGCTTTGGCTGATGTTATGGCGCGACAATGACGCCCAGCTACAGCCATTGTTGCCGAAATCAGAATTGACCGCCGACCTGGGACCGGTGTCGACCAACCTGCATCATGTGTCGCAGATCGGCCTGGACGCAATCGGCTATCTGCGCGATCAGCGTGTGCCTCCGCCCGAATGGAAGGCGCGACAGCTTGCCTTTCTCAAAACGTCAGAAAAGCCACAAGCCGTGCTGGTCGATATGGTAGTGCCGCCGGTCGAAAAGCTGGTTCAGGCAACGAAGTAGGATTGAAACATGACCCTAAGAATATTGATTGGGACTGGCAGCCATGAGTGACGCCCGTTGGGTATTGTTGATTGCCAGTGAAGTAGGTGGTACGAATTCGGTCTCAGACCGCGCCATGGATCGGCTGTGTGATGCGATCACACAGGAAGGCTATGAAGTCATCCGGACCTCAACCCCGGAGGACGGGCTCTCGATGGTGCAGTCGGACCCGTCTTACAGCGCCATCCTGTTGGACTGGGACCTGGAGCAGGAACATCAGTTCGACGAACGCGCCGCGCTGAAGATCATCCGCGCAGTCCGGCGCAGAAACAAAAGAGTCCCGATCTTCCTCATCGCCGATCGAACACTGGTGAGTCAGCTCCCGCTGGAAGTGGTGAAGCAGGTGCACGAGTACATTCACCTATTCGGCGACACGCCCGCCTTCATCGCCAACCGGGTAGATTTTGCGGTTGACCGTTATAACGAGCAGTTGCTCCCGCCCTATTTTCGAGAGCTCAAGAAGTACACGGATCAGGGCGCGTACTCCTGGGATGCTCCTGGCCACATGGGCGGCGTAGCGTTTCTCAAGCACCCGGTCGGCATGCAGTTCCATCGCTTCTTCGGCGAGAATCTGTTGCGCGCTGACCTTGGCATTTCCACCTCATCGCTGGGATCGTGGCTTGACCACGTCGGACCTCCGGCCGAGTCGGAGCGAAATGCGGCACGCATTTTCGGCGCGGACTGGACTTTTTATGTCCTGAGCGGCTCCTCCAGTTCCAACCAGATCGTGGGCCATGGAGTGATTGGTAACGATGACATTGTCTTAATCGACGCCAATTGTCATAAGTCGATCTGCCACTCGCTCACCGTGACGGGCGCGAGGCCGGTGTATTTCAGACCCACCAGAAATGGCTACGGGATGATCGGTCTCGTACCACTGCGGCGGTTCTCGCCGGAACACATCCAGCAATTGATTGCAGAAAGTCCGTTCAGCGCCGAAGCGCCTTCGAAAGAACCGACCTATGCCGTGGTTACGAATTCCACTTACGACGGCTTCTGTTATGACGTTCAACGGGTCACCAGCGAACTGGCGCGCAGTGTGCCCCGCCTCCACTTTGACGAGGCGTGGTATGCCTACGCGAAATTTCATTCAATTTATCGCGGGCGTTTCGCCATGGATGTTCCGGATGACATGCCCGACCGTCCGCTCCTGTTTGCCGTGCAATCCACGCATAAAATGCTGGCGGCCTTTTCCATGGCCTCGATGATTCACGTCAAATTGAGTGACCGGGCGCCGCTCGATTTCGATCAGTTCAACGAAGCGTTCATGATGCACGGCACGACTTCACCGTTTTATCCCATGATCGCCTCGCTCGACGTGGCCACTTCGATGATGGATGAGCCCGCCGGACCCACGCTGATGTACGAGACAATTCACGATGCCATCGGCTTCCGCAAAGCCATGTCTTCGATCGCCCACCGGTTGCGCTCAACCAACGGAGAGGAATGGTTCTTCAGGATCTACCAGCCGGAAATGGTCACCGATCCGATGAGCGAACAGTCTTCACTGTTTGAGGAGACGCCCGACTCGCTGTTGATCAATTCGCCTTCCTGCTGGACGCTCAAACGTGAGGAAGACTGGCACGGCTTTCGGGATGAGGACATTGCCGAAGATTACTGCATGCTGGATCCGACCAAGGTGACGATTCTCATGCCCGGCATCAACTCCCGCGGGGAATTGGGAGACTGGGGTATCCCGGCGGCGATCCTGGTAGAGTTTCTCGACGCCCGGCTGGTGGAAGTTGCCCGTACCGGCGACTACACGGTGTTGATCCTGTTTTCCGTGGGAACCAGCAAAGGGAAATGGGGCAGTCTGCTGGAGACGCTGTTCGAATTCAAGCGGCTCTATGACAACGACGGATCGTTATACGAAGCGCTGCCGGACCTGGTTGCGGAACACCCGCTGCGCTATCGGGACATGACCCTGAAAGAATTGAGCGATGAGATGCATGCAGCCATGGTTCAGCTCAACCTGACAAATTTGCTGCACCAGGCGTGCGATGAGAAGCCCGATCCGGTGATGACCCCTGCGGAAACGTATCAAAAACTGATACGTAACGGCACGGAAAAAGTCCGGCTTTCCGAGATGGCGGGACGGATTGCGGGGGTGATGCTGGTTCCCTACCCGCCGGGCATTCCGGTCCGCATGCCGGGTGAGCGCATGGGCGGCCCCGACAGTCCCATCATCAAACTCATACTGGCTCTGGAGAAATTCGGCAAGCAGTTCCCCGGGTTCGAGCGTGAAGTCCACGGAATAGAAGTGGATGCCGACGGAGAGTACTGGATGCGCAGCATCATTGAATCGTCCGGGCCGCGAACCAACGGAAAGAAAGCCGGATCGCCCACGCGCAATACCAAGCGCAGAAGCAAAAGGACAAAGTCTGGGACGGGACCGATCCCACCGATTCGGCCCGTCTCATAGGATCGGCGTGGTCGTCAATTAGTCTGAGCGAGCTAACCTTTTCCTGGGCCCTCGCCGCACGGATCACGTGAACGCGCGCAATTCCTTTGGCTGGACCTTTGGCGCAGCCGGGATTTACCTCTGCATTTGCATTGCGGCTTACGTTTTTCTACTGGGCCGGTTGGAAAGAATTCCAGCCCAGCTTCAGCGTGCTGCGTAGTCCTTGGTTGCCCCGGTGCGCGAGTTGAACACGCTGAAACTACCGCTTGGTTTGACCGTCAGCTTCAAATAGTTCGCCGCATCGGCTCCATTGTTGATGTTCGCAATGTACTGGGCAGCGCTGTTCTTGGCTGCCGCTTCATCGGAGTAGTGAAGCTGCCACAGAGTTTCCAGGCCGGGTGATTTCGCCAATGTATCGAACGTAGGCGGCGAGCCACCTTTCTTTTCCCCGTTGTTCATGATGGCGATGCGAGGCGCAACGGCTTCCACCAGGGCTGGACTCGAGCTCTGAAATAAACCGTGGTGGGAAACAACCAGGATGTCGACCTTGCCCAGCTTGTTGACCGGACACATCATTTGCATTTCTTTATCCCAGGTGAGGTCACCCAGATCCAGGATCTTGACCTTGCCAAAGGTGAACAGGGTGCCGACAGAGCGGGAATTATCTGTTTTGTCGGCTGGCCTGGTCTCGGAGTCTTTGCAATACGGATTCGGCTGCCCAGCCCCGGGCAATGGATGACTGATCAGATCGCCATTGGCGCTGACCACAACGGCCTTGATTCCCGTAATCGGCAGAACCTCTCCTGGCTTGGCCACGATGTGGCCGTAATGACCCTTGGCCAGTACCTCCTGATAGGCAGCAAACCATTTGGTGGTGGAGGGATCGGTGGGGCTCGTCGGACCATGATCGATGAATGTGCCGACCGGAATCCGCTGCACCAGTTCTGGAACGCCGCCGGCATGGTCAGCATGGTAATGGGTCAACAAAACATAATCGATCTTCGTTACCCCGGCGTCTTTCGCGGCCGCGACAATGCGCTTCGCATCCAGGCCGTCGTTGCCTGCCCACCCGGTATCGATCAGCAACGACTTGCCAGCCGAAGTCACAAACAGAGTGGATTGGCCACCATCCACATCGATGAAATAGACACGCAAATCGCTGGCAGCGCTTGCGGCTTGCGTGCCGCCCACCAGAAGAGAAACGAGGACAGCAACGAGCACCAGCTCTAGTCTGCGGAACTGTAAGTTATGCACCGGGATCAAGCACCACCTTCATGAGATTTGGCTCACCCGCGTGCAGTCGCGCAAACCATCGCGGACCATCACTCAGAGGAGCAACCGCTGTAATCAACGGCTTCACTTTAATCTTGCCGTTCGCCAGCAACTCCATAGCCTCCGGATATTCGCCCGACGAGGCACAGGACCCTTGCAACCGGATCTGTCGTGAGACCACGGCCTGCAAGGGAATCTTTATTTCCGGAGAAATATTGCCAATCAGCGTGACCGTGCCCCCCTTGCGTACGCTGGCAATGGAAGCGGCAATGGTTTCCTGCCGGCCCACTGCTTCGAGTACCAGGTCCACACCTTTGCCGTCCGTGCGGCGCAGAATCTCTTTTACCAGTGCGTCTCCGGAAAGCAGCAACGCGTCGTCCGCACCGATATTCCTGGCCGTTTCGAGCCGTGTGCCATCAATGTCGGCGATCAGTACCTTGGCAGCTCCCTCAGCTTTGGCCGCCTGCATCGTAAGCAAGCCGATCATACCTGCGCCAATCACCAGCGCTGTTTCGCCGCCCTTCATATCCGAAACACGCACCGCATGCAGCGCGACGGATACAGCCTCGAGCATTGCCGCTTCCTTGAATTCGAGGCCCTCGGGAAGGTGATAGCAGATTCGCTGAGGCACTGCCACGTACTCGGCGAAAGCGCCGGCGCGGCGATAGTCGCCGCACGAAACACCGACGACCTGGCGGTTATTGCAGAGGTTGACTTCCCCTCTCTGGCAAAACTCGCACTTGCCGCAATAAACCGTTGAGTCGAACGTCACCCTCTCGCCGGGTTTGAATTCGCGGACGCCGGAGCCGACTGCGGCCACCACGCCGGCCGCCTCATGCCCCATGACGATCGGCGGGATCCGGCGGCCGGACGTGCCATCGTACCCGTGCACATCACTGCCGCAAATGCCGCAGGCAGCCACCCGCACAAGGATCTCATCCTCACCCGGGACCGGCGCGGGCAACTCGGCAATATCAAGCTGGTTGTATTGCGAAAGAAGCAAAGCTTTCATATAGGGGAAAGGGTACATGGTTGGTAGCCGCTCCCTCAAGCTGCCCCATGTACCATTGCATTAACCTGATGCCGGTTCCCCATGAGTACACGCAGTCTTAAGCGCAGGCTGATTGCAGGATTCGGCGCCAATACCTTCAGCCGGCTCTCCACTACCCTGACGCAGATTGTTTCTGTGCCGGTGTTCCTCAGTCACTGGGGCGTTCACCTCTACGGTGAGTGGATCCTGCTCAATACCATTCCCAGTTACCTTGGGCTGAGCGACGTGGGGTTTGGCAGCGTTGCCGGCAACGAAATGACCATGCTGGCTGCGGCGCATGACTACGAGCAGGCGCTCGTGGTCTTTCAGAGTGTCTGGGTGCTGACGACTGTCATTACCAGCCTTCTGGGCCTGCTACTGCTGGCAACGGTTTGGGTGCTCCCGATTGGGACCTGGCTGCACATGCACGCTATCAATGCGCTCGATGCCAGGCTGATCATTCTGCTGCTTGGATTGGCGGTGCTTCTCGGCATGCAGGAGACGCTGTTTCAGGCCGCCTTCCGCTGTGTAGGGAAATATCCCCTTGGCACCATGGCCAAGAGCCTGGTTATCCTGGCCGCCTTTCTGAGCACCATGGTTGGCGTCGCCTTGCGCCTGTCCCCGGTCCCCGTAGCCGTCTTGTACGTAGCGGTCAATGCGGTGGGTGTGTTTGCGTTGTGGGTTCTGCTACGGCGGGAGGTGCCCTGGATCCGTTTCGGCATTCGCCATGCCCAATGGGCTGTGATCCGACGCCTCACGGGGCCCGCGCTTTCCTTCATGAGTTTTCCGCTGGTGAACGCGCTCAACCTGCAAGGAATCCTCGTAGTAATCGGCTATGTCATGGGGCCGATCGCGGTGGTCACATTCAATACAGCGAGAACCATCTCTCGCAGCGCTGCCCAGGGGATGAACCTCATCAACAATTCCATCTGGCCGGAAATGTCAGCCGCCTTCGGCGTCGGAGCCATGGAGGTTGCGCGCAAACTGCATCGCCATGCCTGCCAGATCTCGCTCATGCTCTGTCTGGGCATTACGTTCGTGATTGCTTTGCTCGGCGACCGAATCTGGCAAATATGGACGGTAGGCAAGGTACCGACCGACCCTGTGCTGCTCAATATCATGCTGCTGCAGATGGTGGTCTCGGCGTTCTGGTTCACCAGCTCCGTTGTGCCTATGGCAACGAATCAACATCAGAGAATGGCGAGAGCAATGTTGAGCGCCACAATGCTGGCTTTGGTGCTCGCTTGGTTCCTGATGCACGTGAGCGTCCTCGGACTGCGAGGCGCAGCGATCGCCTTGGTTGCCGGCGACTTGTTTACCGCCTTTTATGTTTTGCGTGAGAGCCTGCAGTTGCTGGGCGACCACTTGGCCGACTTTACCCGCAGCCTGCTGGATCTATCCGCACTTGGCCGGCTTTGGAGAAGACCTAAACTGCCGCTCACTAATGAGGAGCAGGTCTAGCGTGCCTGCTCTTAACGTTGCAAGAAGCGAATGCGATCCACCCAATCCCAGTTTCGCGTTTCTCTTGCCAATCGGCGCAGTGCTTCGACTAACCCTCCAATATCGGCAGGTGTGATGGTCTTCTCATCAACAAAAATTACCCCGGCGTGCTGCCGCCCCTCTTCGGCCCAAGTTTTAAGCGGCGGCGGGATTGTTCTGCGATCGTAGGTGACTAGCGTCAGCTTTTGCTTGGCAGTTTGTTCGAGACAGAGCGAATCCGCCTGCCCCAGGAAGCTCCCATTTTCCCACTCAACCATCCAACGGATGACAAGTTTTCGGTCACGACGCCGCAGTCCGGAAGCCACATCGGGAGAGATGTGCTCATCCAGAAGCAGTTTGAGCATGTCAGGGCTTGCGAGATTCTGCTGCGGAAGACTCGGCAGTCTGCGGCAACATGCACTTCAAAGCGACCAAATCCACTGCTTCGTTTTCCTGAAGCGCTTGCTCAATCTCGTCAGGAAACGCCTCGGAGTAATGGATGGCTGCCCGTACCTTGGCTTCGGGCCATCGCAAATGCTTTGCGGTTGCCGTCGGATTCTCTTTGTAGCTACGGAAAATAAGGATGACCTCCCATACAGCGAGGCTGCTGCCCTGTATGGTGGCTTGCCGTCCTGCCGCTGAATCACGAAAGTCTATGAAGGCGAACTCGGATCGGCGCAGGCCTTCCTCGACCAAACGCGCGCTCGCATCGCTATGGTGTCCAGCCACAGCGGTTGGCCATGCGTTTCAAGCGATTGCCGCTTGCAACGGGAAGACGCATGCTGATTACGGTTGAATGAGCCGAACTTACCGGAAGTTCCTCATGTAACTCTTGTCAGCATTGTAACGCCAACGTGTGACCAGGCTGCGGGGAGGGTGTCTCCAGTCCTTAGAGCTTTTCTTTCGATTCTGGTACGGCCATTGCCGCAGCCTGAAAACCGATCCTGGAGTGGGTACCATCGCAGAACGGTTTGTTCACAGAGGCTCCGCAGCGGCAGAGAGAGACAGCCGGCTTACCAGTTAGATCGATTACTTTACCATCGCTATCTACCAACTTGATCGGACCTTCCACGCGAAGCGGTCCATTGGGACGCACGGTAATCGTTACATCAGGCTCGGGCATGCACGCACTCCATTTGAGGGGATAAGATGTACCGGGTTTCGAGACTATCAGACTCGAACTTTAGTCACTGTCAAGGTTCTGCGTTGCTTTGGGCGGGTCTTGTGGGGGTATTGGCTGGGGTTCCTGGATATTGCCCGGAGTGCCGGTGGTGGAAGCAGGTACAGTACCAACGACGTTTGAGCTTTTGCCGACCTTCTGCCCCTTCCAGCCAGTGGTGCTTACATTTTGTGCGGTGCTACCTGTTTCACAACCCACAAAGACTCCGCAAGACAGAAGCAACAAAAGAGCAGACGCTCGGAACATGGGTTCTCCTTGGGAGCGATTTTATCTGATGCGTGGGCGGGAAAGAAACGTGCGGAAGGATGTGTAGAACAGGCCATGAACTCGCGAGGCCAACATCTACTCGTGGAATTGCAGGAAAAGACGCGCTCTTGCCGTCTTTTCCTGCGTCGAACTGACTAAAAACTACAAACTACAGAACTTGAACGTTCTCAGCCTGCCAACCCTTGGGGCCTTTGGTAACGTTGAACTGAACCGCCTGGCCTTCCTGCAGAGTGCGGAAACCGGTTGCCTGAATCGCTGTGTGATGCACGAAAACATCCTCACCATTTGCACGGCTCAAAAAGCCGAACCCCTTGGCATCGTTGAACCATTTAACTGTACCTTGTTCCATTGTGCTTCTTCCTTGAGTAACGAGATGACGCTGAATTCAATTGGGGTATCTGCAGGTAGTGCGGACATCAAGAGCATAACGAGCTGAGAACCAAAATCGTATTCGACGCTCTTGTAGCATATACCGTTGATGAGGCAAAGGCAATGAAAAAATTGCTCTAACCCCCTTTGATATCTACGATTCTACTCGTATTTAAGCGATTCGACCGGGTCCATTCGCGCCGCTCGCACTGCCGGAAAAGTTCCAAATGCGGCTCCTACACCGCACGAAACCAGTATGGCCAGAATTGCCGATAACCACGAGACTTCTAAGTGGTACCCGGTAAAAAAGGCTACCAGCAGCGGTAGCGCCATCGCCAGAATCGCCCCTGCAATGCCCCCACTGAGCGAGATCAGCACCGCCTCAGCCAAAAATTGCAGCTGTATCTCGCGGAAGGTTGCTCCCAGCGCCTTACGAATGCCGATCTCCCGAATACGGGACCGAACGGTAGCCAGCATGATATTCATAATGCCCACACCGCTCACCAGCAGTGTGACCAGCGAAAACAGCAGCAGAAGAATACTGAAGGCAGTTGCCGTTTTACCTGCCATGGAAAGCACCGACGCCAGATTTCCAACGTCATAAACCGACTCAGAGCGATGCCGGGATTTGATGACCTTCCGAATCGCTTCCGTAGCCCAGGGAACACTTCCTGGGTCCGTCATCGAGAAATAAATCTGATTGACGGCCTCAGTACCGGTGAAATAACGCGCCACGGTATACGGGATCAGGACCGTCTCGTCGACAATTTCCGACTGGCCGAAGGTATCAAACCGTTCGCGAAACACGCCGATGACGGTAAAGGGAACGCCGGAGATGGCCAGCGTACGGCCAATTGCTTCATCCGGGTTGCCGAACTGCGCCAGGGCAAACTTTTCGGTCACCACCGCCGCGTGGCTGTGGCTCAAGGAATCCTGCTCATCGAAGAAGCGCCCGGCTACGAGATATAACCGGCGGATCGAAGCGTACTCCGGATTCACGCCAAGGATCAGGACATCGCGTTCCCTTCCCGCGCCCGAGGTAAAGAACTGGTGCAGGTTAAGCACCGGAGAGGCCGCCTGAATGCCTGGAACCTGCTGTTCCACGGCACGCATATCATCTACCGTGAGGTAATCGCGGTTAGACGAACTGCTTGCGTCGGAAAGGCCGGCATATTCCGCCCAAATGAGATTGGTACCGATGTTCTGAATCTCGGTGAGCACATACTGCCTGCCGGAGAGTCCGATGGTGACGACCAGTACCAACGATGCCGTACCAATCACCATACCCAACGCGGTGAGTGCGAAGCGTATCTGATTCAGCCGAAAAGAGTCGACCGCCAGCAGCAAAATCTCGCGTAAAGCGATCTGCTTCGTGCTGCGACCAGACTCAACTGAAGCTGATGTGCTCATCGATTCCCCAAAAACACCAGGGTGACTCCCACCGCAACCAGAAACACGCCCAACCACCGCCGCGGGCTGACATGCTCACCCAGAAAGAACATCGCTCCGAATGCTCCGGCCACGTAGCTCAGAGCTGTTACCGGCACCACAAAGCTTACGTTCAGGAAGGAGAGCGCGCCCAGCAAGGAGAAAAACGCCAGCGCCATCAAGCCTACTCCTACCCACATCCAGCCGACGCGCAGGGCCCGGAAAATCACGCCGGCGATGGCCTGGGGGCGAAAGTCTTTCACCTCTCCAATCGACTTCATCGCCCGCGACACCGATAGTTCACCAAAAGTGCCGCACGCAATAATAAGAGTAAAGAGCACTGTCTCGAGCCACCTAACGGACATCACTGATCCCGACATGCTTCAGGTCGCTTGCTGGAGCACCTGCTCTTTGGATGTTCCGGCCCTCTTGATTTGCGCAGCTTTCGTCGCGCTTTCTACATGCTTCCGGTGCATTATGAATAGCCAGCCATCGAACCAATAACCGCTCCCCTGGGCTCAAAGTTGAGCCGCCTTGGCGGTATGTCTCTGACTGCTTGGATTGGTTTGCCCCACGACCAGGACGCCCAGACAGATGACGGCAATACCCAGCCAGCGCAGCGGAGAAACCGCTTCACCCAGCATGAAGTATCCCAGCAAAGCAGTCACTCCATAGGCTACAGAGGACGCTGGCTGGACATAGCTGTAATCTGCCCACGATAAAACCAGGATATTAGCCAGGAAAAAGGCAAGCAGAGACGCGACTCCGAGCCAGATAGTCGTGATGGCGCCAATGTGTAGCGCGGTGTGCACAGCCTGAGCAGGCGGCCAGACTGCAATCTTCCCTGCCCGTTTCATGCCCTCGCCGAGGAAAGTGTTTCCCAGCGGGTTTGCGATCACCATCACCAGGATCAGCAAAAACGTCTTGAGATGTGGCGGCTTATGCGACTTCATTCACTCCTGAAACCCACTCCACGATTGTACTAGCCGGTGCTCAGGCCACTGGCGTGTTTGCGATATAACTATAGATTGGTGGAATGCACCATTCAGGTGCGAAAGGCGCTATCGATTTGTGTGGCATTGCTGGCTTTACCCAGAAAAGCTGGACTTCTGATCCGGATAGGATTCGCGCCGCAACCGCGACCCTTACCCACCGGGGACCAGACCAGCAGGGAGTCTTCAACTCCCGCCTCTGCTCTCTGGGCGCCACTCGCCTCAAAATTCTCGATCTGGCTGCAGGCGACCAGCCCATCACATCCAGCGACGGCGATACTGTCATCGTATTCAACGGCGAGATTTACAACCACCTCGAACTAAGGCCCGAACTGGAAGCCCTCGGTTATCGCTTCCACACCCATTGCGACACTGAAACAGTGCTCTATGCCTTTCTCGCGTGGGATACCGCATGTTTTGCTCGCCTCCGTGGAATGTTCGCTGTTGCCCTGTGGCGCAAGTCGACACGTCGCCTTGTGCTGGCTCGCGACCGCATGGGTATCAAGCCTCTCTATCTGGCTCGGTATGGCGAGGATGTTTTGTTCGGTTCCGAACTCAAGGCAGTACTTATCCATCCTGAGATTGACCGACGGCTCAGCATGGAAGGTCTGGACTGTTACCTGTCTCTGAATTATGTCCCTTGCCCTTGGACGCTGGTGCATGGAGTGGAAAAACTTGCACCCGGCCACTGGTATGAGTGGCACGATGGTCAAATCCGTACCGAAGCCTACTGGAAACTCCCAGCCGCTTCGCCACAAGCGCGTGATCTAAACAGTGCCACAGAGGAGCTGGATTCTCTACTCCAGCAATCCGTCCGCGAACACCTGCTTTCTGATGTTCCGCTGGGAGTCTGGCTGAGCGGGGGCATCGACTCTTCCACCATCCTGCACTACGCTGCCGGCACCAATCATTCCCGGCTGAAGACGTTTTCCATCTCCTTCAACGGCCGCAGCTTCGATGAAACGGAACACATTCAGCGCGTGGTCGCACATTACGGCACTGACCACGAGCAACTCGATCTGAACCCGCAACAGGATCTGCAAGGGGCCATCGAACAATTCGCCTACTACTCGGATGAACCCAGTGCCGATGCCGGCGCGCTACCGGTGTGGTTTCTCTCCCGCATGTGCAAAAGCCATGCCACCGTGGCCCTCAGCGGAGAAGGCGCAGATGAGATCTTCGGCGGTTATCTTACTTATCGCGCCAACCAGTTCGCCGCGAGGGCGCGCGCAATCCCCTCGCCGGCCATTCGCCTGGCTCTTGCCGGACTGCGCTACTGGCCAGTATCCGACGAAAAGATCAGCCTGGAATACAAACTCAAGCGCTTCCTCGAAGGATGCCTGTTGCCGCCGGAACAGGCACACGTCTATTGGAACGGAACCTTCTCTGAGGCGGCAAAGGCCAAGCTGTTGCGGCGCCCGCTGCCGGGGGCCATGGACAATATCCTCGAGGGACTTGCGCGAACGGCAAACCAGGGCCTTCATCCTTACTTGGAATTCGATCAACGCTACTTTCTGGCGGACGATATCCTGGTGAAGTCCGACCGCATGAGCATGGCCCACGCCGTTGAAGTGCGGCCTCCCTTTCTCGATCACCGCATTCTCGAATTTGCCGCCACCTTACCCGACAATCTGAAGGTTCGCGGCTCGCAACAAAAGTTCGTTCTCAAGCAGTTGATGAAAGACAAGCTGCCCTCCTCGATTCTCCAGCGCAAAAAGGTCGGCTTCGACATTCCCGCGCACGAATGGCTCCGCGGCCCCCTGCGCACGCTCATGCTTGAGACGCTGAAAGAAGGTTTATTTGAGCATTCTGATTTGTTCCGCGCCGATACCATTGAGAGCTATTTACAACTCCACCTGGCGAGACGGGCAAACCTGGGATATCACCTATGGGGTTTAATGATCCTGTTTCTGTGGATGAAACAATGGCGCATCCAGTCGACTCTGCCGTCGACCCAAAACTTCCCGGTCCTGGTAGCCGAAGGAGCTGGCACACCTATTTAGCGATCCTTCTCTTGATCGCCGCCGCGGTTTATCTGGCGTGCATTGTTTCCCCACCCTCCCTCATGGACGATGTGGATGCTGTTCAGGGCCAGATCGCGCGCAACATGCTCGCCTCCGGCGACTGGGTTACAGCCCGGCTGGATGGAATTGTCTATCTCGAGAAGTCGCCTCTTATCTATTGGCTGATGGCGATCTCGTACAAGATCTTCGGTGTGTACGACTGGGCCGCACGCATCCCGATGGCGCTCGCCTCCATCGGCGTGGCATGGTTGACGGCGGCATTCGGCAAATGGGCTTTCGGCAAGCTGGCCGGCTTTTATGCCGGCCTGTGCATGGCCACCTGCATTGGCCTCTTTCTCTTTACCCGCATCCTCATTCCCGACGTCATGCTGACGTTCACCATCGCTCTCTCGATGTGGGCCTTTCTGCGGGTGTTAGACGACCAGGAAACTAACCCACGCGCCTGGGCCTACATAATGGCAGCCAGTCTTGGCGTGGGCCTGCTTCTCAAAAGCCTGATCGCCCTGGTTTTCCCTGCGGGCGCCGCAATCCTTTATTTTCTGTTCGACCGCCGGGCTTTTTCACTGACTAACTGGAAACGCTTTTATCCCTTCACCAGCCTGCTGATCATGCTGGTGATCGCTGTGCCCTGGCACGTTCTGGCTACGATCCGCAACCCGCCCATCTTTGCTTTTACCCTGCACAGCGGCGGGGGCGTGTACCACGGCTTTCTCTGGTTCTATTTCATCAACGAGCAACTGCTCCGCTTCCTTAACCTGCGCTATCCACGCGATTACGCTACGGTTCCCCGCCTTTACTTCTGGCTCTTTCACTTAATTTGGCTGTTCCCCTGGAGCGTTTACTTCCCCGCACTCTTCAAGCTTTCCTACCGGCCAACAGACCGCGCTGGGCGCACGCGGCTGCTGGCTCTCTGCTGGACGGGCTTCCTGCTCCTCTTTTTCACCTTCTCCACCACGCAGGAGTACTACTCCATGCCCTGCTATCCGGCGCTGGCTTTGCTGTTGGGATCCGCGATGGCAATGGGTGGACGCCGCATTCGCTGGGGAACCCGCGCCCTCACGGTAATCACGGCATTGGCAGCAATTGCGGCGATTGCCATCCTGATTGCCGTGCGCCATGTGCCTACTCCGGGTGATATCACCGCGGCTCTCAGTAAGCATCCCACGGCGTATAAGCTCTCCCTCGGCCATATGGAAGACCTCACGCTGGATTCTTTCGCTTACCTGCGCTTTCCTTTGGCGCTGGCGGCGGTCGCCTTCCTGATTGGCTGCCTGGGCACATTGCGTACGGCAGGCCAACGCGCCTTTCTGGCTGTTGCCGTGATGATGGTGGTGTTCTTTCAGGCCGCGCGCCTGGCGATGGTCACCTTCGATCCCTTTCTTTCTTCGCGCCCGCTGGCGCGAGCGATCCTGAATGGTCCGCCAGGCACCATCATTGTCGACAGCCAGTACTACATCTACTCATCGATCGCGTACTACACCAACCAGACCGAGCTCCTGCTGAACGGGCGCTGGAATAATCTTGAATATGGCTCCTACGCTCCCGGCGCTCCTAACGTCTTTATCAATGACACTGAATTCCAGCAGTTATGGCTTACGCCGGCCCGCTACTACCTGGTGACCAAGCTCACTGCCACGCCACGGCTCTTGAGGCTTGTGGGCGAAGACAAACTTCACGTAGTCGCAACCGGTGGAGGCAAAGTCGTATACACCAATGACCCTCCTGCTAGACTTGAAAACAGTCATTCAGCAGGTGAATTGAGGAATCCATGAAGATTGCTGTACTTGGAGGCGATGGCTATTGTGGGTGGGCTACCGCGCTCTATCTCTCCAACCGCGGACATTCCGTCGCTATTATCGACAACTTCGTGCGCCGTCTTTGGGACCACGAGTTAGGTGTGCAGTCGCTCACTCCCATCCGCCCTCTTACCGACCGTCTTCGCGTGTGGCAGGAACTCACCGGCAAGACCATCGAATTGTTTGTCGGCGATGTAACCGACTACGAGTTCCTGGCCTCCACCATCAAGACCTTCGAGCCCGAAGCCGTTGTTCACTTCGCAGAGCAGCGCTCCGCTCCGTATTCCATGATCGATCGCAGCCATGCGGTGGGCACCCAGGTAAACAACGTAGTAGGCACGCTGAACCTGCTCTTCGCGCTGCGCGAATTCCAGCCCGACTGCCACCTGGTAAAGCTGGGCACGATGGGCGAATACGGCACACCCAACATCGATATCGAAGAGGGATACATCACCATCGAGCACAATGGCCGCAAGGACGTGCTTCCCTATCCCAAGCAGCCAGGGTCGTTCTATCACCTCTCCAAGGTGCACGACAGCCACAACATGATGTTCGCCTGCAAGATCTGGGCCATACGTGCCACCGACCTGAACCAGGGTGTGGTGTACGGAACCATGACCGACGAAGTTGCCCTGGATGAAGCGCTCATCAACCGTTTCGACTATGACGAAGTCTTCGGCACCGTGCTCAACCGCTTCTGCGCTCAGGCCGCCCTCGGCTATCCTCTAACGGTCTATGGCAAAGGCGGACAGACTCGCGGATTCCTCGACATTCGTGACACCGTCCGCTGCGTAGAGTTGGCCTGCCTGAATCCTGCCGGTAAAGGCGAATTCCGCGTCTTCAACCAATTCACTGAGCACTTTTCGGTGTTGGACCTCGCCAACCTGGTACAAAAAGTGGGCAAGCAGGCAGGCCTAAAGGTGGAGATCGATAATCTGCCCGATCCACGCGTGGAAGCAGAGCAGCATTACTACAACGCTAAGCACTCCAAGCTCATCGACCTGGGTTTGTCCCCGCACCTGCTGTCAGATTCGTTGCTCGATTCACTCATCGACATAGCGGTGCGCTACCGCGACCGCATCGATACAGCGCTCTTCCTGCCCCGAGTCAACTGGCGCAACGCAAGAAACGACCGGCGAGCAGAACGCCCTGTCTTAGCAAAAACCGCCCAATAACCAGGCTACAAAACGAAAAGCCCAGGATTAGAAAATCCTGGGCTTTTCATTTAGCTCTGCCGCACCAGTCCCGAAGGGACAGGACAATCCAGAGCCCGGCACGGAAGTGGCGGGAGAAAACCACAACGAAATCCGAGTCCCCTTTAGGGGACGGCACAAACTGGACTCGCAACCAAGGAAAGGGTTTCCGCCAACTAAACCCGCTCCGGAGCCTTCTCTGCCGCCCGCATAGCAGCCGCAGGATCAACCGGAACCAACTCCCCATTGCGAATGTAATAGTATCCATCCCGCCAACGAATACTATTGCGGGTAAACGAAGTCAGCCAGATACACGCGGCCAGCAAATCCCAAACCGGCAGCAGCCAAAGCTTCTTATAGATCCCCGGCTGCTTCAGACCCCATCTCCCAACCACTTCCATCATGGCAATACGGAAGGCGAAATACGCGCTCAAATAGGCAAAAGCGACTTCAGCGGTAGGCTGAACAAAAATCGCAGCCAGCGCCCATGGCAGGCCCAGTGTAAAGATCAACCCCAAATGCCCCCAAGGACGCATAATCCGCATCACTACAGTCCAACGCAGGCGCTTCATAAACAGATCGCGCAGGGAATGGAAGTCGGATACTGTCTGGATCGTATAGTTGAGCAGCTCCACTTCATAGCCCTGCGCCGCAATCAAACGGCCCACTAAAAGATCGTCCGCCGGACGGTTTTCAATGGCTGCGTAGCCGCCAAACCCTGCAAGGTGTGTGCGTGTCGTCGCAATTGTGGGCCCCAGTGCGAATTTCACCCCATCCAGTTGTCTTGCCACCAGAATTCCAGCATAAAAATCGGAAAGCATGCCGACCGACTGGACCCGCTGCACAAATGTTTTTTCTTCGCTGGGAACCGGAGCATAGAAGCACGTCACAGCACCAACTTTTGGATCCGCAAGCCGAGAAACAACAGTACGCAGATAATCGGGCCTGACGCGAACGTCACTGTCACTGATCACCACCGTTTCATATTTCGCTTCCGCCGTCAGACGCGCCAACTTTGCCACTTTGTCATTCGCTGCAATCCGGCCGGATCCCATCAGGACACGAATCTGGCACTCAGGAAAATCATGGATCAGCCTCTGAATCGTGGGCAACGCAGGATCCGACTCATCCCCGACACAAAAAACCAGCTCATATTCGGGGTAGTCCTGGCGGCAGAAGCTGGCGAAATTCTCATACGCATCAGGATCAAGACCACGAATCGGCTTTAGATTGCTAACCGGCGGTGTATAGCTGGAAGGGCCTACCCTTTTGGGCGCCTTGCGAAAAAATTGCCAGGCGCTGAACAACGCGAGAGAGTAGTAAATCAATGGGATGACAGCCATCCCCAATACGGTCAAGTGCAAAAAACTCAGGATCATTCAGCCCCTAATTTCTATATTGGTT
>Ga0335072_10003695_pt1 | contig 22938 bp, 23 predicted proteins | sample Lox_Sample_21_FD_206725 | JGI IMG/M metagenome (GOLD analysis project Ga0335072, IMG submission 206725) | Soil microbial communities from Loxahatchee National Wildlife Refuge, Florida, United States - Lox_Sample_2.1 | ecosystem: Environmental > Terrestrial > Soil > Wetlands | place: USA...
TGCCTTTGCCTTTGCCTTTGTCCGTGGCTCTGCTTGCGCTCTCGCTCTTGCCTTCGCTCTTGCTCTTACCTTCCGCCAACTTTCGCCTTATTCACCGTTCTCGCCCTACGCCTCGAACCGAGTATTCATATGCAGGTGTGTGATGAACATTGGGAAATCGGGCGGAGGAGAAGACGGAGGGGCAATGCGGGAAATGCGGCGGCTGGGGTCTCGTAATTACGCGGCGGATAAGGGACGAAATGCGGTAGATCAAGTCCATTGGGAATGCCTTGACGCGAGATGGCACTTCCGGCCCTGACGAGCACTTTACACACGCTTACAGCAAGCAGATTACTGGTTATGTGCCGCCAAGGTTTCTAGATGGAACGCTGGAATGCTGAAACATCACAACAAGAACGCTAGTCGAGTTAATTAATTGAGGGAGGAAGTCCGCGTCAATATAAACGTGAGCAGCAGCTTCCGCTTCCGCTTCGGTTTCGTCTTCAGCCTTAGCCTTAGTTTCGATTCGGATTGCTTAGCGAGAGCGGCATTGTGCGGCGCGGCGAAGATTGGCTCCCGACTCAGACTACGGACGATTGCTGTTGAGGCGTACCGGACGACCACCCGCCCAGCTACGGTTTAGGATGTTGGTGCTCAATTGTCTGTGTCGCCGCTAGAGAAGGACAATCAGGCGGTCTATGCAGGGGTTCAAGTGCTTCGGTGAGTAAAAGCTAGCGTCGTGGAGATATGAATGCGCCTTTGAGGAGGCGGACGACGGGGCGGGCGGATGGGCGGGCTTCGATGGCTACGATATCGAAGCGCGTGGATGTCATGGCGCGATCGATACGATAGACACGCATGAACGCGCCGGCCATACGCGCGAGGTGCTTGCGCTTGCGCCAGTCAACGGCCTCTTCCGGGCGCGACGAATCGGCGGCAGAGGTATCGCGCGTCTTGACTTCGATGAAGGCTAGCGTGCTGCCATCGTATCCGACCAAATCGATTTCGCCTTTTAGATACGGCACCCTAAAATTGCACGCGACCATCGTATAGCCTCTTCGCCGAAGGTACCAGTAGGCGTACGTTTCGCCTCGCACACCAGTGCGGCGCGCGCGCTCCTTCTTTGATTCTTCGTCGAGAGGAATAATCAGGCCGTGTCGCGCCCGGAAGTCAATGGCAGCGAAAATAAGACGTGCAAGGATGAGTCTGACCTCCACTCTCTTTCGCCTGACCGGAAATATAGCGTAACGTCTCGACTTGTGTCGAGCCAGTGCAGATAAGCCCGCGGGACTCCCTGCAATCGAAGGTTATATTTCGCTCATGCGCAGGAGAGCGTGAATTGGAATCGCCTTTGAGCGAGCACGAAGGACGAAGAAGTCTGCCCGCAGACAGAGCAAGAGATCAAACAAAAAGTATCGAATGCTATTTGGGATGATCTGCGAGCTCATACTTGATGAAATCTTCGAGCAGCGTTTTGTCTCCGCCCACGTCGGGGCGGCCGTTCACGTAGACGGTGGGAGTGCTGGTAATGCCGAGAGAGATGCCTTCATCACGATTGGCCTCGACGGCTTTCTTGGCAGCATCGGAAGCGAGACATGCTTTGAAGGCGCCGGTGTCGAGACCGGCATTCGATGCAAATCCCACGAGTTTGTCCCAGACATTTTCCGGCGAGATTAAGTCCTGGTTTTCGAAAATAGCATCGTGGACTTTCCAAAACGCATCAGGGGACTGCATATATGCGCAGCGCGCCCCGATCGCAGCCGTTTCGGCCCAGGGATGAATCTGCGTCAGCGGGAAATCTTTGAAGACAAAACGAACCTGCGGATAGGCGGGCTGGATCGTCTTGAAGGTTTCGTAGAGTTCGCGGCAGTGCGGACACTCAAAATCGCCATACTCAACGACAACGACTTTGGCGTCCATTGGACCTTTGGACGGATTGCCCTGGAGATGAATCTTTGCGCGCTCGTCTGCAAAAGGATCTACGGAGGTGTCGAACATATCTCCTCGGAAAACAGTCTTTCCGTCTTTGCTAACGTACACGCTGCCGGCGTCCGTCTGGCCGTTGATGGTAACGCGGACAGGCACTGAATAGAAATTCGGTGAGGGCGAGGCTTGAAGGGGTCCAAGGTCCACCTTTGCGTCGGCACCCCATGCGAACAAATCACGCAAAAACGATTCGGTGCTCTTGAGAAGAGCGGCCTGCTCAGGACTCGATGCGGGGGACGCGGTGACGGACGCCGGAGCGGACTGCGCAGGCGTAGAGAATGCACTCGCGAGCAGCGCGATGCACGAAACGAGGAGCGTAAAGCGTCGCATGTTGCCTCCGAATCGAATAAGAGCAAAACAGTGTACAAATCACAGATGCAAGTGCGAAGAGTAGAGTTGGCAAGGCGTGCCCAGAGATATCAGCAAAACAAGGCAATGCCCGCTATCCATCACGCGTGGGAGAAGCGGAGAGCATGGCGTTGCACCCGATGCACGGATGTAGTCGACAAAATTCAAAGCCTCCGATGCCCGTGCCTATACGGCAAATTTCTGCGCCAATGGAAAACGGCGGCCGACGGAGAAAGCCTTTGACGTCACTTTGAGCCCCGGCGGGGCTTGTTTGCGCTTGTACTCGTTCTGATCGACGCGACGGACAACAGCACGGACGAGATCGAGCGATAATTCGTAATGGAGCGCAATCTCCTCGGGGCTTTGCAAGTCCTCCACGTATCCCTTCAGAATCCGATCGAGCACGTCGTAAGGAGGAAGGGTGTCTTGATCCGTCTGGTTGGGTCGCAGCTCGGCGGAAGGAGGCTTGGTAAAGGACTCGCGCGGAATGCGGTGACGGATCTGATTTGCAAGCCGGGCGAGCTCGTAAACCATCGTTTTGGGGATATCGGAAATCACCGCGAGCCCGCCGGCCATATCGCCATACAGGGTGCAATACCCCGCAGCCATCTCGGACTTGTTTCCCGTACTCAACACCATGGAGCCAAATTTGTTGGAGAGAGCCATCAACAGATTTCCACGGATGCGTGCCTGAATATTCTCCTCCGTAGCATCCTCGGGGAGGCCCAAGAAAAGATGTTTCAATGTTTCGCGGTAGGTCTCAAATGTAGGAGCGATAGGAAGAGTCAGAAACTCGATCGTGAGATTTTGCGCAAGGCAACGGGCGTCGCGAATGCTGCCTTCGGAGGAATACGGCCCAGGCATCGCGACTCCGGTGACGTTTTCCGGTCCCAGAGCGTCAACGGCTATCGTGGCGACGAGCGCGGAATCGATGCCGCCGCTGAGCCCCACCACCACCTTGTAAAAACCGCACTTGCGGACATAGTCGCGAGTCCCCACGACGAGCGCGCGATAGACGGCTTCCAGCTCGTCGCGAGGCTGCGGGCGGATATCGCCTTCGCCCGACGCCGTATCGAACAACACAAGGTCTTCGTCGAAGGCTTTGGCGAGCGCACCGATCCGGCCGGACGAGGTGAACGCAACGCTCGAACCGTCGAATATGAGACTGTCGTTCCCGCCAACCTGGTTGACGTAAACGACTGGAACGCGCTGCTGGCGGGCAATCGTGCCGAGCATATCGAGGCGGAGGCTCCGCTTGTCGAGCGTGAAAGGAGAGGCGGAAATATTGATGACGACCGAACTTCCCTGCCCCATCAGCTCGACGACAGGGTCTCGTGCGTAGAGGCGTTGGGTCCAAAAGTTCTTATCGTTCCAGCAGTCTTCGCAGATCGTAATGCCTAGATTCTCAGTCCCTAGGCGAAATATGTGTTGCGATTCTCCCGGCTGGAAATAACGCGATTCGTCGAAGACGTCGTAGGTGGGTAGAAGCATCTTCCTCTGCTCGAATTGAATCCTTCCATCCGCGACGAGCGCGGCGCAGTTCGAAACAGGCTTGCCTGTAGCGTTCTCCGCCTCACCGATATACCCGATAATCGAAGGAAGAGAAATTGCCTTGGCGACGCGCGCCAACTGTTTCAGATTGAGTTCCGCAAAGTCAGGACGTTCGGCCAGATCCTGCGGCGGATAGCCGCACAGGCAAAGCTCGGAAAAAACAGCGAGGTCGGCGCCGAGATTTTTTGCGTTTTGCGCCAGATCGAGGATGCGGGCAGAATTGCCTTCAAAATCGCCAACGGTGGGGTTGAACTGGGCCAGGGCGATCTTCATTTGATATGCCTCTAGGATACGGGGAGCGGGGCGGGAATAGCAATCTGGTGCAGGAGGGTGAGACCAAAGGTCTGCGCGAACCGCAAGTGTGGAGGATCAAGAGCCGCCAAGGGTCTGGGCCCAACTCCGCATGCGAGGCCTGCGCGCTGAAGCGGAGACACCTGACGCAAGAGAGCCCCACCCTTTGCAGAAACCGCAAAGGATGGGGCGCCCGACGAACGGAGAGAATGAGCGAAGTTGCAAAGAGTGTCTTATATGCTGCCTTCGTCGGCGGACGGACCGTAGATCGAAGGAACGGAAATGTTGTTGAGGCGTAGATACACCGTAAACTTCCCGCGAAGGTGAATCAGGTGATTGAAGACCCAAGTGCGGACGGCGGCGATTCGAGGCATGGCAAATAGTTCCTGCCCGTTGTTGAGAAAGCGCCAGGTCTTGAAGAAGTCGGCGTCAGAAGCCCCTGCAATCGCGGCACGGGCCGGCGCAAGCGACTTGTCAAACGTTTCGAGAAGCTCCTTGCCATTCTTGGGATCCGCCGGCGGTTGCATTTGAACGCCGTTCGGGGCCATATCGAAATAATTGAGCTTGAAAGTATCGGTAAGCCAGGCGGGAACCCCGGCAACATGGCCAGCAAGCCAAGCCATGGATCCGGACTTGGGATGTGGCTTCCAAGAAAATTTGTCGTCAGGGATGCGCTCAAGAGTCTTGCGAGTTAGCGGCATCTCCTGGTCGAATTCGGTCAGAAAAAGATCCGAAAGGGGCATAGCGTCCTCCAAGAGGTGAAGTTTGGGTAGGGGCAACGAGCAGGATAATAGGCGAATAAAAAGCGAAACTCCAGCAGAAAATAGAGCTCCCGGTCAATTAGGCCGGGAGTTTCAGAAGCCGAGCCGGCATTCGCACGAGCAGGGCGGATGGCGATGAAAGCCTACTCTGGGGGTGAGAGAGCTATTCCCGCACCGGCAATACCTTGGCAGCGTTATACGCTGAAGGAAGAGCCACAGCCGCAGGTGGACTTGACGTTAGGATTATTGAACTTAAAACCGGAACCTTCGATGGTCTCGATGTAGTCAATGGAAACGCCATCGAGATACATTTCGCTCATCTGGTCCACCAACACTTTCAGGCCGTCGAATTCGTACACGTTGTCGGACGACTCGTTCACTTGATTTTCGAACGCCATGTGGTAGCTGAAACCCGAGCAGCCGCCGCCAACCACGGCCACGCGCAGACCCGCCGGAGACGGGGTCTGCTGCGTGAGAATCTCCTTCACCTTCGTTATAGCCACCGGAGTTAATTGAACCATGTCTCGATGCCTCCCAGAATTACAGGCGCCCTGAGCGCCTTCCCTCTAGCAAGACATTATATCAGATGCATGCAAGTGGGGGGTTGATTCGAGGGGATGCTGGCTAGGCGGGGGTTGGGCATATCCCGGCGAAGGGCGAGGCAAAAGGGTTCTCAACACAGAAGAAACTATGAGGAATGGCCGATTGTGACACAGAGTCCAAGGCCCTAAAATGAAGCGAACACAAATTTTCACATTGGAAAAGGCTTAAGGGGCGATGACACATACGATTACGTTGATTCCCGGCGACGGGATTGGACCCGAGATTACCGCCGCGGTGAAGAAGATCCTGACAGCGGCTGGAGTGGCGATTACCTGGGACGAGATCCCGCCGCGGGCAGAGTTCGAAAAGAAGGGACTCGATTTCCTGAAGTCAGGGGTCATCGAGTCGATACAGAAGAATCGCGTGGCGCTCAAGGGCCCGATGATGACGGAGGTCGCAGGCGGTGGCCGCAGCATAAACGTAGGGCTGCGTCAGGCGCTTGACCTCTACGTAAACCTGCGCCCGGTGCGCAATCTGGAAAGCGTGCAATCGCGTTTCACGGACGTGGACCTCGTCATCATCCGCGAAAATACAGAAGACCTGTACGCGGGGCTGGAGCACACGGTCGTGCCCGGCGTGGTGGAGAGCCTCAAAATTATCACCGAAAAGGCGTCGACGCGGATTGCAAGATACGCGTTCGAATATGCGCGGAAGTTCGGGCGGAAAAAGATTCACGCCATCCATAAAGCGAACATCATGAAGCTGTCGGACGGTCTGTTTTTGACCTCGATCCGCAAAGTGGTGCCGGAATATCCAGAGATCGAATACAAGGAAATGATCATCGACAACGCCTGCATGCAGATGGTCCTCGACCCGCACCAATTCGACATGCTGCTGCTGACAAACCTGTACGGCGACATCATGAGCGACCTCGCGGCCGGGCTGGTGGGCGGGCTGGGCGTGGTGCCAAGTGGAAACATCGGGCGGGAGTCCTCGGTCTTCGAGGCCGTTCACGGAACCGCGCCGGACATTGCGGGCAAAGGGATTGCGAATCCGACGGCGCTCCTGCTGAGCGCGATCATGATGCTGCGGCATTTGGGAGAACTGCTTGCGGCTCAAAAGATCGAAGACGCCTTACATGAGGTATATCGCGAACGGAAGACACTAACGCGGGACGTGGGGGGCACCGCATCTACGAATGAATTTGCAGATGCAGTGATGCGAAAAGCCCAGGCCTGAGCCGCTCTTTCAAATGCAAGATCCACAGGCATTCCCGATTTCTATCAAGAACTGAGTCGACAGCAATTCCGGCCTTCGCCTCCTGTACGAGCGGACAGGTGCGGCACGAGAACTCGATGAGGCGGAAGAGACTCCGGGCCGTGTATGGTTGTTAAACTGAAGGAGAAATGCACGGCGACGGCGCATGTGCTTCAGGCGGCGTCTGCCAGGAGGATTTCTATGGCGGCCCCAAACTATTATAAAGTTGCTTACCGGATTTTGAGCTGGTCGACGATGGTTGGACTCATCGTGACCCTCGTGCTTGTCCTCCGCAAATCGCCGCCACCCAATGTCCCTTACAGCCCCAAAGCGGCAGCTACCGCTGAGAAGAAGCTGGAAGCTGCGGATGAAGCTCGCGCCGCCGGCCAGCCGGCGCAAGTCTCACTCGACCGGACGGAATTGAATTCATACCTTCAGCAGAACTTGCAATTGGCGCCCGGAGGAAACTCCCAACCGACAACGGCGTCTGCGACAGACACCGACGCTGGAAACTCGAACTCCTCGGTAAATGCCACTGACTCCGCATCCGCCAGCTCCACGGATCCTCTGGCCCAGCTTCCCGGAGGGGAGCAGCCGACGCTCGAACAGGTGCAGTCGTCCGTGAAAGACGTAAAGGTGGATATGGACGGCGACCTTGTGAAGGCCTACGTTATCTTCAATTTTCATGGCAAGGATTTGTCGCTCGAACTGGACGGTCACCTGCGCTCGGAAGGCGGTTATCTGAAATTCGATCCCGTTGCTGGGAAGCTCGGGTCGTTGCCTCTCCCGCAATCAACGCTGCAAGCCGCCGTGGACAAGCTGATGAATTCGCCTGAAAACCGCGACAAATTGAAGTTGCCGGACGGTGTCAGCAGCCTGCAAGTGGAAGACGGACAAGCGAAAGTAACCTACGGAAATAACTGATTTGCTCTTCGCGCCATGCAGCGCGTAAGTCGCTCATCTCCGCTCTTTGTAAGCACACTCCGTTTTGAACTCAATCGACTTCACACAGAACTCACCACCGCGGCGCAAAAAGCTAGCGTCACAGTGTTCGACACTTAGGAAGGGTAGATCGGTGTATAGATGCGGTAAAGCAGCAGGTAAATGATCACACCCGTGACGGACACGTAGAGCCAAAGAGGAAAGGTCCATCGGGCGATGGCGCGATGGGAGCCGTACCGTCCCCGGAGCGCATAAGAAAACGTGATCAGAATGAGCGGAAGGTTGGCGACCGCTAGAATCGTGTGCGGAATAAGAAGTATAAAATAGACCGGACGAATCCAGCCGTGTCCGCCGAAGCGCACAATGCCTGCGTGGAAATGGTAGTAGAGGTAAAACCCAAGAAATGCGGCTGAGAGAACAAAGGCCGTAATCATCGACGCGCGGTGCCAGGGGATTTTTCCGCGGCGGATGAAATAATAACCCGCCAGCAGGAAGACAGTGCACCCGCCGTTCAGCTCGGCGTTGATGGCAGGGATCGATTCCAGAGGTATGAACGCCGTCATTTGATCTTGTCCAGAATCATCCAGGCGAGAAGCACGGGAATATGCGCGACGGTGGCATGCATCAACCATTTGGCCCGAACGTTGCTCCGGTGCCGCGCCGCCCAAAGCGACACCTGCAGGAGCAGCATGCCGAGAACCAGCGCGCCAAAGAAATACGGAATTCCCGCCATGCCGATGACAGCCGGCAGAAGACTGACCGGAACGAGCACGGCGCTGGTGGCCACAATCTGGCGGAACGTTGCATCGCCCCGTGGATCCACAGTAGGCAACATGCGAATTCCGGCGCGCGCGTAGTCTTCGCGATATATCCAGGCGATGGCGAGGAAGTGCGGGAACTGCCAGAAAAAAAGAATCGCGAAGAGAATCCATCCGCCAAGCGAAAGTGACCCGCGAGCTGCCGCCCAGCCGATCAGCGGCGGCAATGCCCCCGGAAGCGCGCCCACAGCCGTCGCCAACGTGGTGCGTGTCTTGAGCGGCGTGTACACGCCAAGATAGACAACGCTCGTCGCGAGTCCGAGGAATGCGGAAAGGAAGTTAACGGCAAGCGCCAGCCAGACCGTGCCAATGACGATGAGCCCGAAACCGAAGCGCAGCACTTCCCGCGGCTGCAGAATGCCGACGGGAAGAGGCCGCTGCGCCGTCCGCCGCATCAGCGAATCCATGTCGCGCTCGATGTACTGATTGAGCGAAGCGGTGCCGGCCGCAACCAGCGTTGTTGCGCAGAGGGTATTGAACAGGCAAACCCAATTGAGCGGCCCTGTCGAACCCAAGTAGAAGCCCGCGACCGCCGTGATGACAACGAGGAACGTCACATCGGGCTTGGTGAGCACGACGTAAGCCCAGGGTTTCACGGATCCAAACGTAGTGGCGCGCTCTGTGTCCATCGGCCTAGGCACCGGAGCCGTGCGCGTGAGCGCCGTCCGATTCCGAGTGAGGAGACGTCGGAACGCCCGCAGCGGCGAGTTCCCCACCGGGGCCAGGAATCAGCCGCGCAGCCTTCAATGTCAGCAGGACGCTTGCAGCCAGCAGAAGCGCGCCACCCAGAACGTGCGCGACGGTGAGGACCACGTAGGTAAACGTCGGCTGAACAGCCGTCAGCGCCTTTTCGACAGCCCAATAGGCGGCAAAGCCCAGAAGGACCTGCACGCCAAATGTAGCGTGAAGCAGCACGACTCCCTTGCGAATGTCGCCATCTGCGCCGAATCGTTTCTTGGCAAGCGCTGCCGTCCAAATCACAAACCCGGTGACAAAAAGAAATCCAATTAGATGCGGCAGGATTCCCCAAGCCCCATGGCGGAAGCCCGCACCAAGTATCAACTGGACGACAATCACAAGCGTCGTCAGGACCCCAGCCGTGACAACGCTCGGAGACGCAGATTCGGTCAGGCGCGGCGCTGTGCGCTGCCACCAGGGGCTGATGATCATCGTCAGAACGATGATGCTGATGAAATAGATTTGCGCGAGGACGGCATGAGCCGTCGCGGATATCGCCGGATAACCTTCCAGGACGCGAAACCCACCAAGAAGGGCCTGCGCAATAATCAGCAGCAGGGCCGTCCAGCCAAGGCGATGAGCGGCCTTGGTGGACGACTTCCACTTGGAACTTGCGACGGCGATTGCCAGCGCCAGCGTCAAAAGCGAAACAATGGCCGCGATCACGCGGTGCGCGTACTCGTAACGAATGCCGCCAATCAGCGGCGGAATCAGTTGGTGGTACGCAAGCGGCCAATCGGGCACCGAATCTGCCGCAAAGTTGCTGGTGACAAGCGCGCCAGCCATCAACAGCAGAATCGTTGTGCAGCAGGTGGTGAAACCGAGACGGTAAACGGCTGGGTGTTGCGGAGATTCCATTTCGGTAGCAGTTCCCTTCCTTATTGCCAGGAGAGCGTATGAGCCGGCATAAATCGCACGAATCCGGCTCCACAGATTACAACGAGAGGCGTCTCTAGCGCCACAGGGATGGAAAATCAAATCGAAGTCGTTTGTCTGCGCCGCAGACAGCCCATATAATGCCGACCTTCAGAGAAAAGCTTGAGCGAGGCGAGGGCACGGAATATGCAAATCAAGGTCTACCAGGATAAGGCTTCTTTGAGCCAAGGAGCGGCCGAACAAGCGGCCGCGGCCATACGTCGAGCGATCGGCGAGCGTAGCAAAGCGCGGGTGATTGCGGCGACGGCAGCTTCGCAATTTGAATTCTTGCGCCAATTAACGAAGGTTCCGAATATCGACTGGAAGTGTGTAGAGGTCTTTCATCTGGATGAGTACGTCGGACTGCCCATCACTCATCCCGGAAGTTTCCGCAAAATGCTGCTCGAGAATCTGATTCAGAAGACGGGCGTCGAGAAATATCACCTGCTGGACGGCGAAGGCGATGTTGCCGAGACGCTTAGGACGGCGGGCGAGGCGCTGGCTTCGCAGCCTATCGACATCGCATTTCTCGGCATCGGCGAGAACGGACACATCGCGTTCAACGATCCCCCGGCGGATTTTGAGACGGAAGTTCCCTATCTGATCGTGAATCTGGACGAAGCGTGCAGACAGCAGCAGGTGGGCGAAGCTTGGTTCGCGGATATTTCGCAGGTCCCGAAACAGGCGATATCGATGTCGGTGAAGCAGATTTTGAAAGCGCGGGAGATCCTCGCGGTCGTCCCGGATTCGCGAAAGGCGCAGGCGGTCAAAGCATGCTTTGAGGGCGAGCTCAGCCCTATGGCTCCTGCCTCAATTCTGCGCACGCACGCGAATGCGACGATTTATCTCGACAAGGATTCGGCCGTGTTGCTCGCGCCGGAGACCGGAACGCGTGCTCGAGGTGAGTAATTTCTGAAGAGCTGCGGGTGGACCAGCGGCTCAAACTCCATGGATACAGCCGGGCATCTCCCCTCTACGAAGAAAAGCAGGATCCCGGCTCTGCGTTGGCAGATTTGCGCGCTCCTATTTGCTTCCACCGCAATCAACTATATCGACCGCCAAACGCTGTCGCTTCTCGCTCCCTACCTGAAGCTGCAATACCACTGGACAAATACCGACTACGCAAACCTGGTGATTGCGTTTCGCGCCGCTTACACAATCGGCCAGACGGCTTTTGGCAGGCTGATGGACCGCATCGGGACGAGGCGGGGACTGAGCGTCACAGTTGCGTTCTATTCGGCGATCTCGATTCTGACGTCGCTGGCAAAGGGATTTTTCAGCTTTGCGACATTTCGATTCCTATTGGGTGGCGCGGAATCGGCGAACTGGCCGGCCGCCACCAAGGCGGTCTCCGAATGGTTTCCGAAGCACGAACGGGCGCTGGCCACAGCGCTTTTTGACAGCGGATCTTCGATCGGGGCGGCTGTGTCGCCCTTGATTGTCCTGGAAATCTATTTTCATTTCGGGTGGCGGACGGCAATCGCCGTTCCCGGGACGCTCGGGTTTCTCTGGCTGATCGCATGGCGATGGATTTATCCACAAAGTGGACCTGGACGCCGAGTCGATGACTCCGAAAAGGCTCGAGAGGCGACAGCGTCTACGGAAGCGCAAGGAGCGAGGCGGACGAAAACAAGGTGGCGGGATCTCCTCAAGCTTCCGCAGACATGGGGAACAATCGTCTCGAAGACATTTGCCGATCCCGTATGGTTTTTTGTCACCGACTGGTTTCCGATCTATCTCCTGGCAAAAGGCATCAATCTAAGAAGCAGCCTCACGGCCATCTGGATTCCGTTTGTAGCGGCAGATGCGGGGAATCTGTTCGGCGGCGCTATCTCGGGCTATCTCATCAAGCAGGGTTGGCCGCTCGGACGGGCGCGAAAGGCGGTAATCGTCTTCGGAGGGATCGGCGTGTTGGCTTTGATCCCCACGGTTTTCACCACGAATCTCTACGCGATTGCCCTATTATTCGGCCTCGCGACATTCGCCTACGGCTCCTTTACGACGATTGCGAACGTTTTGCCGGCGGATCTTTATTACGAAGACTCCGTAGCAACCGTCAGCGGAATGAGCGGCACCGGCGCCGGCCTGGGAACGATTGTCGCCTTCGAACTGATCGGCCATTTTTCCGACGTCCGCCGGGCCACCACCACGCATACATTCGACCCGATTGTGATCGCCGCAGGGCTGATTCCCTTTCTGGGGATGATGCTCATCTTGGCGCTCGTGAGGAACACCCGGGCGACCGAGGAAGGGCTTGTGCGGAAGGTATAGCGACTTCAAAATCAGAGGAGCCTGTCAGGACCCTTCGTGAACGATGGCTGTGAAGACCTTGCTGACCGGCGATTGCGATTTGCTTGACGTCACATTCGGAAGGTTCGGCGTGATCTTGCGCACAACAAATTCCTGCAGCAGATTGGCGGCGGCCGTTGCGCCAATTCCGATCAGCGCGTTTTCAAAGGTCAGGCCCACTCCGTTGCGGTTCTGGGCCGGGTAGTACAGATTCGAAATCCCACCCGCGGCGAGATTCCCCAGGATGTTCGAATAATTCACTTGCCAGCGCTTGTTGTCGCCTTTGCAGATCACTGCATTGGCGATTGCATAGAGCGCGCGCGAGCGCACCGTTCCCGTTCCCTTGTAGAAATATCTCGGGTCCTGCTTCAGCAGCGAAGGCAGGATCGCGCTGCCGATGAACGTCCCGGTGAGTAGGTCGGCGTACGACGCGCCAAACCGCTTTCCGTAGCCCTGCGCGCCCTGCCCGTAGCCGCTGAACTCATTTTGCGCTTGCTGTATGCCCGCCACAGCGCCCGTGATGAGAAACGTCACCGGATCGATCGTCGTCTTCCACGCCAGCTCGAATTTCTGCCCGGGCGTCAGAGGCGCCGCGTCGGGCAAATAGGTGACATAAAAATTGGGCACAACGCCAAGAACCCGCTGTTTTTCCTGTTGTTTGATCTCATCTTCGGCGATTTGCGATGTTGTCGGCGCCACATGCACTTCGGTCATCTCGGTCGCCACCTTCAGCGTGATTGGCGGCACCGTGTAGCTCTCGCCCGGATGCAGCGTTCCTGTCGCCGTTTGCGGGTCAAACCCGGTCGCCATAATCGTGACCTGGAAATTTCCTGAAGAAACGGCGGAAAACGAAAATTGGCCGTCCTGGTCCGAGAGGACTTGCTGATGAGAAGTCTCCCCTTCTCGAACCAGAGAGACTTGCGCTCCTTGCACAGGCGCTCCTGTCGCGTCCAAGATCGCTCCGGCAATGTTGCCCGACGATTGGGGGGTGGGTGTCTGAGCAGGCGCGTCACCGACGGAAGGCGCCGCCACAGGGCTGGCGGGGGCGCTGTTCTGTGTTGGCGCGCCTGCCGCCGATGGCTGCTGCGGGTGCGCCCATGTGGGAACGGTCGAAAGAAAGGAGGCCAAGGCGAGGCAAACCAGGCTCAGCGGCGAACGTGAAGGCTTTCGCACGATTTGACGCCACAAGCTGCGACACGCCCGCTTCATCACCGAATCCACGCTTCCCATTCTATAGCCTTCCCGCTCCTCGTCACCAACGGGTGATCTTTCACATACGGTTCGACAGTAGGAATGCCGCCCACTTATCCAAATAGTTCCCAAAAATATTAATGCGGCGCCGAGTCGGCATGATAGACGAAAGAAATGGACGGCGAGGTGTTTGGGGCCACCGTGAGGCTCTGATCAAGCATCCCATAACGCTGGTGCCAAGCCTCAATCTTGTACGTGCCAGGAGGAAGATTGCGCCAGGCGAATTTGCCGGAAGCATCCGTGACGGCGAAGTACGGGTTGTCAAAAACAAACACGTAACTATGCATCCACGGATGCACGTTGCACACAATCGGAATTGCAAATTCCGGCTGCGCAAACACTTTGAATACGGAAACGCCCGGCGGATCCGTTTCATTCCATGATGCATCGATGCGCGATATGGAATGAACGTTGTGATAGGTCGTGTCGCTATTGTGCAGTTCCAGGCGCTGTCCCACCATCAAAGCAAGTACCACCGGACTGTAAAGACATCCCTGCTGATTCAGTCGCACCGCATCCGCAGGCGCTTCAAAGTGATAATTGCCCAGGCCGGACCGAATGTAGATGGCGACATCTGCAAGCCCTTCGTTCGGTCCCGTCACAACATCGGCATAACTCAAAGGCTTTGGATGCATCTGCTGGCAGGCGGGGTCGGCGCTCATATTGATCAGCCGCGGCGGCGGGGGAGTTCCGTCGAGCGTCACGGTGCCGGAAAGCGTAGAGGTCGTCGAAGGATCGAGCGTTAGCTCTGGCCCAGCCGCAGCCTTCCCGGGCGAGCCGGGTCGTGGCGTGTCGACAATTGGTCCCGGATTGCAAGAAACGACAAAAAGAACGTAGATACCGACAAGAGCAAGTCCACTGGCCAAGCGACAGGTGCCCATGTGTACAGAATTAGTCTAGCAGGGTGGAGACACGGAGTGCTAATTCGCCAAAGAAGGAAGCCTGAAAATGTTCGGGGAAACAGAATTATGGGTCGGAAGATGAAATTAGGAAGCCACGGAGGCAAGGCCGGCGCGAATCCCTACCGACCGCAGGACCAGATCAGCCATCGCGCGGATCAGGAGCGGTGAATCGTTCAGGGCAGGCATCATATGGAATTCCGTTACTCCGAGGTGTTCGGCTTCGCGGCGCGCTTCGATATTGATTTCGTGAAGCGTCTCGATGTGGTCGGTGAGAAACGCGATGGGGATCACCAGCATTCGCTTGACTCTCTCGTTCGCGAGCCGCTCGATCGTGGCCGTAAGCGACGGCTCGAGCCACTTTTGCGGGCCCACTTTGCTCTGGAAGCAAAGCGTATGGGGATTCGGCCAGGCTCCCAGCTCACGCACCAGGTCCACGGTCTGCTGAATATGCTTCGGGTATGGATCGCCTTTTTCGACAAGAACCACCGGAAGCCCATGTGCGCTGAAGACCAGATGCAACCCATCCGGGTTCGGGATGCGCCGAAGCACCGAATTGATGCGGTCCGTTATCGCCGCGATGTAGTCGGGATGATCGTAAAAGCGCTCGATCAGGTGCACGGGAGTCATCGGCTTGTAGAGCCGGTTCCACTCTTTCAGACTCGATCCCGTGGTCGCCGTCGAATACTGCGGATACAGAGGCAACAGAACCAATTCGTCGAAGGGCTCGGATTGAAGCTTGACGATCGCTTCCTCAGTGCTCGGATGCCAGTAGCGCATGGCGACGATGCAGCGTGCCTGCACAACGGGTTGCAGTGCTTTTTCGAGCGCCGCGGCCTGCTGCGCCGTCAATCTCCGAATCGGAGAACCTCCTCCAATCGCCGAGTAATTCAGCCGCACCTTTTTCGAGCGCGTGACGGAAATCAGCTTTGCCAGCGGCTTGCGCGCCAGGAATGAACCCGGGAAATTGATGATGTCGGGATCGCGGAAAAGATTGTAGAGGAACGGCTCGACAGCCTCTTGCGAATCTGGCCCGCCGAGCTGGAAGAGAACCACTGCGATGCTTTTCGAGCCGGGCATACGGGGATTATACAACGGCTATCGCTTCAGCGCTCGCTGAGCTGGCGGCGTAGCCGTTCCACCTCTTCGCGCAGGGCCGACAGCCGTCGCGCTACCGACACTTCGTAAACAAAAAAGACCGCCCAGACAACCATCCAGGCGATAAAGAGATTTTGAAAGTCCTTCATCAGAGAACCTCTCCCATTATGGCATCAGCGCCAAACCAACTTCGATTCCGGGCCGCAGTAATCGCTTCTCGCGCGATCACGAGCCCGCGTCTCCCGCCGAGACCTCCGCGCGCGATTCGATTTCGAGGCGCAGCCCCTCGGCCTCGCGCCGAAGCAGTTCGAGGCGATAGCGGTCGACGAGAACCAGCACCATCACAGCGAGCACGGCGATCACGCACAGCAGCAACACCTTCGCCATGGTCGGGTCGAGCCCGGAGTTCTTCCCTCCCAGAATTACAGGCTGCGGATGTTGCGTCCGCCACAGCCGGTTCGATACATAAACCAACGGCACGTCGAGGAAGGCGAAAATTCCGAATACGGCTGAAAGGGTAGCTCGCCGCTCAGGATCGTCCAGCAGCCCGCGAAGCAGGAGGTAGGAAATATAGAGTAGCCACAGAATGAACGTCGTAGTGAGCCGCGCGTCCCATGTCCACCAGATGCCCCACACCGGATGCGCCCAAAGCGGCCCGGTAATCAGCCCGATGGTGCAGCAGATGATGCCCACCTCGGCGGCGGAGACGGCAAGGACGTCATATTTCTCACGGCGCGTCGAGAGCCAGCCAATATTCGCCACGAACACCACGGTAAAGGCCGTGAAGCAGGCAATCCAGCTCGGCAGGTGGAAATAAAAGATTCTCTGAATCGCGTGCATCGTGGCTTCGTCAGGGGCGATAAACAGTCCGGCGTACCCGGCGAAAATAATCAGTGCGGTTAGGACGATCGCAATCGGAATTCGCAGCTTCATCGTAAGATCGCTCTCATTCCTCCAGGAGATAATCGCACAAAATCCAGGAAGCTGTCAGGAAGACGACGTCGAAACCGCCGAGGACCGAAAGCCACGTCGTGTCCAAAGCCGGCGGATCGGCGAACAGCGCGGCGGTCGCCTCGACAGCCGCAATCAGCAGCGGCGCCAGAATGGGCAGCAGGAGAAGCGGCAACAGCAACTCACGCATCCGCGCATGCGCGGAGACGGCTGAAAACACGGTCCCCGTGATCACCAGCCCCGCATTGCCGAGGAACAGAACAATAATGAGCCGCCCAACAATCCCGCTGAGTGATACGTTGTACAGAATCGAGAAGACCGGCACGAGTACGCATTCCGCCGCCGACAGAAACAGCAGATTCGCGAGCATCTTTCCCAGCAGCAGCCCAAAAGAAGGAATCGGCGCCAAGCGCAGCGCATCGAGCGTGTCGTTCGCTTGCTCGCGCGCGAACGATGGATTCAGCATCAGCGAGCCCGCAAATAGGAACGCAATCCAGAGCAGGCCCGGCCCGTAGCGGCGCGCCTCCGCCGCGGTGGGATCGAACGCAAAGCTGAAAAGCACCACGACGATCAGCGCGAAGACAATCGTCGCGTTCGACAGCTCGCGCGTGCGCAGCTCAAGCCGCAGCTCCTTGCCCAGAATGATGAGCGCCGCGCGAGGAGTGTTCATTCAGGCTTCCTCGCGCAGGGTCGCGAGCAGTGGCCGCGGATCGCCGCCGGTGCCGGAGTCGCGGTCGACACGCCCACCCGAAAGATTGATCGCCCGCGTGGCCAGATCGAGCGACTCGTTGCGCGCGTGCGTCGACACAATCACTGTGCAGCCGTCGCCACGAAGGCGCGACAGTGTCGCCCCCAGCCATGCTAGGCCCTGGCGGTCGAGCCCCGCCGCCGGCTCGTCTAACAAGAACAGGCTTGGCGAATGCAGCAGCGCCCGTGCGAGAGCGAGGCGCTGGCGCATCCCGCGCGAGAATGTCCGCACCAGGCTCGTTGCCCGCGTGCCCAGCCCGCAGGCGTCGAGCGCCTGCGCCACGCGCGCAGGTAAGTCATCGAGCGAGTACAGTTGCGCAAACAGCGTCAGGTTTTCAGCGGCGGTAAATTCGTCGTAAAGAAGCGTGCTGTGCGCCACAAGGCCGACGGCTCGCCGCGCGGAATCCGGCGACAGAGCTTCATTCCCCGAAACAAATGTGATTCGCCCCGCAGAAGGACGCATAAGCTGCGAGGCGATGCGAAGCAGCGTAGTCTTTCCCGCCCCGTTGTGCCCCAGAAGCGCGACGAATTCGCCCGGCGCTATATCAAGCGTCAGGTCGCGCAGCGCTGTGAAAGACCCAAAACGTTTGCAGATGCCTTCCAGGCGAAGGCCAATGGCTGGAGCGGATTGAGGCGAAGGCATCGTAGAAAACTTAGATTAGGAGGCTCACAAAGACAAGCGGATAGCAGAATGCGCCGCCAAATATGAGCTTGCCAATGTCTGGCACCGCGCGCGCTAGCCGCGAAGGAGGCCCCTCAGATGCGTCTCGATCCGCTCGCGCTCGCGCGTGTAGTCGCCGTCGGAAATCGTTCCAGCCTGATGGCGCAGCTCGAGCCGGAACAGCGAGTCCTTCAATTGGTCGAGGCTCATTTCGACGGCGCGCTCGACCCCCTCGGAAGACGTCACGGCAGCAGGCTTCGTCGCTACAGGCTTTGACTCGCGTGCAAGAGGCGCAGCCACAGGTGCCACTGTGGCGGCAACCGGCGAATCCTCCGCGCCGGCAGCGGCAAACTGCGGCCGCCGCCAAAGATAGAAGAATCCAAGCGCAAAAATCGCCGCGAATCCCAGCACTAGCACCCATTTCAGGCTGTCGAGCCGCGCTGGCAACGTGGTCGTCGTCGCGGTGGGGGCTTCGGCGCCGGATTGGTCGAGCCGCGAATTCACCGACGGGTTCTGCGAATTGTCAGCCGGATTCCCGCTCGGCTGCGAACCTTGATCGCCCGCGCTCGCCTGCTGCGGCGGCGCCACTCCGGAAATCGATACGGAAACAGGCGAATTTGCCGGAATGTTGTCGCGCAGGTAGACGTTGAATCCCTGGTCTGTCCCTGCGGGAGAAAATCCGTCCGCGGAAACCTGCACCGAAGGCTGCGCCAGCAGCGCCATGCGACCCACCGCATACGGCGAATTGAACTTCACCGTCCCGTGCGACCCGTTATACGGAACGTCGTAAGACACGCGAACGCCGGTCTCGCCGGGCCGAAACGCAAAGGCAATCGCCGACTCGTTGTGTCCTTTGTCGATGGCCGATTGAATCACGGGCATGCCCGCCGGTCCCTGAGCCGAAATGTCGTGAAGCTGCGCTCCCTCCGGCAGCGCGAACCGGAACGAGCCGTCGTCGCGATAAAACGCCACAGGGGGCTGCGTCTTGTTTTCGAGCGAATATTCTTCGCCGATCGAAATCGACGACGTGCTCGGTTGGATAAAAATGGCGCGTACCCCCAGCGTGATGGATGTAGGCGCGTTCGTAGCGTCGAACACTTCCACATCGGCAGTGCTCGTTCCCGGCGGCACCGGCTGGTGGTAGAAGACTCCGTGGTAAACCGCGCGAATCAGCATCGGCTGTTGCCCAAGCATCGGATAGTCGAACTCATAGCGGCCTGAGGCGTCAGTCTTGGTCTTGGCCACCGGCTGCATCCCGCCCTGCAGCTGAATGAGGATCACCTGCACGCCCGCGGCAGGCTTTCCGTCCGTGCCGTTGCGAACCGTACCCGAAACCGTCCCTGCCGACGCAGCCGACACGAAAAGCGAGACCATCGCAACGAAGCACGCGAATCGCAGCCCGCTCGAAGCCGTCTTCGGAAGCTTGAAATTTGAGCTTGAAAGCCTGGTCATGAACGGCGCCTTTCGGCAGCGGCCTGGCGCGTGGCCGGCGTTGGCGTGCCCCCCGTCAGAGTGTCCATCTCGGCAAGAACGCGCGCGGCCTCTATTTCCAGAAGCTGCTTCGTCTCTTCGTAATCTTTCTCGGAGAATTTCCCCGCGCGATACTCGAACCGCAAATCGCGCAGATTGTCGTAAATCGTGTCGCGCCGCTCCATCAGCTGGTCGAGCTTCGTGCGATGCGGCGCCGAATCGGAAGCCTCAGGGCGCACCGCAAAAATAAACATCAGGATCAGCGAAGCCAGCAGCACGCAGGCAACGAAGATGTCGACGTTGCTCATCGTCGAGCCGCTCCACAAGGTGTGAATTCGAGACGAGACTCCGGGGCGCGAGCGCGGTCAGCCATCGAGATCCTTGTCAATAGCGTTCCGCGCGCGTGAAAGCAGTTCCGGAGAAATGGCAGGCGCGCCTCCTGCAGCGGCGGGCACAGCGCGCGCGCGCCAGCGCCTCACGACTTGCCAAACGAGGAACAGAGCGATGAGCGGTACCAGCACGGGCATGATCCATGCCATCCAGTCGAATCCCCTCGCGGGAGGCTCGGCCAGCACCGTCGGCCCGTATTCCTGAACGAACGATTGCAAAATCAGCGAATCCGATTCCCCGCGCGCCACCCGCTCGTCCAGCTCCTTCAGCATGGCATGCGAATACGGACATCCAACGTGATTGCACGCAGTCAATATCTGATTGCATCCGCAGACGCACAGCAGCTTCCCGCCAATTTCCTTGGCCCGCGCTGTGGATTGACCGAACGCAGGAGCAGAAATCAGCAAAAAAACGGTAAGCAGCCACGGAAGTTCGAGAAAGCGAACAAAGGGCCTCTTCGAAACGCACGCAGAAGCCATCTCAGGCTTCACCTGAAACACCATTCTGTTCGTGGCCTTAATCATGGCCGCGACTCTTCGTGGAAATCGGCGAAACAGCGCGCGCGACGCCCGGTTCCGGCCACACAGGCTGCCTCACGGCGCGAAGAGCCAGCGCCGCTCTTCGGTTGGGCATCAACGCCAGCGCCGTTCCCAAGACCACCACGATCCCTCCGAACCAAATGAATTTCACCAGCGGGTTTAGATAGGCATGAATCACCGGCCGCCCCGTCTCGGGGCTCTTTCCCGCAAAAACCACGTATAGGTCGCGCAACGGCGCCGACTCGATCGCCACCATCGTCTCCGACACCTGGCTCGCCGAATAAACCCGGTGCTCCGGGTACAGCATCATCACGGACTTTCCGTTCTCAAAAACTTCGAGAGTCGCGCGGTCCGATTGATAGTTATCGTTGCTCACTTGGTCGAAATTCTGGCACAGGATCGAATAAGGCCCGATGTTGATCCGGTCGCCGATCGACATCTCTTTCTGAATGTCCTGATTGAACGGCTGCCCCGCGATGCCGATGAATACGAGCACCATCCCAAAATGAATGATGTACCCGCCATACCGCCGCGTGTTCCGCATCGTCAGCTCGCCTACAGCCGTCAGCAGGTTCGTCCCGTCGCGCGACGCGATCACGCGCGCCCCGCGGAAAAACTCCGAAGCAATCGTAAGCGTCACGAACACTCCGAGAATCAGGCAAATCAGCGAGTAGATATTGCGGAAGCCGAAAACGGCGGAAATCACGCCCGCAAAAATTCCTCCCATCAGCGGCAGCGCAAAATTCCTCTTCAGCGCATCCGTTGACGTCTTCCGCCACGCCAGCAGCGGTCCCACCCCCGTCAGCAGCAGCAGAAACAACGCAATCGGCACGTTCACCTTGTTGAAAAACGGCGGCCCCACGCTGATCTTGTTCCCGGTAAACCACTCCGAAATCACCGGGAAAAGCGTTCCCCACAGAACCGCAAAGCACGCCGCCAGCAGAACCAAATTATTGAAGAGAAAGCTCGATTCGCGCGACACCAGCGAATCCAGCTGGTTGTCGCTGCGCAGATAGTCGCGATTTTTCCAGTAAGCGAGCAAGCAAACAGCGAGAATAATTCCCAGGAACACCAGAAACCAATTGCCGATGGAAGATTGCGCGAACGCATGGACCGAACTGATGACACCGGAACGTGTTAGGAACGTTCCCAGGATGCACAGCATAAACGTCACAAACACCAGCCACACGTTCCAGACCTTCATCATCCCGCGCTTTTCCTGCATCATCACCGAGTGCAGAAATGCCGTACCCGTAATCCACGGCAGCAGCGACGCGTTCTCCACGGGATCCCACGCCCAATACCCGCCCCACCCCAGCACCGCGTACGCCCAGTGCGCCCCCAAAAGTATCCCCACCGATTGGAAGCACCATGCGATCATCGTCCAGCGCCGCGTAATGTGGATCCATTTTTCTCCCGGATACCGCCCCAGCAGCGCCGCCAGCGCAAATGCAAACGGAATCGTGAATCCCGTATAGCCCAGATAGAGCATCGGCGGGTGAATCACCATTTCGTAATACTGCAGCAGCGGGTTCAGGCCATGTCCATCGGCAACGGTCGCCACACGCATCACGCCAGTAGCGTCCATCGATCCAAGCACGTGGAATGGGTTCGAAACGAAATTATTCAGCGTGAGAAAGAAAGTCTGCACACCCGCCGTAATCACGCCCACCCACGGCATCAGCTCCGGGTGCTTCTTGCGATTTAGAAACAGCGTGAAGAAAACGTAAATCGAAAGCAGGAAGCTCCACCACAGCAGCGATCCCTCTTGCCCGGACCACAGCGCCGCGAATTTGTAGAATCCCGGCAGCGCTCGATTGCTGTGCTCGGCGACGTAGGCGAGTGAAAAATTGTCCGTGAAGAAAAAGAATTCCAGCGTCCCCACCGCCACGAGGATCAGGAAGAAAACAGCCATCCCGGCGTTCTGCGCGCTCCTCGTCAGCAGCGTTCGCCGCGAGACGATTCCCGCGATTCCCCCCACAAACGCATAAACAGCCGCCAGGAACGCCAGCAGCAGTGCAAACGCGCCGAGAATATCCAAGGGCTTTTCTCCTGAGTTGCTTCAGCTGGCCGGGCCCGCTGGTGCGGCGGTCAGGTTCCGGGACTGCCCCGGCTGCATCGAGCCGGGAGCTCCTGGGGTGGCTTGGTATTTGGAGGCGCACTTCGATTGGACCTGCTCGGCGGAGAATCGCCCGTCGGGCATCATGCGTCCCTCGACCAGCGCCTGCGCTCCGTCCTTAAAAGTGTCCGGCAGCGGGTCGCGCCCCACGTAGCTCACGGGAAGCTGCTTCCCCTGCTCGACGAGGACAAAATTCACGCTTCCTTCCAGGTGCTGGATTGAGCCGTCCTCCACGTTCCCCGAGACTCGCATCCGTTGATGAAGCGCCGAAGACGGCAGCGTCGAAAGCTCGGAAATCGTGTGGTAGTAGGTTTTGCTCTGTGTATAGCCGACGTAGGCAAGAAGGGTCAATGTAACGATAATGATCGCGGAACCCACAACGAACTTCGTGCTGG
>Ga0335072_10003696_pt1 | contig 22932 bp, 13 predicted proteins | sample Lox_Sample_21_FD_206725 | JGI IMG/M metagenome (GOLD analysis project Ga0335072, IMG submission 206725) | Soil microbial communities from Loxahatchee National Wildlife Refuge, Florida, United States - Lox_Sample_2.1 | ecosystem: Environmental > Terrestrial > Soil > Wetlands | place: USA...
CGAGCTGGGTACCCAGTGCCGGATCAGTTGGTCCGCCACGGACTCTTCGGGCAAGTTTGACATCGTCTTCGGCCCCAGAGCGAGTGATCTCTCCATGCCGCTTTCTTTTCCTGCCGCGCCTGCGGCCCTGCCGGCGAGTACAGACCCGCTCCGAGCGGCGGCCGAAGCTCGTCTCGCCCCCGCCCTTCGCGCTTCGCTTGAGAACCGTCTACCCCATTACATGGTCCCGTCACGATATATTGTGCTCGACCGTCTGCCGGTAAATGCCAACGGTAAGATCGACCGGCGAGCCCTGCCGCTGCCGTCCTCCATCCGCCCGCGAAAAAACACTCCCACCCGCTCGCCGGGTGCTTTGGAGTTCAAACTTCTGCGGATCTGGGAGTCGGTATTAGGCGAAGCTGGCGTCGGATTGGACGATCACTTCTTCGATCTGGGAGGTGACTCGCTCAAGGCGGTCAGCGTTGTGAGCCGCATTCGTGAGCACGTTTTTGCGCCCATGGAGGTGGTGGTGTTGTTTCGCAACCCCACAGTGGCACAGCTAGCAGAGGCAATCCGGCGGGGTGGAGGCAGTGTCTCCCCCCTCATGGAGTTGTGTGCGTCCTCATCACTCAACCCTCTCTATTGCGTGCATCCGGTAGGAGGCAGCGCGCTCTGCTATCGCAATCTGGCGAAACGCTTGGCACCGGATTGGCGCGTGTACGGTCTGCAGGCGACGGGTTTCAACGGGGAACAGGTGGTGGATGACTTGCCTGCACTAGCAGCGCACTATGTTGCCGAGATCCGCGCTCATCAGTCCGAAGGTCCATACCGTTTGCTCGGCTGGTCCGTCGGCGGTGTGATCGTCTATGAGATGGCGCGTCAACTGGCTGGCGACTCTGCCAACGTCGTATTCGTGGGGATGCTGGATTCGGAACTCGCTGGTGATGCAGGTCCTCCGCCTGAAGCGATGTTCCAGGAGTTTCTTGACCAACACGGACTGCGCGGTTTCGTTAGCCCCGGCGAGCCCTTCGAACCGCTGGAACAAAGCCTCACCCATCTCGCGAACCTTCGCGGCGATCTCGATAGGGCATACTTGCAGCGCGCCTTCCGCGTGTTCTCCGCGAACTGGCGCGCGTACCAGAACTACAAGCCCGCCTCATACAAAGGCCGCGTGGATCTCTTCTCCTGCGGTCCCTCGGTGCTTCAGGCCGGGGTTCTCTGGCGCAGCTTAGCCGGGAACCTGCAAGTACATCCTGTCTCCGGAACGCACGCCACGATTCTCGACCCCGAGCACCTGGATGATCTTGTCCAAATGCTGCGTTCAGTACTGGCCGTTACAGGGTAGCTAATTCATTCAGCGGACGATGAAATAACGCAAGTCCTTATCCCGCCACCATCAAACCCGCGTCAAGAATGTCGCGATCCAGAACAGCGATGTGGGCTTGTGCTCACGTTCAGTCCGACGGTGACGAGATCTAGTGCCAACGCGTTCCGTGTCGGTCTATGCTGAGGTTTGCTGGTTCAAACTTACCGGCTTTTTGGTCGTAGTTCGTCAACCACATCCGACTTGCGCCAAAAACCAACCGCTCAGCGTTCTTTGTCTGCTGACCGGTTGACTTGCACTTACCTTTGTCTGTACTCTGGTTTGGCATTTTCGACAACTCGAAATTGAATAGGGGCGACACGTATGGCGGGAACGATCACTGATATCAACTCATTGATTAACGACATGGATCGTCTAGTCAGCAACCTCGCGGATGATGTTTCCATTCTGCAAACCAAACCAAACAAGCACAACACGACTGCCGTGGAGGCGAAGCTTGCCGTGGCGCGGACTCTGCAGTCGGCCAAGAGCCAGCTCAATGCACTGCGCGAGAGTGAGGAACGCTGGGACGCATCGGTGCTGGAGGAAGGAATTGCATCGAAAGCGTGAACGGTGTTCAGGCGCTCCCTTCCACGCGTATTCCTACACTCAATCCGCGAAACTCGAGCGAGTTCCTGTTTCACCTTCCGCTTGGAGCGTTTGGGTATTCCAGCGGCTGGGCGGACAAGCCATTTAGCCTTAACCGTCAGCCAGATCTGGCGCCCCGGCGGCTTGTTCGCTTGGAGCAGGTTGGTATCGCCTATTTCGTCCCTTTTGAGAAGGGCGACTTCGACTCCCACGAACTGCGCGAGTTTCCCTTCTTTAAGAAGCGGCTCCTCTCGGACGGAAATCGTTCACCTGGGCCAATTGGCCTAAGTTCGGGTGGGGGCTCCGCGATTGTCGAGTGGGAAGGCAGAACAATCAAAGTAAAAAGATGCGGATTAGCCGAGCGCGGCTTTGTCAAGGAGCCGTTTTCCAGTTACGCCATGTTCGAAAAGGATGGCCACCATTTTGAAAGCTCCTTCGCCGTGAAAGGCGGCTTGATGGAGCTGTCCAGTGCCCTGCACGAATGTAAGACTCTGGCTGAGATCCGACGCGAAGATCTGTGTGCTGCATACAAGCCCTTAGGCGTGGCAGTTGTGACCGAGTTGCCGGACACCCATTGGCCAACAGAAGCCATTGGCGCCGTCATTGTTGAGATCGCCAGCGATCTACGTGTGGACGAACTAGTATGCATGGCGATTTCCCCGCTAATGGCCACGCTTTTCGAGTCCGGCGTCCTTTCTTACGATCCCGAGTCGGAGTATTTCGATTGCCAGGGTCTGTCGGTCGAAGCTTTTGTGCTCCAGGCTCAGCCCACCTTTGAGAAGCTGCAACTCATAGGACGAAGTGCCGGCTCCGCCTATCGTCGTCTTCACAACCGCGGCTATCTGCGGGGAGTTGGTAGTAGTTGGTTCGGCAATGAAGTAGTAGATGCAAATGGGTCGATCAGCATGGTCGATCTCGACGGCGGATTTGGCAAAATGACTGAGTTTTCAGTCGAGATAGCCGAGCGGATGCGGCAGATCGAGGTGCAGCAGTATCTCGCAGAAAGTTACACATTTTTGACCGAAATGCGTCCGGCAGCACTTTCGTTCCTAGGCGCATCCTTCGTCGAGGCTTTCCGCGAGGGCTACCAGGCTGATTACCACGGTATCCCTTCGGATCTGGTCGCACAGGTGATCGACGAGCATTTGGCGGTCTGGCCAATAGTGTCGCGGGGCTTCCACTTTCCGAATGATGACCTCACTGGGTTTGCTTGCGCCAACCCGTGACGGCCGAAAAAGCCTTAGGTCGCATTGACTCATCCGATCGCCGCAATCGATACCGATAACTCGATGCCGCGATCTCCATCAGCCTGCACACCCGACTAGCATCGTATCGGCAATCGACATTCTGGAATGAGAAATTCACAACCCATATTCGCCTAACATTCGCCTATACTCTTCACCATGAGCAGCGAAACGGTCCTCGACAACCCGCAGGCGCTTGGCGGGTAAAATCTGCTGTAGTTGCAAGTCTTCATTACCGCCTCCGCATAGTCCAGGCGAAAAGTATTGCGCCCGCTGCCAGTCGCGGATCGGTTGCCGGCGCGTCTACATGTATTTCATGCTGCGCGATCGCTGGCATTGCCAGTTTCTTGAAGCAGACCTCAAGACGCCGCTCCCGAAAAAGCTAAATCTCAGCAGTTCGCAAAAGGTTATCGAGACTGCAGAGCGTGGTGGCTACAACATCAACCTCGAAGGGCGGCAGGCATTGGACCATGGGATTGAGAATGGACGAGGAGGCATCTGGCTGCTTCCGACCGAGGAGCAATACCAAAAGCTCAAGCTTTCGCGTTGATAATTGTTCCATGTGCGGCCGCTACCAGAGGCGAAGCGACAAGCAGAGGATTGCCGAAGCTTTTCACCTCGGCAATGTCGATGGTCTTTCCGTCGAGTTTGCTCCCGATTACAACGCTGCCCCGCAATCCATGCAGCCGGTCATCGTCTGGAACCAGGCCGGGGGCACTCGCCTTTTGCAGATGATGTTCTGGCGCTTTCTGCCCCCCTACGTCACCGATCCGAAGAAATTCAGACTCGACACCATCAACGCCAAAGGCGAGACGCTGCTCGATAGCAACGTGTGGCGCTATGCTTTCCTGCACAGCCGATGCCTCGTGCCCGTGGACTCGTTCATCGAGTGGAAGCGCGTTGATGCAAAAACGAAGCTGCCGTGGGTTTTCGCCACGAAAGACGACGAGCCGTTTGCCCTGGCGGGCGTCTACCGTCGCTGGCGCTCACCCGATCGCAAATCGGATAGGGACACCTTCGCCATCATCACGACAGAGCCCAACGAATTGTTGGCAGAAAAGACCGGACATGACCGTATGCCCGTCATCATCAGGAGGCAGGACTATCAGCGGTGGCTTGAGCCCGGCAGCGAAGAACAGCCGCCCATTGATCTCATCCGTCCGTTTGATTCAGACAAAATGAAGGCATGGCGCGTTGACCGTCGCGTTAACAACGTGAAGAACAATGATCCTTCGCTCTGCGAGCCCATTAAGGAAGATGCCCCTCCCGAGAAGCCCGCGAACGCCGAAAAGCCCGGACGGAAATCAAGAACAGATGAGAGCGGGCAGCTGGGAATCTTTTGAATTCTTCCGTTCGAATGGACTTTAGCTAATGGTTCAGAAAAGCGGCGCAGCCTTCATCGAAACGATGGATTGTCTACCTGTCTCAAAGCTTCCCGAGGGTCCGGAGTGGACGTACGAGCTAAAGCTCGATGGGTACCGGCTTGAGGCAGTCCGTGGCGAAAAAGAGGTTACGCTCTACTCTCGCCGACGGAAGGTGCTGAATGGACGATTCGGCTACATCGCCAAGGCTTTGGAGCATTTGCCCGCAGGCACTGTCGTCGACGGGGAGATCGTCGCCCTTGGGCTAAACGGGCATGCTGACTTTTATCTTCTGCAGAAGTTTCGGTCTGCGGAATCACAGATCATCTACTACGTTTTTGACATTCTTGTTCATGAAAATCGCGATCTGATCCGTCTGCCGCTTTCCGAGCGCCGCAGAATTCTCGGCGAGGTCGTAAAACCGAACCAGCATGTCGCATTGTCGGCGGTGTCTGATCGCGGCGCAGCGGAGATGCTGAAGTTTGCGAAGACACACGGAGTCGAAGGGCTTATAGCCAAGCGCGCGGACAGCGTCTACCAGCCCGGAAGGAGAACGGGCCTCTGGATGAAATATCGCATCAACCTTGGACAGGAGTTCGTGGTCGGCGGCTATATTCCCGGCAGCCTCGGGGTTGATTCTGTGGTTGTTGGCTTTTATCGCGGCGAAGACCTTATCTATGCGGCGCGCGTCCGCGCCGTTTCGTTCCCAGGACGAGACGCGAAGTATTCGAGAAGATCAGACACTTAAAGATTGCGAAATGCCCTTTCGTGAATCTGCCAGAGGCTGAGCCAGGACGATGGGGCCAAGGCCTCACCGCAGAGAAGATGAAGGATTGCATCTGGGTAAAGCCGGAAAACGTCGTGCGCATAGATTTTCTGAAATGGACAGGCTCGAATCACTTGCGCCATGCGAAATTCGTGGCGCTGCGCGATGATAAGGACCCCCGCAAAGTGGTCAAAGAGGCCACATATTAATTGCGTGCCTGGCAATGCTAATAATCTGCAGCACTCATTTCGTCTGCGCTGGCTTCCGTGTAGTGAAGTGAATGTCCGGTGATATCCAACCCATCAGAAGCGAGGAGCGCATCCTAAGCGGCGGAGGCGCCGTGCTTTAGCAACTGGGAGTGAGACTAAGTCACTGGTTCTGAGAAATGGAATACCTATCACTAAAATAGGACGCCGCCCAACGAAAGATCCGGCAGCTTGTGTATTCGTCTGATAGGCCGCGATAGCGGTCCACTAGGCAGTCCGGAGACGGCGGGATGGCGAGGAATCTGCCGTTGTGTACTGCCATGTGCCAGCCCTCGAATGACCATTGGTCTTCGGCCCCTATTTGGGGAAGGATAGCGGAATGGACATTATGGGGATAATTCTGCTTCTTGCGATAACCGCGCTTTGATACTCCACAAACGTAAATCGCCTGATAGCTACCCGAATCTTGTTCATCGAAGAGAATCGAGCAAGTGGCCGCAAACAGCGGATTGTTCTTGCTGAACTTTTTCGAATAGCGTCCTCGAATGCTGCCGGTACAATGGTACTTCTCATTAAACCCAACAACGTACTTTGCCCACAACCACATGAACTGGTTTGGGTCGAAGTTATGCACGACCTCAACCATGTTTTCGTTCCTCCGGAAAATCGAGACCCAGCACGTGGGTGAGCTCGTCCCATCCTTCTGCCATCAGCATTCGGGACAGCTCATCAGTACTAGGCCCTAGGAAAAGATCAGTAGACACTCCGAGTTTCGATAACGATTCGGAAATTTCGCGGAGGCGGGGACACTGAGGATCGGCAGGGTCGATGTAGCGCTCTTTGAAGTACAGCAATTGGCCGTCGCCCGAATGATCGAAAACCTCGACACGCTGAGTCCGCAGATTCACCTTCGTGCGCAGGGTGAGCTTCGGCAGTAAAGAAGAGTCAAAGTCGGTATATACCAAGAAAGTTGCCTTACCAGAGTGTTTATGAATCTTGACGATGTCAGCTTCACGAAGATCGCCGTAGAGAAGCTCTGCACACGCGATGAACGTGCGCAACACCGTGGGAAGAGCGTCCACCAGGCCGGTGTGAACATATAGGCTGTGCTCGTCCTGCCATCCCACCGTTGTTTCCTCGCAAGACATAGCGATGTTATTCGAATCGGCGGCGGCAAGGAGCAGGTTGCGTCCCTCGGCGAGTGCCTGTTTGTAGTTCGGAAAGAAGGTGGTGATGTCGCAACGGACCACATCAGGCAATTGGGAAAAAGGTATCGGCTTCCGCAGGTTCGCAATGGCGAGATAGACGAGAAGATCGGCTTTCCGAGCTGCTTGGGCGCGACGGAACGTGTCTTGTCGGTCCTGAGACAGAAGGTGACGGATAGCGCGCTTCGCGGATCCAAATGTGTTCCCCAGTTCAGAGTGGCGGGCAAACTCACAGGGGAGCGGTATCCTGCCGAGGTGTAGAACGGTTGACCAGAACTCGTCGAGTAACACCTGATGGGGGGCGAAACGATCAGCACGGGACGGACGGGCGGGACGCGGCATTTTGCGCGGAATGTATTGTTTGCTCAGACCAAGCCCGAGCGAAGCCCAATCAATGCTCCGGCGTGAGCGGGATTGGAGGAATAATTGGTATTCGCCCGAATCGCGGAAGACGTAGAAAATCCCAAGCGCAACAGGCACCGCGGGAGTTTCGAGGCTGTCTTCGACGTACCCTTGCAGCTCCCGCTGGCTGAAGTACTTCTGAAAAGTGTTGCGGCGAGTGAGGATGCCATCGTTGAGGCTGACACCATGCAGGGCAACGGCTCTCGAATCGCCGATCATTCCAGCCACTACAAGGAGACGGCGAGCGAGATGCCAGGCACTGATCAGCGTTTCAAGTCGCTCCGCAGGATCCTCGATGACATTGAGGACATAACCCAAATTGATCACATCGGCTACGGTGCGGACCGAGGTGGGGGCGTGGACAGGATCCCATCCGGATGCTTCGAAGCCAAGTTCTCGCAACCCGCGGACGTCGGCGCCCAGGCCGCAGCCATAGTCAAAGAACGATGATCCGACGGGCATCTGATTGAACTCGAGCAACGTCTTGACCGGTTTGGATAGCTTATATCGAGTGAGGGCTGTCCGATGCCGCTGAACGACTACGATCGGCGAAGGAACAAACGGGGCGGTCTCGTCATTGGAGATCCTCATCAGTGAGTGCCTGTCAAATGCCAGCCCTCGCGAAGCGAGCAGACGCTCCCAATTGACGCGGAACCCGATGACGGATTTATTTTCGTAGAGGCCTGCTTGCTCCTCGGCTGCGGATAGGGCTACATATTCCTTTGCGCGCGGGTGGTCGGGGGCGAGAAGCAGCTCTTTTCGGTGAAGAATCGGTGGGTTTAGGTTGTCTCCGTATTCGCTCCGGAACGACTTCCCGGAAGTGAGATCGATGGTGATCGATTTGTCCAGCGATGGATGCGGCTGCTCAAAGAATTCAGGATAGGACAAGAACGAGATCCGCGGCGCATCGGTTCGGAACTTCACGACGTTGAACTCATCGCCAATGGCATGGCGTTCGGTAAGGACGGCGAGCATCTGGCCGATGAGTCCCGTCTGGCACGGTTGCATATCGCGGTGGATGTAGACAGCCGCGGGGAGGACCTTGCCGTAGGGCAGAGCCTGTAGCAACTCTCTGTAACAATTCCAGTCTGGTATTGTTTTCGCGTTCACCTCAGACCGCCCGCGCACTCTACACTTCCTATCGCCGGAACCTATGACCCGGTGCATCGCAACACGCCGAAAGCGCTGAACCGCTGCAGCCGAATATTTCTTATAGTGCGCATAATAACTCACTTGTGCGCAGTATGGCGCACTGATATGCTGTCCACCGTGGCACCGAAAATGCGCAAAATATCTGTGCTCCTGGACCGAGAGGAATACGAGCGATTTGATTGGTATTGCAGGACTAAGGGCCACAAGAAAAGCACTCTTGCGTCCAAGCTCATTCGTGACCTCCTGGATCGCGAGCGAACTTCCACGACGCATGAGCAGTCTGACACAGGCAATCCAGAGAAAGCGCGCTGATCAAGCTAAGCGATACAAGGCGCACGACGCATGAATTATAGGTTTTCCGGTCACGAAACGTTTCCCTGTCGATATGCATGGCTTCCGAAGGCATATCGGGAAATCCGCCAGAACCGCGATGTATTCGCGAACGAGGAGGACGCCATGGTTTTGCTCGGTGTCGGCAAGAACATGGTGCGTGCGATGAGGTTTTGGGTTCAGGCCGCTGGGATAGCAACGGCAGACAAGCCAAGCGGTTATGTCGTTACCGATTTCGGCAAGCAACTTCTCGATCCGGACAGTGGCTTAGACCCGTTCCTGGAACACCGGCAAACGCTTTGGCTGCTGCACTGGAAGCTGTCTACGCACATAGAGGAGCCGTTGTTTGCATGGGACTTCCTCCTCAACAAGTGGCCACACCCCGAACTGACGCGATCGGATGCATTGGGACAGTTTGCCGGTGAGGCTCAGCGGCTTGGTCGGAAGCTCTCAGCGGTCACGTTGGAGCAGCATTTCGACACCTTTCTGCATACTTACATTCCTACCCGAAGCCTGAAGGGGGAGGTTCAGGAAGACAACCTCGATTGTCCTCTCGTCGAGTTGGAATTCATTCAGCGTGTTGGGGATCGCGACTCGGTAACCAAGGGCCGAAGGGAACCTATTTTCGCCTTCCGACGGGAACCGAAGAACGACATCTCGCCAGAACTCTTCGCATTTTGTTTGAAGGATTTCTGGCACAAACGAAGGGAGAGGGAACAAACTCTCACTTTTCGAGATGTTGCTATCGCTCATGGCAGCCCGGGACAGGTGTTCAAGCTTCCAGAATGGGATATTCGCCAGCGGCTCGATTCTTTCAACAACGACGCAGATGCGCCATTCGAATATGAAGAGACTGTCGCCATCCAGCGTGTAACGAAGAAGGAACGTTTCCAGAGCTCACCCGCGACTTTGCTTGCGGCAATTTATGGTTTCGAGGTCGCTGATGCACGCAGAACAAATTTCTGACCTGTTTCGAGTTCAAGAGCGATTCCTTCGGTCGGCGCATTTGGAAAGGGATTTTGCCGACCCGAAGGCACTGAAGGGATACATCCTTACTCCGCAGGCAACGATGTACCTTGAACAATTGGCTGGAGGGTTGGGCGACAATTCGGGCCAACGGGCGTGGCGCATCACCGGAGATTACGGGTCCGGCAAATCCTCCTTCGCACTGTTAGTGGCGCACCTGTTTGGTGCCCATCGCGCTCATCTCCCCGAGAATCTTCGCCATGCAATCGACTTCAAGAGCCTTGGTGTCCAACGTCCCCAACTACTCCCAGTGCTGATTACTGGTGCGCAGGAACCAATGGCCGTTGCACTCCTTCGGTCCCTACATCGGGACTTGCTCTCCACTTGCGGGCGCGGTCGGCCCCCCACAATTATTGATCAAATACAGGCCCAATTGGCCAGTGTCCCACGGTCCCCGATACCTGACGCCACGGTGGTGAAGTTACTTACGGAGGCGGCCGCCCATGTCGTCGGCGCGCAGAAGGGTTCAGGACTTCTCATCGTTTTGGACGAATTGGGAAAATTCCTAGAGTACGGCGCATTGCACCCTGAAGTGCAAGATGTCCTTCTCTTGCAGAGCATCGCTGAAGCTGCATCGCGCAGCGGACGAAATCCGCTCTTTGTGGTTGGATTGCTTCACCAAGGGTTCAATGCGTATGCAGAACACCTTTCGCAATCGGCGCAGAAAGAATGGGAGAAAGTTGCAGGCCGATTCGACGAACTTGTTTTTGATCAGCCTCTCGAACAAACCGCGATCCTGATTGCCGATGCGTTAAATATCCGCACCGAGCAACTCCACAGGAGTGTCATTACAGAGGTCCGCCGCGACATGGCAGCCCTACTCGATTTGGGATGGTACGGCGCCGCTTTCACGCGAGCGAGCTTGCTCGACATTGCTGCTCGGCTTTATCCGCTGCATCCAAGCGTGATTCCTGTATTGATTAGGCTTTTCAGTCGTTTTGGCCAAAACGAAAGATCGCTCTTCAGTTTTCTTCTCTCGAACGAACCATTTGGGCTGAAGGATTTCGCTCGCCAACCGATCAGCGATCGCAAGTTCTACCGAATTCACAACCTCTACGATTATGCACGGTACTCATTTGGCCACCGCCTCGGAAGGGAAAGTTTTAGAAGCCATTGGAACCATATCGACTCCATGGTTGAAAGCTTTCCGGCGGAGAATGCGACAGAGCTGCAAATTATGAAGACCGTGGGACTGTTGAATCTTGTGGATAGCGGCCATCTGCTTCCATCGGAACAGGTGCTGGCATTGTCACTACCTGCTGACGAGCCCGATGTGAAGGGTGCTATTCGGAGGCTGAAGGGAAAGCGCGTCATTTATCACCGTGGTGTGGCCGGTGGATACTGCCTGTGGCCTCACACCAGCGTAAATCTTGAGAAGGCGTATGAGGATGCTGTGCGGACGCTGGGACAGGTACCGCGTCGAGTGGCACCGCACATCGATACTTATCTGGAAACGCGGCCGATCGTTGCTCGCCGCCATTACATCAAGACTGGTAACTTACGTCATTTTGAAGTGTGCTTTTCTCCAGTAGATCAACTTAGTCGGCAGCTGGCATTGGATGGAGACAGCGCCGATGGTCGGATTGTCATTGCGCTGTGTGAGACCGAAGAAGAGCGGGTAGCGGCCTTGCTGTTCGCACAGAGCACAGCCGTGGAAGGCCGGCCTGAGATCCTCTTAGCTATTCCGCGGCCCTTGCGCGTATTGAGCAGACTGGTGCAAGAAGTCCAGCGATGGGAATGGATAGTCGCAAACACACCGGAGCTGGTCAATGACAGTTTCGCAACCGAGGAAGTGTCGCGGCAGATTGCGGCTGCACGCGATGCTCTTCAGCAACGCCTCAAGTCCTTCATCAGTGTGCAGCACTCGGGAAGCGGTGATCTTTGCTGGTTTCGTGTGGGCAAGCCGCTGACAATCGCTCGTGGGAGTGAGCTCGTTGCATATCTTTCCACGGTCTGTGAAGAGCTCTACGGCCAGGCACCCCGAATTGAAAACGAACTGGTGAATAGACGTATCCTCAGCTCTGCGGCCGCAGCCGCCAGGATGCGGCTGCTCGAAGCAATCTTTGCCGGGTCGGGCAAGCCCTACCTCGGAATGGACCAAAGCAAGAAACCGCCCGAGATGTCCATTTATCTTTCTATTCTGAAGCGCGCCAAGCTTCACAGGGAGGGTGAGCAGGGTTGGGCGCTAGTCGTTCCGAAACCCAGCGCGGATCCTTGTCTCGTGAGGCCGGCGCTGCAGCGAATACAAGAGATGTTCGATTCAAATGGCACTCGGCGAATTAAAGTGTCTGCAATTCTCGCTGAGTTGCGCAAGCCGCCATTCGGCATCCGCAACGGCTTAGCGCCTATTCTTCTTGCCATTTATGCCGTTATCCATGAGCAGCATATTGCGTTTTACGATAACGGTGCCTTCATGCGCGAGATGAGTGGTTTGGATGTGATGCGGCTGGTGAAGAATCCAGATATATTCGAAATGCAGTACTGTAAAATGGCGGGTTTGCGGACGGAACTCTTTGAGCGTTTACTCTCAGTGCTGGGCATAGAGCGTGCTCCGGATGGAATACAGGCCCAGCGGAAGAATACCGATATCCTAGACGTCGTGAAGCCGCTTAGTGTATTCGCGGCCAAACTGGAACCCTTCACACAAAAGACAAAGAAACTCTCGGGTCATACGGTGGCAGTCCGAACGGCCTTGCTCACTGCGACGGAACCCGCGACCCTTCTCTTTCATGATCTCCCTGTTGCGTGCGGGTTTCATGAGTTCAGCGATAAGGGTAAGGCGGGCAAAGAAGTGGATGCATTTGTCGCTGAGCTAAAGAGCTGTCTGACAGAACTGCGAATGGCCTACCCGGCCTTGCTCGATGGGATTAAGGCGGAGATCATGGAAGCCTTCGGTCTCCAAGGGATCGCAACGGAGTTCCGAACTGCGCTCGCACGGCGCGCGCGACAACTGCTTCTCACGGTTACCGAGCCTCGCGTGAAGGCATTCTGCAATAGGCTTCTTGATACAGAGCTCGCAGAGCAGGAATGGATCGAATCAATCGGGAGCCTCTTGTGCTCAATCCCACCCTCAAGATGGTCGGATGTCGACGCCGAACGGTTTGGCCAGGAGCTCGCCCAGCTCTGCACTCGTTTTCAACGGATCGAGGCTCTCACATTTGACACGCTCCATAAGGACGAAGAGGAGTCTGCGATGCGGTTTTCGATAACACAGCTAAACGGCTCTGAGACCGACCGGGTCATCCGGGTTACGAAAGAAGAAGAAGCTCGTGTGGAGGAAGTGGAACGAAGAGTATCCGACATCTTGGATGAGTTTTCCGCTACCGGACTGGCCGGAGCAGTCCGGGCGTTATGGAAAGCGCTCCGCTCTCATTCAGAGGGTATTACACAATGAGTAAACCAGTTCGTCACATTCTCAGTTTGTCGGGTGGGAAGGATAGCGCGGCGTTAGCCATCTATATGCGCGACCGTGTGCCTGAGATGGAATATATTTTTCACGACACCGAGATGGAGCTGCCGGAGACATACCAATATTTGAGCCGACTCGAAGCTCACTTAGGAAAGCAAATCTACAGAACACGTCCGGATTATAGCTTCGATAAGTGGTTAGAGGTGTTCGGGGGGATGATTCCGTCTAGTCATCGCCGCTGGTGCACGAAGCTTCTCAAACTCAAACCGTTCGAGGACTATATAGGCGATGATCCAGTTGTGAACTATGTCGGGCTTCGTGCGGATGAGGAACGCACAGGGTACATCAGCCACAAGGATAGTATTCGGACAGTCTATCCGTTCCGCGACGATGGTAAGGTTCTTTGGGATATCATCCAGATTCTCGAGGACTCTGGTCTTGGGTTGCCCACTTATACGAACTGGGGACGGACCCGGTCGGGCTGCTATTTTTGCTTTTTCCAGCAGAAGATAGAGTGGGTGCGATTGAAGGAGACACATCCCAACCTTTTCGAACAAGCAAAAGCGTACGAATACGCCAACCAAAAAAACGGCAATGCGTTTTATTGGAACGGCGACGAACCGCTCGAGGAGCTGGAGAGGCCCGAGCGAATTGCGGAAATCAAGCGGAAATGGGAGGCCGGAAGAGCGGCGCGCCTCAAGGGCACTTCCGACAAACTCGTGCAGATACTCGGAGGAGCCGATGCTGAGGAAGAAGAGCGGGTCGGGTGTCTCATCTGCCAGATCTGAGGCCAGTGCTAGAGGATGAATTGGATTAAGTTCGTTCGCCAATACGGTCCGATTCCGCGTAATGACAATATGTATGACGAGCACATCCAAGGTGCGGCCTTGCGTGCTCATGTGCGCCCTATCAGCTTTGAACATCCGGTGCGCAACGACGTCCTTTCGCTCTTCGAGCCCGGGCGTGACCCGGTTTCAGTGATCTTAACTGGCGACGCAGGCGACGGGAAGACACACTTGTGTCGTGAAGTCTGGCAGAAACTAACGGGAGCCACGACTGGCCTTACGGAGCCTTATGTCGAGGCAACCTTCGCCTCTGCGGGAGGACGCACGATAACCATTCACATCATCAAAGATCTGAGCGAATGGGCTCCGCAGCGGGATGCCGTTTGGGAACTGTCCAAGCAACAGGTGCTTCAACGATTCTGCCGCAGTATTTTTGAGCCAGATTCCTCGGATGTCTTCCTCATAGCCGCGAACGATGGACAGTTGGTCGAGTCCTGGCGGCGGTTGGGCGACGACGAATACGTGGTAAGGACGCGTCGTCTTCTCGAGACGCTGCTAGTAAGCAACAAGCGACAGGTTCCCGGAACCACCCTTACGTTCTTCAATCTTAGTCGTTGTAGTTCTGCCTTGCTTTTCGATCGGGCGCTCGACGCTTTTCTTAGTCATGATGGGTGGGAGGAATGCCTGCGTCTCCATGCGGCGGAGCGCGAGTTTTTTGGGGCCAAGTGTCCGATCCGCCATAACTATGAGCTCCTTCACGAGCCTCTGGTAAGGAAAAGGATTCGCGCGTTGTTCGAGCTGTGCGACTTGAATGATCTGCATACGCCTGTTCGGCAAGTTCTCCTTTTACTATCGAACGCGTTGCTTGGTCATCCTGACGTGAAAGATGGAGTGATGCGTCCGAGCGATGTCCCCCCACTTATTCAGAAAGGCACGGTTTCGAAGGCGAGCCTCTATAGCAATATCTTTGGCGAGAACCTTCCTGAGAACCGCCGCGAAGCCCTCACAGTTTTCGATTACCTAGGACGGTTTCGGATTGGCCACGAGACCACAAATGAGGTCGACAACATTTTGATCTTTGGGGAAGCAGACGAGAAATTTCGCCGTCATTTCGACATGCTCATCAAGAGCGATCAGTTCTACGGAGCAGATGATCTGTATCGAGCGGCCCAGTTGCAATATCTGGAAGGAGCCGACGATGAGTCGCACCACAAACCGTTTCTGCAACTTCTCATACACAAGCGTCAGGGACTCTTCTTTAGGATTCCAGAGGACTGCGAAGATGAGCTCAATTTCTGGGAAATGACCGTGTTCAAGTACGCGGGAGAGTATCTCTCTCGCCTGATGCCAACTCTGCGCGAGGGTCGTCTCGTTGAACAACCTATTCTGGCCCGGCTTGTCAGAGGTCTCAACCGGATCTTTTCAGGAATACTTGTTTCAAGCGATCGCGAACTTCTCCTTGCAACAAGTCTGTCATTCTCCAACGCCAAAATCAGCCGGCTGCTTGAGGACCGGCTATCCGTGAGGCCGAGGCGGGATGAGAGAATCGACATCATTCTCGACGACGGCGTGCCGAAACTGAAGGTCTCCTTGACCGATCGGATTTGGCGATCCCTGGATCTGCACCTCGTTCGCTACGAATTCCTAAGCCGTGTCGCCGAAGGAGCTCTGCCGAGCAGTTTCTCCCGGGAGTGCTACGAAGATATTCTCGCATTCAAAAGCCAACTCCTTGCCGCTGTCGCAGAACGCGACCAGCCGCACGCTGTGTATGAGGACGACTTGCTTACAGTACGTCTCCTGAGTCTCGATGATGCGGGTTTTCCCATGGAAGAGGTCATTGAGGTGGTTAATGATTGATCCATCTTCCGTCGTCGCGGCGCCACACCCGAATGAGCACAAGATATCCCCTTGGGTGGATGAGCAGATTTGGGGTCACCGCTTGTGGGATTCGGAATCGTCCTGGCTTCTCTTTCTGGAATTCCTCACTGTCGCTGAGGCCTGCCACCGCGAAGGAAGGTTTCTAGCCGAGGACGGGACTTATCGGCCGCTCGCCTTTAAGCCTTATAAACGGATGTATCTGCGAAACATCCTTTTTAACAACGATGACATATTTCGCATTGCCGAACGGCATTCGGATAGTCCATCGGCATGGACTGCTTGGCTGCAAGTGATGGAAGAGAGAGCGTTCGGCATCCCGGCCCCTCGTGATTTTTCTTACCTCAAAAGGCGCTTTCATTCCTTTCACCAGTTCGCCTCGATCGTCGCGATGATTCGCGGAGCTGACGTGGAAGGGATGAGCAATAAACGGTGGACCTCTCGCTTCGTGTTCCCTTTTGGGCCAAATGCTCTATATGAAGATCTCATCGGCAACCCCTCTTCCGGGACCGTGAGCCGCGACTATGTGAATTTCGGTCGCACCGGGGAGCTTTTGTATCTTATGCTTTCCCGTTCCAACCTGCGGACCGAATTGCAGCGGAGCTTCGAGCGCGTGTTGAATCCAACAGGACCTTGGAATAGATTGGTTGGCCAACTCCAGCCAACCGCCACCGACGATGACCGTTCGACGCGGGGCAACAGCTACTTGCCATACAAGTATCATCCGACCTTCGATCGGCTTGCCGAGGACTTGGTCAGCATCCTCGCTCTTTCCACGCCGCAGTACGATGCCTTCCCTCATCTCGTCACCCTTGGTGCACTTCACATCTTTCTATACCAGTTGGCAGTTGCGATCGCGTGGAGCGGCAAAGAAAGTTCTCCCCAGATCGTCTGTGAGATCGTCGCCCCAAAGAAATCACTGGTTCGGGAACTTTCGTCCGACAGCTATCTGGAGAACAATGTGTTGCCTGTGCAGGCTGTGGGGGCTTACATCGACAACATCGCCTCTTCTGTGGACTGGCAACGAGCGCTCTCGGAGCCTGGCGCATTCATAAAGTGCCGCCAAATTCTCCAAAATCAGGTGCGCTGGGGGGAAAGCCCCGAAGATTATGACGGCCCGAGCGACCCTGAAGCGCTTCTCCTGGAGCTGCGGGCATTCGCTCTTGCTGGCCATAAGCAGCATGTCGCTAATATCCATCGTTCCTATGGTCGTGATATAGGGCTCGTTTCAAAGCGAGGTACAAACAAATTGCGTTACGCACCAACGGACAGTTTGTTGAAGACGTTGCTCCTCGCAAACGTACCCAATCGAATGGAGTTAAATGAGTTTCTCCAGCGCCTCTTCGATAGGTATGGATTCATCATTGACGACCGTCAAGCCGAAAAGACATTGGCGAAGGAGCTGTTCGATAAAAAAGCATTTCAGGCAAACGCAAGGCGCTTGGAAGAACGGCTTGGAAGCTTGGGACTATTGCGGCGGCTTTCCGACGGCTGCGCATACGTTGAGAACCCATATGGGGCTGGCTCATTATGAACACTGCGAATCTTATCGGTACCGTCGCAGCCCGTTACTTGCAATCTCAACTCGAATCCTTCGGGGACGAGGCGAGCGGGACTGCCCGGTTCATTATTGACTGCCTGACGGCCGAACAGACGGCGTCGGTTGCAACTGCAGTCCTGCAGGACGCACAACTTGCGCCCCTGGTCGAGATCAAGCTCCCGGTCCGTTTCATGCAAGGTCAAGCGTTGCCAGACGCGGTATTGACCGATCACCGCGCCACCCACTTCCGCAATGCCACTTGTGAGAAGCCCGTACTGCTGGTCGCGAATACAGGCGACGACGAGGAGCAGTCGCTGAAAGAACTCGTTCCGATCGGGGCATTGCAACTTCAGGATCGGCCGGACTTGTGGGTCAGGGTCGCGGCAGAGGGGCTGCCACTCACCGAGGACCATCGGAAGTGGTGGGAGCGGGCGCTCGGTGGGCTGCGAGAATTGCGGATATCGTCGCTTGATCGGCTGGCTGAATACACACTGCGGACTCGTATCGAGATCGAAGAGGAGGGCATGCCGGTTATTGTGGCATTGGGAGCTGCCTTGCCAGCTCTGCGCATTCCGAGGGACTCCGCCTATTTCAACGGCCTGAATGAGAAGACGAGAGGCCACACCTCACGGTGGAAAAAACTGTACGACACCGCACAGAAGAAACGTGCGTGTTTCCTGGTTAAGCAGACGCCTTCACAGGCACCACTCACTGACGAAGATCTTCGTGCAACGTTCGAGAGAGTGAAAGACAGCATTCCGGAAGCTGTGCACGATGTCGTCCGTGACTTTATTTCTGCTCCGGCGGGATGGCATGGACAAGCCGCAAGGCTTTCTGAGTGCGAGTGGGAAGCTGTGGCGCCTTTGTTCGATGGCTTCAAACGGGAGCCATTCAACCTTGGTCAGACAACGATCGATTTCTATGAGGAGCGGCAGCCAGAGCTGCTGAGCGATGCCGAGCGGGATTACTTGAGGCGTCTCATCAGGCGAAAGACGACGGCCTCAGACGACGAAGAAGACCGCAGGTTCTATGAGGACCATCGAAACGAACTCAAGGAAGAGCGCAAGCTGAAAGTAGCCTGGGATCGATTTGTTTTCGGAAAGGCGTTTGAGACCGAAGATTTTCTAGCTGGCATAGTGCTTTGCTTGGAGAGGCTTTTCAGCCAACAGACTCCAGCGACGCGGCGGAATTTGCGAATTCGTTGTGACCGCGGCACCAAGAAAGAGTTGCGGGACCTGAACATCGAGGCTGGCATTTACTTTGCCACCCGCTATAACGGACTGAAATCGCTGTTTGGCAATAAGGTTCAATGGGAAGTAGGTTCTCTCTTTGACTTTCCGGAGCTCGTGGCGGTGTGGCGGGCAGCACGCAAGCTAAACTATTCCACAGCTCGGGCAGCCCTGCAATTGAAGTTCATCGTGGAGCTGGAAATTGAAGTTGCGCGCGGTCACTCCGAAGTAAATTCCGCGCAGATGATATGGCAGTTCAACCCTAATACCGTCACCGCGGGGTACGCGCAAGACTGGTTACGGCTGCGAGAGCATCCGCTCGTGTACTGCAACGCGCATCGCAAGCCGCTCAGTGGCAAAGGCCAATTTCAATCGGTTGACCTGTCGAGTGTCCTCACATTCGTTCCAGTGTTTGGAAAAGAGCGCGGAACATTCGTCGGTGTATACAAGAAGACAATCGATATCGGCGCCGCTTGGCTGCAGAACCTGGGCCAAGCACGACAGCAGAGCTTAATTACTGCTGAAGCGGGGGACCACATTGAGAAACTCTTCTTGGCGTTTCAGGCAAGCTATTCGGCGGCGATTGCTTCATTTTCGGAAATAGGATTGGCTTCCCCCGATCTACTTAGCCAAATGGAATCGTATTCTGCCCTTCTTGACGAAGTCTGTACGCACGCCAAGGGCGACCGCAATCGTGAACTGCTGTTGCGTCCCCTCTTGAGCATCGGTGTCGTCTCTGTACATAGCGGACGTCCGACCGCCGTCGTTCCGCCATGGCACCCTCTTCGCCTCGGCGCAGCTGCAATAAAAGCACAATTCGTAAGCGACCTTATCAAGCGTCTGCTTGTACCAAAACAATTGGAGTTCGGAGATTCTCGGCTCTTTTTCCGGGATATGCAGGAATGCCTCTCGCATCCGTTTTATCCGGAGCTCGTCATTGGGTGGCAGGAAAATCAGCCCGAATTGCTTTGCGCCACGGATACTGTTGGCGACTACACGCTTCATGAATCACCCATTGCGATCGATGATGGACTCGACGATACGAACGAGAATCCCGCAGATGGCGCCAATTGCGTAGTGGACCTGGTGAAGCGCTTTCTTGCATTGCAGCCACACGAGCACGCGAACCTGTCTGTCGTGCTATACAACTGTGATTCTTCTCGCCTCCCTCAAGCAGTTGTGGAGAAGATCGCTGCGATGGATGAGGATGAAGAAACTGACGTGCGCTGTCAGGTCATTCTCCGACACCGCGACTCCAAGCGCCTGCGAGGCCTCTACGAAAAGATTATCGCCGCATCTGATGGCGATCCTGACGCGTTTAGCGCAAGTGAAGCGACCCGCGACTTTATGGCGCGCCTCCGTATTGGCATCATGGCCGATCAGGCGCCGATTCCGGCGAGCGATGATAGCCGACCGACGGACATCGTGTTTTCGCAGGATGTTATTGCCCGCCATGCCACAGTTCAGTGGTATCAGGAGGACGCCACACCGCTTGATGCCCTTTCGCTTATTCCATCGCACTGGTCGCGACGGAGGCCGGCAGCCAGTGATGATCTGAAATCAGTCGTATATCTCTGTTGTCCCGCACAGACTACGGAAGGATGGTCGTACTTATCCGCGATTAGCAGCTTCTTCAAGGGCAATTGCGATGGAAATGCGCACGTGCGATGGCTGCCCGCTCGCCAGCTGGATTTCAGGGACACAACAACCGCGCGGATTTTCGAAGAAACTCACAACCTCGCAACATGGGTTATCAACTATGACGAATTGCTGGATCGCCGCCAACTGTTAAATCAAAATGTACGAGTAATCCGCTACAAGCAATCGGTCACTCAGGGGCGCAATGTTGTAGTTTCGTCTAAGGCTCCCTTGGGGTTACTCCGATCGATGGTGCTCGGCCGATTAAGGGCATTGAACTTGGAATTGCAAGATAGCGAATATCTTGGGCTTGCTGACAAATTCCTCGACGATGCGAAGGAGATTTCGGGCGAGATAGTACTCCGTGCTGCGAAACACGGGCGCAATGCCAGCGAGCTCTTAGGCATAGTTTTGAGTCGCTATCTGATCCGGAATGAGTTAGGGCTCGACCGACTCTTTGGGTGGTACTTTCTCGACGATTATTCCGAGTGGTTGGGACAGAGAGAGGAGCAGATTGCCGACATCCTGGCGCTGAGTCCTGAGCTGACAGCAGATGGTGGCCTTCGACTGGCGGTAATCGTTGGCGAGGCAAAGTACATTGACGCTGCAAGCCTTGCAGCAAAGCGGAAGGAATCTCAGAAGCAGCTCCGCGATACGGTCAAGAGAATCACTGACGCGGTATTTGGCAATCCCGAGCGATTGGATAGGACGTTGTGGCTGTCGCGTTTGTCCGATCTAATTTTGGATGGGGTTAGAGTGCCCGCGAACGTCCCTGTTCGATTATCGGAATGGAGGAGAGCGATTCGGGAGGGACGCTGCGAGATTTACGTGCGAGGCTACTCGCATATATTCGTGTCAGGTCCCACCGATGCCCTAGTGTCATCGGACTTCGTTGCTGTCGCCGATCTGGATAATTCGTTTCAAGAGGTTTTCGACCGGCGCTACCTTCGTCAGCTGGTTCTGAAATATTTGCGGAACGAGGACGTCACACCCATTCGGGAGGAAAACGCCGGTGACAATTCGTGGCTCTGTCAGAGTTTCCAGCGACCATCCGCCATATTGACAATGGAGAGCCAAGAAGCTGAGAAGGAGTTCCAAGCAAGAACAGAACTGGCTCCTGTAGAGCAAGAGGTCTTCACCTCAAATCGCGCCTCGATACCAAAGGGCTCGGCGCAATTGTTAGAAAGCGCAAACGCGTCCTCGGCACAAGAAGAAGCATCGCGCTGGGCGTATCCCGCTGTTAACGCCTTACTGGAGGACTATGCCAGCAGCCATAGTGATTCGACGATAGATCGTGACTGGTTGAAGGACGCTGAAAGCAAAACAAAAGGTGCGCTGCAGCAATTTCAGTTGCATTCGAAGCTGGTTCACAGCGTCCTTACCCCCAATTCCGCTTTGCTCAAGTTCGCCGGAAGTGCAAACCTCACCGTCGAGCAGGTACTGAGACGACGATCAGAGTTCTTAACTACACATGGCATCAATATTGTCTCGGTGATGCCGGAACCCGGACTCGTGTCGATTGCGGTCGAGCGCCCTCACCGCCAGGTAGTGCAACTTCCAGACGTCTGGAATCGTTGGCGACCGAATAGCGCAACAGGCAACCAGGAGCTTTTGATTGGAGTCCGGGAAGACGACGGAGAACTTCTCTTCATTTCTCCCGGAATCGCGCACGCTCCGCATACCCTGATTGCCGGTTCCACCGGAAGCGGTAAGTCGGTTCTCATGCAGACTCTGATCTTGGGAATCGCCGCAACCAACACTCCTGTTTATGCCAAGATTGTTTTGATCGACCCAAAGCAAGGCGTAGACTACCTTTCGTTTGAGGGACTGCCTCACCTCCAGGCCGGAATTATCGATGAGCAAGGGAATGCTCTAAGCCAAATGCGGGACCTCGTCAGCGAGATGGATTCCCGGTATGCAAAGCTCCGGACTTCACGCAGCAACTCATTGACCACATACAACCAAAAAGTGCCAGAGACGGAGCGGTTACCCGTCATCTGGGTCATCCACGATGAGTTCGCGGAATGGATGCTGGTCGACGCCTACAAGGAGGAGGTCACTGCTCTCGTCAGCCGCCTCGGCGTGAAGGCACGTGCGGCAGGCATTCACCTCATCTTTGCTGCGCAAAGGCCCGATGCCAATGTAATGCCAATGCAACTCCGGGCAAATCTCGGCAACCGCTTAATATTACGCGTGGATTCGGAAGGCACATCGGAGATCGCACTGGGGGAAAAAGGTGCCGAACGTCTGTTAGGCCGGGGCCATCTCCTTGCGAAGATTGAAGGGGCTCCGGTTGCCTACGCACAAGTCCCATTTATGGATTCCGGCTTTATCGACCACATTGTGCAGTTGATTCGCACTCGTCATCAGCTAGTTTAAATGCGGCGAGGAAATGCCATCGCGAAAGGCAGGGTTTTCCTTACTTTCGAGGGTTGGTTCTGAGGGAAAGGTTATCCGATGTTTAAAGTGACAGCCAGAACAGTCTTAGAGCTGGGTGCCGAGCTTATCAGCTCGGACGCTGTCGCAATTTACGAACTCGTCAAGAATGCCGTGGACGCGCGATCGAAGACGGGAATAACCATTGAGATATCTATTTCGATAAAACATAGCAACTACGTAGACATCCTAAAGCGGATCGACCGAGTTGAGAGCATATCAGCGAATGAGAGGTGGAAGAGAGACTCGATTGAGCGTGAGTTGGCCGATGTCAAGACGGAGATAGCGAAGAGAATCGAATTGAGCGCGCCCCCGGTGGTCAGACGCGAGATCGTTGAGGCTATCGATTCGGCGGAGAGTCTGTGTGCTCTGCGCTCATCCTTTGAAGGTCTTTACGA
>Ga0335072_10003698_pt1 | contig 22930 bp, 20 predicted proteins | sample Lox_Sample_21_FD_206725 | JGI IMG/M metagenome (GOLD analysis project Ga0335072, IMG submission 206725) | Soil microbial communities from Loxahatchee National Wildlife Refuge, Florida, United States - Lox_Sample_2.1 | ecosystem: Environmental > Terrestrial > Soil > Wetlands | place: USA...
CTCGTACCGGCGGGACTCGACCTCGCCAGGGTTGTACTGCGCGGGTAGCTTCGCCGCTTCCGTTCCGGTGGTCACGTCAGCAGAGTCTAGTGGGACGGGCGCGGTCGCCTTCGCCAGGCGCACTTCGCGGGGTTCATGATCGCGGTGGCGCCCCCCGAGAGCGGAGCTAAGCGGACTTCTCGCGCGGCGTACGCCGAGCGACGTCCCGCGGCACCAGGGTCGGGTTCACGTTCTCTAGGACGACTTCGGCGCTGATAACGACCTTCTCGACGTCCTTACGGCTTGGCACCTCGTACATGACCGAGAGCAGGACCTCTTCGAGGATCGCGCGCAGCCCGCGCGCGCCTGTCCCCCGCAGGATGGCCTGGTCTGCGACAGCTTCCAGGGCATCGTCGGTGAACTCCAGGTCAACCCCGTCGAGCTCGAACAGCCGCCGGTATTGCCTGACGAGCGCGTTCCGCGGCTCGGTCAGGATCCTGATCAGCGCTTCGCGGTCCAGGTTGTGGACGCTGGTGATGACGGGCAGCCGCCCGACAAACTCGGGGATCATCCCGAACTTGAGCAGGTCTTCCGGCATCACGTCGGCGAATCGGTCAGATTCGGTCTTGTCCGTCTTGACCCGCAGCACCGCGCCGAAGCCCATGCCACTCTTGCCCACCCGCGACTCGATGATCTTCTCAAGCCCGGCGAACGCGCCGCCGCAGATGAACAGCACGTTGGTGGTGTCGATCTGAATGAACTCCTGATGCGGGTGCTTGCGGCCGCCCTGGGGCGGTACGGAGGCGGTGGTGCCTTCGAGGATCTTCAGCAGCGCCTGCTGCACGCCCTCGCCGGAGACATCACGCGTGATCGACGGGTTTTCGCTCTTCCGGGCGATCTTGTCGATCTCGTCGATGTAGATGATCCCGGTCTCGGCCTTCTTGACGTCATAGTCAGCGGCCTGGATCAGCTTGAGCAGGATGTTCTCGACGTCTTCACCGACGTAGCCGGCCTCGGTCAGCGCCGTAGCGTCTGCGATGGCGAACGGAACGTTGAGCAGGCGGGCCAGCGTCTGCGCGAGCAGCGTCTTGCCGGACCCGGTCGGACCGAGCAGCAAGATGTTGGACTTGGCCAGCTCGACGCCGTCCTCGCCGGACCGGTCTCCGCCCGACTGGATCCGCTTGTAGTGGTTGTAGACCGCGACGGAGAGGCCTTTCTTCGCCTTCTCCTGCCCGATCACATAGGAGTCGAGGAATTCGTAAATCTCCCGCGGCTTGGGCAGGCTGTCCCATTTGAGCTCAGTCGGCTCGGCTAGCTCTTCCTCGATGATCTCGTTGCAGAGGTCGATGCACTCATCACAGATGTAAACGCCGGGCCCGGCGATGAGCTTTTTAACCTGCTTCTGGCTTTTGCCGCAGAATGAGCACTTCAGCAGATCACCGCCATCACCGATGCGTGCCACCTAGTTACTCCCTCTGCCCTGCTGGTCGGCTAGCTCTGCTGGCCGGCCAGTCAATCGTGCCGTCAGACGCGTGGAACCCTGTGCCGCTAACTGTGTCCCGAGCAAACTCTGTGCTAACCCGCTGCGTACTACTAGTCCGTGTGCCTAGAGTCAGCGCCGGCGTCGCCGACGTCCGTAGAACCTAGACGGTACCGCCTCGGCGACCCTAGGTGTGGCCAAAGGGACACCGCGCCGGCGCCGGGCCTCCTGACGGTCGCCTGCCCGACGACTGTCCTGTCAAGAGGACTTATGACGACCCTACCTCGCTCTTACGCTTAAGCATCGTCAGAACTTCATCCACCATTCCGTACTCCTTGGCCTCGTCGGCGGTGAAGAACTTGTCCCGCTCGATATCCCGGCGGACCTTGTCCTCATCCTGGCCGGTATGCCGGGCTATGATCGCCTCCATCGAGGCCCGCATCCGCAGGATCTCCCTGGCCTGGATCTCCAGGTCACTCGACTGGCCGTAGCCGCTCTCGACAGCCGGCTGGTGGATGAGGATCCGGGAGTTCGGCAACGCGAACCGCTTGCCCTTAGTGCCGGCCGCAAGCAGGACCGCGGCCGCTGAGGCCGCCTGGCCAAGGCAGTACGTGTGGATCTCCGGCTGGATGTACTGCATGGTGTCGTAGATCGCCATCATCGACGTCATCGACCCGCCCGGCGAGTTGATGTAGATGAGAATATCCCGGTTCGGGTCGATCGACTCAAGCGTGATCAGCTGTGCCATCACGTCATTGGCGGATGCGTCGTCGATCTGCACCCCGAGGAAGATGATCCGCTCCTCGAAAAGCTTGTTGTACGGGTTCATCTCCTTGACGCCGTAGGACGTCCGCTCCACGAACGACGGCAGCACGTACCGAGACTCGGCCTGCCGTGACCCGGCGTATCCCGGTCCCGGATACCTGATGCCGCCGTAACCGGCGATTCCGTGTCCAGCGCTCACTTCTGGTCCTCCCTGGCCAGTGCTGCCGACGATCCCGTGCTGCGCATTACCTCAGGCCTGCTCATGACACCGGACCCATCGACGGCACCTCGGTCGCATTCCTGACTACGTGGTCGACAATTCCGTAGTCGCGGGCCTCCTCGGCGGTGAACCACCGGTCCCGGTCGGAATCCTCCTCGATCTGCTCGACCGGCCGGCCGGTGTGCCCGGCGATGCGCTCGGCGAGCACCCGCTTGAGGAACAGGCTCTGCTCGGCCTGGATCCTGATGTCGGTCGCGGTACCGCCGATACCGCCATGCGGCTGGTGCATCAGGATCGCGGAGTGCGGCATGGCGTAGCGCTTGCCATGCGCGCCAGCGCAGAGCAGGAACTGACCCATCGACGCGGCCATACCCATCGCATAGGTGGCCACGTCATTCGGGACGAACTGCATGACGTCATAGATCGCCATTCCGGCATAGACCGATCCGCCGGGCGAATTGATATAGAGGCTGATATCCCTCTTGGAATCCTCGGCCGCGAGCAGGATCAGTTCCGCGCAGATGCGGTTCGCCAGGTCGTCGTCGACCTGCTGGCCGAGGAAGATGATCCGGTGTCGCAGCAGGCGCTGGAACAGCATCTCGCTCAGCGGCTGAACCGGGGCTTCAGTTGCCCTGGCAAGCACCCCACTGCTCACGGCGATCTGCTGCCGGTCCTCGGGAGGCGTCGTCACGTGTGCTCTCCTCGTGTTGTTAGTCGCGCCTGTCGTTGACTGCGACCATAACCCGGCCGCAAGACGGGCTTCGCCGCCGAGTCCCGGTGTTCGCTTAAGGCGCACGCCAGCTCGCTAATTCGCGCTGGTAGCGGGCGCTTCTGACGGCGTTCCGCCGGCGCATCGCGGTAGCGCGCCCCGCCGCTGCGGCGGCCGGAGTTAGCCGCACGTCACGGGCGCCGCTGTCAGTCCTCGTCGGAATCCTCGACGGCAGCCTCGTCGAGATCAGCGTCGCCAGTCTCGCCCTCGGCGCCCGCCTCGTCTGGCTCTCCAGCCGCAGCCCTGACGTCGACCGGCCGGCCAGCTTCGTCAGTCACCCGGGCGCGTTCGGCAAGTACCGTCAGCGCGTTGCCCCGCAGCACATCAGCGGCTACTGCAGGCAGCTGGCCGTTGTCACTGAGTTGCCGCGCGAGCCGGTCGGGGGCGACGCCCATCCGGTAAGCCTGCTCCGTGACGTAAGCGCTCAGTTGCTCGCCTGTCACGGTCAGCTCCTCCTGAGAGGCGATCTTGTCCAGGATGAAGCCGGCCTTTACCGAACGCCGGGCGTCAGCCTCGAAGTCCTGATCGAGTTTGGCCTCCGTCGTATCGGCAGACTCCAGGTAGCTCTTCATGCTGATGCCAGCCCGCTCGAGCTGGTCGCGCAGGGACTGCCGCCGAGCTTGGATCTCGGCCGTGACGATCCCCTCCGGCAGCGGCATGTCCACCCGCTCGATCAGCTCGTCGAGCAGTCGCTGCCTCGCCTGGCCCGCCTGGCCTTGCTGCCGAACCGCCTCCAGCTGCTTCCTGGTGGCAGCGCGCAGCTCGCCGACAGTGTCGAACTCGCTGGCCGACTGAGCGAACTCGTCATCGAGTTCCGGCAGCTCTTTGACCTTCACCGAGTTAACAGTGACCAGCACATCGGCCGATTTGCCCGCCTGCTCGCCGCCGGCCAGTTCGGCGGTGAACGTAGTGGACTCGGCCGCCGACATCCCCGCCAGCGCCTCGTCCAGTCCGTCCAGCATGGACTCGGTGCCTACCTCGTAGGAGACGCCGCTGGCCTGAGCATCCTCGACCGCCTTGCCATCGATCGTGGCGGCCAGGTCGAGAGAGACGAAGTCACCAGTCTGCACCGGACGGTCAACGCTCCGCAGCGAGGCGAACCGCTCGCGCAGCGAGCGGAGATACTCCTCCACCTGGTCGGGGTCCACCTCAGCGTTGTCCACCGTCGCCGTCAGCTGCTCCAGGTCGGGCAGCTCGAAGCTCGGCCGCACGTCGACCTCAGCAGTGATCGCGAGTTCCTTGCCGTCGTCCAGCCTGGTGACCTCCAGGTCGGGCTGCCCGACAGGAACTACGTCGTGCTCGGCGACCGCCTTGTTGTACAGCTCGGGTACGGCTTCGTTGACCGCCTGTTCGAGCACATGCGTACGGCCGATGCGCGCGTCAATGACCCGGGGCGGCACCCTGCCAGGCCGGAATCCGGGGATCCTGACCTGCTTGGCCACTTCCCGGTAGGCCTTGTCGAGGCTCGGCTTCAGTTCCTCGAACGGGACTTCGATTGTCAGCTTGACCCTGGTCGGGCTTAGCTCTTCGACGTCGGTCTTCACCTGGGGTCGCTTTCCTGGAAATTAGGTCATTCCGCTGGCTGGCGCTCTCGCGCGGGCCGGACGTGCTGTCGCTCGCGGCTGTTGCGCGCCAAGTCTAGGCCAGGCCAGCCAGGTTCACCCGCCATGGGTGATGATCACGGGAACTCGGCGGCCGCACGATAGCCAGGTAGGAGTACTCGAGGTGTAGTCGGCGTGCCTGAGAACCCGTGCGGGCACGAACCGGCCGTCTAGTCCTCCAGGAGGCGAGAATGACCGATCCGCGGAGCGGCCCGGCCAACCAGGGGGGTCAGCCAGGCGGCTACGGACCGTCGTCCAGCGGCCCGCCAGCCGACTCGGGCCAGGGCAACATGGGCTCCGGCGACAGGGGGCGGGGCAGTAGGGGCGCCAGCAGCGTCGGCGGACCCAGCCAAGGACCCAGCCAAGGACCCAGCCAAGATGAGGGCACGCGTCAGACCGGCGCTCCCTCCGGTGAGAGCGCTGCCGAAGGCGGCGGCGTAAAGACGCGCACCACACCAGCGCAGGCCACGGTTCCGCAGCAGTACGGCCGGCAAGCTGAGCGCCCGACGGAAGCCGAAGCGGGCGAGATGCCCGGTGCTGGCCCCAGGGCCGCGATGATCGCCGGCGCCGCGGGCCGGGCCTGGCCAGGGGTAGTACTCTGCGCCCTGGGCATGCTCGCGCTCGGCATCATGCTGCTGGTCTGGCCGGCTGCGGCATTGACCCTCGTCGCCGTCCTCATCGGCGCAGCCGTGCTCGTCGCCGGGCTCGTCAAGCTGTTCGAGGCGTTCACTGCTAGCAACCACAGTGGTGGCATGCGGGCCGGTTACATCGCGATCGGGCTGCTTGCCGTGCTCGCGGGAACGTACCTGCTGCTCCACCATGCGCTCAGCCTGTTCCTGCTTGCCTTCGTGGCCGGCGTGTTCTTCATCGCGCACGGTGTCGCTGACATCGGCGCGGCGATTTCAGGGAACGTGCCGGGCCGTACCCTGCGCGCTGTACTCGGCGTGTTCAGCGTGGCAGCCGGAATCATCATGGTGGTGTGGCCCGCGATCACCCTTGTCCTGCTGGTGACGCTCGTCGCCGCCTGGCTGCTCTTCTACGGCCTGGTGCTCGGCGGCCTCGCCTACAGCCTGCGCAAGGCGTCGAAGGCGGGCACTGCTGGCGAGGCGAAAGCCGCGCCGTCATTCAGGCGAAGGAAGCTGGCCGCAAGCGCACGATAGCTTGCAGCAAGCACAGCGGCGGTTCCGCCCGGCTAACAGTCCGGGCGGAGCCGCCGGTTATTTTGCTTTCCAGCTGCGCTGGAAGGCGACAGCGGCCCGGCGTGAGGCTGCCCGGGTGCCGAATGAGCGACGTAACAGCAGATCGAGCCGACGGCCCTGGGCGATGGCCTGCCGCCGGTTCGCGACGCCTAGCTTCCGGTAGACCGAGCTGAGGTGCGTCTTGATGGTGTTAATCGACAAGAACAGCGCCTCGGCGATCTCCTGGTTGGTCATGTGCGACGGGAGGAACCGCAGCACGGCGAGTTCGCTGTCGGTCAGCAGCGCAGTTGGATGACTCCCGGCCGGCCGGGGCAGCCGCCCGTCGAATCGGTCCAGGATCCGGCCGGCAAAGCCGGCGCTGCGGCTCGATGGTGAGACCAGAACGGTGAGTGCCGACCTGACTTGCGGGCCGGCTGCCACAAACGGACCGCAGGCCTCCTCGGGCTCGGCGAGCGCCAGGGCCAGCGAGAGCAACTCGGCGGCTTCACCGGACTGGTTCAGCCGCCGGTGCGCCACGACTGCGGTAAGCAATGCCGCGATCCTGTCCGTCACAGCGCACGTCCCGCCAGTGCCGGTGATGAGCGGCGCCACCTGCTCGATTGCTCCCTTATCGTCGCAGTCGGCGATCAGCAGCCTGGCAGCGCAAATGGCGGCTTCTGGCTGGGCTGCCGCGCCCGGCGCGCCGGGCCCGGACGGCTCGAGGGGCCGGTCCATTACCAGGTCAGCCAGCGTGGTCCTGGCCCGTTCCCGTTCGCCGGCGGCCAGGCTGATCTCGGCGTCCAGCACCGCGATGACCGCGGCCGCGCCGTGGCCTCGGGTCCGCTGCGCGACAGACTCCGGAGCGCCGACGTCATCTCCGGCCTGGGCCGCGCCCGCGACCGCGTCGGTCAGCCAGCGGACTAGCCCGCGGGCGCCGGCCAGGTTGCCCTCGGCTACCGCCAGCCGGGCCCGCAGGAAGCCGCTGAGAACGGCGATTGAGGGCTCGCCGGCCGGCCGGACGGCCATTGCCGCCAGGTCAGCCTGGTCAAGCAACGTTCCGGTCGCGTCAGGCTCATCCCTGGCCAGGCTGACCGCCGCTCCGGCCAGCGCGAGCACCGGGCGCAGATCGTCGTCGTCGCCGTGTGGCCCGTCGGAAACGCTGGCGGCAAGCCTGGCCGCCGCGGCCAGGTCACCGTAGAGCGCGCAGGCAAGCGCCTCAAATGCGCGGCCTCGTTCCCGCAGCGCCAGCAGGCCGCCAGCCGACAGCTGTGAGCTCGCATGCAGCAGTGCCGACCGGGCCAGATGACTGTCGAATTCGCGCAGCGCGGCAAGGCCGAGAGCGAGCCAGAGCACCCCGAGCGCCCGGTGTTCCGGCGTACCGCGCGGGTCCGAGTGCGCCTGACTCGCCAGGGCCCACTCTCGATCCAGCCAGCCCGGCGCGGCCGCGCTGACCGCCGCCTTGCGCAGCACGCGCAGTGCCGCTACCCAGATCTCTGCCTCGCCCGGCTTCGAGCGCGTCTCGGCGAGGCCCTCCCCGGCGTCAGGAGCGCCGGCCGCGGCGAGCGCACTCTCCGCTGTCTCCAGGTGCGGCAGGGCGCCGTCGGCGTCCCCCTGCCAGAGACGGGCAGCCGCGAGCGCCACCGCGAGCATGCCGTCGGCGGTTAGCTTGCCGGGCGGCACCAGGGCAAGCGCCGCTTCCAGTACCGGCGCGGCAGGAGACAGCAGGACCGCGGGTCCGGCGTCGCGCAGCAACTGCACGCCGTACTCCCAGTCGCCCGCGCTTGCCGCTGCCTGCACGGCGGCGAGCACATCGCCCCTGCTCGCGTGCCATCGGGCTACTCGCCCTTGCAGCACAGGGACCTCGTCCGGTAGTTCGCGGCATAGATCGGCGAACAGCACCTCGCGGAGCATGGGGTGGTAGCGGTAGTCAGCGGCGTCTGGCAATACCGGCTGCACCAGACCGCATTCCCTGCTCAGCTGCTCGAGCAGGCGAGCGGCACCGGCGTCGCCGGTAAGGTCGCGAGCCAAGTCGGCGGGCACGGTCGGCGTCAGGCAGGTGCGCAGCATGAATGCCCTGACCGCAGGCGTGAGCGGGCCGAGCAGTTCATCCCGCAAGTAGTCCGCGACCGGAGCGACCGGCCCGCCCGCCGTGTTGGCTGGGGGCACCGGACTGGCGGGCGCCGCCGGGCTGACCGAAGCCGGCTGGCCGGCCGGGTCAGGGCCGGCAGCAGCCGGGCCGAGCGCGGTCAGCCGCAAGCCAGCGAGCCATCCTTCGGTCCGCCTGAAGACGCGGTCGCAGTCGCCCGCGCTGAGGGGCGTACCGAGCATCGCGAAATATGCCGCGGTCTCCTCCGCCGTGCAGGCAAGGTCGGCTGCGCCGATGTCGGCCAGTTCGCCGGCCAGCCGCAGCCGGGCCAGCGCCAGGCCGGGCGCCGACCGCGCGGCCATCAGCAGCCGCAATCCGGCCGGCTCATGCCTGATCAGCTCGTCCAGCCCGGCGAGCGCCTCGCTTCCGGCAAGAAGATGGACGTCGTCAAGGACGAGCACAACCGGCTCCGCGGCGCGCCTGACGAGCGCGGCCATCCACTGCGGGATCTCGGCCGCGGCGATTCCGGGCGGCGGGCCGGCGAAGTCAGCCAGGCCAGGCGAGGCGGTCGGCCTGCTGGGTGCGGCTGGCCTGCTGGCCGTCATGGCGCCAGCGCCGGACAGCGCGGCGGTCACGTATCGCCAGAACCGGCCGGGGTCACGATCAGATGCGTCGAGACTCACCCACGCGGGCCGGCGGCTCGCTGGCTTCGCCGCTGCCCACTGAGCAGCCGCCACGGTCTTACCGCATCCGGGCGGTCCGGTCATCAGCGTCACCCGACGGCTCACCCCGGCCTCGATGAGGTCGCCGACCCGCCGGCGCGGCAGTACCGCAAGCCCTGGCCGTGGCACGCGCAACTTGTCCTCGAGCAGCTCGGCATCGAGCTGCGCCGCGGACAGCGCGGGACCGCTCACCATGCTCGTCATCCCACCCCCGAGTGACTGACCGCAACGTGAGCCGTAGTGCACGCCCGGGCCGGCGCGAAAGCGCGGATCCGATCCGCTGCCCGACCGCGGCCGCACTCACCCGTTGCGGTGAAACTGCAGCTCAAAGCCCCGCTCTCGGCATACCCCACCGGGTGGTGCACCAATCAGAGCGACCCGCTATGTAGCGCTTCGGGAGGCAAGTTCCACCTGCTGGCACACCGATCCGGATCACCCACAAAGTGTGATGCCCCGTTCTGTGGCCGTCCGTACCGTCCGCATCGGCGTTAACTAGCCCACTACGCCCGTCAGCCCGAGAATGCCATCCAGTGTCACCAGCACGCCGCCAATACCGAGCCCGGCGACCGCGAGCACGTAACCGTGTGACCGCAGCCAGCCGTCGCACGAGCGCAGCACCCCGGCCGTCCGCTCGGGTGCGAGCAGGTACGCGGTGAACGGCAGCCAGGCGAACATCACTGTGATGGCGATGACCACAGCCGTGTCCAGGACGCTGGCGGCAATGCTCGCCCTGGACGTGGCCACCACCTGGACTGCGGCGATGAACGTCAGGGACGGCGCGTACACCAGGAGACCAACGACGAAGGCCGCCCACGGCCGCGGCCTGGCGAGCAGTCTGGAGATGATTCGCTTGTCCCGCTTAGCGGGGTCGGGCGGCTTGGGCTTGCGTCGCCGCAGGTAACCGCCGGCCAGCATCATCAGGATGCCGAGGCCAAGCCGGAGGCCGTACCTCGGCTGATGCTCAGGCGGTCGTTGCAGGTGCCCTGCTCGCAGCGCGACGAACACAACCGCCGCGAAGATTGCCGTCATCACGATTGCGCCGGCCAGGTAAACAGCAACGGTCCGGTGCGGGTTGGCCGAGCTCAGGAACACTGCGGAGACCAGCACTGCGGTTGGCGACAGCGCGGCCAGCACGGCGAGGCCGGCTGCCTCGGTAAGCATCGTGGCTGAGCGTCACAGACAGCCAAGCCGGCTGAAACCGTCATACAGCTAGCCTTCCCGTCGCCGCGACCGGAGCGTCACCCGGCACGGGTGAACCGGCGGCAGGCCGGGGCGCGGTTGCATGAGGCCAGCCGCCGGGTATCACCGGCCAACAGCGCAAGCTCCCCGGCCGGCACCTAGGGCCGTGCTGACGAAGCAACTGTGCTCCCGAGCGGACTGGGCAGACGAAGGGACCGGGCAGCCGATGAGCGGCAGCGAGGCACCAACCAGCGGTGCGCTCCGTCAGGTGCCCACGGCGGGGATGACCTGGATACCCGGCGGGCAGTTCCGGATGGGGTCGGCCGACTTCTACCCGGAGGAGCGGCCAGTGCGCACTGCTGCCGTTGACGGGTTCTGGATCGATACCCGGCCGGTCACCATCGCTGAGTTCCGCCGGTTCGTCAAACGGACCGGATACGTGACGCTGGCCGAGCAGGCACCTGATCCTGGCCAGCGTCCGAGCGCCGACCCGGATCTGCTGGTCCCCGGCTCGCTGGTGTTCCGCAAAACGGCCGGCCCGGTCGACTTGCGCGAATTCGGCAACTGGTGGGATTACGCCCCTGGCGCGTGCTGGCGCCACCCGGAGGGGCCAGCCAGTAATGTGCGCTGGCGCGACAAGCACCCGGTGACACACATCGCGTACCGGGACGCGCAGGCTTACGCCAGCTGGGCGGGCAAGGAGCTGCCGACCGAGGCTGAGTGGGAGTACGCCGCGCGCGGGGGTCTCGACGGCGCAGCGTACGTCTGGGGCGATGACTTCGCGCCTGGCGGGCAGCGGCTCGCCAATGTCTGGCAGGGCGAGTTCCCCTGGCAAAACCTTGCGCCGGACGGGTACGAAGGCACCTCGCCCGTCGCCAGCTTCCCCGCTAACGGCTACGGGCTCTACGACATGACCGGGAACGTCTGGGAGTGGACCGCGGATTGCTTCCCGCTAGAGCAGCGGCCTGACCCAGGTTCCGACTGGCCCAGCTGTGTGCCGCACCACCCGCGGGCGACCGCCGGTGAGACGGGTGCGTTCCCGCCCGATGACGTTCCCCGCCGGGTTATCAAGGGCGGCTCGTACCTGTGCTCGCCGAGTTACTGCCTGCGGTACCGGCCAGCCGCGCGGCACGGCGAAGCCGTTGGCACCTCATCTGGTCACCTTGGCTTCCGGTGCGTGCTGAGGCCGTCCTAGCCGGGCTCTGACCCGGCCGAGCTGCCTGTGCCAGCCTGCCCTGTGCCAGCCTGTTCTGTGCCGGCTTGTTCTGGCCCGTGCTGTGCCCCCTGAATCTGGGACCCGTGCAGCTGGGCCCCCTGCACATGGCCGCGCGCACGAGTGCGGAAGAAACCAGTGATCAGGCTCACGGCCGCGCCGAGGAACACCAGGTTGAACACAATCTGCACGGTCACGGCCGCGCGGGCCAGCTGACCGACCGGGTGCACGTCACCGAAGCCCACCGTCGCCAGTGTGCTGACGTTGAAATACAGCGAGTCGGTTTTCGTGCTCAGCAGCGTGAACTGACCGGGCAGCCTCGCGACGGACTCGTCAGACCAGGAGAAAAACAACACGGTGAGCGTCAGCAGCAGGATCAGGCCGCGGATCCTGGCATTCTCGCCGGCCCGCAGCAGCCTGCGGATGGCCGTCAGGATGAGCGCGCCAAGCACCGCGGCTCCGAGGAAGAACATCACGGCCCACGAGTTCTCCCGCATCGCGCCGGGCACCGGGAGTACGTAGTAGATGGCGGTCGCGGCGGCCACCAGCGCGATAGTGCCAGCCGACGACCGCGTCTGCGTTCGCGGAACTCTCACCGTTCCCTGACCCCCTGCGCCTGCTGAGCAGCCATGAATCCCAGGCCCGCGTTGTTCGCCAGGAACACGCCCCGGCCGCGGCCCCGTTCCGCTAAGCCGGCGTCAGCCGATTCTGGCACGACAGCGCCTTTCGTTAGCTGACCGGCTTGAGCCGGAGCATGCTGATGATGTCGGTCACGAGCTGGCCCGGCGGCCCGGCACCGGTCGGGATCGGGTACACCCGGCGCTCGGCCGGATCTGGCGGCTCGAGTGCGGCGAATTGGCTGGCCAGCAACGGTTCGTGGAAAAAGTGGCCTTTCCGGGCGTGCAGCCTGGCCTGATCCTGCGCCTCGGTAATGGTGAGGAAAACCATCACCGCCTGCTCGCGGTGGCCGACCAGGTCATCCCGGTACTTCCGCTTGAGCGCGGAGCAGGCCAGCACAGCCGACTGACCGCTGGCGATGATGTCGTCCATCCAGGCGTCGATGGCTGTCAGCCAGGGCTTCCTGTCGTCGTCAGTCAGCGGCAGCCCGGCTCTCATCTTGGCGACATTCGCTGCCGGATGGAAGTTATCGCCATCGGCGAATTGCCAGCCAACCCGTCTGGCCAGCAACTGGCCGACAGTAGTCTTGCCGCTTCCGGCCACGCCGGCCACTACCACGATCATCGGACGCGAGCCTAACGTGCAAGGCTGTCCCTTAAGCACATGACTCGGAAGGAGCGGCATGGTGTCGGCCGGCCAAGTAGATGCCCTGGTTATCTTCGGTGCGACCGGGGACCTGGCAAAGCTAGAAACCTTCCCTGCCCTCGTCGGGCTGGTTGAGCGCGGGGTTCTCGATGTCCCGGTTGTCGGCGTTGCGAAGAGTGGCTGGGGTCTCGACCAGTTCCGCGACTACGCTACGGCGTCACTGAAACTCAACAACATGGACCCGGCCAGTCCGGCAGCCACCCGGATGCTCAGCCTGCTTCGCTACGTCGACGGCGATCTGGATGATCCGGCCACCTATCAGGCGATGTCAGCTGCCATGGGCGACGGCCAGAACGCGCTGTTTTACCTCGAGGTGCCGCCATCGCTGTTCGGCCGGATTGCCGAGGGAATCGCCGCCGCTGGCCGCGCTGGAAATGCTCGGGTCATGGTGGAAAAGCCGTTCGGCACCGACCTTGCCAGCGCAGTCGCGCTCAACGCAACGATGCACAAGTACTTTCCCGAGGAATCCATTTACCGTGTGGACCACTGGCTCGGCCTCGAGCCAGTGGAGAACCTGCTGTTCATCCGGTTCGCCAATTCCATTGTGGAGCCGCTGCTCAGCCGCGAGCACGTGGCGAGCATCCAGATCACCATGGCGGAGGCGTTCGATGTCGCCGACCGCGGCAGCTTCTACGACAAAACCGGCGCCATCCGGGACGTGCTGCAGAACCACATGCTGCAGGTGCTGGCAACCGTGCTGGCGGAGGCGCCCGATGGTAATGGCCTGGCTTCCTGGCGCGATGTTAAGTCGCAGATCGTCGGCGCGCTCGAGCCGCTGAGCCCGCAGACCACCATCCGCGGCCAGTACGACGGCTACCTCGACGTCAAGGGAGTCGCGCCGGGCAGCACCACCGAGACCTACGCTGCGGTCCGGCTGAGCGCGCAGTCCTGGCGCTGGGCCGATGTACCGATCCTGATCCGGGTTGGCAAGTGCCTGCCGGTGACGGCCACTGAGGTCGTGTTCAGGTTCAGGCGCCCGCCGCATGACGTTTTCGGCCTCGGCGCTGAATCGGGCTCCAACCAACTGCGGGTGCGCATCTTCCCGGATGACCAGGCCGGCATCACGCTGGTCGGAAAACGGCCCGGTCCCGACCTTGCCCCGCAACTCCGTGAGCTCGCCTACCAGGGCGAGGCCGCTGAGCAGGTGATCCGGCCGTATGACAGGCTGATCGGCGCCGCGCTGAGCGGTGACCGGTACCTGTTCGCGCGGCAGGACACCGTCGAGGCCGCCTGGCGGGTGGTCCAGCCGGTCCTCGGTGACGTGGTGCCAGTCCTGCCGTACGCCCGCGGCAGCTGGGGGCCGGCTCAGGCGGACGCGCTCCCGGGAGATGGCGAGACCTGGCACGATCCGGCCGCCTAGGGCTGTCCTTCCGCAAAGGCCCCAAACACCGCAATCGCTGCGAGGGCTGCCGCCATGACGAACGCCGGGCACGGGCCAGGGCCCGCATCAGCCGGACCGCCGGCTGAAACCGAGCCGGATCCGCGCTTCACGATGGCGAATGAGCGGACGTTCCTTGCCTGGAACCGGACCGCGCTGGCGCTGATCGCCGCCGGCCTCGGCATCGTGCAATTGCTGCCGCCGTTTCCCGGCGTGCCGTTCGGCCGTCACGTCGTCGGCGTCCCGCTGATCCTGCTCGGAGCCGTGATCGCCGTGGCCGCTTACCAGGAGCTGAAGCGGAACCAGACCGCGATGCGACGCGGCGAGCCGCTGCCGCGGTCCGTCCTGCCCCGCCTGCTGACAGCGACCATCGCCGGCGTTGCGGCACTGGCAGCCGCTGTCGTGCTGCTGTCGCTGACGCGGTAGCCGTCGGCCGGATGAGAAGCTCGCGATGAATCGCCCGGTGAAGCCGGAGTCGGACGACCCGGGCCTGGTCGATCCCGCCGACCGGACCCGGCTTGCCTGGAACCGGACAGCGATCGCCTTTGCGGCCATTGGCGCGGCCATGCTGAAGTTGAGCCCGATTGCCGGCCTGATCGTGCTTGTGCTGACCGTGCCGATCTGGGCCGCCGTCCGCAGCACGGCTTCCATCGCAACGGCTCGCAGGCTGCGTCTGGTCACAGTGACTGTCCTGCTCGTCGCTACGGCAGCACTGGTTGTCGCCTTCATCGGGCACAGCCCGAGCACGCTTTCCGAGCTCCTGCATGGTCGCTGATCAACCACGGCTGCCGCCGGGCGGCGCCACACCGCGAGCCAGGTTGCGCTGGCTGCTGGCCGTGGTGGGCGTAATGGCGTTGCTGACTGCCGGGTGGCCGCTGCTCAACGCTGTCGTCGCCGACAAGCAGACGGTCGCGGCGGGAGCCTCGCTCCGGATCGGGCCGAGCGGTCCGAACTCGGCGAGCATCAGGGTCGGGCCGGGCTGGATCATGCGGCCCGCGGAGAGCGACCCGCGCCAGGGCTACCTGCTGCACCGCGGCGCCGTCATCATCTCGATCGGATATGTGACGCTAACCGGCACTTACCGCGCTGCCGGGATCTGGAGCGGATTGCGGCGGGTCTTCCGGGTCAGCAATCCCGGCATCAGTCTCGGCACGCCAGCAGCCGTCTCCAGCGGCCAGGGCCGGGCGGGCATCAGTGCTGCCGCCACGGGTCCGCGCACCGTGGGCAACGTGACTGCCTTCGTCGGGCCGTCCGGCACCTACGCGATCCAGATAGTCGTGCTCGCCCCCCGCTACGCGAGGCATGTTGCCGTGGCCGCCTCACTTTTGCTTATCCGCTCGCTACGGTTCCCGGCGGCTCCGCGATGAGCCTGCGCAGCAGTATCCGGGCGGTCCGCGTTTGCGCCGCGCTGCTCTGCCTCTTCGGCGCAGGAGTAGTGATAAGAGAATTCGTCCGACTCCTGCTGGTGTTCCCGCAGGCCGGTGCACTCGCCGCGGTGCTAGAACTGCCGCTGGTCCTGTTCGGTTTCGCGCTGCTCCGACGGCTGCGGCCGACCCGTGCCCCCGCCCTGCTCTGGTCGGCCGCCGCGCTGGTGTGGGGCGCTACCGCCGCGGCGGGATGCGCCTTGCTGGCTAACCAGGGCCTCGCTGGCCTGTGGGCCAAGAGCGAGGGGGTCAAGTTCGCATCGGACTGGTCGGCCTCGCTCACCGCACCGCTGAACGAGGAACTACTCAAGCTGTGCGGCGTCGTCATGGTCGCGCTCGCGGCACCGCTGGCGATCAACGGGCCGCTGGACGGACTTGTCTATGGCGCGCTCACCGGCCTCGGCTTCCAGGCGGTGGAAAACGTCACCTACGGGCTCAATGCCGTCATCATGTCGGGCGGCACAAACCCGGACCGTGCCGTGCTGGACTCCGCGCTGCTGCGCATCGGCACGGCCGGGCTCGGCTCCCACTGGGCGATGACGGCAGTAGCTGGCGCCGGCGCCGGATACCTGATCCTGCATACCCGTCGCAGACGGCTGATCCGTGCCGCTAGCCGAGCCGGCTTCACCAATCGTGAGCCCGCCGACTCTCGTGCCGCCGGGCCGGGGTTCGGGCTGCTGCTCGCGGCTGCGGCCTGCCTCATCGCAGCTATCGGGATGCACCTGCTGTTCGACGCTCCGGCGCTGCCGATCGAGCTCAAAGTCGCGGTGAATTTCGCCCTCGTCGCCATCTTCTACCTGCTGCTCAGCAGCGCCTTCCTGCACCGTGCCCGAGAGTTGCTTGCCGCAGCGGTCGCAGCCGGCCTGGTCAGTTCCGCGGACGCCGCCGCACTGCTGAGCCGGCGCCGGCGGCTGCAGGAATTGCGCCAGATTCACCTGCCCGCCGATCGTGACAAGCTGCGGGAACGGCAGCAGGACATCCTGACAGAACTCGACGCGGAAGCGGCTTAAACCGGAACTGAACCGCGCTAGCGGCATAAACTGTCGCCGATTAGAGGCATGCAGCGGCGGCCCGGGTTATCTCTCGCCCGGCCGCGACCGCCGGGACGGTGGCGTCATGAGGTCTTCATGTTCCGTGGGTAGACCTGACGCCGGACACGCCCCGGCCGCAGGAGATCGCCGGCGGCAACATGAAACGCGATAGGGGTCGCCGAGTGCCGGGATCGATGCCGCCAAGCTCGCATCGCGCGCCTGCCGACGATAGCTACCCGCCGGACAACAGCAGCCCGCCGACCGGGGGGAACCGGCGCAAGCGGCGCCCGGATGACACCCGGCGTCGCCGCAACTGGGCTCCGCACTTGCCGCGGCGACGGTGGTCTCGGCTAGTGGCGTCGGCGATCGTCGTGGCGCTGATCCCGATCGGCGTCTCCGTCGGGCACGCGCTCACGATGCCTGGCGGCGGAACGTTCAGCGAGCGGATGGCCGAGTGGGCACGCGACCACTACCTCGGCGCGGTCGTCACGTTCGGTGAGTGGCTCACCTACCAGCCGCCGAAGGTGGGCGGCAAACCGTCCTTCGCGCTGACCGGGCCAAGCGCGGCTGCGCCAGCAGGCCGGCCCGCCAGCACTGGCCGCCACAAGGTGCTCCCGGCCGACCCGCCGCCGGCGACGCTGACCTCGATGGCCGGACGGCCGCTGCCCGGCGAGGGGCACTGGCGGGTGCTTGGCACCGCCGACGGCCAGCCCGCGATATGGGGCACCTACCTCAGGGCGAGCAGGGTTTACTCGTCCTACGTCGCCGGGATCGTGTCGATGAACCAGAGCCTGCTGCGGTTCGAGCTCAGGCCAGGCGCGGAGGATCCGGGGCCCGGCAACTGGCACGCTGAAGACTGGATTCCGCCGGGCACCCGCCGCGGTCTGCTGGCCACCTTCAACAGCGGCTTCAAGATCGCTTCCTCCGATGGCGGCTTCTACCTGAACGGCGCGACGAGCGGAACGCTCACCAGGGGCGTGGCCTCCGAGGTTTACTACCGCGACGGGCACATCGCGATCGGCGTCTGGGGCCAGAGCGTCCGCATGACCCCGGACGTCGTCGGCGTCCGGCAGAACCTGCACCTGATCGTCTCGCAGGGGCACGTGCCCTCGTCGGTCGACTACAACGTCGAGACGAGCTGGGGCGCGACCCTGGGCGGCAGCTATTACGTCTGGCGCTCCGGCATCGGAATCACCAGCGACGACCGGGTGATCTTCGTCTACGGCCCGGCTCTCACCGTGCGGGAACTAGCCGAGTTGCTGCAGCACGCTGGCGCGGTAACGGCCATGCAGCTGGACATCAACCCGGACTGGATGTCGTTCATGTACTACCTGCACGACGAGTCGGCCAACCCGCGCCCGGTCAACTTGCTGCCCGACCAGGTGCAGCCAGCCGACCGGTACTACACGCCGGTGAGCCGCGACTTCACCGCGGTCTACGCCAGATGACGACCCGCAGCCGGGAGACCGACAGCAGCCAGCAGCCACAACCCGCATCCCGGGCGGTGGCCTGGCCGCTGGCGCTAGCCGGACTCATCTTCGCCGCAGTTCAGGCAGCACGGCCGCGGCAGTGGCCGAAAAACCTGCTGGTATTCGCCGCGCCGCTGGCCGGCGCAACGCTCGGCCGGGCCGACGGCTTCGGTTACGCGCTAGTAGCCTTCGCGGCCTTTACTGCCGCATCCGCCGCGGTCTATCTCGTCAACGACGTCATGGACGCTGAGCGTGACCGGTTGCACCCGGCCAAGCGGCTGCGTCCGATCGCGTCCGGCCGGCTGCCGCGCCGGGCGGCAATCGGTCTCGCCATCGTCGGATTCGGTGTCGCGCTGCTGGCCAGCCTGGCGATCGGCGAGCCGCGCCTGGCTGGCGTCATCGGCGCCTACGTCACGATGTCGCTGCTGTACAGCCTCGGCCTGAAGCACGTGCCCGGCGCGGAACTGCTGGTTGTAGCCCTCGGCTTCGTGCTGCGCGCCATCGGCGGGGCGGTCGCCACGCACGTCCCGCCGTCCGCGTGGTTCCTGACCGTGTGCAGTCTCGGCGCGCTGATGGTGGCGATCGGCAAGCGCTACACCGAGCTGTCAGTGCTGGGTGATGAGGCAGCCGCGCACCGGCCGGTGATGCGGTGGTACCGGCCATGGATGCTGCGCGCGGGCCAGCGCGCCGCCATGCTCGTCATGCTGGTGGCCTACCTGCTCTGGGCGCTGTCCGAGCCGAACGCCTGGATGCGCGGCTGGCATCTGGCCAGCGCGGCGCCACTCGCGGCTGCGCTATTCCGGTTCGACCTGCTGACGGGCCTTGCTGACGGACGTCCGGTCGAAGACCTGATCACCCGCGATCCGACGATGCTCTGCTGCGAGCTGACGTGGCTGACCGCGTTCACGATAGGGCTCTGATGGCGGTCGCGACTGCGCTGGCCGGGACAGATGGCAGCCTGGCAAACCGTTACGCTGCCGTCCGCCAGGAGCTGACCGGATTCGGCCGGATCGGCGGCTCCGCGTCGGCGGTCATCGGCCTGCCCAGCATCGGCCGGCTGCAAGAACTCATCGCCGCCAGACCGCCGGCCGGCCTGATTGCCCGCGGGCGCGGGCTGAGCTACGGCGACGCCGCACTGAACCGGGACGGCATCGTCGTGGCTCCGGTCACCGCCGCGGCAGTCGATCTCGATCCGGACCGTCAGACCGTGACTGCCACCGCGAGCACGACCTTCGCCGAGGTCCTGCGCCGCATCGTACCGGCGGGCTTCATCCTGCCGGTCTTGCCTGGCACCGGGCACCTGACCGTGGGCGGCGCGATCGCGGCCGACGTGCACGGCAAGAACCACCGTCAAGCTGGCAGCCTGTCCGCCTGGGTCGAGCGCGTCGAGTTGCTGGACGGCACCGGCGAAGTGCGGCAGCTCAGCGTGCTGTCCGATCCGCTCGGGCTGCGAGCGACAGTCGGCGGCATGGGGCTGACCGGCGTGGTGCTCAGCGCGACGATCCGGCTGCGGCGGATCGAGACCGGCATGATCCACGTCGTCTCGCGCCGCGCAGCCGACCTGGACTCCGCGCTGAGCATGCTCGAGGCGACGACGGCGCAGTATTCAGTGGCCTGGATCGACGCCGCCGCTCCTGGTCGATCGCTGGGCCGTGGTGTCGTAGAGCAAGCCGATCATGCGCTCACGGCCGATGACTTCGGCGCCGGGCACAGGCTGAGCTACCGCCAGCGGCAGCCGCGCCGGGTTCCGGCCGCGCCTGTGCCACTGGTTACGCCGCTGACTGCCCGGGCGCTGGGCAGCCTGCGGTTCGCCGCGGCCGCGAGGGAGCGCTCCCGCCTGGCCGACCTCGCCACGTTCTTTCACCCGCTGGACGCGGTGCCAGGGTGGAACCGGGCACTCGCCTGCCGCGGGCTAGTGCACTACCAGTTCGTGGTGCCACTTGGTGCCGAGGCCGTGCTCGCTGAGGTGCTCAGGTCAGTGCAGCGCCAGCGCTGCGCGCCAGTTTTCGGCACGCTGTCGAGATTCGGTATCGCCAGCGGCGGACCGCTGTCGTTCCCGCTCACCGGCTGGTGCCTCGCTGTCGGCGTGCCGGTCGGCCAGGCACAGCTCAGCGCGCTGCTCACCGGGCTGGACATGCGAGTAGCCGAGGCAGGCGGCCGGATCTACCTGGCCGACGACACCAGGCTCGGGCAGTACGCGTTCGAGTCGATGTACCGCGAACTGCCCGGCTGGCAGACGGTCAGGGCCCGGCTCGACCCCCGCGGCGTCTTCCAGTCCGATCTCGGCCGTAGGCTCGGCCTGTGCTGAGGACTGAGTCCAGCGACCGCAGCCAGCCCGGCAAAGCCGGCGGAGCCGCCGGGCGGCCCGGTCGCGTCCTGCTGATTGGTGGCACCAGTGAGATCGGACTGGCGATCCTGGCGGCCTTGCAGCTCAGCCCGGCGGCCGAGGTCCTGCTCGCCGGCCGGGATGCTGACCGGCTCCAAGCCGCGGCAGCCGCGCTGCCGTGCCGGGCAACCGTTCTTCACTATGAGGCAACTGAGTCAGGCAGCGGACCCGCTCTGGCCGCCGCGGCGTTCAGTGGCGGCCCGGTCGACCTGGTGATCTCGGCCGCCGGAGTGCTCACTCCCCAGGACCGCATGGACACTGCTCCGGAACAGGCGGGCGTGCTCATCGAGACCAATTTCACCAGCCATGTGACGGCGCTGCTCGCGCTGACAGCCCGGATGCGTGCCGCCGGACGCGGCACGATCGTCATCCTGTCGTCGGTGGCCGCGGTCAGGCCACGCAAGGCCAACTTCGTGTACGGCGCGGCGAAGGCCGGCCTCGACGCGTTCGGCCGCGGACTGGCGGACTCGCTGCACGGATCAGGTATGCGTGTGCTGCTGGTCAGGCCGGGCTTTGTCATCGGCCGGATGACCGCGGGCATGGAGCCGGCCCCGCTCGCCACGACACCCGCGCAGGTCGGCGCTGCCGTGGCGGCCGGACTGGCCGGGCGGGCAAGCCTCATCTGGGTGCCGGCCTCGCTCGGCCCGGCAGCTATTGTTATGCGCCTGATGCCGCGGCGCGTATGGCGTCAGCTGCGCAGATAGCCGGCGAGCGGACTCGCTAGTACGGCTGGGAGAGATCATGCGGGTGCTGGTCGCGGAGGACGACAGCGGGCTATGCGACGTGCTGGCCCGCGGTTTGCGAGAGCACGACTATGTGGTCGACGCGGTCCGCGACGGCGATGCCGCTGTCAGGTACCTGCGCAGCTATAGCTACGAACTAGTGGTGCTCGACTGGCGGATGCCCGGCATGTCCGGACTGGACGTCGTGCGCTGGATGCGGCGGCACAATCAGCCAGCCCGGGTGCTGATGCTGACGGCGCGCGATTCGCACGCAGACCGGGTTACCGGGCTTGACCAGGGTGCAGACGACTACCTAGTTAAGCCCTTCGACTTCGACGAACTGCTGGCGCGCATGCGCGCGCTGCTGCGCCGCCCCCCGGCGGTCCAGCAGCCCGAGCTTGCTGTCGGCGACCTGCGCTTCGATCCCGCCACCCGCGAGGTGCGGGTCGGCACCCACCAGCCGGTGCTCACGGCTACCGAGTTCGGCATTCTCGAACTGCTGGTGCGCAAGTCACCGGCGGTCGTCCCGCGACGGTCAATCGCGGTGAATGTCTGGGACGACGAGGCCGATGCGATGGGATCCAACACCATTGACGTGCATCTGGCACGGTTGCGGGCAAAGCTGGCCGGCGGCATGGTCAGGATCGAGACCGTTCGCGGTGTCGGCTACCGCCTCGTGGAACGGTAGCCGATGCGGCTGCGCGGCGCGGTGCCGCCGAAAGTGGTCCACGCGGCGAAGGTCGCGGCAGCCGCCAGCCTGCTCGTCGGCGTTGTCTACGCGGCCTGCGTGACCGTCCTGGACCAGGTGGTCACGGCCCGGCTGACGGAGGCGGTCGATGCCCGGCTCGCCGAGCGACTCTCCGACGTGCGCGAGATCGGCCTGCACGCGCCGGACGAGGACGATATCGATTCAACCCCGGTCTTCTTGTGGCAAGTAGGCCGGTCCGGGCCGGTCTCGCTGGCCAGTTCCGGCGCCCCGGACCTGCCCTCCAGGATCCGCCTTCGACCTGACGGCGAGGAAACCGTCTGGCTGTCCGGAGGACCGTTCCGGCTCGTCGGCGGGTCTGAAAACGGCGTAAGACTGGTGGCAGGCCAGAGCCTGCAGAGTGTGGATCACCTGACCGCGCTGCTGCGGGATGGCGAGGCACTCGCGGCTCCGGTCCTGCTGCTGGCAATGTTCATCGGCGCGCTCACCATCGGGCTTCGCGCACTCTCGCCGGTCGAGCAGTCACGCAGGCGCCAGCTCGAGTTCACGGCGGACGCATCGCACGAGTTGCGCACGCCGCTCAGCGTGATCACCGCGGAAACCAGCATCGCGCTCAGCGCGCCCCGGCAGCCCGCCGAGTACCGTGCCGCGCTCACCCGGATCGAGGGCGAGAGCACCCGGCTACGGAAGATCGTCGAAGACCTGCTCTGGCTAGCCCGGTTTGACTCGGCGCCGCCGCAGCCGCGTGAGGAGCCGCTGGACGTCGCCACGATCGCCGGCCAGTGCGCAGAGCGGTTCCGTGCGGTCGGCGCCACCAAGCAGTTCGATATCGACCTGGTGACGAGCGGATCCGCGCCGTCGTGGATCAGCGCGCCGCCGGAGTGGATCGACCGGCTGACCGGGGTGCTGGTCGACAACGCCTGCCGGCACGCCGGCCCGGGCGGGACAGTCCGGATCACCGTCGCGCATCGCGGCAGCAGGGTGACGCTAACCGTCGAGGACACCGGGCCGGGCATCCCCGATGACCTGCGACCCTGGTTGTTTGACCGGTTTCACAGGTCAACCGAGCAAGGCGGCAGTGCCGGCCTTGGTCTCGCTATCGCCGACTCGATCGTCGCCTCGACTGACGGGCAGTGGCGGCTCGGCGACTCTGAGCTGGGCGGAGCGCTGTTCGAGGTGTCCTGGCGCCGCGCAGTCGTCCGGCAGCACGGCGCTAGCGCTATGTCGCCCACGAAACCAGAGCCACCAGCAACCACAGAGCCGCCAGCAACCACAGAGCCGCCGGCCAGGGCAAGGTCG
>Ga0335072_10003699_pt1 | contig 22927 bp, 23 predicted proteins | sample Lox_Sample_21_FD_206725 | JGI IMG/M metagenome (GOLD analysis project Ga0335072, IMG submission 206725) | Soil microbial communities from Loxahatchee National Wildlife Refuge, Florida, United States - Lox_Sample_2.1 | ecosystem: Environmental > Terrestrial > Soil > Wetlands | place: USA...
GGGTGCGGGCGGTGTCCTGCTTCGGCTTCAGCTGGACGATCGCCCGGGTCGTGTCGAACCGCAGCAGCGAGCGGGTGAGCCGTTCCATGAGCGCGAGATCCGTCTCGGCGCCCGCGACGTCGTCGCGCCCGAGCCGGTCGAGGACCCGCCGGCGCACCTCGCCGACGACGTCCCCGAGCCCGAGCAGGTACGGCTCCGGGTCGACGCCGAGCTCGGTGGGGCCCGGCAGCGGCTGCCCGTCCGCGATCGCGCCGAGCAGCACCGCCTCCACGGCCTCCTGGAACGCGTCGAGGGCGATCGGCTCGTCGCCGCGACCCTCGCGATGCACCCAGTCGGCGAGCTCGCTCGTGAGCCGGCGCACCTCCGCGAGCTCGGGCGCCGCCCCGCCGTTCGCGTGCAGGTGGGTCATCGTGGCCTGCGCGAGCCGGCGCAGCCGGCGGGCGCGCTGGAACAGCTCCTCCCGACGGAGCTCCCGCTGGCGGAGATGCGCCTCGATCGTCGCGAGGACCGGCTCGGGAACGCCGGGCGAGCCCGAGCGGCCCCCGTCACCGGAAGAGGGTGAACCGCTGGTCATCGTCACCCCCGTCGAGGAGACCGAGCCGGACCCCCGCATCGAGCCACCCGTGGGCGTAGCTCGCGGCGGCGAGCGCCCGCTCCGCGTCGCCGGCGGCGGAGAAATGTTCCGCGTCGGCGAGGTAGGAACGGGCCATCTGGAGGAAATCGTCCGACGCGCCGTGGAGGAACGACCGGGCGGGCGGGCTCGGCCGGACCCGGTCGAGCGCCTCGCGCGTGAGGCGCAGGTACTTCTCGAGGAGCGTCGGCGCCGGCACGGCGGGTCGGGGTAGCCGTCGGCCCGTATAATCCGGCGGCCCCGGGGCTCAGCCCTTCGGGACCTTCTCCCAGTCCTTCAGGAATCGCGCGAGCCCCAGGTCCGTGAGCGGGTGCTGCACGAGCTTCTCCATCACCGCGTACGGCATCGTCGCGATGTCCGCCCCGAGCTTCGCGGCCTCGAGGACGTGGACGGGGTGGCGCACGCTCGCGACGAGGATCTTCGTCCGGTACTGGTAGTTCCGGTAGATCTGGACCAGGTCGCGGATCAGCTCCATCCCGTCCTGGCCCTGGTCGTCGAGCCGACCGATGAACGGACTCACGTACGCGGCGCCGACCTTCGCCGCGAGGAGCGCCTGGTTGGCGCTGAAGACGAGCGTCATGTTGACCCGCGTCCCTTCCTGGGCGAGGACCTTGGTCGCGCGAAGGCCCGCCGCCGTCATCGGGACCTTCACGTAGATCGAGGGGTGGATCTCCCGGAGGTGCCGCCCCTCGCGCAGCATCCCGTCGGTGTCGGTGGCGACGACCTCGGCGGAGACGCTCGGGACGCCGAGGCCGCAGACCTCCCGGAGCACGTCCTCGAACTTCCGGCCCTCCTTCGCCACGAGCGTCGGGTTCGTCGTGACGCCGTCGAGGATACCGGTCTCCCACATCGTTCGGATCTCGGTCACGCTCGCGGTGTCGAGGAACAGCTGCATCGTCGGACCTCCGGGGCGATTACGCCACCTTTCCCCGGCTCTTGAGGAGTTCCCACGCTTCGTGGCGCAGCCGCTCGGGAGCGAACCCGTAGCGGTCGAGGAGCTCCGCCGGGGCGCCGCTCTCGCCGAAGACGTCGGGGACGCCGACCCGGCGGACCGGGACCGGGTAGCCCTCCGCGGTGGTCGACGCGACGAGCGCGCCGATCCCGGTCGCGACCGAATGCTCCTCGAGGACGAGGATCGCCCCGGTCTCGCGCGCGGCGCGCAGGATCGCGGACGCGTCGAACGGCTTGACGGACGCGAGGTCGAGGACCCGGACCGAGATCCCGACCTCGGCGAGGTCGGTCGCGAGCGCGAGCGCGCGGTGGACGAGCGCGCCGATCGCCGCGATCGTGAGGTCCCGACCCGACCGAAGCTCGTTCGCCCGCCCGACGACGAGCGTCCCGTCCGTTACCGTAGGCAGCGGCTCCGTCGTCAGGCGGAGGTACCCCGCGCCGGGTCGTTCGGCGAGACCGCGGGTCGCCGTGCGCGCGCTCGGCGCGTCCGCCGGCACGAGCACGGTCATCCCCGGAAGGCCGCGCATGAGGCCGAGGTCCTCGACCATCTGCACCGTGCCGCCGTCCGGGCCGGGAAGAAGGCCCGACGGCGCGGCGACGATCTTGACGTTCGCCCCGTTGAAGCAGATCGATTGACGGACGAAATTGTACGCCTCGCCGGCCGCGAAGACCGCGTTCGTCCCGACGAACACGGTCCGGCCGTCGAGCGCCAGGCCGCCGGCGACGGCCATCATCGCCGCGTCGGTGACCCCGAGGTCGAACGCCCGGTCGTCGAACTCCTCCGCGAACCGCCGGGTCCCCGTCGCGCTCGCGAGATCGGCGTCCAGGACGACGAGGCGCGGGTCGCGGGCGCCGAGCTCGAGCAGCGTTTCCGAGTAGGCGTCGCGGAGGCTCGCGAGGGGCGCGGACGGCGGGCTCATGGGACGGGCCCCTCGAGCGACGATCCGAGCTCGCCGAGCGCCCGCTCCGCCTCGTCGCGCGTCGGCGCGCGCCCGTGCCAGCCCGCGCTGTTCTCCATGAACGAGACGCCCTTCCCCTTCACGGTGTGCGCCACGATCGCGGTCGGGCGATCCGCGGAGGTCCGCGCGGCCGCGAGCGCGCGGAGGATCTCGGGGAAGTCGTGGCCGTCGATCTCGGCGGTCCGCCAACCGAACGCCTTCAGCTTGTCGACGAGCGGCTCGATCTCGAGGATCTCCTCGGTCGCGCCGTCGCCCTGGAACCGGTTCCGGTCGATCATCACGGTGAGCCCGCCGAGCCGCTGGTGCGCGCCCACGAGGAACGCCTCCCAGGTCGCCCCGGCCTGGCATTCGCCGTCGCCCACGAGGGCGTACGTCCGCGCGGGGCCGTGGGCGATCGCCGCGTCGAGGGCCATCCCGACCGCCATCCCGATCCCCTGGCCGAGACCCCCGGTCGACGCGTCGACGCCCGGAAGGCGCCGGCGGTCCGGGTTCCCCTGCAGGCGGCTCCCGAATTGCCGGAACGTCGGAAGCTCCGTCCGCGGGAAGAAGCCGCGCAGCGCGAGCGCCGCGTAGAGCGCCGGCGCCGCGTGGCCCTTCGAGAGTACGAACCGGTCCCGGTCCGGGAGGGTCGGGCGCGCGGGATCGATCCGCAGCTCGCGGAAGACGAGCGCCGTCAGGAGCTCGACCGCGGAGAGGCTGCCCCCCGGGTGGCCGCTCTGGGCCCGGTACGTCATCCGGACGACCTCGCGCCGGATCTCGAGCGCCGTCGCGGTCAGGGCGTCGACGACCTCGGGCGGGACGTCGTCCGCCATCTGCGGGCGCGGATGGCGGGGGCGGCTATTTGACGGTTGAGCCGGCGGCGCGGGACCGGCGCACCTTCGGCTTCGGTTCGGGGGGTACCCCGCCCACGACGAGCGCGCGGAGCGTGGCGAGGTCGGTGACGTACCGGGCGTACCCCGTCGCCGGATCGAGCGGGGTCTCGAGATATCCCGGCACGTTCGCCCAGCGGGGGTCGTTGACGACCCGCCGGAACCCGTCGAGCCCGATCAGCCCCTTCCCGATGTTCTCGTGCCGGTCGAGGTGCGAGCCCCGGTCCGCTTTCGCGTCGTTCAGGTGGAACGCGCGGACGGCCTCGAACCCGATCGTCGCCCCGATCCGATCGACCAGGGCGCCGTACCCCTCGTCCGTCCGCAGCTCGAAGCCGGCGGCGAAGAGGTGGCAGGTGTCGAGCGTCACGCCGAGCCGATCCGGCGCATCGACCGCGGCGAGCACGGTCGCGAGCTCCTCGAGCGACGCGCAGAGCGTCGTGCCCTGACCGGCCGCGTTCTCGAGCAGCCAGCGGACGTGGCCTTCGGGTGCGTCGTGCAGGGCGAGCCGAAGGCTCTCCGCGACGGTTCGGAGACCGGCGTCGGTCCCCGAGCCGAGGTGCGCGCCGGGGTGGAAGATCAGCCCGTCGACCGCCAGGAGCTCCGCGCGCCCCACCTCGTCTCGGAAGGCGCCCCGGGATCGGGCGAGCGTGTCCGGCTTCGGGCTCCCCAGGTTGGCGAGGTACCCGTGGTGAACCGCCGTCGCCCGGACCCCCTCGGAGCGCACCGCCGCGCGGAACGCTTCGGCGGCGGCCGGAGCGATGGGGGGCCCGCCCCACATCTGCGGGCTCTTCGAGAAGATCTGCAGCGCCTCGCCGGGGAGCGCGCGGAGATCCCGCACGGCCTCGGGGAGCCCTCCGGCGATCCCGAGGTGCGCGCCGAGGATCATCGCCCGCGGCAGCCCGCCCGCCGAATTAGGCTAGCGGAGCGCTCGCTCGAGAGGGGAAGGAGGCTGACAGCTTTCCGCGTTTCCCGTAGGCTCGCGCACTTCAGTACCGCGCGGAACGCCAGCGGGCTTAACTGCCGGGTTCGGAATGGGACCGGGTGTTTCCCCGCCGCTTTGGCCGTCAGCCATCGCGGCCGACCGGTGGCCGATATTTAACCTTGCGTCGGGCGCCGGCGCCCGGACGTCGTGCGCCGGTCCGCCTCCCAAGCTTCAAGGCAAAGCCGAGTTAGCGGGCGCAACGTGACGTCTCCCGAGGAGCGCCCCGAGATCCCCGAGTACCGCCTCACGCTCGACGTCGACTTCGTCGCCCGGACCTGGACCGGGTCGGTCAGCCTCGAGCCGCCGGAGGGAACGCGGGCGCTGACGCTCGACGCCGACGCGCTCGAGATCCGGAGCGTCACGATCGGGGGCCGGCCCGCGCCGTACCACTACGAGCCCGCGAAGCGGACGCTCCAGCTGCCGGCCGTGGTGCCCGGGACCCTCACCATCGAGTTCGCCGGTCGGGTCGATGAGCAGGCGCTCATGGGACTGTATCGCTCCCGGCAGGGGGCCGGCTACCTCCTCACGACCCAGTGCGAGCCGAACGGGACCCAGCGGATCTTTCCGTGCCTCGACCGGCCGGACCGGAAGAGCCGCATCGCGCTCACCGTGCGCACCGACGCCGACGTCGAGGTCGTCTCGAACATGCTGGAGGAGTCCACCGGCGAGGCCGACGGCCGGCGGGTGTGGCGGTTCCCCCCCACCCCCAAGATGCCGCCGTACCTGTTCTTCCTCGCGATCGGCCGGTTCGACCGGGTCGAGGACACGAGCGACCGGGTCCGCTTCCGCGTGTTCGCCCCCCCGGGGCAGGGCCCGTCGGCGCGATTCGCGCTCGAGTCGGCCCGACGGATCCTGAAGTCCTACGAGGAGTACTACGGGATCCCGTACCCCCTTCCGAAGCTCGACCTCGTCGCCGTCGCCGAAGCGTCGTTCGGCGCCATGGAGAATTGGGGCGCGATCGCGTTCCGCGACGACCGCGTCCTCGTCGACGACGAGACGTCGTCGTTCGTCCAGCGCGAGGTCTTCGAGACGATCGCCCACGAGATCGCCCACATGTGGTTCGGCAACCTCGTCACGCTCACCGATTGGACCGACATCTGGCTCAACGAGAGCCTCGCGTCGTTCCTCGAGACGAAGATCTCCGACCGCGTCGACCCCTCCCTCGGGGCCCGCACCGACTTCTTCCTGCGCACCGCCGGCACGTTCGCCGCGTTCGAGGGGGACTCCCTGGATGCGACCCACCCCGTGCGCGCCCACGTCGAGGGCCCGGAAGAGGTCGCCCAGATCTTCGACGAGATCAGCTACGGGAAGGGATCGAGCATCCTCGCGATGATCGAGTCGTACCTCGGCGAGGAACCGTTCCGCCGCGGCATCGCCGACTACCTCGGCCGGTTCCAGTACGCGAACGCGACGACCGCCGATCTGTGGACCTCCCTGAGCCGCATCACGGGCGAGCGCGTCGGCCCGCTCATCGATCCGTGGCTCGACCGTCCCGGGGTCCCGTCGATCACCGCGCGGTCGACGGACGCGGGGATCGAACTGACCCAGCGCCGGTTCAGCTACCACGGCGCCACGGACTCCCCGCCGTGGCCGATCCCGATGGCCGTCTCGATCAACGGACGCGTCGACCGGTTCCGGACACGCCGACCCACACCCTGCCGGTCCCGCCGGGGGCGACCGTGCACCTGAATCCCGGTGCGGTCGGATTCTACCGAGTCCTCTACGACCGGCCGATGTTCGACCGGCTCCTCGCCGCGCTCCCCGACCGTCCCGCCGAGGATCGATGGACGTTCCTCGCGGACCTCTGGGCGTACCTGCTCGCCGGCGAGGTCCACTGGCCGACGTTCTCGCGGGCCGTGCGGACGCTCGGGCTCACGAACGACCGGCTCGTCGCGGAGCTCCTCAGCCGGACCCTCGGGCCCCTCGCGATCTTCTTCCCCGACTCCGGCCCGGTGCAGGACCTCGCCCGCTGGTTCTTCGGGCACCAGTTCGCCCGCCTCGGCACGGTGCGGCGGCCCGGGGACTCGACCTCGGACGGCGTCCTCCGCGAACGGATCTCGTTCGGCTGGGTCCGGATCGACCCGGGATTCGCCCGCCAGCTCTCCGAGCTGTTCGTCACGTGGGACCACGTGCAGCCCGACGTCCGCCCGGCCGTCGCGGTCGCCCGCGCCCGGACCGAGGGGGTCGCCGGCTACCGCGAGCTCGCCCGGGCGATCCGGGCCGACCTCCCCGAGGCGGAGCGGCTCCCGCTCGAGATCGCGCTCGGCTGGACGACCGACCCCGCGCTCGTCCGGGAGACCCTCGACCGCGCTTGCTCGGGCGCCGTCAACCGGGGGATCGTGCCCGAGGTGATCCGGAACGTCGCGGCCAACCCGGCGGGGCGTCCCGTGCTCTGGCCGTGGCTCGTCGAGGAGCTGCCGAAGCTCGACGCGCTCTTCCGCGGGGCGGGACTGCTCTCCCGCACCCTCGAGATCACCCTCCCGGTGCTCGGGATCGGCCGCGGGGACGCCGTCCGCGCCTACTTCGCGTCGCACGCCTATCCCGAGGCGGTGCGGGGGATCTCGAAGGGACTCGAGCGGCTCTCCGTCCTCGAGCGCATGGCGCCGGTGTTCGCGGCGCTCCGCGACTAGCGCGCCTTCCGCCGGGCGGGCGGGGGCGGCGGCGACCGGTCGTCCTGCGACCAGATGTACCACGTCCCCCGCGCCTGGCTGAACCGCCGGCCGTCCTCGCCGTAGAGGTTCCCCTCGGCGAACGCGATGTGCCGGCCCCGCCGCAGCACCTCGCCGCGCGCGGTGAGCGTCTCCCCTTCCCGGGCCGCGCGGAGGAACTCGACGTAGAGCGAGGTCGTCGCGGTGGTCTCGCTCTCCGTGAGCAGCGACACCACCGCCGCGCCCATCGCCGTGTCGAGGATCGTCGCGTAGACGCCGCCGTGGACGACCCCGTTGATGTTGAGGTGGCGCGTCTCGACCTTCCCGGTGACGGTCACGAAGCCGTGGCCGCTCTGCGCCGCGTCGATGCGGAAGCCGACCTCCTGGTGGAAGCCGCCGCGGCGGGCGGCGGCGAGGAGATCCGGGAGCGGACGGGTCGGTCGCGGCTCGGACGACGGGCTCGACGGGGACACGCGCCGGGAAGCGGGAGCGCGCGGATAAGTACTGGGGGCGGCCGTGGCCGCTACCGATGCCGGCGGCCGTTCGGGCGGCGGTCACGTACGAGGCGCCGCCGAACATCGCGCTCGTGAAGTACTGGGGGGTGCGGGACCCCGAGCGGGGGCTCCCGTACAATTCGTCGTTCTCGGTGACCCTCGACCGGCTCCGCTCCCGGACGACGGTCCGGTTCGACCCGACGCTCGACACGGACCGCGTCGAGCTGAACGGCGCTCCGGCGACCGGGGGCCCGCGCGACGGCGTCGTGCGCTTCCTCGACCGCGTCCGCGCGAGGGCGGGGCTCGACGACCGCGCCACGGTCCGCTCGGAGAACAACTTCCCGACGGCGAGCGGCCTCGCGTCGAGCGCGAGCGGCTTCGCGGCCCTCGCGGGGGCCGCCTCCCGGGCCGCCGGCCTTCACCTCTCGGATCGCGAGCTCTCCCAGCTCGCGCGGCTCGGCTCGGGGAGCGCGTGCCGGTCGATCTTCGGCGGCTTCGTGGAGTGGCACGCCGGCACCCGGGCCGACGGGCGCGACTGCTACGCCCGCTCCGTCTACCCGGCCGGGCACTGGCCCGCGCTCGTCGACCTCGTGCTGCTCGTCCGGGGCGCCCCCGTGAAGGAGGTGCGGTCGAAGGACGCGATGCAGGCGACGGTGCGCACGAGCCCGGAGTATCGCCGCCGGCTGCGCGAGGTGCCGCGCCGCCTGCGGGGGATCCGGGCCGCGATCGGGGCCCGCGACGCGGGGCGCCTCCTCCCGCTCGTCATGGAGGAGTGCGACAGCTTCCGCCTCGTCTGCGAGACGACGACCCCGACGCTCGACTACCTGACCCCGACCTCGCGGTGGATCCTCGAGGAGGTGCGCGCGATGAACCGGGCGGCGGGACGGGCGGTCGCGGGGTACACCCACGACGCCGGCGCGCACGTGCACGTCTTCACGCTCCGCCGCGATCTCCCGTCGGTGCGCCGCCGCCTGGCGGCGCTCGACGGGGTCGAGCGCTCCCTCGTGGTCCGCCCCGGTCCCGGCGGCGCCGAGCGACGGGCGCGCGCCCGCTAGAGGACGTGCCGGTCGAATTCGGGCGGCGGGAGCGCGAGGCCGATCTGGCCCATCAGGCCCGAGACCTCCTGGATGTAGCGGGCCCGGGCTTCCTCGTTGGTCCAGCGCTTGAGGCCGTACTCGATCGCGCGTCGGCTCGTCGCGGACTGGGAGTGGCCGAACATGTCGAGCGCGCGGGGATACCACTTCTCGACCGCCCGCTGCGCCTCCTCGCGGGAGCCGTAGTACTTCCCTCCGTCCTGGACCATCCGGCGCAGGACGGAGAGGCCGAAGTTGAGGTGCAGCTGCTCCTCGCTGAGCATGAGCGGCATCGCCCGGGCGAGCGGGCCGTACGAGCACTCCTGGAACGCGCGGAGCTGGTAGACGCCGACGCGATCGACGAAGCAGGTGAAGGCGCCGACGTCCGACCAGGTGTCGAACTTCATGTTGAAGGCGTCGAGCTTGTGCTCCCCCTCGCGCTTCGTGAGGAGCTCGTCGATGTACCGCTGGCCCTCCTCCCCGAAATCCCGGAGGATCCGGCACGCCTGGAGCCCGTGCCGGGCCTCGTCGGCGACGATGCGGGACTCGATCCATCGGTCCTCGAGCGTCGGGGCCTGGTCGAGCCAGGGTCGGTGCTGCTGGATCGAGGCGAACTCGGTGTCGGCCTGGACGACCATGAGCTTCACGATGAGCTTCGCCATGTCCGGCTCGAGTTCCTCGGCCGTCTCGTACTTGTGCGCGCCCGCCGAACTGCCCCAGAGGATCTCGCGGACCGGCACGACCGTGCCCCCGTCCTTCAGGCTCGACGATCCCGCGCGGGTCCGGGACGTCGGGGCCGGGGCGGGCGTCGGGGGCGGGTTCGGGGTCGCCATCTCGTCCTCGGGAGAACGAAGGGGCTAACGTCCCTTAAAGTTGGGCTTCCGCTTCTCCGTGAACGCGGCGAGCCCTTCCTTCGCGTCCTCGGTGATGAACAGCCGGTTCTGGAGTTCGCGCTCGAGCGCGAGTCCGGCGGGGAGCGGCATCTCGATGCCCTCCTCGACCGAGCGCTTGATGAGGCTGACCGCCCGCGCGGGCCCGTGCGCGAGGGCGCTCGCGTACGCCTGGACGTCCCGGGCGAACGTCTCCTTGGGATAGACGTAGTTGACGAGGCCGATCTGGAGCGCCTCGTCCGGCGTGAGCCGGCGGCCGGTGATCATGAGGTCGAGCGCACGCGCGGTGCCGATGAGCCGCGGCAGCCGCTGGGTCCCGCCGGTGCCCGGGAGGACGCCGAGCGTCACCTCGGGAAGGCCGATCGAGCCGGAGTCCTTCGCCATCATGCGGAGGTCGCAGGCGAGGGCGATCTCGAGTCCCCCACCGACCGTGTGCCCGTTGAGGGCGGCGAGGACGACCTTCGGGGTCTGGGCGAACTTGTTGAGGGTCTCCTGGCAGAACAGGCAGAACATCGCCTTGAAGTCCGGGGCGCTCGCCTTCAGCATCTCGATGTCCGCGCCCGCGCTGAAGAAGCCGGGGACCGTGCTCGCGAGCACGATCACGCGCGCGTCCTCGTCGAACCGGAACTCGTCGATCGCGGCGTTCAGCTCCCGCATCATCTCGAGATCGTAGGTGTTCGCCTTCGGCTTCCCGATCTCGATGTAGCCGACGTGATCGTCGACGCGAGTTCGCACGTACTTGCCCTGCATGGTGTCACCGCCGCCCGGGCGGGGCGGACGACCGACCGCACCGCTCGGGGCGGATAACGGCGACGCCCGCTACGGGGGCGGCGCGACGGGCCGCTCGCGCTCTTCGACGCTCCCGTCGGGGTGTCCGACGAGCACGGTCGTCGCGAGCCCGACGAAGAGGCCGGTCTCGACGACCCCGGTGTAGGACGCGAGCCGGGCGGCGGTCGCCGCCGGATGCTCGATCGGCCGATGCGGCCGGAGGTCGAGAATCTCGTTGCCGTTGTCGGTCAGGTAGGGGCGCCCGTCGCCGGCCTGTCGGTGGTGGACCTCGAACCCGTCGTCCCGGAAGCGGCCCGCCAGGACCGTCCGCGCGAACGGGACGACCTCGACCGGGATCGGCGCCTTCTCGCCGAGGTGGGCGACGAGCTTCGTCGGATCGACGAGGATCACCACCTCGCGGGCGAGCCGGGCGAGGAACTTCTCGCGGAGCAGCGCGCCTCCACCCCCCTTCGTGAGGTCGAGCGCGGGCGTTACCTCGTCCGCCCCGTCGAGCATCAGGTCGAACCGGTCGCCTTCCCGGGGCGCGCGGACCGAAAGCCCCAGCGCGCTCGCGAGCTCCTCGGTCGCGCGCGAGCTCGACACGCAGTCGAACGCGACGCCCGGAAATCGCGTCGCGAGCGCCCGGACCGCTTCCGCGGCGGTCGATCCGGTGCCGAGGGCGAGCCGCATCCCCGGGCGGACGCGCTCGACGCCGCGACGGGCGGCGGCGCGCTTTGCGGCCAGGAGGTCGTCGGCCACGGGGCGGTCGAGCGACGCGGCCTCTTGAGCCCGGCGCCCGGCGCCTCCGTCAGGCCTAAGTCGTGGGACCGCTCCCGGGCCCCGATGGCGTCGACCGCGCCGGCCCCCGCTCGTCCCGTCGTCGTCTCGATCGGCGGCTCGGTCCTCCTCACGGGCTCGGACGACGCCCGGTACATCGGGGAGCTCGCCGAACTCTTGCGCCGCCTCGGACGCTCGCTCCCGCTCGTCGTCACGACCTGAGGAGGGCGCCCCGCGCGCGAGTACATCCGCCTCGGCCGCGAACTGGGGCTCACCGAGGTCGAGCTCGACGAGATCGGGATCGACGTCACCCGGCTCAACGCGCGGCTCCTCGCGGCGCGCGTCGGACTCCCGACGCCCGCGCACCCTCCGTCCACGGTGGCGCAGGCGGTCCACGAGCTGCGCCACGCCTCCCCGGTGATCCTCGGGGGCACGGAGCCCGGCCACACGACCGACGGCGTGGCGGCGCTCGTCGCCGCCCGCGTCCGGGCGGCCCGCTTCGTCAACGCCACCGACGTCGACGGCCTCTACGACCACGATCCCCGAACCCATCCGGGCGCCCGGCGGATCGACCAGATCTGGTGGCCGGAGTTCCGCCGCCGCGTCCACGCCGCGACCTCGGGCGAACCCGGACAGAATTTCGTCTTCGATCGGCTCGGGGCGGACATTCTCGCCCGGGCCGAGATCCCGCTCGCGATCGTGCAGGGTCGCGACCTCCCCAACCTCGAGAAGTCGATCCAGGGAGACGCGTTCGTCGGGAGCCGGGTCGGCTAGGCCCGTCGGCAACTCCTTAAGCCCCTGCCCGGCTGGGCGCGCCGATGCCACGGATCGTCTTCCTGGGTCCCCCCGGCGTGGGGAAAGGGACTCAGGCCGCCCGTCTCGCGAGCGAGCTGCACGTACCGCACCTGTCGACCGGGGACCTTCTGCGCGCGGCGGTCGCCGCGGGCACGCCGCTCGGTCTCGAGGCCCAGGGCCACATGAATGCCGGTCGCCTCGTGCCCGACGACCTCGTCCTGCGGATCCTCAGCGATCGGCTCGCCCAGCCCGACGCGCAGCCGGGATTCCTCCTCGACGGCTTCCCCCGCAACCTCGCGCAGGCGGAGCGGCTCGCCCAGATCACCCCGATCGACGCCGTGCTCTCCTTCGAACTGCCGGCGCACCTCCTCGTCGAACGGCTCTCGGGACGCAGGATCTGCCCGACCTGCCAGTCCGTCTACAACGTCACAACCCAGCCTCCGCGCGTCGCGGGGCAGTGCGACCGCGACGGCACGGCGCTCATCCAGCGTCCGGACGACCGGCCCGAGGCGATCACGACCCGGCTCGCGGTGTACGCGGAACAGACCGCCCCCCTGCTGGGGTTCTACCGGAAGCTCGGGCTGCTCCGCACGGTCGACGCGAGCGGGACCCCGGACGAAGTCGCCCGCGCGGTCCGGGTCGCGATCCGCTGAGCGCCGGGCCTCACTCGCGGAGCCGGAGCACTTCTCCCGAGACCCAGCGGCGACCGTCCCATCGGAGCCGCACCCCCTCGAGGTAGCCGATCGCCGGCCCCCAACCCGCGGCGCGATCGCCGAGCGCCCCTACGGTGCCGAACACGATGATCGACCCGTGGGAGACGATGAGGAGGTGCCCCCCGTCCGGGACGCGCTCGAGCTCGGTGCGCCACCGCTCCGCCTGCGCGGCGGCGTACTCCCGGGCGACCGCGCTCTCCCGCACGAGCGTCGCGATCCGCTCGAACGTCCAGAACCGCTCGTCGCCGAGCTCGAGCCCGAGGTCGTCGGGCAGCTCGGCGAGCGCGGGGTCGGTCCCGTCGACCGCGTGTCCGAGCTCCTCCGCCGTCTCGATCGCCCGATCCCGGGGCGACGTGACGACCCGATCGAACCGGGGGAGGGACGGGCCGACCTTCCGCGCGAGGGCCCGGCCGGCCGCGCTGAGGTGGAGGTCGCCGGGGTCGCGCCGGCTGTGCCGTCGGTGCTCGACGGTCCGCATCCCCGGGGCGCAGCAGGGGCAGATTTATAGCGGGGCGACCGCTCCTCGCGGCATCCCGGCTTAGCTCAGTGGTAGAGCGGGGGACTGTAGGCGAGACTGCCGGTGTCCCGGCAGCCCCCGTGGAGATCCTCAGGTCGCCTGTTCGAGTCAGGCAGCCGGGACCTGAGGCCGCGCGACGGGCGCTCTCCGGCAGGGCTCAAGTAATCGCCGGGGCCTCGACGCCGTCGCGATGCCCGGCACGTTCTCCGACTCCTGGAAGCTCACGAAGACGGCGTTCGGACTGATCGCGGACGACCGCGCCCTCCTCGTCTTCCCGCTCGTCGGCGGCCTCTCGATCCTCGGGGTCCTCGCCCTCTTCCTGCTCGGCGCGTTCTGGCTGTTCCCGCATTTCTCGGGCCCGTCCGCCTCGACGTACGAGGCGCTCGCGCTCGTCCTCTTCCTCGCGACGTACTTCGGGACGTCGTTCGTCTCCGTCTACGCGACCGCGGCGCTGATCGGCGCCGCGACCCTGAAGCTCGAGGGGCGGCAGCCGACCGCGGCCGACGGGTGGCGCGTCGCCCGCTCCCGGCTCGGGCGCCTCGTCGTCTGGTCGGTGATCACCGCGACCGTCGGGCTCCTGATCCAACTGATCGCGAGCCGGGTGCAGGGGATCGGGGGCGCGGTGATCGGGCTCGCGGGCGGGGCCGCGTGGTCGGTGGTGACCTACTTCATGATCCCGGTCGTGCTCTACGAGAACGCGACGACCTGGGCGTCCCTGAAGCGCTCCGGACACCTCTTCGTCTCGACGTTCGGCCGGTCGCTCATCTCGAACCTCGTCGTCGGGCTCTTCGTCGGGGCGGGGATCGTCGCCGCGGTCGTCCTCGGGATCCTCGGGCTGTTCGAGCTCAGCGGGGGCGCGACCGCGCTCGGTTTCCTCCTCCTCGGGGGAGCGATCGCGGTCGGGACGGTCGTCGCGCTGATCGGCGCGGCGGCCGAGGGGATCCTCCGGGCCGCGCTCTACCGCTACGCGACGACGGGAAAGATCGATCCGGACCTGCTGCCCAGCGCGTACCGGCTCGGCGGCCCGCCCGCGACCGACGCGCCGCTCGCGTAGGGCGCGGGGCGCAGTCGTGATACGCCGTCGCGCCCGTCCCCAGCCGATGCCGATCAAGGGCGTGTCGGTCGCCGTCGCGGTCACCGACCGCAACCGGGCCGCGGAATGGTACGTGGAGACGCTCGGTTTCCGCCGCATCGAGGACGACGGGGAGCACTGGCTCACCGTCGGCGACCGCTCGGGAAAGTTCCAGCTCCACTTGTGCGAGGTCGGAGGGCGGTCCGGCAAGAAGCCGCCGAAGTCCGAGGTCGGCAACACCGGCATCCTGCTCGTCGCCACCGGCCCGTTCCCGAACGAGGTCCGCCGGCTCCGGAAGGCCGGGGTGCGGTTCTCCGTACCCCCCGTCCGGCGTCCGTGGGGCTGGGTCTCGAAGTTCCTCGACCCCGACGGCAACGAGTTCTGGTTCGTCCCGGCCGAGTGACCCCGCTGCCGCCGGAGCCACGCCGGCGAGGCGCGGGCGACGACGCGCCGCGATGGGGGATGCGGTTGTCGGGATTCGAACCCGAGTAGGTAGCTTGGGAAGCTACCGTCCTAACCACTAGACCACAACCGCGCGAACCCCCCGGAAGGCCTTCGCCTCTTACGCTTTTGGAAACGCGGCCGGGCGCTAGAGCAACAGGCCGACCGACTCCCCGGGGATGCTGGGGGCCGCCGCGAGGAGGTCCGGGTTGGAGACGAGCCGGTCCGCGAGCTGGCTCGCGAACCCGGCGTGGAGGAGCAGCTTCCGGGCCTTGGCGAGGTCGCTCGTGGAGAGCGCCACCAACGGTTGGTTCCCCTCCCGGGCGACGAGGATCGCGACGCTCTGGACATTGACCTTCCCCTTCGCGAGCGCTTCCAGGACCTGGAGGAAGCTCCCCGCCCGGTCCTCGAGACGGACCGCGATCATCTCCCGCTCGTCCGCGGAAAAGCCCGCGTCGGCGAGCAGCGAGCGGGCCCGGTCGGGGTCGCTGACGATCAGGCGGACCCGGCCGCGGGTCGCCGTCGAGTCGACGGAGAGCGCCGCCACGTTGATCCGCGCGTGGGCGAGCGTCCGCGCGATCGTCGCGAGGGTCCCGGGGCGGTTCGGCAGCGAGAGCGAGAGCTCCCGGAGGGTCATGGGACCGGGATGCGGCCGCGGGGTAAAGGTTCAACGCTCCCGAGGGTTTTTGCGCCCTCGGCGCGGGCATGTATTTATACACCAACCGGGCCTAATTCTCGCTACCCGGGGCCTCGCGGCTCCGGTCGGTCCGTCTGATGGGGGGAACGAATCGCTCGACCGCGGGCCGGCGCTATCGCCGGGCCCGTCGCCTCCGCCACGGGCGGCGCGGGGTCGTCGCCGTGATCGGGACGTTGCTCGCCCTCCTGGTGTTCTTCGCGCTGTTCGGGATCTTCCTGACCCAGTACGTGCCGCTCTGGATGACCGACAACGAGTCGCTCCTCACCGCGCAGTCGTCGACCTCCTTCGCGACGTTCAAGTCGGTGATCGACCAGCAGTACGCGCTCGGCGGCCCCCAGTCCGTGGGTACGCCGTTCGTGATCAGCTCGAACGGGGTCCCCCTGATCGCGCAGCCGACCGAGGGGACGCTCCTGTTCCTGCCGAACACCTGCCCGGGCGCGGGGGGCTCGCCGTTCTACTCGGCCGGCAGCACCCCGAAGGGGGCGGCCGGCAACGTGACGAACCCGTACGGTCAACCGATCACGCCGTCGTACTGCGTCTTCCAGAACATCTCGATGTCCGTCGGGCCCGGCGGGATCAAGAACTACGGGCTCCAGCTCGCCACCGGGACCCTCCAGCTCGTGCTGCCGAACCGGTACTACACGCCCGAGACGTTCTACTTCGAGAACGACGCGGTGGTCCAGTCCCAGAGCACCGGGTACCAGGTGATGGCGTTCCCGCCGCCCCTCAACATCACGTACGTCGGCGGCAACACCAGCGTGACCTCGAGCTTCCTGCAGCTCTACGGCAACTCCTCGACCGTCTTCGGCCAGGGTTCGGAGGAGGTCTACAGCCAGCTGAAGTACGACCAGGTCCAGACGTCGAACGGCGGCGGGAGCCCGTTCACGTTCACCTACGAGATCGGCACGCAGTATCCGTGCGCGTGGGTGCCGTACCTGTACAAGCTCGTCACCCAGAGCGGCCTCCCGTCGACCGCCTACAAGCTGTTCGCCTTCTTCGGGAAGAACCCCGCCTCGGGATCGAACCCGTTCCAGTCGATCACCCTCACCCCGACCTACTCGGGAAGCTGCTTCAACACCAACGGGGCGACGACCCTCCTCTCGTTCCAGTTGACCAGCGTCAATTATGCCCAGGTGTACGTGGCGGGCGTGCAGATCACCATGGGCATCGGGAGCACCTAGCGTCATGGCGAGCGGTTCGGTCCGGGTGAAGATCCCCCGTTCGGGCGCGACGCCCGCCGCCGAGGGCTCGCCGCTGGACGCCCAGCGCCCCCTCGAGACGCCGACCGACGTGCCGGGCACGTTCATCACGGCGATGCCGCCCCTCCCCGAGCCGACGATGCGGGAGCTCGAGGTCGGCGCGGTGAACCCGCCGTACTCCTACTCGCGGGTCACCTACAACGACCGCAACAAGGAGTACCTCTACGAGGTGATCGAGCCGCAACTCACGACGCGCGAGCGCCAGCTCGTCGACCACCTGAAGGCGACGCTCTCCATGATCCTCGGCAGCGACGTGGGCAACCTCTCGACCGCCGACAAGCGCACGTACCTCCGCGGCGAGGCCGAGGAGTACTTCCGCAGCCGGGGGATCTCGCTCTCGCCGATCTCGAAGGAGCGGATCGTCTACTACGTCCTGCGCGACTTCGTGGGGTACGGCCCCGTCGACGCGCTGATCCTCGACCCGCAGGTCGAGGACATCTCGTGCGACGGCGTCGACGTGCCGCTGTTCATCTTCCACGGCAAGTACGAGTCGATGAAGACGAACGTGACGTTCGCCGACGAGAACGCGCTCAACTCGTTCATCGTCATGCTCGGGCAGCGTTGCTCGAAGGCGGTGAGCGTCTCGGCCCCGATCCTGGACGGCACGACCCCCGAGGGGCACCGCGTCCAGGCGACGTACTCCCGGGAGATCACGACCCGGGGCGCGAGCTTCACGATCCGGCGCTTCAAGGAGCGCCCGTTCACGCCCGTCGACCTCATCCTGATGGGGAGCGCGAGCGAGGAGATGGTCGCCTACTTCTGGCTCGCGGCCGAGCAGGGCGAGTCGGTGATCATCTGCGGCGGGCCGGCCGCCGGGAAGACGAGCACGCTCAACGCGGTGGCGCTGTTCATCCCGCCGACCGCGAAGATCGTCTCCATCGAGGACACCCGCGAGGTGAACCTGCCCCACGAGAACTGGATCCCAGGCGCGACCCGCAGCGGCACGGGCGACCGCGGCGCCGACGGCAAGGCCGCCGGGGAGGTCGACATGTTCGACCTCGTGCGGGCGGCGCTGCGGCAGCGGCCGAACTACATCATCGTCGGCGAGGTCCGCGGCAAGGAGACGTACACGATGTTCCAGGCGATGGCCACGGGCCACACGACCTACTCGACGATGCACGCCGACAGCGTGAAGTCGATGGTGAACCGCCTCGAGAACCCGCCGATCAACACGCCGCGGATCCTGCTCTCGGCGCTCAACAACGTCATCATCCAGATCCAGACGCGCACCGACAAGGGCGTCGTCCGGCGCCTGAAGCAGGTCCTCGAGATCGTCGGCTTCGAGCCCGAGACGAACGAGCTGATCACCAACACCGTCTACGAGTGGGACCCCGCGACCGACGGCTTCGTGTTCAAGGGCCACTCGTTCCTGTTTGACAAGATCATGGAGCTGAAGAATTTCACGCCGGACGAGATGGAGGCGGAGTTCCAGCGCCGGAGCGCCGTCATCCGCTACCTCGTCCAGAACCAGATCACCGACTACCGGCAGCTCTGGCGGACGATCGCCCAGTACTACCGCGACCCGGCCGAGGTCATGGCCCGCATCGGCGGCGCCCCGGCTCCCGTCGCGAAGGAGGCGTGAGCGTCGTGCCGGCGACCCCGACCGTCCCCGCCGCGCGCGCCTCCGGGGGCACGGACGCCGTGACGATCCGACCGGTCCGCCTCAAGCGGGGCGAGCAGCCGACCCATTCCACGCTGACTCCGTTCCAGCGCTGGGCCTGGAGGACGTTCAAGGGCCGGGTCCTCGCCCGTCCGCCGGACCCGATCCTCGAGGAGAACCTCCTCAAGGCCCACATGCGGATCCGGGCCGACGAGTTCATGGCGACCGTCTACGCGACGGCCGTCGTCACGGCGATCGCCACGGTCGTCGCGGGCGCCGCGCTCGGCTTCATCCTGATCACCTCGGGCCAGTTCCTCTTCGGGGTCCTGATCGCGGTCGCCCTCCCGGTCTTCGGCACGATCGGGGCGTTCTTCGGGCTTCAGGGCGCGCCGTCCTCGACCGCGCGGACCCGCGGCCGCAAGATCGACCAGAAGATCAGCGCCGCGATGAGCTTCGTCAGCGCGATGGCGTCGGCGGACGTCAACATCGACCAGATCTTCAAGGAGCTCGGCCGGCAAAAGATCTACGGCGAGGTCGCCGAAGAGGCCGCCTGGATCAGCCGCGACACCGAGCTCCTCGGGGTCGACATCCTGACCGCGATCCGCAACGGGGCGCAGCGCAGCCCGTCGAAGCGGTTCCAGGACTTCCTGCAGGGGGTCGTCACGACCGCGACGAGCGGCGGCCAGCTGAAGCCGTACTTCCTCCTGAAGGCGGAACAGTACGAGCGCGAGAACAAGCTCGCTCAGCTGCAGCGCGTGGAGACGATGGGACTCCTCGCCGAGACGTTCGTCACGGTCGTCGTGGCGTTCCCGCTCTTCCTCGTGATCATCATCGCGATCTTCGCGATCATCGGCGGCGGCGGCTCGTTCATGATCGACATCCTCTGGGCGATCGTCGGCCTGATGATCCCGCTCTCGCAGTTCGGTTTCATTTTCTTTATGTATACGCTCGCGCAGGAGATGTAGGATGGCGACCGCGAACGCCCCCGCCTCGACCCGCCGGGTCAAGGGACTGGCCACCGCCGAGTCGACGGGCGACGGGGTGGCGATCACCCGCGAGGTCGTCCTCCTGATCGTCGGCGCCGTCGTCGCCGTCGTCTTCTGGGTCGTCGCCGGGCTCGTCTACTCGGGCTCGTTGAACATCCAGCTCCGCCCCGGCGAAGGGACGGGCGCCAACCCCGCGATCGACTTCTTCGTCCTCGGGCTCCTGTGCCTGATCGCGCCGTACGGCTTCGCGATGAGCGCGAAGCTCCGGCGGATCTCGAAGATCGAGGAGCGCCTCCCGGACTTCCTGCGCGATGTCGCGGAGGCGGGCCGGTTCGGCATGACGCTCCCCGACGCGATCATCGTCGCGAGCAACGGCCGCTACGGGCTCCTGACGGACGAGATCAAGAAGATGGCGAGCCAGCTCGAGTGGGGCGTCCCGGTCGCGACGGCGCTCCGGCTCTTCGAGGAGCGCGTTCCGACGCCGCTCGTGCGGCGCGTCGTCTCGATCGTCACGCGCGCGAACGAGGCCGGCGGGAATGTGGCGGACGTGCTGACGATGGTCGCCCACGACACCCGGGAGTCCCAGCTCGAGGCGCAGGGGCGCCAGATCTCGATGCTGACCTACGTGACGGTCATCTACATCGCGTTCTTCGTGTTCCTCGTCACGATCTACATCATGGCGGCGGTCTTCCTGCCGCAGATGATCCTCGCGGGCCAGGGGGTCGCCTCCTCCTCGCTCTCGGGCTCGGGCGGCGTGTCGCTGCAGTTCACCTTCGTGCCGATCCTGTTCCTCGCGTTCATGGTCGCCGTCATCGTCCATGCGGTCGGGGACGGCGTCATGGCCGGCATCCTCTACAACGGCCGGATCGCGGAAGGGCTCCAGCACGCGACGATCATGCTCGCGGTCGGCTGGGCGATCATGCGGTTCATCGTCCCGATCCTGAACGTGGGGTGACGCGGAGCGGACGATGAGCGGAGCGGTAGCCCCCCAGCCCGAAGGGTCCGAGGCGGACGCCCCGGAGCCGATCGAGCGGCGCAAGAAGGGCGGCTCGTCGGCGTGGCTGCGCCTGGGCGCGTCGCTCCGGAAGGGCTCGTCGGAACCCCGACCCGTGAAGCTCGCGCGCCTCGGCGTCTCGGGCCAGGGGCAGGGGGACATCACCCCGATCCCGCCGATCACCGACCCCGCGCAGAAGGAGCTCGACCTCGCCCCGATCCGCCCCGGGATCTCCTACGTCCGGATCTCCTACCACAACACGCGGAACGAGTACCTCTACGAGATCATCGAGCCGCCGCTCTCCCCGATCGAGCGGGACCTCGCCGAGCGGCTGCGCGTGGTCCTGATCGACGCCTTCGAGCCGCTCCCCGAGACCGATCCCGAGACGAAGCGGCGCGAGCTGAGGAAGATGGTCGACGGGAAGCTCCAGGCATGGGAGCTCTCGCCCGGCCCGACGACGAAGGGACGGATCCTCTACACCCTCGAGCGGGACTTCATCGGCTACGGGATCGTCGACGTGCCGATGACCGACACCGAGGTCGAGGACATCTCGTGCGACGGGGTCGGCATCCCGCTGTACATCTACCACCGGAAGTACGGCTCGATCCGGTCGAACATGAAGTTCCAGGATTCGAAGCAGCTCGACGACTACGTCGTCTGGCTCGCCCAGCGTTCGGGCAAGCACATCTCCGTCGCGAGCCCGATCCTCGACGCGACGGTCCCGGACGGCTCGCGGCTGCAGGCGACGCTCGGGACGCACGTCACGAAGCGCGGCAGCTCGTTCACGATCCGTCGCTTCCGGGACAACCCGTTCACGCCGGTCGACCTGCTGAAGTTCAAGACGATGAGCCCCGAGATGATGGCGTACCTCTGGATCGCCATCGAGAACGGGCAGTCGATGATGGTCTGCGGGGGCACGGCGAGCGGCAAGACCACGACCCTGAACGCGACGCTGCTCTTCATCCCGCCGCAGATGAAGATCGTCTCCATCGAGGACACCCGGGAGCTGAACCTCCCGCACGAGAACTGGGTGCCGTCGCTCACGCGGGCCGGGTTCGGCGCGAAGAACCTCGTGAGCGGGAAGGCCCCCGGCGAGATCGACATGTTCGACCTCCTCGCGGCGGCCCTCCGCCAGCGCCCGCAGTACCTGATGGTCGGAGAGGTCCGCGGCGCGGAGGCGTTCATCGTCTTCCAGGCGATGGCGACCGGGAAGACCTGCTACACGACGTTCCACGCGGAGAGCGTGAGCGCGATGGTCCACCGGATGGAGAACCCGCCGATCTCGCTGCCCCGCTCGCTCGTCTCGGCGCTGAACCTCGTGCTCCTCCAGCGGCAGGTGAAGGTCGGGACGAAGATGACCCGCCGCGTCCAGTCGCTCACCGAGATCGTGGGACTCGACCCCGAGACGAACGAGCTGATCACGAACTCCGTCTACTCCTGGAACCCCGCCGACGACACGTTCCTCTACAGCGGCCACTCCTACGTCTACGAGCGGGTCGCGATGATGAAGAACCTCCCGATGAAGGAGATGGAGCGGGAGGTGCGGAACCGCGTCGAGATGCTCGACTACCTGATGTTCCGCGACCAGCAGGCGACGCGATTGAAGCCGTTCACGCACCGCGACGTCGGCCAGCTGGTCTCCTTCTACTACAAGGAGCCGGAGAAGGCGCTCTCCGAGGCGCGCGCCGAGATGGCGCGCGGCAAGCCGCCCGCCCCGGCCGCCGCGGCGCGCTAACCGTATTTCCGCGCCCCGCCTCCCGCGCCCCCGCATGGCGCGCCCGTTCGCTGCGATCCCGCTCGCCGGCGGGCGCGCGGTCACGCTCTGGTGCGAGGACGCCGTCCCGAACCTCGCCCGCCGGCTCGGGCACCGGAAGGCCGACTGCGTGGTGACGAGCCCGCCGTACAACCGGGGGGTGCCGTACCGCTCCTACGCCGACTCGAAGCCCCGCGCGCAGTACCTCGCCTGGATCGGCGAGGTCGCCGCGGCGGTCGACGCGACGCTCGCCCGCGACGGCTCGTTCTTCCTCAACGTCGGCGGGCGGCCGAAGGACCCGTGGCTCCCGTGGGACGTCGCCCGCGAGGTCGGCCGGCGCTTCGTCCTCCAGAACGTGATCCACTGGGTGAAGTCGATCGCGATCGACCGCGGGGCGGCGGGCCGGGCCGCCGGGCTCGACCGCGACCTCGCCCTCGGCCACTACCAGCCGCTCGTCTCCGAGCGGTATCTCCACGGCGCCCAGGAGTACGTCTTCCACTTCTCCCGGCGCGGCGACGTCCGCCTCGACCGACTCGCCATCGGCGTCCCGTACCAGGACAAGACGAACGTCGCGCGGTGGCGCGGCCCGGCGGGCGACCGCCGGTGCCGGGGGAACACCTGGTTCCTCCCCTACGCGACGATCCGCACGCGGGCGCGGGACCGGCCGCACCCCGCGACGTTCCCGCCGGAACTGCCCGCCACGTGCCTGAAGCTCCACGGACTCGCCCGCGTCCGGCTCGCCGTCGACCCGTTCGTCGGGATCGGCAGCTCCGCGGTCGCGGCCGCCCGCCTCGGGGTCGGGTTCGTGGGATTCGACCTCGATCCCGAGTACCTCGGGACCGCGGCGGAGCGGGTCCGGGCCGCCGTCCGCGGGGGCGGCGCTACTCGCTCGGCGGCTCGTCGGAGCCGGTCGTCGGCGCCGACCACTCGCGCATCGGCTTGCGGTTGACGCCCGCGGCGCTCGCGAGCGCGTTCTTCGTGCCCTCGCGGGCGCGCTTGCCCGCCGCGACGAACCCGTCGCGGGTCGCCGCGCCGGCGCGGGAGGCGGCGGAGCCGAT
>Ga0335072_10003700_pt1 | contig 22927 bp, 17 predicted proteins | sample Lox_Sample_21_FD_206725 | JGI IMG/M metagenome (GOLD analysis project Ga0335072, IMG submission 206725) | Soil microbial communities from Loxahatchee National Wildlife Refuge, Florida, United States - Lox_Sample_2.1 | ecosystem: Environmental > Terrestrial > Soil > Wetlands | place: USA...
AATGTTCGACGACCAGCAAGGGGGGCTCCGTGTTCTGCTGGAGGTCGTGCCGAGGCCGTCGCTTCTCGCTGCGATCGATGAAGATGCCAACCTGGCCGGCAACCCTAACGCCGCGGAGCAGCTTTCTCGCGCCGGAATGGTGGTCGATGCTGATTGGACTGCGCTGAGGCTGGGACCTCCTCCAAATGGCGGCAAATCGACGCTCACGCGCCGTCCGCGGTTCGACATGGTTCGGGAGACCGTCAACAAGGTCGGCGACGTGGTCAACAAAGTCGGCGGGGCTCTACCCATGGTCGACATGCAGATTCCGACTTGGAGCCCCCCAGAGCGACGGACCGTCCTGTTCCGGGCGAGCCTTCCCCTGGGTGACGCCGCGGAGCAGGCCTTGGCCGTCGCGACGGAGCGGGCGGAGGTTGTCGGTGTCTACAACGACCCGCCCGTCGCGCTTGCCCACCGTCGGCACACAGATTCATCGCACGGGAATGCCGAACGCGTGGGCGAGCTAATGAGCTGCGACAGGCTCCGCGACCAAGGCCTGACAGGCAACGGAGTGGTGGTTGCCGTGGTCGACGCAGGCATCAACATGGAGTACCTCCACGGCCGCGGACGGCGGAACGAGCTCGACGGATCCCTGAGTTACGTGGCGCCGATGTCTGACCACTCCGCGGGCGACTTCCCCGTCGGCCACGGGACCCTATGCGCATTCCAGGTCGGAATCGCCGCACCGGATGCGAGGCTTGCGGATCACGCCGTGATTCTCGATCCGGCCGAGACCGACGGCGAGCCGCTCATGCAGGCCTGGCTCTCGGACATCGAGCCTGGCTACGTCAAGCTCCATCGCCATCTGTCCGAACTCGATCTGCCGGACCGGCGACTCGTAGTATCGAACAGTTGGGCGATGATCCATCCCGATTGGGACTATCCGAGCGAGCACGTCCAAAACTTCTCCGACAATCCCGAGCATCCGTTCAACCGGATGGTTCGAGCGCTGATCGATCTCGGCGCCGACGTTCTATTCGCAGCGGGTAATTGTGGTCAGCCGTACCCGGTCGGAGGCTGCGGGTTCAGAAGCCAGCCGATCTGCGGAGCGAACGCGCTCGAGGAGGTGATCACCGTCGGTGCCGTCGATATCGATGGCGAGCGGCTTGGCTACTCTTCCCAAGGACCAGGGCGCATCGTCGCCGAGAAGCCCGATCTGTGCGGCTACAGCCATTACGCTGGTTCTGGGATTTACTACGCCGATTGGGGCACATCGACGGCATGCCCTGGCGTCGCCGGCGTCGTAGCTGCAGTACGGAGTCGATACTCGCCGGCGGAACTTCCGCCTTATGCTCTGAAAGACGCCCTGCTGAGGTCGGCCCACCCCGCTGATGGCCACCACAGCCCCGATATGGGCTACGGGGTGATTGATCCCGCGAGGATGCTCGAGCGCTTGCGATCGCTCGTCGGAGGAGTATGAACAGACAACGCGAACACCGTCCAGACTGCGTCCAGACCCGGTCTCCTCACGCAAGTACGAGTCTTAGCCAACCGTTAAGGTCTGCGTGCCCTTTTATTCTGTTGCGGGTACTACGGTGAGCGTCATGCGCAAAGTCATCCTTCAAGTCGAGCTTCAGCCAAGCGAGGCGTCGCTGAGCGGCGTGCGGACGAAGCTTGGCCTCGATTCAACGCAGATTGACGCCGAGTACGGGGTGCGCGCGGTTCGCCCGGAGCAGAACGTATACGTGGTCCGCGTCGATGCGGATGTTGCCCGGGAAGTGCGGGGAGAAGCAGCAACCCCGCCCGCCGCGGGCGACGTGCGCGTCGCGCTCGTGCACTGACCCGCTCCTCCGGGACGGGATCAGAGGTCGGACCGTCCGGCCGTTGAATTCGCGGTGCGCCAGCGGGTCAGCGAGGCTGCGGCTAGCGTTGGTCGTGCAAGAGTCCCTTGGTCTCCGAGAGACGCCCTGGCTGCCGAGGATCGACGACGTCAGGACGGGGCCGGGGATCCTCCGGCTTGCGCGGATAGGAGCTTGAAGGCGTCAACTCGAAGCTCGCCCAATCCCAAGCCGCTTACACACAGACCGCGGCGGCGTCGATCCCAGCTTACGTCTGTGGCGTCCCGTGCAGCCTGCCCCGCTAGAACATGTCCCGAAATATGTCCCGAACTCGGCAATTCTCTTATGGAGGTTCGGGTGTCAAGGGTTAAGCACCGGATGCCCGCGGGGGGCGGGCATCTTTGTCGGCTGGAGGGGCGGCAGGTCTGGCTGGGTGCGCGACGCGCGGTCAGACTCTTATGCGCGGGTGCACGGGTTGGCTACCGTCTCCGCAGGACCGGTTTTCGTCGTGAGAGCCCTGCAGTCTGAGTTGTCGAGCGTGACCGCTGGGGTGGCGGTGCTCACAGAATTACCGCGGATGCTCTCGCGCGTGGTGGCCAGTTGGGTCCTGCCGCTTCTGCAGCCGACGTGGTGCACGATCCGCAGGTCAGTCGGCGTTCGCGAGCGCCCAGCAGAAGCCGGTGAGTTCACGGGCGACCGCGACGATCGTGCGACGCTTGCCGCGCTGGCTGTCCAGTCGTTGCCAGAGGTTGTGGAGCCGTCGTTGTGCTTGCCAGGAGATCTCGATGATGTGGGCCGGCTGGCCGTCCTGGCGGCGGCGGAGCGCTTGGCCCTTTGCGGGCGGACGACGGTAGTGCCAGGCAGCCTCGACCAGTAGCCGACGTGCGTGCCGTGACCCGGTCTTGGTGATCGCTCCGTGCCGGCGTTGCTCGCCGCTGCTGTCTTCGGAGGGGGTCAGTCCGAGGTAGCTCATCAGCTGCCCGGCCTTCTGGAACCGCTTGAACTCGCCGACCTCGGCGCACAGCCCGACCGCGGAAAGCGTGTCGATCCCGCGCAGGCAGCGGAGCCGTGCGACCGTCTGTTCCCACGGCGAGCCGGGGATCAACTCCGCGATCGTTTTCTCGAGCGCTTCGCGACGGATCACCGTCGCGTCGATCGCGCCCAGGTACTCGTGCAGCGTGATCTGCGCGCCGCGTTCACCGAGATCGATCTTCGTCAGCCAGCCGCGGTGAGCGATCGTCCACGCGCTCGCGGTGTCCTCGTAGATGACGTCGTGACGCAACAGCAGCTTGCTCAGTCGGTGTCGGGCGCGCATCAAGTCCCCACGGACAGCCTCCCGCGCGCGAACGACATCACGCAGCGCCTCCTCCTCGCCGCTCGGGACCCGAACCGGATGCAGCCCGTCGATCATCAGCAACCGCAACACCCGCGCCGCGTCGCGCTGATCGGTCTTGACCTTATCCGCGGCCGGCCGCTCGATCTTCCCCGGCGCCGCGACCACACACTCCACCCCAGCCGCGCGCAGCGCCCGCGCGAGGCCGTACCCGGTCGGGCCGGCCTCATACGCGGCGCGGGTCGGACCCGGCAGCGCGCAGCAGACCTTGACCACCTCACTCGTCGACCCCGGCAGCCGGAACGAGCGCAGCTCCCCCGACTCGCCATCGATCGTCACAGCAAGCACCGAACGCGCGTGCACGTCAAGACCAACCCAACTGCGAACCTTGGCCATGGCCGGCTCCTCTATGCGGTTGTGGGCGCCGCGCGGGGTGCCACCCGCTCGGCTCAATCACCCCACAACGCGTGGGGGACCGGCCAACTTCATCAGCCTGACCGGACGACAACCTCCATATGGTCTGACCCGATCATGCATAACTCCTCACTCGGGCCGCCGGGCGCCGGCCTTGTCGTGTACTGCATGCGGGGCATGCGCAGCACGTCACGCCGGCGTCGCAACGCGTCGCGTGTCGTGTTATGCAGGTCCTGGCCGCTCTCGAGCGAGTAGCGCAGCAGCAGGCGTCGGCTACTCGGGCGGACTCGATCGCCGGCTGTCACCTCATTTGGGTGATGCCTGAGCTCCCGGTTGTTGGTGATTTGGGAGACCATGGGTTCGGCGCTCTATCGGATCGGGATGTGGTGCTCGCGCCACCGCCGTGTTGTCGTGGCCGTTTGGCTGGTGGCGATCGTGGGCCTGGCGGTCCTGGGCGAGAGTGTGAAGAAGCCGACGTCGAGCTCGGTGACGATCCCAGGAACCCAGTCTCAGCAGGCTCTCGACTTGCTCGACAAGCAGTTCCCCGGAGCAGGGGGCGCCCAGGCGCAGGTGGTTTTCTCCGTTCCGTCTTCGGAAACCCTGACCGGCTCCTCGGACCGTCAGGCGATCGAGACGACGTTGACCCAGTTGCGGAAGCTCCCCCAGGTCGTATCGGTCACGGACCCGTTTCAGGCGGGCACCGTCTCGAAGAATGGTCGGATCGCCTTTGCCGTTGTCGCGTATCCCGTGGCAGTGGCTGACGTGAGCTCCCATGCCGTGAACGCGCTGCTCGCTTCCGGAGGGCCGGCCAAGGCGGCGGGCATCACGGTCAACTTCGGTGGACAGGTAGCGCAGGCGTCGACGAAGTCCGACACCGAGGTGGTGGGAATCATCGTCGCCTTCCTGGTCCTGTTGATCGGGTTTGGGTCGGTCATCGTCGGGATCCTGCCTCTGGTGACGGCGATCGCGGGGGTCGCGGTCACGAACCTGGCGCTCGTGGCGCTGACCGCCACAGTCAGCGAGTCGAGCACCACGTCGGTGCTCGCCACGATGATCGGTTTGGCGGTGGGCGTTGATTACTCGCTGTTCGTCCTGAACCGCCATCGGCAGCAGCTGGTGGAAGGCGTGGATGTTCGCGAGTCGATTGGTCGGGCGGTTGCCACCTCGGGTGCGTCGGTGTGCTTTGCCGGTACCACGGTTCTGATCGCCCTGGCTGCGCTGAGCATCGTGAGGGTCCCGTTCCTGACGGTGATGGGGCTGGCGGCCGCGGGCGCGGTGGTGGTGGCGGTACTTGGGGCGATCACGCTGATGCCCGCGTTGCTCGGCTTCGCCGGCGGCCGGATTACTTCCAGCCGGTGGGCGCAGCGTAAGATCGCGAAGGCGTCGGCACCCGGTTACCGGTCGCTGTCGCGCCGGTACGTGACCGCGCTGAAGCGTGCGCCGATCGTTGTTGTTTTGGCCGCCGTGATTCTGCTGCTTGCGGTGGCGAGCCCGTTTCGGCACATGCGGTTGGGTCTGCCCGACGGGGGCTCGCAGCCCACGAGCCAGACTACGCGGCGGGCCTACGATCTGATCTCGGAGGGCTTCGGTCCGGGAGTCAACGGTCCGCTGCTCGTGGTCGTCTATGGCCCGGGGGGCATCACCCCTGAGCAGAAGCAGGCGTTCACCACCTTCTATGACCAGCAGCGCGCCCACTTGCCGTCCGACGTAGCGCAAATCAGCGCGCCAACTCCGAACCCGGCCGGGGACATTCTGTTGGTCACGGTGGTTCCGAAAACCGGTCCGAACGACCCGGCCACGACCACCCTCATCAACAAGATCCGCAAGGCGGTGGCCAAAGGCAAGACGGAGTACGGCCTCCAGACCTACGTGACCGGACAAACGGCGCTGAATATTGATACCTCCGCCAAGCTCTCCTCGGCTCTGCCGACCTATCTGGCGATCATCATCGTGCTCTGCGTGGTGCTGCTGATCTTCGTGTTCCGCTCGATCCTCGTGCCCGTTACCGCGGTCGTCGGCTACGTGCTCAGCGTCCTGGCGACCCTGGGTGCCGTCACGTTCGTGTTCCAGAAAGGGCACCTCAAGGGCGTTTTCGGGATCGCCAGCTCCGGTCCCGTGCTCAGCTTCCTGCCCATCATCCTGCTCGGCATCCTGTTCGGCCTGGCGATGGACTACGAGGTGTTCCTCGAGTCACGAATGCGAGAAGAGTCCTCCCGCGAGAATCCCACCGCCGCGGTGATCGACGGATATGCCGAAAGCGCCAAGGTCGTCGCATCAGCAGCGATCATCATGATCTCAGTCTTCGCCAGCTTCATCTTCTCCTCCGACCCGACTACCAAGTCGTTCGGGTTCGCGCTGGCCCTTGGCGTGCTGATCGACGCCTTCGTCATTCGAATGACAGTCGTCCCAGCGACCATGCACATCTACGGCAGATCGGCGTGGTGGCTGCCCCGGTGGCTGGCAAAGCTCCTCCCGGAGGTGAACATCGAGGGAGCGCCTGACGATGAGGCCATCCCGATGCCAGCCACGGGTGCCGCCCGATCTCCGGTGTGAGCGGTCGTCGGCGCTATTGCGCAGTCTCGCTGACTTGCCCGGCCGCGCTGCTGATGCCCACTCCGGTCTGGTCGACGCGAGCGGCGACGGCTTGGTCGACCGTGCGGTCGATGTAGCCGATCACGCCGGGGGACAGCCGGTCGAGGCCCTTGTGGTCATACCACAGCGTGGCGGCCAGTCCGAGCGCCGCCCAGAACAGGAACTCGCACACGAGCACGATCAGCGAGGTTGTCAGTCCGGCGTCACCACGGGCGCCGAAATAGATGATCGCGCGGGTTCCGAGGAACGTGTTGCGCAGCGGCTCGACGTGTCCCACGGTTCGGAAGAAGCCGGGGAGGGCCTGGATCGGGACGGTCCCGCCCGAGGAGGCGAGCGACAGGTACACGAGCAGCAGCATCGCCAGCAATTGGCCGATCGAGCCGAAGATCGCGAGCAGCGTGAGCGTGCCGGTGGCGATCATCAGCGCTGCGAGGCTGATCAGCCCCCACAAGGCGATGATGTTCGGGGCGTACATGCCGAGCAGGCCGGCGGTGACCAGCAGGACGATGCCGGTCAAGATGGGGACGGCTACCGCGGTGATCGCCAGCTTGACCAGGAACGTCTGGGTCCGGTCGATCGGCATCGGGCGGCGTTGTGAGAACCGCGCGCCCAGCTGCGAGGTCGCGTACCCGAGCGCGCTGTCGACGGAGGAGTTGACCAGCGTGGCGCCGACGAAGCCGGCGATCAGACCGAGCAGCGCGATGTAGAAGGCTGACAGGCCGAGGGCGGAGTGATCGGGCAGTGGGCGGTAGGTGGATGTCGTCAGCTCGATCGGGTTCTCGACCCGGCTGGCCAGGACCGGATTGGCTTTGCTCGCCGAGGTGGCCAGCGTCGCCAGGTGACTGCCGATCTGGGGCGAGATCTGGGCGACGGCCGGCGTCAGGACTCCGCTGGCGAGACTCACGCCGAGGTTGCCCAGTCGGGTGTTCTCCTGTAGCTCCACCGCGGCGGTCGCGGGTGGGGTGCTGCCGGGCGTGGTTACCCCGGCCGCGAGCAGTGCCGAGCGGGTGAGGGTTGAGGGAATGACGAGCGCCGCGTACGCGCCGCCCTTGTTCATCTTCGCCTGGGCTTGCGCCAACGTGCCGGGCATCAGCTTCAATCGGCTGCTCACCGAGGAGGATTGCTCGAGCGCGCTCGTGAGATTGGCGCCGGCGTTCACTTGGTGTCTGTCGACGACGGCGCCGGTGTCCTGATCGACGATCATCACGGGCAAACCGTGCATATGGCCCGTCGGGTTGACGACCGATCCAAGGTAGACCGCCGCCATCAGCGCGGCGAACACGCTGGCGGTCAGGATCGGGACGATCCAGATCTTCCTGGCGCGCAGGACCTGGCTGGCGCGCACACGCAGGCGTGGGGTCGATGGTGGTGTGGGAGTGGTCATCGCAGACATCCCTCCACGCCCTGAACCGGCTTTGTCATGTGATCCCCTTCTTCTCGGCTCCCGTTTGCTCTGCCCAGCGAGGCGATAACTCGCCATCGGGCAAGCATCCCGGTGGGGGGGTCGCATGTCCTGCGTAGCTCGCTACGTATTTGCTGTCCCCCGCCCCGGCGGCCGGCCGGTGGGGTCGCCCGTGTCGGCTTACAGGTCGCGACGGTCGTTGATGCCGAGCTTCTGCATGCTCCGGTATAGGTGCGTCTCGACGGTCCGGACCGAGATCACGAGGCGGTCGGCGATTTCAGCGTTGCTGAGGCCCTGGCGGGCGAGCTCGATCAGCTGCGTCTCGCGCGGCGTGAGGTCGATCGCGGCGCCGCCCAGGCCGTCGATCGACGGCAACTCGGCGCCCTGGTTGGGAACGTGGAGCTGCCGGGCGAGGGCGGCGGCACGTCGCGCCGAGTCCTGACGCCCGGCCGCGAGGAACGCGGTCGCAGCGTCACTGGCGACTTCGACGCCGTACCGGAGCGCGCCGATCGCCGCCATCTCCTCGGCCGCGTCCATCAGGGCGGGCCCGTCGCGCGCCGCCTTCGCCCTGGCGTGGCTCGCATAAGCGCTGACGAGGCGCGATTCGGTGCGGGCGGCCATTCGTTGAAGCACGGGCGCGGCCGGCGCTCCCGCTCGCAGCGCGTCGTAGGCCAGCTGCGGCGCGAGTCCCGGCAGCTCCTCTTCCTGCGAGACGGCTTCTTCAAGCAACCGGCGGCCGGTCTCGGCAGCGTTGCGGATGCGCAGAGCCCAGCCTTCCGCGCGACGGACAGCGACGCGCTGCTGAGGCAAAGGCTCATGATTCTCCGCCCAGACGTGTAGGCGGTCCAGCGCAGCCGTTGTGCCGTCGAAATCGCCGGTAAAAGATGCGACCCCGACCTGCAGGACGCGGACGGGGATCGTCGTGTTGAATGGATCCTGCTGCACGAGGTGGATCTCGGTCTCGGTCAGCCAGCGGGCCGCGTCTCGATACCGTCCCCGGAGGAAGTGAATGCGCGCCAGCGCGAGCGCCGACAGTCCGGCGGCACCGTGGTCGCGGGCCCGGACCGCCTGGCCCAAGACCTCGCCCATGTACTCCTCGAGCTCGGCCCATCTGTAGCCAGTCTCGACTGCGATCAGACTGAGCGCGCCGAGCGCTCCCAGGTCGGAAGCGTCGCGCATCGGCATCGCGGGCCGGGCGGCGAACGCCTCAGCCGCCGCAGCATCCCCCCGGCCGGCCACGAATGCCGACAGCCTCCGCATCGTCGCGTGTCCGCGCCTGACCTCGTCGGTCACCGCCGAATTTTCCGCAGTTGGATCGGGCAGGTTCCCGGACCCGTCGCCCATCGCCACATAGGTGAGGCGGATCCGCGAGATGAACCCGTGCCAGGCCGGATCCTCGGACCAGCTCTCGGCACGATCCAGCAACGAGCCGATGTCCTGGGGGCGCCGCAGTCCCCACTGGTACAGCCAGAGCCGCTGCCGGATGTAGTCGCGAGCGTTCGGGTGCCCGGCGGCGAGCGGTTCGACTGCTGCGAGGGCGGCCTCGGCCCGCTCGAAGCGGTTTCGCATCGCATGTGACTGGGCCAGCAGCATTCCCGCCGTCAGATCACCATCGGCGCCCGCGATTCCCGCGAGCTGGGCGCCGAAATCGGGGTCGCCGGAGCGGTTTGCCGCCCGGGCTGCATTCAACGCGAGTGCCAGCGCCAGCCTGACGCCGGCGTCGAGGCGCAGTCGCGCTGCGCGCACGGCGTCGTCCGGGCCAAACGGACTCCGGGCTTCGATGACGTCGGCCAGCGCCAGGCGCAGGCTGCGAGCTCGGAGCGGTGGCAGCGCGGCCCGGACGGTTTCGCCATACAGCGGGTGCGCCAGGCGTATCTCGTCGCCGTCTGCCGCGATCAGGTCGTGCGCTTCGGCTTCGAGCAGCGTGTTCTCGGAGGTCAATCCGGCGATCTCGTTTAGCGCGAGCGGCTCACCCAGCGCGAGCAGCTCGACGGCGCGACGATAACCGTCGGTCAGGCCCACCATGCGCTCCTCGATCAGTTCGATCAGCGATCGACTCGCGGTTAGCTGACCGTCGACATGCCAGAACCCGGGCGACCGAACCAGCGTCCGCGTCTCGACCGCCCCCCGGACGAGCTCTCGTACGTATAGCGCGTTGCCCTGGCTGACATCGATCACCCAATCGAGCGCCGCCTCCTCGACCGGATCACCGAGCACCGTCTCGACAAGCGCCCGTACGTCCTGGCCGCTCAGCTCCGCAAGATCCAGCCGGCGCGCTGTGTCGTCCTTCCACAGCGAGACGATCGCGTCCGGGCACGGCTGCCCGGCGCGGACGGTCGCCAGCACGAACGCCGACGACGATGTCGCGAGATGGAGCACGAGCGCTGCCGAAACCGGGTCGAGCAACTGCGCATCGTCCACCCCCAACACGACCGGACGACCCGCCGCACGCGCGGCGAGCTCCTCGCCGCACCCCATGAGGAGCGACACGAGGTCATCCGAGCGCGCCCGCTCAGGCACCAGCTCGGCGACTGCCCCGAGCGGGAGCGTCGCCGCGCTGCGCGTGCCCTGAACCCAGCTTGCGAACGCGCCATCGCGCTCGGCCGCCGCCTGCGCCTCCCTGACCAGACGCGACTTCCCAACGCCGGCCTCCGCCATCACCACCACCCCATGGCACGTCGAATCGGCGCGAGCCGACGCGATCGCCTCGAGCTCTCGCTCGCGGCCAACGAGCGGCCAGACGCCGCTCACCACACTAGCCCCCGGCAGGTCAGGCATGCGTTCCTTAAGAACGTTACTACCCGCGACTGGCGGCCAGTGCGGGGGGTAACCGGGATTACAGGCGGTCGTCCACCCAGTCCCACACGGGGGCGTCGTCGGGCCCGTCCGACGCCAGCTGCTGCGCGCTCGGCGCTCGCTGGCAAACATCGGCGGCTTGGATGACCCAGGAGGGCTCGGGCCCGGTCGGGCAGACGAGCAGCGGCGTGCCGATCGATTCGAGCTCGGGGCCGAGCCGGAAGGTGCCGATTCGGTATGCGAGGTCGTAGAGGGGCAGCTCTGAAACGTCGTAGTCGCGCGCCAGGTGCCTCAGGCGCTCGTCGGTATCGGGCTCGAACAGCCCAGCGAGATGAAGCTCGCGATCGAACGTTTCCCGGTCCGCGTCGTGCAGTGCCGAGCGAGCCGGTAGCGGCAGCGCCTCCATCCAGGGGGTCGACGCGTCGACGATTCCCGGTATCACGACGGCGGCCGCGAACCGATGCTCGAACGCCAGGGCCCGCGGAACGCCGTACCCGGCGTGGTCGACGCCCACGACGACGACGCGCTCGCGGTCAACGTCGGGGCGGCCGAGCATCGCGTCGAGGACGGGCGTGAGCACGCTCTCCCAGTCGCGCCGCAAAACGAGACCCTGCCGACGCAGCGCCGCTCCTCGCCCCGGCCCGTCGAACGTCATCCAGTGATAACCCCGGGCGTGGGCCGCCGCCCCACCGGCGCCCCACGCCGACGAGGTCGCCACCCGGCCACCGTGATCGATCACGACAAGCGGCCGCGCATCCGTCCCGGCCGCAAAGAAGTACCCGGGCAGCATCGTCTCTTCGTACGGGATCGAGAGCCGCTCGCCGCCTAGCAACTCGACCGCGCGGTCCCAGCACTCGCGCTGGCGCTCCCACAGCCGGCTCTCCTCGACCAGGCCATCGCTCTCGTCGATCAGCGCCAGAGCCGCCGCGTAGAACGAGGCAGCCTGCAGGTATTCGGACGCGCTCGGCTGACGCCTGGCTGATGCCCACGCCTCCCCGCCGGATGCTGTCCACTCTCGCACCCACGCGCCACCATCGCCGTCGCTGACGCGAACGGCGATGGCTCTGACCAGCTCCCGATCGGCCGCTCCCCAACGCGCGGCGGTCAACAGCGCCCCTAGCTCGTGCGCCCGCTGATCGTTCACCGGACGTATCGCCGATCCAAATGTCATCTCGATCGACTATGCGAGCTTCTCCAGCGTCGCCGGCTGCTTGTCGCTGTCCGTGATGGCCGACGTCTGCTTGATCCCCCACGAGACGAGCGCGAGCGGGATGACCCAGTTGCAGATGATCTTCGCGGGCCGAGTATCGACTGCGCCGGCAATGATGTGAAAAGGCACCATCGCGATGAACACGAAGCCCCACAGCGCGGTCAGCTTGCGGTTGATCGCCTTGAACGTGGCCGAACCCCAGTACTGCTCGGGGACCTTCTCACGCGCGTACTGCTCGGTAAACGGCACGAACAGCAACGACCCGAACGCGATCCCCGCCAGGACCAGGGCCGCGATCCCACGTGCGTACCGCGCGATCCAATGCGCGACCGCGCCATCGGCAATGAACGCCACCACGACAAACCCGATGAACGTCACGACGGCCCCGATCTCCAGCGACTTCGGACGCCCCGACCGGATCCCGGGGATCGCGATCACCACGGCCGCAGCGAGCGCGAGGATCGACCCGAGCTTCAGCGTCGAGTGCGCCACCAGCACCGAGAAGATGATCCACGGAATCAGCGCGATATAGATTCCCTTGCTGCCCGAGCTTGACTCCGAGCCGGCACTTGCGTTGGTTGACACAGCGTTCTCCTTCCGGTTGACGTGGTGGCTGATCGCCATACCGGAACTCTCCCGCTGGGCCGTCCACCTGTCCTGCGTAGCCGACTACGTATCTGCGTGGGCCGGCTTTCTGACGAGCCACGCGACGATCAGCATGCCGACGGCGGCGAGGACGCTGACCACCAGCATCGCGACCGTGTAGCCCGTGTGGGAGGCCGATCGCGCTAGCGGAAGGTAGCGCTCAAGGGTGGGACCGAAGGCCTTCGGACGTAGGCCGGTCTGCTCGGCGGCGAGGAGTGCGTTCTTGAAGCGAAGTCCCTGCTCGGCGGTGAACTTCGGAAGCGAGCTGTTGGCGATGCTCGCGTTGAGCCGAGCGACGTACGTGGTGTGAAACGCGAGGTAGAGGCCGGAGATCCCGAGCGCCCCCCCGAACTGCTCGGCGGTCCCCGACACTCCCGATACCTGCCCCTGATCGTGAAGGGGAACCGTGTCGACGCTGACCGGGTCGTTGACGGTCAGGACCAGAGCCAACCCGACGCCGAAAAGCAACAGACCGGGCAGCAGCGGGAGATACGAGTTCTGATCGATGCCGACCGCCATCGCGATTCCGGAGATCGCGAGGATTGCGAAACCCGCGATCAAGGGGGGTCGGCCGCCAGCTCGGTCGTACCATCTGCCTCCCAAAGGAGCAATCACGATCATCGGGACCGTGGTTGGGATGAGGGCGATCCCGGCCAGCCCGGGTGGCATCTTGAGGTTCAGGATCAGGAGAAGCGGAAACAGCAGCGCGAGCCCCATTTCGGCGATCCCGGCGATGAACTGACTCACGGTCGCGCCGAGATAGTTGGCGTGTCTGCGCAGCGTTCGGAAGCTCATCAGCGGCGCCTGAACCCGGCGCTCGACCGCGACGAAGCTCCCCGCCGCGGCGAGGCTGAGGACAATCGCGGCGAGCACTGCCGGGGAGGTCCAGCCCCAGACTTGCGATTGCGTGAGGCCAAAGGCCAACCCGACAATCGTTGAAGTCAGCAGCGCTGCGCCAGTTAGGTCGATGTGACGCGGCTCGCTTGTGGCTGGATCGGGCGGCACTGCCGAGCGTGCACACGCTACGGCGAGGACGGCGAGGGGAACGTTGACGAGCAGCACAGCCCGCCAGCTGAACGCACTGGTCAGGGCTCCGCCAATCGTGGGGCCGAGCGCTGCGGCCACGGCTGCGGTCCCGCCCATCGTGCCCAGCGCTCGACCAAGCTCATCTTCTGAGAAGGTGGCGCTAACGATCGCGATGGTATTGGGCAGCATCAAGGCGCCTCCGACACCCTGCACGCATCGGCAGGCCAGCAGGAGGGGGAAGATGGGCGCCGCGCCGCCCAGTGCCGAGCCACCGGCGAACAGCACGCAGCCGATCATGAAGATGCGCCGGCGCCCCAGGAGATCCCCCAGGCGGCCTCCCAGCACGAGAAGTCCGGCGACGGGCAGCAGACTTGCCGTGAGGACCCATTGGGCCAGCTGGGAACCGATCCCGAAGTCGCCCATGATGTTGGGGAGAGCGAGCGGCACCGCCGTCTGATCGACGAGGACCATGGCATTAGCCAAGGTCATCGACATGAGCACGACTGTGCGACGGCTCAACGGGTCATCGGCGATCGGGATCCTCGACAGGCGCGCCGCTATCGCACCCAGGCGGCCGCCCCTCAGGAGGATGGTGACAGAGCCCGGTCCACCGCGAGCGCGAGCTCAGCACAGCGGGTGCCCACCGGCCGATCGACAACCTCGCAATAGCCGCAAATACGTAGTGGGCTACTGACGTAAAAGCCTGGTTGGTGCATCAGCGTGTGGCGCTCTTGCGATTGCCGTGAACAACGACCCTGGCCGACCTGTCAGAACAACGGAGGACGATGCGATGAGCGACACCGACGCCGACCCGAGGCCGGACCGCGCGCCTGAAGGCGTGATCACCGATCTGCCGTCGAACCGTGCCGACGATCAACACGATGCCAGCCCGGTTGCGGTGGACGTGCACCCGGAAGAGCGCAAGCAGGACGAGCAGAGCGCAGCGAGCGACGCACATCGTCTGCGCCGAGGGCTGATATCGACGGTCGTATTGGCGGCGCTGCTGTTGGCGATCGCATTCGCCGTCCCGGGCCTGAAGTCGGTTCTGGACGAGATCGGGAACGCTTCGCCGGGATGGCTGGTCATCGGGGTCGCGTTCGAGTTGCTGTCGTGCGTGGGGTACGTGATGGTCGTCCGCCTCGTCCTCCCCCACGGGCCGCCACGCGGCGTGCGGATGCTGGCCTGGGCTGAGATGGCGTTCGGGGCGGTCGTCCCGGCCGGTGGCGCGGGCTCGCTGGCGGTCGGCGTGTGGGCGATGCGGGCGTGGCACGTCGACGCGCACCGGATCGCCGATCGCTCGGCGGTACTGTTCATGCTCACCAGTGCGATCAACGTGATCGTGTTGCTGCCGTGCGGGCTCTTGTTCGCCGCGGGCGTCAGCCGGGGGGATCTCAGCGTGTGGTACGGGCTGGTGCCCGCGGCCGTGGCCGCCGGGTGCCTGGCGTTCTTTGTCTGGCTGCCGACGCAAACCAGGCGCGGCGCGTCGAGCGGGCACCGTTTCGCACGGTGGATGGCCGAGACGGGCGGCTGGGTGACCGCGACGGAGAAGGCGCTGCTCACGCCCGACTGGCGATTGCTCGGTGCGTTCGCTTATCTGCTGTGTGACATGGCGGTGCTCGTGGTCTGCCTGCACGCGCTCGGGCTTCGCGCGCCGATCATTCCCGTCCTGCTCGGCTACCAGATCGGCCTAATGGCGAGCATCATCCCGATCCCCGGCGGGATCGGCGTGGTCGAGGGCGGTGTGACAGGTGCGCTGGTGCTGTACGGGCTGCCGGCGACCAAGACCGCAGCAGCGGTCGTCATCTACCACGCGATCTCGCTCTGGATCCCAACCATCGGCGGGACCATCGCATTCCTTCGGATGAGACGCGCGGTCGCGGCAGGGCCTCCACCCGGGTTCGACATCGGTCCGGCGTCGTAGCGCCACGGTGCACCGGTAAGGGGTCATCTGCGAGGCCCTTGCCCCGCGGTGCCGATTCAGGCGTCTTCGAGAAGCTCCGCCTTGTAGTCCGAAGCCTGGTGAGGAGCGCCGTAAGCGAAGAACAGGACGTCTGCGCCAGACTCGTTGCGGAGCTGCACCGGCGTCTGCGGTTCAACGACGACGATGCTGCGCGGGGTCAGATCGAAACGTTCGGGAGGCTCACCCAGGAACATCGTGAGCGTTCCTTCGAGGACGCAGAAGACCTCTTCTTGAACCGGCTCACGGTGGCGGTGACCCGCGCCGCCCGGGGGATAGCGCCAGAGGTTCGCCTGGGAGCAGCGCAGCGTGGCGAATCGGCGAAGCTCAACGAGCCGACGTGCCGGCTCCTGAGGATTCCAGCTCGGCGTTTCGAACACCTGATCCTCCGCGCGACTGACCGTGTAGCCCACGGCCACCAGTCTTGCAGAGACCAGACGACTGCCTGCCGGCCCCCCGGGAGTTCAGTGGCCCATGGCGACTTTCACTTTGGGCTAGACAACTGCGACGATGAGTGACATGCCAGATGCGAAGCAGCTTTCCTACATGAACCTGCACGAGGTCTTCGCCGAGCGGGACCCCGAGAAGCGTTGGGCTGCCATCGAGCGGACGTATGTCGAAGACGTCAGGTTCATCGATCCCGAAGGCGAGGTCGTGGGGCGCCACGCGCTCAACGCTCGCGCCCAGAAGATTCTCGACGATGCTCCATCCGACTTCGTGTTGGAGGAGGACGGCCTGCAGTACGTTAGTTCCGACGCCGCCGCGCAACCCTGGCGTTTTGGCCCGCCCGGCAGTCCGGTCGTCCGCGGGATCACCATACTCACGGTGCGTGATGGTCGTGTCAGCGTCGTGCGGGAGCTTGTCGGGTCCTGAGCGGCGCGGGTCCCGTCGACCGTGCGCGTGGCGCCACCGCCCAGGTCTTCGCTTCGGGGCGATTCCGACATTCGGCCCGCGCCGCCGCTTGCCGCTGAACACGAGCCGATCGCGAGCCACAGTCCGAAACAGCCGGTGCCCGGGCGACGCCGTGGCGCGTCCCCAACCGTGTCCCGAACCCCCCAGTTCTGACCCGATCGAGCATGTTCGCTGACCTCGAAGTTGCCCCGCGCGCACTTCGAACCTTTGGGCGACTGGTTGCGTGGTGTGCAGCGGGCGCGGTCCCGCTGCTGGCGGCGGGCTGTGGTGCCGGCTCGTCCTCGTCGACCCCCACGGTCAGGATCAACGCTGGCGAGCAGTACCAGCGGATCGCCGGGTTTGGTGTCTCGGAGGGGTTCGGGCAGGCCAAAACGCTGATGAGCGCGCCGGCTTCGGTGCAGAAGCGGGTGCTGAGCTTGCTCTACAGCCCGACCGGTGGGGCGGGGTTGACGATCCTGCGCGACGAGATCAGCGCGGATAAGGGGTTCACGATCGAGCCGCGGGCGCCGAGCAGCCCGAACGCGACGCCGTCGTATCTGGCGCTGGCCGAGATCGACCAGGATCAGGGGCAGTTGTGGTTCGCGAAGGAGATCAAGGCCGACTATGGCGTCAGCGATGTGTTCGCCGACGCGTGGAGCGCTCCCGGGTTCATGAAGACCAACGACTCGGCAATCAGCGGGGGCACGGTGTGCGGGGTTCCGGGCGCGAGTTGTCGGAGTGGTGATTGGCGCCAGGCGTACGCCGACTATCTCGTGCAGTACGCGAGGGATTACGCGGCGGCGGGGGTGCCGCTCAGCTACGTCGGCCCGGAGAACGAGACGACGATCGCGCCCGCGCAGGACAGCATGATCATGACTCCGGGGCAGACCGCCAACTTCATGGCGATCCTCGGCCAGGCGTTCGCGCGGTCGGGTCTTTCCACACGCGCGGAGTGCTGCGCGAGCATCGGCTGGAACTACGCGCAGCAGTTCGCGGCCGCGATCGAGACCGACACGCAAGCGAACATGGGAACGGCGCTGTTCACCAGCCATGGCTACTTCGCCCCACCTGACTCGCCGCTGCGGGGGTGGAGCAAGCCGGTGTGGGAGACCGAGTGGGCGCCGTTTGGCACCGATCCGTTTGACGCGGCGTGGGACGACGGCTCGCCGAATTCCGGGTTCACCTGGGCGCAGAACATCTATAGCGGCTTGACGGCCGCGAATCTCGGCGCGTTCCTGTACTTGTGGGGGGCGAACACGAGCACGACGACCGTGACCGGCCCCAACACGGGACTGGTTGACGTTACGGGCGACACGGTCGTCACCTCGGGTCGGCTGTGGGCGTTCGCGAGCTACAGCCGGTTCGTCCGCCCGGGCGCGGTGCGCATCGGGGCGACGACGAGCGCCACGGGTCTCGAGGCGAGCGCGTTCCGCAACCGCGACGGGTCAACCGCCGTGGTCGTTCTGAACACCAGCCACAGCCCCCGGGCCGCGACGTTCTCGCTGCGGGGGGTCGACGCAGCCCAGGCCACCCCGTACCTGACCGACACAAGCCACCAGCTCTCCGCACAGGCTCCGATCACGCTCAGGAACAGCGCCTTCACCGCGACCCTGCCGGCGCGGTCGCTCGTCACCTACCTGCTCGGCTCGACATGAGAATCAAGGACCGCATCGCCGCGACCGACCGGGCGGGTTTGGCGCTCAAACGATCTCAGCGGCGCGGCGGGCGCATCCATCTGCCGGCCGGCGGCGCGGTCGCGCTGCTGCTTGCCGGACTGATCGCGGGCTGTGGCGGCGGCGCACACGCGAGCTCGCCAACCAAAGTGATGTCCGCGGCGCTCCACTACGCGGACTGCATGCGATCGCACGGAGTGCCCGACTTCCCCGATCCCAACGGCCAGGGAGAGTTCCGCATCCAACCAGTCCAGGTCCACAACGGGGTCCGGACCGTGAGTCAGGATCTGGTGTCAAGCTCACCAGCGTTCCAGACCGCCCAGCGGGTCTGCGGGTCCTTCGGCTCCGCCGGACGACAGGTCACGCCGGCGCAAGAGAAGCAGGAGTTCCGCCTGACTCTGGAGGCCGCGGAATGCATGCGCGCCAACGGCGTCCCGAACTACCCAGACCCCAAATGGCTCGACGGATCGATTGACGCCAACTACAACCCCAGCCTCGACATCAACCCGAGCTCACCGGCGTTCGTGAAGGCGGCCAAGAAGTGCGGACACGGACTACCGCTGCTTGGGTCAGTCGGAGGTTGACCGCCTCATCGGCGGGAAGACGGAAAGCCTCACTACCACTAGCTCGCGGCGCCGCGAGCCTATGATGGGGTGGTCGGCGTGGACTGGGAGATCAACTGATGCGAGAGGGCCCCTGGACGGGCCGCTATCCGGCGGCCGCGGCTCTGGTGATCTTCGCGCTGGTCCCGTACCTGGTGCTCTCGGCGGCGCTGGAGCCGATCACGCCGATCATTGCCAAGGACTTGCACGCGAGTCTGCAGACGATGAGCCTCAGCTCGGGTCTGGCAAACGCGGGCTATGCCGTCGGCACGGTCCTGGCCGTTCTGCTGGCTCAGCATCTTCCCCAACGTCGGATGCTGGTTCTCTACGCCGCTGTGCTGGTGCTCGGCTCAGTGCTCGCGGCGGCCGCTCCGGACGCGGGGGTCTACATCGCTGGGCACGTGTTGCAGGGCCTGTGCACCAGTCTGCTGCTGATCGCGGCCGTCCCTCCGCTGGTCGTCGCGTTTCCCATCTCGAAGCTCCGTTGGACGGCGATGATCCTCAACGTTTGCATCTTCGGAGCGGTCGCCCTGGGGCCGCTAGTGGGCGGCATCCAGGCGCAAGCGCACGGGTGGCGTCCATTGTTTTGGATCATCGCCGGCGTCGCCGCGACGGCGCTTGTGCTGTCGCTGCTGACCTTCCAGGACGCCCCACCGGCCGATCCGAGCGCGACTCGCAACCCCGTCCCCGTGGCAATGGCCGCCGCAGGCTGCCTGGCCCTGTTCTACGGCGCCTCGGAGCTGCTCACCCATCCGTTCGTCGACGCAGTGACGCTCGTGCCGCTGGTTTGCGGGCTCGCCTTGATCGTTGCCCTGTTGGTTTACCAGTATCGCGCCCGCCGACCACTGCTGTGCATACGCCCGCTCGGCAGCACGCTCCCGGTGAGCGGAATCGTGGTCGCGATGTGCGCGGCGGCGAGTTCCATATCCGCGGTCGCGCTCGCCGCCGTCCTGCTCACGGACAAGTTCACTCCCGTGCATCTGGGGCTGCTCCAGTTCCCTGAGTTCGTCGCGGCGCTGATCACCGCCGTCCTGCTGGGATTGGTTTTCCGGAACCGGGGACTCCACTACTTGGTGTTCGGCGGCATGCTCTCGCTGATCGCGGGGATCGTGGTGCTCCAGTCACAGCTCCCGCCCACCTCCCTGGCGATGGCGCTTGGCTCCGGACTGATCGGACTCGGTGTGGGCGGCTCGGTAGCACCGGCGCTGTTCATCGCCGGCTTCTCGCTGCGCAACAACGCCCTACAACGCGTGTTCGCGATCATCGAGCTACTGCGGGCCGTTGCCGCGTTCGCGGTTGGGCCGGTGTTGGAGCACGTAGCGGCGACGGTGGGGGACAGCCGGACCGCCGGTACCCACACCGCGCTCTGGATCTGCTTCGGGATCGCGACCGGCGGCACGCTGTTCGCCGTCTCGCTGTACGCACTGGGTCGAGTGCGACCACCGGCGCCGGCGTTGGACGTATGGAGCAGCGGCGAGGCCCCGGCCTGGTACTCGCCGCCGCTGCTGGATCGAATCCGTGACTCCTCCGGCGCCGCCGTTCTCACCGAGCCGCTCGCCTGTGACGCCGGCGGACGCTACGGGGGCCCGCCGGACGCGGACGGAAGTGCGGCAGCGGCCGATCGTCGGACCGGAGCATTGACATGAGTCGCAACGACCTCGGCCCCGTGCTGTTCGCCTACGACGGCTCGGAGCTCGCCAAGCTCGCAATCGAGGAAGCGGGACGCCAGCTTGAGCCGGGAAGGGATGCCGTCGTGCTGACCGTATGGCGTCCGTTCGCGGTCGGGTTCATCCCACCGCACGACGTCAAGTTCGACGCGGCGGCACCCGACCAGGTCAGAAACGCTGCCGAGAAAACCGCCGCCGAGGGAGTGTCGATGGCGCAAGCCGCGGGTTTCCGCGCCCAAAGTCTCCAGGTCGAGGAAGCACCAACCTGGAAAGCGATCGCCCGCGCCGCCGACGACTACGATGCCGGGCTGATCGTGCTCGGCTCCCACGGCAAGAGCGGCTTCCCGGGCAAGTTCTTGGGCAGCGTGGCGGGCGCCGTCGCCGCGCACTCGGCGCGCACAGTGCTGATCGTGCACAGGCGTGCCTGAACCGTGGTGCCGAGCAGGCCGGCGCCGGCGCCGGCGACGTCGGAGCACGGTACCGGTGCTCGGCGACGGAGAATCTCGGCGACGACGGCTGCGATCACGGCCTCGCCGTTGCCGACGGCGACTGTCGACAGACCGGCGTCCATGGTCATCCGACGCGGTGGCTTGCGTGGTTGGTCGGCGCCCATTTAGTCCGAGTCAGCGTTCTTACTAGTTCACGAGCCAGTTACTTGCCGGCCCGGTCCCTGCGCTTAGGTGCGGTTGTCCAGTCTCCGGAGAAGGGGAGCCGATGTCCAGCCAGTCTGGAAGGACGAATCGCGTCGATCCGACGGGTTTGCAGGTCGCACGACGACGACGACGAGCTTCGAGAACTCTCGCGCTCCTGGACAGGACCGGCCACAGAGTCCGCATCGTCGCGCTCGGTGCCGTGATTGCCGTTCTAGCCGGTGCCGGGGCGACGTATGCCGCGACATCGAAGTTCGGCCACAACCTGTTTGGCGACAACCAGGTGGGCACGCAGTACGCGAATGGGCTCCAGGTGTCCGACGATCAGATCCTCAAGCCGCTCGGTGAGCAGTTGGTGACTGAGGACGGCAAGTTGATGGGCTCGACGGTGAGTCCGGATGGGCGATTCCTCGCGGCCACCAGCACTGATAAGGGGACGGTCCTACAGATCTTCGACCTGTCGAGCTACAAGCTCATCTGGACGGTTGGGTCGGTGTCCGGAGACAACCAGCAGCTGGCGGACGGCACCGTCGGTCAGGAAGGTCCGACGTACTCGCCGGACGGGAAGTTTCTCTGGCTTCCGGAGCAAGACGCTCTGACTAGATTCCCGGTTAACGCGGACGGCACGCTGGGCACGCCTACCCGGTTCTCGCTCCCGACGGTGGGCAGCCACCTTTCGGGTAACGCCCGGACGCCGACGCCGGACTCTGCGCTGGTGGGCCAGATCACGTACTCGCCAGACGGGTCCACTCTGTACGCCGCGCTCAACGGGCAGAACACCGTCGTTGCCATCAACCCGGACACCGGTACGGTCGAGCACACATGGAACGTCGGCATCGCGCCTCGTGAGCTCAAGTTCGTGGGCAACAAGCTCTACGTGAGCGACGAGGGTGGCCGTCAGGCGCAGCCGGGAGATACGACGATGGACTCTTACGGCACGCCGGTGCCCGCCAATCCCTACCTAGGCACGTCGACGACCGGAGAGGTCAGCGTGATCGATACCGCGGACCCGTCGGCGGCGGTCGGGTCGATCGCCGTCGGCCTGCACCCGACGGCAATGTATGTAAGCGGTAATGCGTTGTTCGTGGCCAACACGAACAGCGACACCGTGTCGGTCATCGACACAGGAACGGATCAGGTCGTGCAGACGATCGAGACGAAGCCGTGGCCGGAGTCCGCGGTCGGCTATCAGCCGAGCAGCATTGCCCTGACCCAGGATGGCCACCTGCTGGTCACGTTGGCGAGGGCAAATGCGGTCGCGGTGTACCGCTACGACGGCACGCCGGAGGATCCGGTGAGCTACATCGGGCTGGTGCCGACGGACTACTACCCGGCGACGATCGCGACCGTCGGCGACCAGATCGTCGTGACCAACACGCGCGGCATCGACGCGCGCGGCCCGGCCATCACCACGGACAAGGGACCGCCCACCCCCACCGTGAGCGGCCACGATACGCACAGCACCACCGGCTCCCTGACACGCTTCACGCTGCCAAGCGACGCGCAGATCGCGAACGACACCGTGACGGTCTTCGAGCAGAACGGCTGGGACAACAACGACGTCCAGGAGGCCCACGGTCACAGGGCGGCTCCCGTCCCGGTCCCGACGCGGATTGGCGACCCGTCCGTGATCAAGCACGTCTTCTTGATCGTCAAGGAGAACCGCACCTACGACCAGCTGTTCGGCGACTTGGGTGAGGGGAATGGCGATCCGTCGCTCGTGCAGTTCGGCGAGAAGGTCACGCCGAACCAGCACGCGTTGGCCAGGCAGTTCGGTGACTACGACAACTTCTACGACCCCGCGACCAACTCTGCCGAGGGCCACAACTGGATGATGATGGGCGACGACCCCGAGTACACCGAGTCCTCCGCGGGCGAGTACCAGCGCAGCTATGACACCGAGGAGGACGTGCTCGGCCACCAGCGCTCGGGCTTTATTTGGACAGCCGTCGAGTCCGCCGGCAAGACGGCGAGGAACTACGGCGAGTTCGAGTACATGGAGGGCAAACCGTCCGGTACGTGGCAGCAGTACTACTGCGCGGCCAAGAGCGTCATGAACGGTGGTAACCCCTCGCAGCTGACCACCCCGGACCTGAAGGGCGACTACGGCTCGGCGATCCCGTCGCTGAACGCGATCGCCGACCCGGAGTCCCCGCCGTTTGACCTCACGATCCCGGACATCTACCGCTACGAGATCTGGAAGCAGGACTTCGAGAAGAACGGTCCCGCCGACTTCAACATGATCTGGTTCT